>Ga0209698_10000116_pt1 | contig 78155 bp, 78 predicted proteins | sample LitLauG_LLR_2012_FD_187203 | JGI IMG/M metagenome (GOLD analysis project Ga0209698, IMG submission 187203) | Freshwater sediment microbial communities from Pennsylvania, USA - Little Laurel Run_MetaG_LLR_2012 (SPAdes) (version 2) | ecosystem: Environmental > Aquatic > Freshwater > Creek >... | reverse complement strand
CGCGCAATCGGCGATATCCTGCCAGCCTTCTCATCCGACGAATGCGCGCGATACCTCACCAACGCCGGATATGCTTCAAGATGAAACGATCAGGCTCTAACGCCAGGATGCGATGAGCGCCCCGGCGACGATCAATCCGCAGGCCACAGCCAGCGACAGCGTCGGCGCGGCGAAACCGGCGCCGACGAGGATCAGCGTCGACAGCACCGGCGCGCCATAGGCGGCGACGCCGAGCAGGCGAATGTCGCCGTGCTTGACGCCATAGTCCCACACGTAGAAGGCGAGGCCGACAGGCCCCAGCCCCAGCCCGAGGATCGCCAGCCCCTGCCCCGCATTGGCGGGATAGACGGTCGTCTCGAAGGCAAGATGGCAGATCGCCGCCAGCGCCGCGGTCGCTAGACAAAACCCCGCCACCGCTTCGGTCGGCGCCTGCCGGAGCCGGCGGGACAGCACCGAATAGGCCGACCAGACGAAGGCGCAAGCCAGCGCCAGCGCATAACCGAGGAGGACCGCGCCCTCTCCCGACAGCGACAGCCCGCCCCTGCCGGCGAACAGAGCGACCGCTCCCGCAAAGCCGACAAGCGCCCCGACGATATGGCGGACCGTCAGACGCTCGCCGGGCAACAAAGCCGAAAACAGCACGATCAGCAGCGGCCAGAGATAGGCGATCAGGCTCGCCTGAGCAGGCGGCGCGCGGCGCAGCGCGGCGAAGTAGAGCGCGTGATAACCGAACAGACCGCCGACGCCGACAAGCCAGACCGGCCAAGGCTGAACCAGCGCGCCGAGTTTTCCGCGCGCTGCGGCGAACACAAGCCCGCAGCCGCCGCCGATAGCGAAAGTCAGCGCCGCAAGTTCGAACGGCGGGATTGTTCCCGACGCCGCGGTCAGCAGCGCCAGCCCCGCCCAAAGCAGGATCGCCAGCATGCCGATGGCGGTTGCGGCGCCGACGGGCCGTGGAAAGGCTGGATTGCTGGTCATCGCCGGCGCTGGTAACAGGTGGCGGAGCCAGTTGGAAGGCAGGCGGCAATGGACGTCATCATCTACCACAACCCCGCCTGCGAAACTTCGCGCAACGTGCTGGCGCTTATTCGCAACTCGGGCGTCGAGCCCCACATCATCGAATATCTCAAATGTCCACCGACGCGGATCATGGTCAATGCCCTTGTCCAGCGCGCTGGTCTGACGCTGCGCGAAGCCTTGCGCGAAAAAGGCGCGCCCTATGCCGAGCTCGGCCTCGCCAATCCCGCGTTGAGCGACGAGACGCTTCTCGACGCGATCGACGCCCATCCGATCCTGCTCAATCGCCCGTTTGTCGTCACTCCCAAGGGCGTGCGCCTCTGCCGGCCTTCGGAGCGCGTGATCGATCTGCTGCCGCCGCAGCGGGGCGAGTTGTTCAAGGAGAATGGCGAGCGCGTCGTCGATGAGAAGGGGCGCCGCGTGGCGAGCGCCTGAGCGGCGCGAAACCGCCTGCCGAGAGACGCGCTGATAGCAGGGCGCGCCCTCGACGCGAACCGCCTCGCTCTCCCCGCAAGAGCCCGCGCCGAGGGGGCGCCCTTTTCCGGCGCTCATGGGCGTTTTCAATTGGTTACACGACAATTGTCCGCCGCTTTGACGGACTCGGGAGCCGGCAGGGCGCGCATCGGTTCGGGCGCCGCGAGCCGCGCCACGGGCGGGGCTTTCGCGCCCGCGCCGGAGCCATGATAGCGCTCCAGTTCGTGGACCAGCTTCACGACCCGGTCGACCGCTTCCAGCTTGCCGTCCATCATCGCCGTATGGGCAACCATCATCGCATCGCTGAGCCGCGCGATCTGCAATTGCGCAAATCCTTCGGCGGGATCGCTCTTGTGCGCGGCGAGAACGTCCTGGGCGATCTCGCGCATTCGCCGGATCGACACACCCTCCTGCATCGCGATGTGCGAGATCGACATGCCCGCCGTGAGCTGGTTGAAAATCCGTTCGCTGCGGCGAACCTTGACCGTTCGCGCCAGCACCCGCGCTTTGCGCGAACGCGTCAGCCGCCGCTTGCCGGCCGCGTTGGAGATTGGGGATTGTTCGGCCATGAGTCTGGTTTCCTGTAAATTGACTATCAGAAAAATACAGTAGCATTATTTCTGATATTCAGCAACACTATTCGAACACGATGTTGAAGCCCCGGGCCGGCGCCTTCGGCGCATGATGCAACCGACGCCCCCCTCGCCGCGCGATCAGGGGCCGCCTCGAGTCGCCTTGATCAATCGAGAGGACTGAGCGAGTGTAAAACCCTGGGTAGCGATGCGGCGAAACCTCGCGGCCTGTGCCGCTCATCGGGCGGTACACAGATGGACCCACAGCTCATCGATCGCATCTACGAATGCTCGTTTGTGCCGGAGCTCTGGCCCAAAGTTCTCCATGAGACGGCTCAGCTCGCCGAGTCGACCGCGGCCTCGCTATTCGTCACAAATCCGGCCGTGACATCCTGGACCGCCTCGGAGACAGGCTACGGGATCACAGACAAATTTGTGCAGGAGGGATGGTTCTGGCGTGGACAGACCGTGTCCCGGTTGCATTCCCGGCGCCACGCGGGATTCCTGCGCGATATCGACATTCAATCGACCGATGAAATGGCGGTTGAGCCGATCTACCGCGACATGTGGAGCTTGTACGGCATCGGTTGGGCCGTGGGGACGGTTATCCGATCGCCGCCGAGGAGAAGTTGACGCTGGTCATCACGCGGTGGACGACACCATGGTCGTCATGGCCGGGCTCGTCCCGGCCATCCACGCCCCTCCGCTTCCGACCTGGCCCTCCGTGAACGAGCGCTACGCCTGTCCGCGTGGATGGCCGGGACGAGCCCGGCCATGACACAACAGAGGAGCGGTCGACTTGAAAGCATCTCGCTCTAGCGCGGCAATACAGACAACTTTCTTCTCGCGCCTCATCCATATTGATGAGGCGGCGACGGCGATCGCGCGATAGCCTCATTGAAACAGATGCTTCCGGCCGTGCGCAGGCCCCTCGCGGCATCCGCGCGTTCCGATAGCTTCGATGTCAAAAGGCTATGCAACATGATTGGAACAAGTCGCCGTTTTCTCCTCAAATCAATCGCGTTGGGATCCGGCGCCATCGCCGCCTCAAAGTCCTTCGCGGCGGGCAACGACGGTCATGCCGCGGGATACGATGTTTCCCCAGCATCCGAATTCCTTCCGACAATCCCACGCAAATCTGGCGATCCCGTGGTCTTCAGCGCCTCGCTCGATAAGGGCGCGATCAAAGCGACCTCGGGCGGCTGGGCTCGAGAGATTACCGTGCGCGGATTGCCGATCGCGACCGGCATTGCCGGCGCGCATTTGTTTATGAACGCCGGCGGGTCGCGGGAAATGCATTGGCACAACTCGGCGGAGTGGGCCTACATTGTCGATGGTCATTGCCAGATAACCGTGGTTGACCCCGAGGGCGCATCCGAGGTCGTCAATCTCGGACCCGGCGACCTCTGGTACTTCCCGAAAGGCCATGGTCACGCGATCCAGACACTGGGAGCAGCGCCCTGCCATGCGGTCCTCGCATTTGATGACGGTTTTTACTCGGAGCACGGGACGTTTGGCTTAAGCGATCTGCTGAGCCGCTATGACGGAGAGACTCTCTCGCAGAGCTTCGGCGAGCCGATCGACGCTTTCGGCCCGTTTCCGAGAGCAGAGACGTATATCATGCAGGGCGAAATCCTGTCGCTCGATGGCCGGCAAGCCCACGCCGTCCGCCCGCTGGATGAGTCCAGGACGCACCGCCATTCCCTGATGTCGAGAGAACCGAAGGTGCGCACGCCCGGCGGCGAACTCTATGTCGCATCGGCCAAGGAATTTCCGCTTTCCACGTCCATGACAGGGATGGTCTTGAAGCTATTGCCCGGCGCTCTGCACGATCCTCATTGGCACTCCGAGGCTAATGAATGGCACTATGTCTTGAAGGGACGCACGCGGGTCACATTGTTTGCCCCCGACAAGCGCCTGGCGGTGGCCGAGCTCTCTCAAGGGGACTGCGCCTATATCCCTCGCAACTGCGCCCATTCGATTCAAAACATTGGAATCGATAACGCCGAGATCGTCGGCGTTCACGACAGCGGGCTTTACAGCGAGAGTACGGTCTGGGACTGGCTGGCGAACGCTCCGCGCCATCTGCTCGCCAATAACTTCGGCGTCTCCGAATCGACTCTCCCGAGTTTCAAGAACAAGGCGGTGATCTCCGCCGCTTCGAAACCGGGATGAGAACTCGCGCGGACGCCCTGCATCCACTCCCTTGAAACACACGTTCGGCGAGCGTCGGAGAGACTATGCTGAAGCCTCCACCGCAGCTGTTTGATGAAGCCGCCGGCGAACGTCAAATCCGTTCGCCGAATCCGCTAACGGAAGCAAGAGCGCTTTTGCGGGTCGCGATGATTGACCTGTTTCCCGGTCGCATCGCGCTCGTCTCCAGCTTCGGCGCGGAGTCCGCGGTGCTGCTCGATCTGGTCGCGCAAATTGATAAAGCGACGCCAGTTATCTTCATCGACACGGGTCAGCATTTTCCGGAGACGATTGCCTATCGTGACGCTCTCTGCGCCCGGCTCGGGTTGATCAACCTGGTCGTCTGCGGTCCCGACTCGGAGATGCTGGCGGGCGAGGATCCGCAAAAGCTTCTTTTCTCCACCGATCCCGATCGGTGCTGCGAAATCCGTAAAGCGCAACCCCTCGCCAAGGCGCTTGATCGCTTTGACGCCTGGATCACGGGCCGCAAGCGTTTTCAAAATGCGCGGCGCGGAAACTTGCCGCTCATGGAGGCGGAGGCCGCCAGGATCAAGGTCAACCCGCTGGCTCGTTGGACCGCGGCCGACGTGTTCGACTATGTCCGTGCCGCCGGACTGAAGCCCCATCCGCTGGTCTCCGATGGCTTTCTTTCGATCGGCTGCGCATGCTGTACGAGCGCGGTGCGATCCGGAGAGGCCCTACGCGCCGGGCGTTGGCGCGGACACGGCAAAACCGAGTGCGGAATTCACCTGAGTCGAGGGGATCGCACGTGATGAAGACCCTCGCGCGTCGCGGCCGCCACTCGTCGCCGGCGCGCGGGGACGGCGAGAACCTGATCCGAACCCCGCCCCGAGTTTCCCAAAAATGTGATGATGGGAACCTCGTCGATCGGTTGTGCCAGTCCTCCCCGGTGCTAGGGTGCCCGCACTGGGCGGCGTTCATGGAGGATTTTCATGCGCACGACGGTTTCACGACTTTTGCTCGGCTGCGGGATCGCGGCAGCATCAATTGGGGCGGCCAGCGCCTGCCAATATCACCAGGCGACCGCGGGCATCGACCAGACGCCGCCGGCGCAAGTTGCACAGACGGACGCATCCGCGCCGCCGACCGCCCCAATTGTTCAGCCCGGCGCGCCGGCTGAGCCCGCAGGTCAGACGCATACCGACTGAGGGCTCGTCGGCCATAGCAGGCCCAGACCGCTTGGATGGCCGGGACAACCCGGGCCATGACGGTGAGAGAAGCGCTTCAAACTCAAGTTATCGCGCTCTGGCCTTCATGTCCCGCCAGCGCCATTCCCGCGCGCACCTCGCCCACAGTCTCGCCGTTCCAGTTCATCAGCACTGGCGCGAAACGCGGCTGCAGCGCGTCGCGCTCTACCGCGCTCATAGTGACGAAGCGGGCGATCATCGCGCCCATTGCGACTTCGGCGGCCCGCGAAGCGCCATCGCGGCATTTGATGGCGACGCCAAGGCCGCGCTCGGGAAACGCCGCGCAATAAACGCCCTCGGCGCCGGTTTTGACAAACGCGCGTTTGCCGAGAGCCTGCATGACGAGCGTATCTAACTTGCCGGCGCCGGCGACGAGCTCGGGATGCGCGGCGGCGGCGGCGCGGATGCGGTTGGCGGCGGCGGCGCGCGTCGCAGACATGCCGACTCCCGCGCCAAACCGCGCGAAGGCGAGCGCCAGCGCCTTCAACGGGATCGCGTATGTGGGGATGGCGCAGCCGTCGATGGCGCGATGCCGCTCGTCGATTGGCGCGCCGGTCATTTCAGCGAGCACGCGGGCGATTTCGCGCTGGACGAGATGATTCGGCCCGACATAGCCGGCGGGATCGACGCCCGCCGCGCACGAGAAGCAGATGAAGCCGGCATGCTTGCCCGAACAATTGTTGTGCAGCGCCGAGGGCGTTTTTCCCGCGGCGGCGAGCGCGCGGCCGGCTTCCAGGCTGGCGGGCCAGTGGACGCCGCATTCAAGCGCGTCGGGCTCGCGCCCGCATTTGGCCAGCATCGCTCGCGCGATCTCGACATGGATGGGCTCGCCCGCATGCGAGGCGATGGCCAGCGCGATATCCGCATCGTTGAGCGCATAGCGATCCGCCGCGCCGCTCTCGATCAGCGGCAGCGCTTGCAGCGCCTTGACCGCCGAGCGCGGGAACACCGGCGCATCGATGTCGCCCAGCGCAAGCAGCATCGCGCTATCTGTATCGCAGACGGCGATGGCGCCGCGATGATGGCTCTCGACCCAGCCGCCGCGCATCACGTCGACGAGAACCGGATCGGCTTGAGTCTGGCTGATGTCTTGTGTCTTCATGGCGCCTTGGCCAATGCGGCGTCGATCCACGCCAGCACTTGCGGGACGATTGTTCCCATCGCCAGATGATTCTCGCCTTCGACGCGAATGAATTTCTTCGGTTCAGCTGCCAACGCAAACAACTTTTCGCCGAGGGATATCGGGATGGACGTATCTGCGGCCCCATGCACCATCAGCACCGGGGCTCGAACATTCCTGATCAGCAGATCGGAGCGGAACTGGTCCTGCAGCAGCAGCTGCACCGGAAACATCCAGTAGCGCACCGCGGCGACATCAGCTGCAGATGTAAAGGCCGAGTCGAGAACCAGCGCGCCGACGGAATGGCTCGACGCCAGCGCCACCGCGACGCCAGAGCCCAGCGATTCGCCGATCACCACGATGGCGCGGCCCTCAAATCCCAGCTCTCGCGCCTCGCGCCACGCCGCCTCCGCATCGGTGTGCAATCCCTCCTCCGTCGGCGTTCCCGTCGAGCCGGGATAGCCGCGAAAGGCGATCGCGAGCACACCGTCGCCCGTCGCCGTCAGCCGCTGGAAGCGCACGTTGCGCTCGCCCAGCGCGCCACCGTTGCCATGAAAATAAAGGATGAGCGGCCGCCCCGGCGCGGGCGCTGCATACCAGGCGAGCAGGTTTTCGCCATCGGTAGTCCTGATGTGGCGGACGCTAAATGTCGCCAGACCGACGGAAGCGGGCGCAACATTGTCGCCGGAGGGATAATAGACGAACCTGCGTTGCTCGACCGCCATATAGATCAACGCGGCGAGATAGAGCGCGAGCGCGATCGCCGCCGGCGCCATCAGCGCGACGCGGAGGCGCGGGTCCATCCGCTCACCCGCGCCGCATCAATGCGCCAACGCCTTGACGACCTGATCGGTGACCTTCTTGGCGTCGCCAAACAGCATCAGCGTATTGTCGCGAAAGAACAGCTCGTTCTCGACGCCGGCATAGCCCGAGCCCATGCCGCGCTTGATGAACAACACCGTCTTGGCCTTCTCGACATCGAGGATCGGCATGCCGAAAATCGGCGACTTCGGATCAGTCTTGGCGGCCGGATTGGTGACGTCGTTGGCGCCGATGACGAAGGCGACGTCGGCCTGGGCGAATTCGCTGTTGATGTCCTCCAGTTCGAACACTTCGTCATAGGGCACGTTGGCTTCGGCGAGCAGCACGTTCATATGGCCGGGCATGCGGCCGGCGACCGGGTGAATGGCGTATTTGACCTCGACGCCTTCCTTTTTGAGAATGTCGGCCATTTCGCGCAACGCGTGCTGCGCCTGCGCCACCGCCATGCCATAGCCCGGCACGATGATCACTTTGGCGGCGTTCTTCATCATATAGGCGGCGTCCTCGGCCGAGCCCTGCTTGACCGGGCGCGTCTCCGCGCCGGCCGCCGCGGCCTCCGTCTCGCCGCCAAAACCGCCAAGGATGACGGAGACGAACGAGCGGTTCATGCCCTTGCACATGATGTAGGAAAGAATCGCGCCGGATGAGCCAACCAGCGCGCCGGTGATAATGAGCGCCAGATTGCCGAGCGTGAAACCGATGCCCGCCGCCGCCCAGCCGGAATAGGAATTCAGCATCGAGATGACCACCGGCATGTCGGCGCCGCCGATCGGCACGATCAGCAGCAGCCCCAGCGCCAGCGCGGCCAGCGCGATCAGCCAGAAGAACAACGCCGACTGCGTCGCGACGAACAGCACGACAAGCAGCACCAGCCCACCCGCGAGCCCAGCGTTGATGACATGGCGCTGCGGCAGCAGGATCGGTTTGCCCGACATGCGCCCGTCGAGTTTCAGGAAGGCGATGATCGAGCCGGTGAAAGTCATCGCGCCGATGGCGAGGCCAATCGACATTTCCACCAGCGAGCCGCCATGGATGCGACCCTCCTCGCTGATGCCAAAAGCCTGCGGCGCATACAGCGCGCCGGCGGCGACAAGCACCGCGGCAAGACCCACCAGCGAATGGAACATCGCCACAAGCTGCGGCATCGCGGTCATCTGCACCGTGCGCGCGCGCCAGACGCCAATGCCGCCGCCAACGCCGAAGCCGACGATCACCAGCACCCAGGCGAACAAGCTCGACGGCGGGCGCAGCGCCAGCGTCGTCAGAATGGCGATCCCCATCCCGATCATGCCGAAGCGATTGCCTTGCCGCGACGAGGCTGGCGAGGATAGGCCGCGCAGCGCCAGGATGAACAGGATGCCGGCGATGAGGTAGCTGAAGGCGGCGAAGTTCTGGTTCAAGGGAATCAGCCCTTCTTCTTGTACATGGCGAGCATCCGCTCAGTGACCATGAATCCGCCGAAGATATTTACGGACGCGAGGATCAGCGCGAGAAAACCGACGAGACGGGCAAAGCCCGAGCCGCTGTCGATGGCGGGCACGCCGACCGCAAGCAGCGCGCCGACGACGATCACCGACGAGATCGCATTGGTCACCGACATCAGCGGCGTGTGCAGCGCGGGCGTCACCGACCAGACAACGTAGTAGCCGACGAACACCGCCAGCGCGAAGATCGCAAGCCGGAACACGAACGGGTCTATCGCGCCGCCGGTCGCCGCCGAGCCCGCGCTGGCGAGCTGCTCGCTGTAGCTCTGCGCCGCCTGCGCCGCCTGTTGCGCGGCGTCGGCGGCGGCCTTGAGTTTGGCGATCGTTGCTTCGAGATTGTCCATGATGGTCCCGTTCCAAAGTGCAAAGAGAGTTGCGGCTAATCACCCATGCCCCTCACCCCGCCTCTCCCCGCCAAGGAGCGGGGAGAGGAGTTAACTCTTCCCCTCTCTCCGTATACGGGGAGAGGTTGGGTGAGGGGCGCGGGCGATTGGCCGCCTCTGTCGCCAACACGCTCTCTATTCCTTCGTCAAAATAAAACTCGGATGCACGATCTGTCCCTCGTGCGTCAGACAGGTCGCCTTGACGAGTTCGTCGTCCCATTTGATGGCGAGCGCCTTCTGCGCCTTGTCGATCAATGTCTCGACGAACGCGTAAAGATTGCGCGCATAAAGCGCCGAGGCGGTCGCCGCGAGTCGCGTCACGCTGGAGTTGCCGACGATTTTGACGCCTTCAGGGGTCGTGACCACTTCGCCCGCTTTGGCGAGTTCGCAATTGCCGCCGCGCTCGACCGCCAGATCGACGATGACCGAGCCGGAGCGCATCGATTTGACCATGTCCGCCGAAACAAGACGGGGCGCGGGGCGACCGGGAATGAGCGCCGTCGTCACCACGATGTCCTGCTTAGCGATATGCGCGGCAACCAGCGCCGCCTGCTTGGCTTTGTAGGCGTCGGACATTTCCTTGGCATAGCCGCCCGACGTTTCCGCCTGCTTGAATTCGTCGTCCTCGACCGCGACGAACTTGGCGCCGAGCGATTCGACCTGCTCCTTGGTGGCGGGACGCACGTCGGTGGCGGTGACGATGGCGCCGAGCCGGCGCGCCGTGGCGATCGCTTGCAGCCCCGCGACGCCGACGCCCATGATGAACACCCGCGCCGCCGGCACCGTGCCGGCCGGCGTCATCATCATCGGAAACGCCCGGCCGTATTCGGTCGCCGCGTCGACGATGGCGCGATAGCCGCCCAGATTGGCCTGGCTGGACAGCACGTCCATCACCTGCGCGCGCGTGATGCGCGGCATCAACTCCATCGCGAAAGCGTCAACGCCGGCCTGGGCCATCGCCTCGATCGCCGGCGCATTGCCGTAGGGGTCCATGATCGCGACGACCGCGGCGCCTCGCTTGATCTGCTTGAGTTCGCCCGCGCCGGGTCGGCGCACCTTCAGCAGAACATCGGCGCTCGACAGAATTTCCGCAGCGGAAGCGCCGCGCGCGCCTGCGGCTTCGTACTCCGCGTCGGTTACGCCGGCGCTTTCCCCGGCGCCGCGCTGAAACACAAACTCAGCGCCGAGCGCGATGAATTTCTTGGCTGTTTCAGGAGTCGCGGCGACCCGCATTTCCAGGGGTTCGGTTTCCGCGATGACCCCAACGAGCATGGCTGTATCTTTCGAAACAAGCGTGGACCCCTAGCGGCGCGAGGACCGCGGCGGGCGACATCAGAAAACGATGCAGGCGAGGCCAAGTAAAATGAAGATCGGCAACACCGCGCGCCAGGACAGGCCGGAAAGGCCGCCGAAGGCCGCCGCCGCGGACATCAGCACAAAGCCGATCAGCGCGATGAGGCCCTGGCCCTTGAGGCCCCAAAGCACGAGTTCGAGAAGGATGCACATGAGCACGACAACGGAGATTTCCGTAATCGCGACAAAAGATTCGTAGGTCGCCTCGTGCGCCGGCATATCCATGGCGTCGATATCGCCCGCTGTCGCCGCTCCGTGGTCATCCGCCATCGTCATCCCCAACCCCGTGGAAAGCTCGTTCGACGCGTTTAGCGGAAACCCCGATCAATCGCAATCGGGGAACGGGAGCGCCCCTCAACCCAAGGAGGTTGCTCTTGACCGCAATGGCGCTGCGGCGCATCAGGGCCCGGCTCATGCCATTTTTCCTGCTTCCATTCCCCGCGATCAATCCGACGTTGATCCAGTTCGGCCCGCTCGCGATCCGATGGTACGCGCTGGCCTATATCGCCGGCCTGATCATTGGCTGGGCGCTCATTCGGGCGATCGTCTCGCGCGATGAATGGTGGGGCGGCGCCCCGCGGCCGAGCCGCGACAGCATCGACGATCTCCTCGCCTATTGCGCGGTCGGGGTCATCGTGGGGGGCAGGCTTGGCAATGTCCTGTTTTACGATCCCGGCTACTATTTCGCGCATCCCATAGAGATTTTCAAACTGTGGGAAGGCGGCATGGCGTTTCATGGTGGCCTGATCGGCGCGATGATCGGGGTCTGGCTGTTCTCGCTGCGCTATCGCGCCCCGCTGCTGACGGTCATGGACCTCGCCAGTCTGGTCGCGCCAATCGGCCTGTTTTTTGGCCGTATCGCCAACTTCATCAAGCCCGAGCTGTGGGGGCGGCCGACCGACGTCGCCTGGGCGGTCATTTTTCCCGGCTCGGACGGTCAGCCTCGCCATCCCAGCCAGATCTACGAAGCGCTGGTTGAAGGCCTCGCCCTGTTCATCGCGCTGGCCGTTCTGGCGCGATTGGGCGCCCTGCGACGCCCCGGCCTGATCGCCGGCGCTTTTGCGCTGCTCTACGCGGCGGCGCGCACCTTCAGCGAATTCTTCCGTGATCCTGATCCGCGGCTCGAAGACCTTGGCAACGGTCTCACCATGGGGATGGTTTTATCCGCGCCACTGGTTATCATCGGCGCGGGGATGATTGGCTGGAGCCTTTATAGGCGGCGGGGGGCGGATGAGCGCGCTCGGGGATGAGATCAAGGCGATGATCGGGCAAGGCGGGCCGATCACGCTGGAGCGGTTTATTGAGCTCGCGCTGGGCCATCGCGAATTCGGCTACTATATGAAGCAGGATCCGTTCGGAGCCGCAGGCGATTTCACCACCGCGCCAGAAATCAGCCAGATGTTTGGCGAACTGATCGGACTGTGGACGGCGGAGATATGGTTGGCGATGGGATCGCCCGATCCGCTGCGACTGATCGAACTGGGGCCGGGACGCGGCACGTTGATGAGCGACGCGTTGCGCGCAGCGCGGGTGGCTCCGGATTTTCGAGCGGCGCTCGACGTGCGGCTGATCGAAACCAGCCCCGTGCTGGCCAACATCCAGCATGACACGCTGCTAACCGCCGGCGCTCCGATCGCCTGGGCGAGCGCGCTTGCCGAAGCGCCCGACGGACCAGCCATCATCATCGCCAATGAGTTTCTCGATGCGCTGCCGATTCGCCAATACGTGCGCAGCGGGCGCGAATGGCGCGAGCGGCTTGTTGGGCTCAATCGGGACGGCGAGTTGTGCCTCATCCTCGCCGACAAGCCCGAGCCGTCGATCCGCACTCCGGCCGCGGAAGGAGAAATTCTGGAGATCAGCGCCGCCGGCCATCGCCTGATGTTTGCTCTGGCGGGACGCATAGCAAAACAAGGCGGCGCGGCGCTGTTTGTCGACTACGGCCATACGACGACCGGATTCAGCGACACATTGCAGGCCCTGCGCGCGCATCGGATGGTCGATCCTCTCAGCGAGCCGGGCGACACCGACATCACCGCGCATGTCGATTTCGATGCGATGGCGCGCAGCGCACGCGCCGCGGGCGCGGCGGTTTATGGGCCGATCGACCAGGGGGATTTCCTCAGGAATATCGGCCTCAACCAACGCGCCCAGGCGCTGATGGCGCGCGCCGCTCCCCCGCAAGCGGCCGACATCGACGCTTCGCGACAACGCCTTGCCGGCAAGGGCGAGGGACAAATGGGAGGTTTGTTCAAAGTCATGGTCATCGCGCATCGCGCGCTGCCGATTCCGCCGGGGTTCCAGTCTCCGCTGAGCGCCGCCGAATAATGAGCGAGGCCGAATTCCTGCAGGCGGCCAACTTGAGCCATCGCGGCCTGGCTCATGCTTTTTTCACCCGGCGCGGCGGCGCGTCGTCGGGTGTCTACGCCAGCCTCAATGGCGGCGTCGGCTCGCGCGACGATGCCGATCGCGTCAGCGAGAACCGCGCGCGCATGGCGAAAGCGCTCGGCGTGACGGCGGATCGTCTGCTGGCGCCATTCCAGGTGCACTCGCCGGATGCGCTCGAGGTCCACGCGCCATGGGCGCCAAGCGACAGACCGCGCTGCGACGCGCTGGTCACGCGAACGCCGGGCCTTGCGCTCAGCGTCACCGGCGCCGATTGCGGCATGCTGTTGTTTGCCGATGTGCGGTCCGGCGTCATCGGCGCGGCGCATGCCGGTTGGAGGGGCGCTTTGGGCGGGGTGCTTGAGGCGACGCTCGCGGGCATGCGGCGGCTCGGAGCCAAGGTGGAGAATATCTGCGTCGCGCTCGGCCCGACGATCGCGCAGCAGTCCTATGAGGTCGGTCCCGAATTCGTCGCCGAGTTCGTTGGACGCGAACCCCACGCACAGCGCTTTTTTGCGCCCAGCGTCAAGCCGGACCACGCGCTGTTCGATCTGCACGGCTTCATCGCGATGCGATTGGAGCGCGCCGGCGTGTCGCAATTTGAAGATCTCGGCATCGACACTTACGCGGATGAACAACGCTGTTTCAGCTTCCGCCGCGCCACCCATCGCGGCGAGCCCGATTACGGGCGGATGGTGGCGGCCATCGTCCTGCGCCCTGGGTAGGAGCGCCAGCGCCGCTCAGCCTTCTCGTCTTTCCGCTTGACTCGCGATGGCGCATATTGTCTGCGCCAATCATCAAATCTGGCCATCCAGAGAAAGACAGCCTTGCTCGCCAGCTTTCTAGCCCCTCGCCTTGCCCGCGCCGGCATTCACTATGGCTGGGTGATCATCGCGGTCACGTTCCTCGTCAGCCTGACCACGGCGGGCGCGATGGGGCTGCCGGGCGCATTGATCCTGCCGCTCAGCAAGGAGTTCGGCTGGGACGTTGCGCAGATTTCCAGCGCTTTGGCCTTGCGCATGGTTCTTTATGGCCTGATGGCGCCGTTCGCCGCCGCGTTGATGGAGCGGTATGGCGTCAAGCGGATGATTGTGGCGGCAATGCTGCTGATCGCCTCGGGACTGGCATTGGCTCTGACGATGTCGGCGCCCTGGAATCTCACGCTGTACTGGGGGATCATTGTCGGACTGGGCACCGGCATCACCGCTTTGGTGATGAGCGCCATCATCGCCAATCGGTGGTTCAATCAACGCCGCGGCCTGGTGCTCGGCATGTTGACGGCGAGCTCCGCCACCGGACAGTTGCTGTTCCTGCCACTCGCGGCCTGGCTCGTCGAGCATGTCGGCTGGCGCTATGCGCTTGCGCCATCGCTGATCGGACTCTCGCTGGCCGGCGTGCTGACGCTGCTGTTCATGTGCGAAAGCCCTGGGGATATCGGCCTGGCGCCATACGGCGATCCCGCTCCGATTCCCGGCGCCGCGCCGCCGAAGGCCGCTCCCGCTTCGTTCTGGCGCGCGTTTACAGTGTTGGGCGAGGTCTCCAGCTCAAGCGCATTCTGGATTCTCTTCGCGACATTCTTCATCTGCGGCCTCAGCACCAACGGGCTGATCCAGACGCATTTCATTTCGTTTTGCGCGGACTATGGAATGGACGAGGTGTCGGCCGCTTCGACGCTGGCGATGATGGGCGTGTTCGACTTCTTCGGCACGATCGCGTCGGGATGGCTTTCGGATCGCTACGACAACCGCGCGCTGCTGTTCATGTATTACGGGCTGCGGGGGTTGTCGTTGCTCTACCTCCCCTTCTCCACCTTCACGGTCTACGGCCTTTCGCTGTTCGCGACATTCTACGGCCTCGACTGGATCGCCACGGTCCCGCCGACCGCGCGCCTCAGCGCACAGCAGTTTGGCAAGGCGAACGCCGGAATTGCCTTCGGCTGGATCTTCGCGGGGCATCAACTGGGCGCGGCGGCGGCGGCATATGGGGGCGGACTGGCGCGCAGCGCGTTGCACACCTATCTGCCGGCCTTCTACGTAGGCGGCATTATGTGCCTGGTGGCGGCGACGATCGTCTGGTTCATCGGCGCGCAGAAAGATTCCCGCCTGGCGCCGGTTGCAGCTTGATCCGGACGCAGATCAGCTCCGACTGACTTGACGGCGCCCTGCGCGCAGATGGGGACGGGCGTACCGACGATCGACAGAGGATAAGGCCCGCGATGCGAGACGCAAGGCAGCCAGACGACCAGATCGACGCCAAGGCGTTGACGCGCCGCAGCCTGCTTGGCGTTGCGGCCACGTTGGCGGCAGGCGCCGCCGCGGAGTCCGCGACCGCCGCGCCGGCGGGCAATTTGCCGCCAAACATTCCCGACTGGCAGGCCGCTCCCGGCGCTGATGTCATGAGCCCGCCCTACGGGCTCCCCTCGAAGTTTGAGGCCAACATCGTGCGGCGCGATCGCGCCGGCGGGGCGCCGCCTGCGACCAAACAGGCGGCGCTCAGCGTGACGCCGCTCCAGGATCTCACGGGAATCATCACGCCCAATGGCCTGCATTATGAGCGCCACCATTCCGGCGCGCCCACGATTGACCCGCAACAACACCGGCTGATCATTCACGGCCTCGTGGAAACGCCGATGATCTTCACCATGGGAGACATCGCGCGGTTTCCCTCGGTCTCGCGCCTTCACTTTCTCGAATGTTCAGGAAACACCCAGAACTGGGGAAAGCCTGATCCGCGTCTGACGGCTGGGGATACGCACGGGCTGGTGAGTTGCTGCGAGTGGACCGGCGTCGCGCTCAAAACCATCCTTGGCGAAATCGGCGTCAAGCCGGAAGCCAAATGGATGCTCGCGGAAGGCGCCGACGCGGCCGCGTTGACGCGCAGCATCCCGGTCGAAAAGGTCTTTGACGACGCCATCCTCGCCTATGCCCAGAACGGCGAGCGATTGCGCCCCGAGCAGGGCTATCCCCTGCGCCTGCTGCTGCCGGGGTTCGAGGGCAACGCCTCGGTCAAATGGTTGCGCCGGCTGAAATTCGGCGACGCGCCGTGGCAGACGCGCGAGGAAACCTCGAAATACAGCTGGATCATGCCGGATGGGACAATCCGCCAGTTCAATTTCATCATGCAGACAAAGTCGGTGATCACGTTCCCCTCCGGCGGCCATATGCTGGGCGCTCCGGGCTTTTATGAAATCTCCGGTCTGGCCTGGTCGGGACGCGGCAAGATCGTCAGGGTGGAAGTCAGCGCCGATGGCGGCGCGAACTGGATGGATGCGTCGTTGCAGGAGCCGGTTCTCTCCAAGTGCCTGACGCGTTTCCGTCTGCCGTGGAGCTGGTCCGGCGCGCCGGCCCTGCTGTCCAGCCGCGCCACCGACGAAAGCGGCGACGTGCAGCCCAGCCGCGAAGCGCTGCTCAAACAGCGCGACGCGCGATCGTACTATCACTACAACGCAATTCAGAGCTGGAGCGTCGCCGCCAACGGAGCCGTCGCCAATGCCGGTTAGCCCCATGCGCGCGGCGTTGCTGGCGGCCAGCATGCTGTGGATCGCCTCGTCCCACGCGGGCGAAGTTTCCGGCATCGGCAGAATCGCCACACCCGCCGAGATCGCCGGCTGGGATATCGACGTCGCGCCAGACGGGCGAGGCCTGCCGCCCGGCCACGGCGGCGTCAGCGAGGGCAAGGCGATCTTCGCGGCCAAATGCGCGGCCTGTCATGGCGATCGCGGCCAGGGCAAGCCGATGGACCAGCTCGCCGGCGGTCAGGGCACGATCAACAGCGCCAAGCCAGTCAAGACCGTCGGCAGCTACTGGCCCTACGCCACGACGCTGTACGACTTCATCAACCGGGCGATGCCCTTTAACGCCCCGCAATCGCTCTCGCCCGATGAAGTCTATGCGTTGAGCGCGTATGTGCTGTTTCTGAACGAGCTCGTCGCCGAGGACGCCGTCCTTGACGCCAATTCGCTGCCCAAGGTCGCGATGCCGAGCCGGAACGCGTTCGTCACCGGGCGATAGAGCGCGTCAACGACCCACTGGCAGCCAATGTTTTCCTCGCAGACACTTTGCGACAGAGCCCATCATGTGTCTCGTGGCGACGACGATCGTCTGGTTTATCGGCGCGCAGAAGAAACCCGTCTTGCGCTGGTTGCCGGTTGATCCTGGCAACCAGCGACAAGGCTTCCGACTTGAAAATCGCCGCCGGCGGACGCAAACTTTGGGCCCTCCATCTGGAGAATGTCGGTCAAAGTGACCCGCTGCCACCCATCCGACCAAACGAGATGGAAGACACCCCCGCGAATGCTCGCCAGTCATGGGAGGTATGCATGCAAACCGATCAGGATCTATTTGCCGAAGGGCTTGCGACTTATCAACGGGTCGTCAGCGAAAACCTCATGTCTCACCGGGAGGTTTATGCGACCCTGCGCGATGTTCTGGTTAAGGAGGCTCCCCCGCAATTCATATTTCTGGACGTAGCTTGTGGGGCTGCGACGGCGTCGGCCGGCGCCTTGGCCGGCACCGATATCGGTCGCTATATCGGCATCGATATTTCTCGCCCGTCACTCGCTGTCGCCGAGGAAGTCCTCAAGGTGCTCCCTTGCCCGGTGGAGTTGCGCTGCCAGGACTTTGTCGAAGCGATCAATCAGTGGTCGGAGCCTGTCGACGTGATATGGATCGGCATGTCTCTCCATCACCTTCTTACAGATGAAAAGCTCGCCACCATGCGGCGCATCGGTGAGATCCTGCATCGAGACGGCCTATTTCTTATTTGGGAACCGACTCGCCTCGAGGGTGAGGATCGGGCGGGATGGATGAACCGCTTCTTGTCGCTCCGATCATCTTGGAGCGCGGTCTCCGACGACCAATTTGCCGCCTTCGACATCCACAATCGCGCCTCAGATTATCCCGAGACCGCCGCGGATTGGGCCGGCTTAGGCCACACCGCAGGGTTTAGCCGCGCTGACGAACTCTACACGATGGCCAACCGAATGGGGCGCGTGTACCGATATCGGCATTGAGCTTGCATTGGCCTGCTGCCGATTTCCTGCCGATCGTATTTCGCGCGCACCGAACTCTTCCTCTACGTCGCGTCGACGCGAGATCGTTAGCTGAAAGGTGCATGCAAACGTAAACCAAGTATTGTAACCCTTTTGTGCGACATCCCGGCGTGCTATTTTAACTGTGCCGGCAATCAATCGCCTCGCGATTATTGAAAACTTTAGCGATCCGGCGCACTTCTCGTTAGTCGGTTGCCAGCAGCGTGGGGAAGACGCGCCTGCCCCTCCCCCGCAGCTGCCGTGAGGCGTGGTTTATGCGTAGTGAAACCCTTTCGATCCACGGCGGATTTGCCTGCGATCCCGCGACCAAGGCGGTCGCCGTGCCCATTCATCAGAACGTCGCCTATGAATTCGACAGCGCCGATCATGGCGCGGCGCTGTTCAATCTGGAAGTCGATGGCTATCGCTATAGCCGCATCAGCAATCCGACCACCGATGTGCTTGAGCGGCGCGTCGCATTGCTTGAAGGCGGCGTTGCGGCGCTGAGCGCCGCGTCGGGACAGGCCGCGCTGAACTACGCGATCCTGACGCTCGCCGACCGCGGCGGCAATATCGTCTCGCCGCCGCAACTCTACGGCACGACGCATACGCTGTTCGCCCACACCATGCGCCGCCAGGGCATCGAGGCGCGCTTCGCCCGCAGCGACGGCGCCGCCGACATCGAGCCGCTTATCGACGATAATACGCGCGCGGTGTTTTGCGAGAGCATCGGCAACCCCGCCGGCAATGTCTGCGACATCGAGGCGCTGGCGCTGGTCGCGCACAAGCACGGCGTTCCGCTGGTCGTCGACAATACCGTGGCAACGCCGATCTTGCTGCGGCCGATCGATCATGGGGCGGATATCGTTGTCCATTCGCTGACCAAATTCATGGGCGGCCACGGCGTCGCGATGGGCGGCGCGATTGTCGATGGCGGCAAATTCGACTGGCGCAAGAACGCGGCGCGCTTTCCGATGTTCAGCGAACCGGACGAGTCCTATCATGGCATGGTCTATGTCGAGCACTTCGGCGACGCGGCCTATATCGGGCGCGCCCGCAGCGTCTATCAGCGCACGACCGGCGCCGTGCTGTCGCCGATGAGCGCGTTCCTGCTGCTGCAGGGCATTGAAACGGTTGCCTTGCGGGTCGAACGCCATGTCGAGAACGCCCTAGAGGTCGCGCAGTTCCTGCGCGGCGACCCGCGCGTCGAATGGGTCAACTATGCCGGCTTTCCCGACAGCCCGTTTTATGACCTGACGCAGAAATATCTCGGCGGACGGGCCTCATCTCTATTCACCTTCGGCGTGCGCGGCGGTCTCGAAGCGGGCAAGGTGTTCTACGATGCGCTGCGCCTGATCAAACGCCTGGTCAACATCGGCGACGCCAAGACGCTGGCCTGCCATCCCGCCTCGACGACGCATCGCCAGATGAGTTCCGATGAGCAACTCAAAGCCGGCGTGCGGCCGGAGACGATCCGCATCAGCGTCGGGATCGAGCATGTTGACGATATCGTCGCGGATCTTGACGGAGCGCTGGGCGCGGCGGCGGGTGCGTCGCGCTCGTCGCTGGCGGCGGAGTAGTGAAGATGGCTTATCCCAAGATTCCTCTCGCCAACGGACGCTGCGCATGAACGCGGCAGCTCAAAAGATTACGGCGCATACGTCCGCGCATGAGTTCGAGGCCGCAGCTTTCCGCCACGCGATGCGCGAACTGGCTTCAGGCGTGGCGCTGGTGACGACAGGCAACGGCGAGACGCGCGCCGGCTGCACAGCGACAGCGCTCTGCTCGCTGTCGCTCGAACCGCCGTCGCTGATCGTCAGCATCAGCCGGACCTCAGCGACGCTGGCTCGATTGCGCGCCAATGGCGCATTTGGCGTCAGCATACTGCCCGCCGCGCATGAAGACCTCGCCAGTCGCTTTGCCGGCCGCGGCGGCGTCCACGGCGCAGCGCGCTTTGCCGGCGCGAACTGGATCACTCTGGCGACCGGCTCGCCGCTGCTCGAGGACGCCCTCACCGCCATCGACTGCTCGGTTGAGGACATTATCGAGCGCCACACCCACGCGATCGTCATCGGCGACGTCAAAGCCATCCGCCGCAACGCGGGCGCCGCCGCCCTCCTCCACTGGCGCGGTCGATACCAGCCTCTCGAGTAGCGATTCGATGGCGCCGGCGCCGAGCATGGCTGATAAGACGACATCGCAATCCTGGATGCGGGCGCTCGAGGCGGTTGCGGCGGCGACCCGCGACGCCAGCATGACCCTGCCCGCGATTATCGCCGAGTTGGCGAGACGCCACGGCGACGCGACAGCGCTGCTCAGCGACAGCGAGACATTGTCCTTTCGCACGCTCGCCGAACGCATGAACCTCTATTCGCGTTGGGCGCTTGCGCAGAATATCGCACCCGGCGAGGTCGTCGGCTTGTTGATGCCCAACAGGCCGGAATATCTGGCGATCTGGCTTGGACTCACCCAGGTGGGCGGCGTCGTCGCCCTGCTCAACACCAATCTGACCAGCGCCGCGCTGGCCCACTGCATCGATGTCGCCGGGACGCGGCACATCATCGTGGCCGGCGAACTGGCCAGCGCCTTTGCGTCGGCGGCGCCCTATCTCAGCCAGCCTCCCCGTCCCTGGTTTCACGGCGCCGGGGGCGCCGATCGCATCGATCTCATGATCAGCAATCAGGAAAGGTCCGATCTGGACCTCCCGGCTGAGCGGATCGCGCGCCAGGACGATCGCGCCCTATGCATTTACACGTCAGGCACCACCGGCATGCCGAAGGCCGCCAATGTCAGCCATCGCCGCGTCGTCGCGTGGAGCACCTGGTTCGCGGCGCTCGGCGACTTTGGTCCCGGCGATCGGATGTACGATTGCTTGCCGATGTACCACAGCGTCGGCGGCGTCGTGGCGGTCGCGTCGGCGCTTGTCGGCGGCGGATCGGTTGTCATCGCCGAGAAATTTTCGGCGCGCGGTTTCTGGAACGATATCGTGCGATGGGACTGCACGATTTTCCAGTACATCGGCGAGCTCTGCCGCTTTCTCGTCAACGCTCCCGACGAGGCAGCCGTCCCCGCGCACCGACTGCGCCTGGCTTGCGGCAATGGCCTTGGCGCCGACATCTGGCCAGCCTTTCAGCAGCGTTTCTCGGTGCCGCGCATTCTCGAGTTCTATGCGGCCACCGAAAGCAATTTCTCGCTGTTCAATGTCGAGGGCAAGGTCGGCGCCATCGGGAGACTGCCAGCCTTCCTGAAGTTGCGCGATCCCGTCGCGTTGGTGCGCTTGTCCGGCGAGGACAATGTGCCCGAACGCGGCCTCGACGGTCTATGCATTCGCTGTAAGGCCGGCGAGCCGGGCGAGGCGATTGGCCGAATAGCCGGGGATTCCGGCGACGCCTCGTCGCGATTTGAAGGGTACACCAACGCGCTGGAGACCGAGAAGAAGATATTGCGCGATGTCTTCAAGCCTGGCGACGCATGGATGCAGACTGGAGATCTCATGCGCTGTGACGAGCAGGGATTCTATTTCTTCATCGATCGGCTGGGCGACACGTTTCGCTGGAAAGGCGAGAATGTCGCGACGCAGGAGGTCGCCAATCTCCTGCGGACATGCCCCGGCGTCGCGGACGCAGCGGTGTACGGCGTCAAGGTTCCTGGCGCCGAAGGTCGCGCTGGAATGGCTTGGCTCGGGGCAAGCGGCGGCGTCGATCTCGCGGATCTCCAGCGACGTCTCGACTCCCTGCCAGCCTATGCCCGCCCGGTATTCATCCGGATCGCTAGAAGTCTCGATGTGACCGAGACGTTCAAGCACAAGCGGACAAAGATGGCCCGGGAGGGTTACGATCCCAGAGAGATCAATGACGCGCTGTTTGTTTTCAGCCGAACGGATGGCGCCTATGTCAAGCTCGACGGCGCGCGCTTTGCGGCGATCCAGTCAGGCCGCGCCCGGCTTTAAGATATGACCGCGGCCCGCCACCGGGTTACGCGCTCGCAATTGTCTCCCCGTTCGTCTACTCCTGCGCCTCTCCGCTCTTCCAGATGACCGGCTCCATGACCGATATTCCACTCATTCTTGAACCTGAAACCTCGGGCGATGCTGAAGCGATCGAGCGGCTCAACGAACGTGTCTTCGGCCCCGGGCGGTTCGCCCGCACCGCCTATCGAATCCGCGAAGCCGCCGCGCCCGAGCCATCGCTCAGTTTTGTCGCGCGCGTTGGGACGCTGCTCGTCGGGGCCAATGCGATGACGCCAATTCATATCGGCGGCGTTCCGGCGATGTTGCTCGGGCCGCTTATCGTCGAGCCGGTGTTCCGTTCGCAAGGCATCGGCGAAGCGCTGGTGAAACGTTCGCTCGACGCGGCGCGAGAAAAAGGCGTGTCGCTTGTGCTGCTGGTGGGCGACGAGCCGTACTATGCGCGGATGGGATTCAAGCGCTGCCCACCAGGCCGCGTGACGCTTCCGGGTCCGGTCGACCCGCAGCGCCTGCTCTATTGCGAACTGTCGGCCGGCGCCTTCGACGGCGTCAGCGGCTCCGCAACAGCTTAGGTTGCTCTCTCCGAGCTCCTGAACAATCATTGATCGCCCGCAAAGCGCGGTTTCGCTCTTTCCATCACAGATTGACGGAACGAACTCAGGTGGGCGCTGCGGATGTCTTTCGAACGCATTGGCCGTTGGACGCTCGTCATCCTGGCCGTCTCTGGATTGGCCGCGGGCGCGCTCGCCAGCTTTGCAGGTCGCTCAGAGCTGGCCGGTTTGATCTGGACGCTCGCAACGCTCCCCGTCATCGCCGGCCTCGCCGTGTCGATTGTTCGAGACTTCCTGGCGGGGCGTCTGGGAGTGGATGCGATCGCCCTGATTTCGATGAGCGCGGCGATTGTCCTTGGCCAACCGCTCGCGGGGGCCGTTGTCGCGCTCATGTATTCCGGCGGCAATGTGCTTGAGGAAATCGCGGTTGCCCGGGCCGAGGGCAGTTTGCGCTCTCTGGTCGATCGCGCGCCGCGAACGGCTCACCGCCGCATCGGGGATCGGATCGAGGACGTGGCCGTCGACGAGATCGCCGTCGGGGACCAGCTTCTGGTCAGGGCCGGGGAAGTCGTTCCGGTCGACGGGGTTGTGAAGTCAGAGCTGGCGACGATCGACGAGGCGGCCCTGACGGGGGAACCGCTGCCCGTGGCGAAAGCCCGAGGCGGCCGAGTTTCGAGCGGCACGCTCAATGCGGGCGCGACATTTGAGCTTGCCGCCTCCGCGTTGGCCGGCGACAGCACCTATGCGGGCATCGTCCGGCTTGTCACGGCGGCGCAGACCGCGAGAGCGCCATTCGTACGGCTCGCCGATCGGTATGCGCTGATCTTCCTGCCAGTCACTCTCTTGATCGCCTTCGTCGGCTGGTTCTTGTCGGGCGACATCATTCGCAGCCTGGCGGTTTTCGTCGCCGCCACCCCGTGCCCGCTCATCCTGGCTGCGCCTGTCGCGTTTATCGCAGGCATCGCTCAGGCGGCTCGGCGCGGCATTTTGGTCAAGGGAGGCGGCCCTCTCGAGGCGCTGGCGCGGACACACACGGTTCTCTTCGATAAGACGGGCACGCTGACAGTCGGGGGCGCTCGCCTTCTTTCCATCGAGGCCGCCCCGGACGCTGACGCCAATGACGTGTTGCGGCTTGGCGGCTCCCTTGAACAGGCCTCGCACCACATCCTCGCCGCCGCGATTGTCCAGGCCGCCATCGAAAGAGGCCTGGCCTTGACGATACCCGAAGCCGTGCATGAGGAAATGGGCACGGGGCTGCGCGGCGTAACCGGGGGTCAGGCGGTGAGCGCGGGCTCCCGCGACATGATCTTCGCCGGGCGGCAGATCCCTGAATGGGCGCGCCGCGCGTCAAGACGCGCCGAGTGGCGCTCCGCGCTGGTCGTTTTCGTTGCGGTGGAGGGGCAGCCGATCGGCGCCTTGCTGCTCGCCGATGAACTCCGCCCGGATACGCCGCGCGCGATCCGTATCCTTCGCGAGGCGGGCGTCGCGCGAATCATGATGGTCACAGGCGATCGCGCGGCTGCCGCGCAAGCGATCGGGGCGGCTCTGGACCTCAATGCAGTCCTCAGCGAATGCAATCCCACCGATAAAGTCGAGGCAGTGCGCGTCGAACAACGGCTGCATCCAACGACGATGGTCGGAGACGGCATCAATGACGCCCCTGCATTGGCTTCGGCCGATGTCGGCATCGCGATGGGCGCGCGGGGAGCCAGCGCCTCGTCGGAGGCGGCGGACGTCGTCATTCTGACCGATCGACTGGATCGGGTCGGCGAGGCCATCGTGATCGCTCGCCGGGCGCGGCGGATCGCGATCGAGAGCATCATTGTCGGGATGGGCCTTTCAATGCTGGCGATGATCGCGGCGACACTGGGCTGGCTCGCGCCGGTCCCGGCGGCGATCGTTCAGGAAGTGATCGACGTCGCCGTAATCCTTAACGCTCTGCGCGCGCTCACGCCGGGCGGAGATCATCGACAACGCACGCTCTCGGCAACGACAGAGCGTGAACTGCATGCCGGTCACGTCGAACTGCTTCCCCATCTGGAGCGCCTTCGGGCGCTCGCCGACCGTCTCGACGACGCCACTGGAGAGGATGCGAGCGCGTTGGTCGTCGAGGCAAACGAGGTTGTTCAAGAACACATCGTCAGCCACGAACGCGACGACGAGGGCAACGTCTATGCGAAGCTGTCCAAGGTCTTGGCGGACCGGCACGGGCTTTCAGCGATGAGCCGCGCGCACCGCGAAATTCAACACCTAGCGCGCCTGCTTTATCGGGTGGTCGAAGACCTGCCGACAGAAACCATCGACCGGTATCTTGTTCGTGACGCCCAGCGCCTGATTGAAGCGATCGAGACGCTTGTCCGCATGCACACAGCGCAGGAAGACGACATCTACGAGGCCGTTGGTCCGCGATGACAGGCGGCCGCCTGGTTAGATCGCTGTGCCCACGAGAGCGCCGACCCCGGCGGTTATCGCCATCGCCAGGGCTCCCCAGAATGCGACGCGGGCCGCCGGCTTCAAGGCGCCGGCGCCGCCGGTCTTGGCGCCGACCGCGCCGAGCAGCGCCAGAGCCAGCACCGACGCTCCCGCCACGCCAGGCGCGACAAGGCGTTGCGGCACAGCCAGCATGACCAACAACGGCAGCGCGGCGCCGAGCGCGAACGCCGCCGCGGAGGCGAGCGCGGCTTGTATCGGCTTGGGAGAGGTCATTTCAGTGATGCCCAGCTCGTCCCGCGCGTGCGCGTCCAGCGCGCTCCTGGCCATCAACTGCGCCGCGACTTGCCGCGCGGTTCCAGGAGTGACGCCGCGATCGATGTAGATCTTCGCCAGCTCGTTGGCCTCGCCTTCGGGATCGCTGGCAAGTTCTCGTGTTTCGCGCGCAAGGTCTGCCTTTTCCGTATCCGACTGGGAGCTGACCGAAACATATTCGCCGGCGGCCATGGACATGGAACCCGCGATCATCCCCGCGACCCCGGCGGTGATGACCGCGGTCAGCGTTCCGCCGGCGGACGCGACGCCCACAATCAAACTGGCCGTCGAAATAATCCCGTCATTGGCCCCGAGCACCGCCGCCCGAAGCCAGCCGCTGCGCCCGATGAAATGACGCTCGACGTGGAGCGCGCGCATGGAAATTGGTCCTCTATCACGAAGTCCGCAGCGCGATTCCAGCGTCACCGAACGCGCGGGCGAGACGGCTGATGATCTCCTCCATTTGCTCGGGCAATCGTGTTGTCAATTGCACGCCATCCCCGTCGACGGCCGGGGCCATCAGTGCGACCACGGGCGCCGCCATGTCAAAACTCCGCCAGTCTCGCCGTGTCTGCAGCGCGGCAATGGCCGACTCGGCTGCTCCCCCGTGCGGGTCAATCACCAGCGCAGTTTGTCCCTGAATTTCCCAGTCGTGCTCGAAGAGTTGCGCGGCCGCCGCGATGGATCGGGTGACGACAAGGTCTGTCGGCCATGACGTCGTAAGCCAGTCGGATCCACGCTCGAACAGGCTTCGATGCGGCGCGGGAACGACGCGCGCCTCACTTTGAAGCCATGGACGCTCACCTGACCACCGGAATGCAACCTCGCCAAGACCCGTCAAGACTCGCGCAATCACCTCGGCGATCTCGCCAGGCACGCCCGCATCCACCCGAGGCGGCTCGACGCGCCATTCGAGAAGGACCGAATGACAATTTGCCGGCGTGGTCTCCGCGGTTTGTTGGGTAATCGCGTCCCAGTTACGCCGCACGTCAACTGTTATGAGCATGATTTGATACTACCACGAGCCAGATGCCCCGCCGCCGCCGAACTGTCCGCCTTGCCCCGACCATCGTTCCTCCGGAAGTCGGCGGAATGTCGTATTGGCCGCCCAGTCGTACACGTCGGCGCCGACCTTTTCGCCGGCCCAATACCCAGCGACGCCGCCGCCGATTGCGAAGATGATGCCGACGACGGCGGTGCCGCCGCCCGGCTCTATGGCCGTCCCGATTGCTGCGCCAAGCTCCCCGGCGCCCTCGGCCGTTGCCCACGCGAGCGCCCAAGCCGAAACCACCTGCGTCGAGCGGCGCAGTGGATTGCTGGCCACGACAATTGAAATGAAATCAGTAACGGCGCCGATGACCAACAGGGTCCGCCCAATGTACTTGAATGCGCGCGCGCCCTCGTACAGCGCCGCACCACCGCGACCGGCAGGTGTGTGGTCCGCGATGCCAAACTCCTTGAACGTCCCTTTCTGATTCCAGTGATAGTCGATCGTCTTCGTCTTCACGTTATAGCCATAGTCAAGACGCAACAAACGTTTTCCGGCCGCTTCCTGAATGAACAGCGCTGAGGTCGATTTTCCTTTGAAAAATCGCGGCGATAACTCGATCGCCAAATTTCCGGGTCCCGGCACAGGAATGCGGATGATCGATGCCAGGCCTCCTGCCGGCGCCGCCCCGGTCCACGGCGCTTGAACGATTTCTCCCGGGCGGTCCTTGTCCGCCATGATCGAGGCCTCCATTCTTTGGGCCACAAATCTGCAATAAGGTCGATGGTCGCAATCAAATCTGCGACGGTTTGCTGTTCCCGGCAAGTTCGAGCCATCGCCGCATGCTTGCGATGAGTCGCGGCAGTGCGCTGCGCCCGCCAGTTGCCGCCTCAGATCGAACCTCAGGCCGGTCTTCCTTCGCTCCTTACCGAGCTTCGGGAGACACTCCTACGCCCAATCGTCTTCAGTTGTCAGGCCACTGCATGGCCCGCCACCCGAAGCCGAAGGCGTTGGGTGGCGGGCCACGACCGATGAAGATGAGCACTATGTCTACGCCATAGCCCCATCATAATGTCGTGGATTATCGACAATTGCTGCCCGGCGTTCGAGGCCGGGGGGCCTGTCGAGATCAAGGAGTTGTTTCGAACCGATTCCAGAGGGTGGAGGAACCGCGCCCATGGCCGGAGCCGCCAAGGCAAAAAACGCCGCCGTGCGGCAGAGTCTCCTGTCGCTCGCCATCGCGCTGATCGTCATGGGAGTGCTGTTGTTCGTGCCCGCCGGCACGCTGAACTGGCCGCGCGGCTGGTGGTTTGTCGGCGCCTTCGTTGTCGCTTCGCTAATCGCGATCTCAATCGTGTGGCGAGTCAACCCGGAAATCTTTGCGGCGCGATCCCGCATACAGCCAGGCACGAAGACTCTCGACTATGTTTACATCACGGTGGTCATGGGAGGCTTCGTTCTCATCTTCCCGGTCGCCGCGCTCGATTTCCGGCTCGGCTGGGCCCAGACGCCGGACTGGGTCGTCTGGCCCGGCTATTTGCTTTTCGCTCTGAGCTTTGCCGGGCAGGTGTGGGCTCAGGCGGAGAATCGCTATTTTGAGCCCGGCGTGCGCATTCAGGAGGACCGTGGACAGACCGTGATCGACACTGGCCCTTACTCCATTGTGCGCCATCCCGGCTACATCTCGGGCTCGCTACTCGCAATCAGTATGGCGCTTTGTCTCGGCTCGCGGTGGGCGTTGGTCCCGGCGCTTGTGGTTGTAATCGGCCTGATTCCGCGGACCATCTTTGAGGAACGCGCGCTGACCGCCGAACTCCCTGGCTATCGAGAATACACCCAGCGGGTAAAGTACCGCTGGGTGCCGCGCGTTTGGTGAGGGCATGGATCTCGTTAAATGCGAGGCCACTCATGATCGGGTCGGCGGCGACTACCGGACGGTCCGGGACGCTCCGACACAGATTTGGCGGAGAGGGAGGGATTCGAACCCCCGATAGGCTTGCACCTATGCCGCATTTCGAGTGCGGTGCATTCGACCACTCTGCCACCTCTCCGGTGTCGTCCGGGGCTTTGAGCCTGACGCGGGTCGCGGCGGCGATTAGCATGGCGGTCCAAAACCCACAAGCCGCGCCTCACCATTGCGCGAAAACACGGCCCACTTTGCCCAGGAAGCGGGCGCGGCGCTCGGGCGTGGTTTTGTTCATGCCGTAATGCGCGAGATAGTCGCAGCGCGCGTCAAATCCAACCAGCGAGCGCATCGAGCGCTTGAAAAACCGCCGCGGCGGATCGCCCATGATGATGCTGCGCAGCCGGCCGCCGCCATACGTGCAGACCGCGCCAAGTTTGCGGATATGCCGCAGGTTCGGCTTGTAGGAGCCATCGGGCGCCAGATTGAAACTGACGCCGGGCAGAAACACCTTGTCGACAAACCCCTTGAGGATCGCGGGAAAACCATAGTTCCACACAGGGTGCACCAAGACCAGCCCATCCGCCGCAAGGAGACGATCAACATAGGGGGCGACGCGCGAGCGATTGAGCTGGAGATTGTGATAATCGACCCGGTCCTGACGGCTCATCACCGGATCGAATTTTTCGACGTTGAGATCGCAATCGTCGACTTCGTGGCCGCCCGCACGCAGCGTCTCGACGACCTTTGCGTGCAGCGCCGCGACAAAACTCGTCTCGACGGGATGCGCGTAGAGCACCAGCACCCGCATCACTGCCCCGCCGCTCTGGCGCGCGCCTCGAGGCCGGGGAACAGATAATTGCGCCCGGCGGCGTAATCGAAGGTCGGGTCGTCCCAGGCGATCATCTTGCCGGGGTTTAGCAGGCCGTCGGGATCGGTCTCGCGCTTGAAGGCGAGCTGCACCCGGTCGGTCTGCTTCATCCCGCCTTCCTCGAGCGTGTAGCGATGCGGATTGAAGATCGTCGCGCCCATCGATTCGTGCAGCGCGACGATCTCGTCCAGTCGACGCTCGCTGGAAAAGCGCACCAGCGGCAGGCCGGCGCAGCCGACCTTGCCATTGAAGCGGATGAACTCGAGATGCGCGATCGCTTCGTCGCCCAGCGCGGCATGGATGCGTTCCGCATCCGCCGGGCTGGGATAGCGCGCCTGCAAATAGGTCCAGGCGGGATCGACCCGCAGCGCGCGCAAGGTCGTGTGGTTCCAGGTCAGCTCGTAGTTGGGCGGCAGGCCCTTGCGCTCGTCCTCGGAGGCGCTCGATGCGTCGAACAAGAGCTGCGCACGGCGGTATCGGCGGAGGAAAACGCGAAACGCATCCAGCGATTGCTCGGCGATCATCAGGATGACGACATGTCGATCGCGCGGCAGGAATTTTCGATGGCGCAGGAAGAAATCGTGCGGAGCCGGGCTGGCGACCAGCGTGATCAGTTTTGACAGAATGCCGTCTTCCTCGCCGAGCGCCAGCGCGAAATACGACGCGGCGTCGAACGCCTCGAAGCCGACGATGAGGTCGATCCAGTCGCAAGCCTCGGTCAACGGCGCCTCGATCTCAGTGATGATCCCGTTGGTGCCGTAGGCATGCACCGCCTTCTGCAGATCTTCGCCGGTCAAGTCGAGCGCGCGCGGGCTCGCCTCCATCGTGATGATGCGCAGACGCAGGATGTTGCCGACATCGCGCAGGCCGCCCCAGTTGATCGAACCGACGCCGCCCGAGCCGCCGGCGATGAAGCCGCCGAGTGAGGCGGTGGCATAGGTGGAGGGATGCATGCGCAATTCCTGGCCGGTGGCGCGCGTTTCGTCGTCGATAGCCTTGAGGATCGCGCCCGGCTCGCAGACGAGACGACCGCGCTTGATTGATGTGACGCGATTCATGTCGGCGAGGTTGAGCACGACGCCCCCGCTGAGCGGCATAGCCTGCCCGTAGTTGCCCGTGCCGGCGCCGCGCGGCGTGACGGGGATGCCGAGGCGATGCGCCGCCTTCAATGCTGCAACGACCTCGCCCTCGTTTTGCGGCGACACGACGAGGTCGGCGCAGACGTGGTCGAGCTGGCGCTTCAGCACCGGCGAATACCAATAGAAATCGCGGCTCTTCTGCCGCATCAGCACCGGATTGTCCTCGCACTTGATCGGACCTAGGGCGGCGCGCAGCGCGGCGATGTTGTAGTGCGGGCTCATGGGCGTTTCGCGACAGGCGCCGGTGGGAAAACCAGTTCAAGCAACGACACGACAGGGTCCAAGGCCCAGAGGTCGGCGTTGCCGGAGTCGAACGGGCGCTCCCCTTCCAGCTTGGCGGGCGTTTTGACTCCTTTGCGCGGTTCAAAGGTGATCGAAAGACTGCACCCGGCGGAAGCATCGGAGAGTTTCCCCGCTGAAAAATCCACGTTGCCGCCGGCATCCGAGCCCCAACCGTAGACGATGAACGGCGAGCCGTTCGCCGCCTCAACGTCCGCGAGGCTCGAGCCGATGCGAACGCGTCCGGCTTGCCAGAGTGAGGCTGGCTCATCGACAGAGACGCTGCTCACACGCGTCAGCTTTTCATCGTCGAACCGGACTGTGACCCGCTTCCTTGGCTCCGAGCCAAACAGAATGATGCCGCGGACTGAACCATTTTCATCTTCTGGCAGTACGGCGATGCGCGCGTGTCCACGCCAGCGCGCAAGGATCGATTTGGCGCCTTCGCCCGGATGGACGGGCGCAAGACAGGTCAGGGCATCTGCGTTGGCGGGCGCAACGCACGTGGGGAGCGCCACCATCGCGATCAGGGCGACAATCGCGGCGCGAAATCTGGCGATGTCGCACGGCTGGCTCATTGGCTCGGCCTCAACGCGGCAAAACCTTGACGACCGGCGCGTCCGGTAATACTTTTACAGAAGATCGTATTACCGGGATCGCCATGTCCACCAAAGTCACCGTCAAGGGGCAGGTCACCTTGCCGAAAGCCGTCCGCGAAGCCGCTGGCATCCGCCCGGGGGACAAGGTTGAGGTTCGCGTTCGCGCCGACGGCGGCGTCATCGTCGAGAGGACGGCTTCGGAGTTCAGCCATGACGAATACCTCAAAAGTCTGGAAGCTATGAGCCGTCGCAAGCCTTTTAACGGCTACACCACAGAAGACGTCATGGAAATGACCCGGAGCGAAGTCTGATCTTCGTCGATACCAATATTCTCATCGACATCGCGTCGGACAATCCCGACTGGGCCGGCTGGTCGCGCGAAGCTCTCGCCGCCGCTCGTCGCCGCGGGCAGCGTGTCATCAACGCGGTGGTCTATTCGGAATTCGCCATCGGCTTCGCGACGCTTGCTGACTGCGATCGCGAAATCGAGCGATTCGACCTGACGCTCGCCGACATATCTCGGCAGGCCGCATTTCGCGCCGCGCGAGCCTACAAGCTGTATCGACGCGCCGGCGGGTCCTGAAGCAACGCGCTGCCAGACTTTCTGATCGGCGGCCACGCGACGGCCCTTGGCATTCCGCTCCTGACGCGCGACGCCAATCGATTTCGCACGTACTTTCCCGAACTCGAACTCATCGCCCCACAGGGGGCTTGAGGCTGGCGGCGCAGCGGCGGCCGACGCGTAGATCACAGGCGAGGCCCCAAAGCGGTCAGCGCGTCAAGCGCCGCATAGTCGGGCGGGCGGGCGTCGATTGGCGCGCCGGCGCGCAGCACCGTGCGATCGGAGTGCGGGCGCGACAGCAGCTCGGTGAAGCTGCGTGCGCGCGTCAGGACAAGGTCCGCGGGCGCGCCTTCTCTCAGCATCCCGAGCCCTTCGAGCCCCATGGCGCGCGCCGGCGCGGTGAAGCAGACCGGTGTCCAAGGCTCGAGCGGATGATCGAGCTGCAGGATGCGCGTCCCCTCGCGCCAGACTTCGAGCATGTCGAGATCGCCCCAGGCATAGAAAGGATCGCGCGTATTGTCGCTGGCGATCATCACATTGACGCCGGCGGCTTTCAACTCGTGCAGCGCGGTGACGCCGCGCCAGCGCGGAGTGCGGCCGACGCGCCGGTCCTGCAAATAAAGATTGCACATCGGCAGGCTGACGACGCTGAGGCCGGCCTCGGCGACAAGATCGATGGCGCGTTTGGCGGTCTCGGATTCTTGCACCGCGAGCGAGCAGCAATGGCCCACAAGAATTTTGCCGGCGAAGCGATGGGACAGCGCGGTCTGTGCGATCGCCGCCAGCGACGCCGCCGCCGGATCGCCGGTCTCATCGACATGAAAGTCGAGATCCCATCCCTTGCGCGCCGCCAGCGCGAAAAGAATTTCCAGAGCCTCCTTGAAGCGGGGGATGATCCGGGTGACAGCGCCAAGGATCCGCGATCCGTGCGCTTCGACCATCTCCTCGACCGCGCGCATGTGGTCGGGGTCCAGCGCGAAATCGATGCCAAACAGCGGCGTTCCCTGGAGCGCGATGCGGCCGCGCCAGCGTTCGCGCATCGCGGCGAAGACCGGCCAGGAGATGCCCGTCTGCGGGCCAACGCTATCGATATGGGTGCGGATCGCGCCCGTGCCGTGCGCGAAGGCGCAGGCGAGCGAAAACTCCATCCGCGCTTCGACATCCCCGGCGCTCCAATGCGCCTCGCGATCCCGGGCGACTGTGGCGAGGGCGCCATCGAAAGTTCCGTCGGGATTGGGCGCGCGAGGCCAGATATGGCCCTTGTCGAGATGCGTATGCGCGTCGACGAACAGCGGCAGGGCGATCGCCCCGCCAAGAGGCAACCGCGGCAGATCGCCCGGCAGCTCGATCATTCCGGCAGGCGCGATTGCCGCGAGTTTTCCCTGGTCGATGACGATATCGACCAGGGCCAACCCCTCCGCGTCGCCAGACCCGACAGGCGAGGCGAGCAGCGATTGCGGAATGCGCGCCTCCGACAGGGCATAGCGTGAGGTTCGCGCAATGGAAAAATGCGCGCTCATGTTTCGCGCCCGCGCGCGCTATCGTGCCAGCGGTGCAGCAGCGTATAGGAGACAGCGGTGAGCACGAGGTAGATGACAATTCCGGCAACCGAAATCAGCAGCAGCGCCGCGAACATGCGGGGGATGTTGAGGCGAAAGCCGGACTCGACGATGCGATAGGCGAGGCCGGCGCCCTGCCCCGCCGACCCGGCGGCGATCTCCGCGACGATCGCGCCGATCAGGGCGAGGCCGCCGCCGATGCGCAGTCCGCCGAGAAAATACGGCAGCGCGCCGGGCAGCCGCAGCCATATCAATTGTTGCCAGCGCGTGGCGCGATAGAGCTGGAACAGATCCAGCAGATTGTGGTCCGTCGAGGAAAGTCCAAGCGTGGTGTTGGACAGGATCGGGAAAAACGCGACCAGAAAGGCGCAGACGAGCACCGCCGCGCTGGAGCTGAGATAGACCAGCAGCAGCGGCGCGATGGCGACGATCGGCGTCACCTGCATGACCACAGCGAACGGGAAGAACGCGCGCTCGATGAGCCGCCATTGCGCAAACAGGATCGCCAGCGCGACACCGCCAAGCACGGCCGCGGCGAGCGCCTCGAAGGTGATCGACAGCGTGACTTCGAGCGAGCCGAACAGCGTCTGCCAATCCTTGTAGAGCGTCGCCAGAATGAGGCTCGGCGCCGGCAGGACATAAGGCTGGATGCCGTAGTACCTGACCGCGCCCTCCCATATTGCGAGGGCGAGGACCAACATCAGGACAGGCAGGGCAATTTCGAGGAGCCTTCGCGTGATCACGCTGGCGCTCCCTCGCAAGCCGGCTCAGCGACTTCGTCCATGACTTTGTGCAGCGCCAGCGAAGTCTCGCGGCACCTTTGCGCGTAATCCGCGCCCAGACGAAACTCTTCATTGCGCGGCAGCGGCGCGTCGATGGCGATCTCGGCGACGGCCCGGCCGGGGCGTCGCGCCATGACGACCACCCGGGTGGAGAGATAGATGCTCTCATAGACCGAATGGGTGACGAAAACGACGGTTGCCCCAAGCGAACATTTGAGCGCGACGAGATCGTCGTTGAGCTTGGTGCGGGTGATCTCGTCAAGCGCCGCGAAAGGTTCGTCCATCAGCAGCACCTGCGGGCGCATCACCAGCGCGCGGGCGATCGACACGCGCATCTTCATCCCGCCCGAGAGTTCGCGCGGGTAGGCTTTCGCAAAGCCGGTCAGGCCAACGCGATCCAGCGCTTCGTCGACGCGCGGCTGCGCGTTGGCGCGCGAGAAGCCGGCGAGGCGCAACGGCAGCCAGACGTTGGCGGCGACGTTGCTCCACGGCATCAAGGTCGGCTCCTGAAAAACGAAGCCGAGCGCGGGGCGCGCGTCGCGCCATGCGATGGCTCCGCGCGTCGGCGATGTCAGCCCGGCCAGCAGGCGCAGCACTGTCGACTTGCCGCAACCCGAGGGGCCAAGCAGAGACAGGAACTCTCCCTCGCGCACGTCGAGGTCGAGGCCGGCCAAAGCGATTGTGCCGTTGGCGAAGGTCTTGTCGATGCCGCGCAAGGTGGCGAGAGGGGCCATCAACCGTCTCTTGCGCCCTTCTCCCCGGAGGGCGACGAAAAGCGTTCGCCCTTCACTTTGGATGCAGCTCCAGTCCGACGCCCTTGTCGACAAACTGCAACGTGTAGGCTTTCTTGTAGTCGACGTCGGCCTTGACCACGCCGGCCTTGACCATCTGGTCGAAGAAATCCTTCATCCGCGCGTCGGTCATCGCCCCCATCCCGAGCTTCAGCGTATCGCCGGAATCGGCGATTCCATATTCCTTCATCTTGCCGATCGAGAAGGCGATCTGGTCGTCGGTGATGTCGGGATTGTCTTTCTTGATCGCCGCATTGGCCTTGGCGTTGTCGCCGTAGAGATAGTGATACCAGCCGATTGTCGAGGCATCGACGAAGCGTTGCACAAGGTCGGGGTTTTTCGCGACGCTTTCGCTTCGCGCTTCAACCGTCGTGGCATAGGTGGAATAGCCTTGGTCGGCGAGCAGGAAAATATTGGGCTTGAAGCCGCCCTGTTTCTCGACCTCGTAAGGTTCGGAGGTGAGATAGCCCTGCTGGATGGAATTCTTGTCGGCGATGAACGGCGCCGCGTTGAAATTATAGGGTTTGACGTTCTCCTCCTTGAAGCCGTAGGCGATCTTCATCCATTGATAGAAGGACGCCAGCCCCTCCTTGCCGACGAACGCGGTCGCCTTGGGCAGGTCGGTCCATTTGTCGAGCCCGACGCCCGGGTGCGACATGAAGATCTGCGGGTCCTTCTGGAATGCGGCGGCGACGACGATGGTCGGGATGTTCTGTTCGACCGCCTCGAAGGCCTGAATCATGTTGCCGCCCATATAGAAGTCGATCTTGCCGGTGATCAGCAACATACGGTTGTTGGCCTGCGGACCGCCCGGCACGATCGTCACGTCGAGCCCGTACTTGGCATAGGTGCCATCGACGACCGCCTGGTAGTAGCCGCCATGCTCGGCCTCGGCGAGCCAGTTGGTGCCGAACGTGACCTTGTCGGCGGCCAGTCCGGCGCCCGGCAGGGCGAGCATTCCAGCAATGCCCGCCACAACCCAATGACTCATCCTGTTCATCGTCTTGCCCCCAACATGAAAAGCATTACTGCGTTGCCTAGCAAATTGCGGACCATTCTCGCCCTTGCCTGCGCCCCACGCAAGGTCTAGCAGGTTAACCGACAGCCAGCCAGACGCCACAACCCATGCGCTCCCTGACGCCGCCCGATATTCCCGCGCCGCTCGCGCGCTATTCGCACGGCGTCGAAGTTCCCGCCGGGGCGAGAATGGTGTTTTGCTCTGGACAGCTCGGCATTGCTGCTGACGGCGCTGTTCCCGAGGATATTGCCGAGCAGGCGCGCTTGTGTTTTCGAGCTATCGCGGCGATTCTAGCCGAGGCGGGCATGGGGCTGCGCGATCTCGTGCGGCTCAACGCTTACGTGACCTCGCCTGACCATTTCCAAGGCTATATGCAGGTGCGCGATGAATTTGTCGGCAGTCCGCCGCCCGCTTCCACATTGATGATCGTCAGCGGCTTTGCGCGGCCTGAGTTCAAGATTGAGATCGAGGCCATCGCGGCGCGCGCCCGGTGAACGTCTACAGAGGTAAATAGCGAATGCTGCCGACCAAGCTCTGGACCGAAATGAGCTGGCGCGATTTCCAGCGCGCCGACATGTCCAAGGTGATCGCCGTGCTGCCCGTCGCTGCGATCGAGCAGCACGGGCCGCATCTGCCGGTCGGCGTCGATACGTTCATCAATGAAGGCTATCTCGCCCGCACGATCGCCCGGGTGCCCAACGACCTGCCCGTGCTGTTCCTGCCGGTGCAGACGGTCGGCAAGTCCAACGAGCATATCGAGTTTCCCGGCACGCTGACGCTATCGTTTGAGACCCTGACGCGCGCGTGGATCGAGATCGGCGAGAGCGTCGCGCGCACCGGCTGCCGCAAGCTCGTGTTCGTCAACTCGCACGGCGGCAATGTTCCGGTCATCGACGCGGTGGCGCGTGAGTTGCGCGTGCGTCACTCCATGCTCGTGGTGAACTCCGCCTGGAGCCGGTTTGGCTATCCCGACGGCATGTTCGGGCCGAAGGAGCGCGCGCATGGCATTCACGCCGGGGACGCGGAGACATCGCTGATGCTGGCGTTCCGGCCGAAATGCGTGCGCATGGAGGAAGCGCGCGATTTCGTCAGCGCGGCGGTCGACATGGAGCGCGAATTCACCTGGCTGCGCGCCACCCAGCCGATCGGCATGGGCTGGATGTCAAGCGATCTGCACCCGGACGGCGCGATGGGCAACGCGTCGATCGCCACCGGCGCAAAGGGCGAGGCCTGCGCCGACTACGGCGCCACCGCCTTCATCGAACTGCTCGAGGATGTCGCATCCTTCGATCTTTCGCGTCTTGGCAAGGGTCCGCTCAACGCATGAACACGCCCAACTACCGGCGCGAGCGGCGGCTGCTGAAATCCGGCATGACCTTCATCGCGGGAGTCGATGAGGTTGGCCGCGGCGCGCTGGCGGGGCCGGTGGCGGTCGCCGCGGTCATTCTCAATCCGAAGGACCTGCCTAGTGGGGTTGACGATTCCAAGGCGCTGACCGCCGAGCGCCGGCGTGAAGCCTTCGAGGTGATCATGGCCAAGGCGCTGGCCATCGCCATCGCGACCGCCAGCGCGGGCGAAATCGACGCGCTCAACATCCGCGGCGCGACATTGCTGGCGATGCGCCGCGCGCTCAGCGCTCTATCGCTGCCGGCCTGTTTCGCGCTGATCGACGGGCGCGACGTACCGCCCGGTCTGGCCTGTCCCGCCGAGGCGCTGATCGGCGGCGATGCGCTGTCCCTGTCGATTGCCGCAGCTTCGATCATCGCCAAAGTGACGCGCGACGCGATGATGGCGCGCCTGGAGGGACCGTTTCCCGGTTATGGATTTAGCGCGCATGTCGGCTATGCCACGCCGCAGCATTTGCGCGCCCTGAAGACCCTTGGAACCACGCCGATGCACCGGCTTTCGTTCGCCCCCTGCGGCAATTCCGACTAAAATTCCTGACTTACCGGATAAAATCCGAAAACCTTTCGAAATCATTGAATTATTGTGATTTTTTTGTGGCGCGAAGCCGTGCGAAAACGAGACAGCGCGCGCCGCGTAAGGCTAACCGGACCTTTACCTAAAGGCTTCATGTTTCCAGGCGTCAGTAGCGTTCGAGTGGTTGCGTTTATGCGTTTTTCCCGCGCCGGGACGTCCGGTCAATCCGCCCAGATTCAGGTTTTGCGTACTGGGCATGGATCGATCCGGCGTCCCGCCGCGATTTTGCCGGCACCGCGCGATGCGATCATCATCGGCGACTGCATCGCGGCGCTCAACAAGCTGCCGCCCGGCAGCGTCGATCTGGTTTTCGCCGACCCCCCGTATAATCTCCAGCTCGAAGGCGCTCTTTCGCGTCCCGATCAGAGCGTCGTCGATGCGGTCGACGACGAATGGGACAAATTCGCCAATTTTGCCGAATACGATCGTTTCACGCGAGACTGGCTTGGGGCTGTCCGCCGCGCGATGAAGCCGGAAGCGACGATCGTCGTCATCGGCTCCTACCATAATATTTTCCGCGTCGGCGCGGCAATGCAGGACCTCGGCTTCTGGATCCTCAACGACATCGTCTGGCGCAAGGCCAACCCGATGCCGAATTTCCGTGGACGGCGCTTCACCAACGCGCACGAGACGATGATCTGGGCGGCGCGCAGCGCCGACGCCAAGGCTTACACGTTCAACTACGAGGCGCTCAAGGCGGGCAACGAGGACAGCCAGGCGCGCTCCGACTGGTTTTTGCCGATCTGCACCGGCGCCGAGCGTCTCAAGGACGCGGCGGGGCGTAAAACCCACCCGACGCAAAAGCCCGAGGCGCTGCTGGCGCGCGTGCTGCTCGCCGCCTCCAACGCCGGCGATCTGGTGCTCGATCCGTTCTTCGGGTCCGGCACCACAGGCGCTGTCGCGCGCCGCCTGCATCGCAGCTATATCGGCATCGAGCGCGATTCCGTTTACGCGGAAGCCGCGCGCAAGCGCATCGCGGCGGTTGAACCTCTGCCAGAGGGGGCGGTGGCGCTGGCGCCGACGCGGCGCAGCGAGCCGCGCGTGGCATTTTCCAGCGTCATCGAAGCGGGCTTCATCGCGCCGGGCGAGCGCCTGATCGATTCGCGCCGGCGCCATTCGGCGCTGGTGCGCGCCGACGGATCGGTGACGCTGGGCCCGGCGATCGGATCGATCCACAAGATCGGCGCGCTCGCACAAGGCCTGCCGGCCTGCAACGGCTGGACGTTCTGGCATGTCGAGCGCGCGGGCGCGCTCGCCTCGATCGACGATTTCCGCACCAACATCCGCGCGATGATGCGCGAGGCCGCGCAATAGTCCTATTTGGCGGGGCGGGCACGCAGGCGTTTGCCGCCCGGCAAGTCGCGCGCCCGTGCGAAAAACACTTCGCCTTCGCTCTCCTCGGTGTCCAGCCAGAGCATCGCGACGTCAGAAAATGCCGCCTCGACGAGCGCGCGCCCGCGCCCGACTTCGCAGATCAGCGCGCCTTCTCTGGTCAGATGCGCGGCGGCTTCGCGCACGATCGTGCGCACAAGCTGCAGCCCGTCCTGCCCGCCGTCATGCGCCATGCGCGGCTCGGCAGCGAATTCGGGCGGGAACGCGGCAACCGCGTTTGCATCGACATAGGGAGGGTTGGTCAGGATCAGGTCGTACCGGCGCTCGCCGAGCGGGGCGAACAGATCGCCGCGATGCAGCGCGATGCGCTGGGAGAGCTGATGCTCCGCGACATTGCGCCGCGCGACGTCAAGCGCGTCGGCCGAAAGATCGACCGCGTCGATCAAGGCGTTCGGGAAGACCCGCGCCGCCAGAATCGCCAGCGATCCGCCGCCGGTGCAAAGATCAAGCACATGGGCGACCGCGTTGGGCCGCTCGATCAGGCCGCCCTCGCCGACCATGCCGCCGAACAGCAATTCTCCGATAAAGCTGCGGGGCACGATCACCCGCTCGTCGACATAAAAGCGCTCGCCCTGGATATAGGCCGCGTTGAGCAGATAGGCGGCGGGCTTGCGCTCGCTAACCCGGCGCTCGATCAGGTCGAGCAAGCGCTTGCGTTCGCCAAGCGTGAGCCGCGCGTCGAGAAATGGCTCGAGCCGGTCGATCGGCAATCGCAACGCCTCGAGCACGATGAACGCGGCCTCGTCGAAAGCGTTGGTCGTTCCGTGGCCGTAGGCAAGCCCAGCCTCGTTGAAGCGGCTGACGGCGTAGCGCAGCCAGTCACGCAGGCGCTCGAAGCTGGCGAGCAACTCCTTCGCCGAAGCGGTCATCGCAGGCATGGACTCTTTCAAACGATAATGGCCGGGCAAGCCCGGCCATTAAACTCATACGCGGTCCGCGCCAAAGCGCGAAAGTTCAGGCGATCACTTGCCCTTCTTGCACTCTTCGCGGAACTTCTTGCGCTCCTTGCCATGCAGGCCCTTGGCGTCGGCTTCCTTCGAACATTCGACGGACTTGGCGGAATGGGTGCTGGTGGCCATCGGCGCGGTCGTAGCGGCGGCCGGCTTGGCGGCGGGAGCGGCTTCCACCGCATAGGCGGCGCCGCCCATCAACAGGGCGCTAAAAGCAAAGGCGGAAATGACGGTTGATATCTTCATTGTCGGAAATTCTTTCCTGAATGTTCACTTTGGGAGTTTGCGAGGACCCCACGCCCACGCCAAGCCGCCAAAATCGCCTTATAGGCGCCTGCGGCGCGGCGCACAAGCGATCCGCGGCCCGCAATTGCGGGTTTTCCGCAGCGGAGGCATTAACTTTAGCCGCCCCCTTACGCCTTGCAAAGATGGTAAAATAGATATAAAGATATGTTTATGTCAGCTAAGTCGATCCCGGCTACCCTCTCCTTCCCCGCCCTCCTCGCCTCCCTCGAAGCGGCGGCGGAAACGACGCGGCTGCGACTTGTCAGCCTTCTCTGCGAGGCCGAGCTCACCGTCAGCGAGCTGGTCGCCATTCTCGGCCAGTCGCAGCCGCGCATCTCGCGCCACCTGAAACTGCTGGTCGAGGCGGGTCTCGCCGAACGCCATCGCGAGGGCGCCTGGGCATTCTTCCGCCTCGCCGAGAAGAACGGGGCGCTCGCCCGGGATCTCATCGCGCGGATCGACCCCGCCGACCCGCTTCTCGCCGCCGACCGGGCGCGTCTGCAGATGACCCGCGAGGCGCGCCGCCGCCAGGCCGCATCCTATTTCGCCGAGCGCGCCGCCGACTGGGACAGCATTCGCGCGCTGCACGCCTCTGAAGAGCGCGTTGAAGCGGCAATCCTGGAAATGATCGGCCCCAAGCCGATCGGCGTGCTGCTCGATCTGGGCACCGGCACGGGCCGCATGATCGAACTCATCGCGCCGCAGGCGAACCGCGCCATTGGCATCGACCAGAGCCCGGCGATGCTCGGCATCGCCCGCTCGCATATCGAATCGGCTGGCCTGCGCAATGTCCAGTTGAAGCAGGGCGATATCTACGCCGCGCCCGTCGAGCGCAATTCATGCGATCTCGTCATCATCCATCAGGTCCTGCATTTTCTCGACGATCCCGCGCGCGCCATCCGCGAGGCGGCGAGCGCGCTGCGGCCGGGCGGGCGCCTCATCGTCGTTGATTTCGCCGCGCACGGCGAAGAGTTTCTGCGCGCGGATTTTGCGCATCGGCGGCTCGGCTTCGCCGACGAAGAAATCGAAACGTTTTTGACCGAGGCCAGCCTGACCGATCTGCGCCATCAGCGAATCGCGCCAGCTCCGGGCGAGCCGGGAAAACTGACCGTTATGCTTTGGATGGCTGGAGATCCGCGCTTTATCTCGGACGCCCTCCCCCGCCTTGCTCTGGAGACCGCTTGATGTCGCCTCGTCTCAGCCGCAGTCGCGCGCGCGTGCGCGTCTCGTTCGAATTCTTTCCGCCGAAGACCGACGAGATGGAGAAGTCGCTGTGGGAATCGATCGCGCGGCTGGAGCCGCTCAATCCCAACTTCGTTTCCGTCACCTATGGCGCCGGCGGCTCGACGCGCCAGCGCACCCATGCGACGGTCGAACGGCTCGTGCGCGAAACGACATTGCGCCCCGCGGCGCATCTGACCTGCGTCGGCGCGACGCGCGATGAAGTTGACGAGGTGATCCGCGATTACAAATCGGCGGGCGTCAACCACATCGTCGCGCTGCGCGGCGATCCGCCGGGGGGCGTCGATGCGCCCTATCAGGCTTTGCCCGGCGGCTACCAATCGGTCGACGAGCTTGTGGCGGGCATCAAGAGGATCGGCGATTTCGAAGTGTCGGTCGGGACCTATCCGGAAAAGCATCCCCAGAGCCCCAACATTCTGCACGACATCGAGATGCTGAAACGCAAGGTCGACGCCGGCGCCGACCGGGCGATCACGCAATTCTTTTTCGACAACACGGTCTATCTCAGATTTCTCGATGTCGCCGCCGCCGCGGGCATCAAGATTCCGATTCTTCCGGGCATCGTTCCCGTGCAGAATTTCAAGCAGACCGCCAATTTCGCGCGTCGCGCCGGCGCCAGCATACCCGCCTGGCTGGCCGAGCGGTTCGACGGGCTCGACGACGATCTCGCCACCCGCCGCCTCGTCGCCGCCGCCGTCTGCGCCGAGCAGGTCATCGACCTCATCGACCGCGGCATCGAGGATTTGCATTTCTACACAATGAACCGCGCCGACCTCGTCTTCGCCATCTGTCATCTGGTGGGACTGCGCGCGCAGGAGCGCCCGGCGCCGGCATCATGGGCGATGGGGCAGCCGGGCGGAGAGGCTATCGTTTTGCCGCTGACGCGGTAGAAATACAGCGCGAATGCCGGACAGCGAGATTGCAAATTGATAACTATGGGGCCCAACGCCGATTCAAGGCTCATCCTTCCATAGAACCGCGCCTTCTCCAAACATCGAAGCGTCGGCCCTGATCGACGCGAACTGGTCAGACGCGGCAAAAGCGTCAAGGTTATCGAGGATGTGCTGGTTTATCTTCGCCCTCTGCACGGGTGAAATATTCGACATTGCCGTGGCAGCGTTTTCCGCTTTCTCCCTGAATAGGTCGAGCAAACCGGCCGGAAGCGTGACTTTGTCAGGCTTCAGCAAACCGTGTTTGACATGAACCTTTGTGCCGCCCCATTGGTTTGGTCCGTTTTGAATAATGCCGAAGATCATGAATTCGCCAAGCTTGGCAAATGTCATTACCGATCGTTTGGAGCCAATGATATCGAGCGTGACCGCGCCAGTCATGAATCGGTTAAAGTTAGTCGGCAAGTTGGAAATGTTTGTTGATTCGACGATATCGAAAATCAAAAGATGCTGCTCGAACTTCCCCGGATGCGTCGCTTCGTCCTTTAGGAAGGCTCGCCAGCGCACCTCAGCATCGTCCATAAGCGTCTGTTGTTCATCCGAATAGGGAGCATCTTTGTTGCGCCCCCTCGCAAACTTCAAGACGCGCCAAGATACCGAAACGCAAAACTTCAGCAGCCATGCTTGATATGCGAGCCGGCGTTCACCAGAATGCCAAGGATGAAAGACCTTTGTGGCGAACGGGGTTTCATATCGGTTGAATCGACCTTCGCAATCGTCGCAGAGCCAAAAGAATTTTAAACCGTCCTGCACGCGCCGATTAACGTTTTCAGAATTGCGAATATGGCCAGGTCCTGAGCGACCGCGCAGCCACCGAAAGACGAACGCCGGCAAGACGTGGCTGTCCCGCAATGATTTATGCTCGCCACAGAAGGCGCACGTTCCGTCCATATTGAAACTCTACCGAGATCGCCGAGCTTGTTGGATCATAGCCTTCGCGACGACAAGTCCGCCTTGGGTCGTGAGCAAGCGCTCACGACCAACGAGCCGACGCCTCTAAAGGCCCGGATAATTGATAGGCACCCAGCCCGCGGAGGTCATGTTTGGCAAATACATTTCCTCGATTGGCCAATTCGGAACGTCCACGCCGACAAAGCTCGATAATTCGAAATTCAGCGCTACGGGGCTAAATTGTGCGACAAACAGCGCGATGCAAGCGGACACCGCTTCGAAAGTGTGTCGGAGTGTGCCGCGCTCGAACTCTCCTTCCTTGTTATGTTTTACCCCGTGGTATGCGTCGTACCACCCAAGGCTTTTTGTGGGGTTGGCCGCCGACCAGCCAGCGAACGGCCGGATTGACTTAAGTTCGGGAAAGTCATGGAACGAAATTGCGTAGTCCAATAGCTTCATAGGTGCGGCCAGCTTGAAATAATCCCCAGTAGTGAATTTCGAGGCGAGTGAGCCATTTACGACCAGAATCCCCCGCCAATGCATTTCCACTTCGGTCGCCGCCAAAATCAACAAGTTGCGAATCTCGTGGCCATAGACATCCAACGTCTTTGTCGATGGCTGCACAATGTGACAGATGGCCTCGAGCTTGCGCACCAGCAAAGTGAGTTGGCTCCTTGCGTTAACCGCGTAGGCCTTATCCGTCGTGAGGAACGGCGACCAGAGGGTGTCCTTGGTCGCCAGCGCAATTGGTCGCGCTATCCTCGGATAGAACTCTCCCGGAGCGCGAGTTATCGGGTAGAAGCGCCCCTCGACCACATTTGGATCGAGCCAAGAGGTCTGACGCTGGATGCAATCCCAAATGTCCTCGTTTGGCAAAGCCTTGAAATAGGTCGCAGTTCCGGTTTCAGGATTGGTCACGCCTATGTTTGTTGCTGTCTGGTCGTCAAACTGCCAGAGCTGCCGGGGCTGGCCGGCGACTCGGTCTCTGACGTACCAGCGCTTCTCCAGACCTCGGGCCATGCCAAAGTGATCCCCAAGCGACAATCATCGACGGAAGACTGAGCATACCCGAAATTGTCCAGCGGTATCGCGCGCTACTTCAAAATAGCGCTAAGCAGTGTCCGCAACGGGCCACAGGGCTGGCGTGAGCGCGAATCGTGGGAACATCTGTTCAAATATCTCTCCCCGCCGTTTGCAATCCCCTCACTGCAACTGCGCGGAGACCGACCTCCCAAACGTCAGCGCGCACAAAGCGAAGATTGCCGCGTAGCCGCCGAAAATCACGCCCGCCGCGATCGTCATCGCGACTTCCTTATGCAGCAGCGCAAACGGATATAGCGCCGAGACGTACTGCAGGATCACCGGCCCCGCGAGCGCCAGCGCGCCGCATGAAAACAATGTGATGGCGATGTTCTCCATCAATTTCGCGTCCGGCCGCATCCATTTCCAGCTCATGCCCAGCACGATCAGCGAGGCGAAATTGACCCAGGCGCCGGCGGCGGTGGCGAAGGCGAGGCCGGTTGTGCCTGATGTCTTGTAGAGGACGAATTTCAACGTCAGATTGACGCCGAGGCCGGCAAAGAAACACAGCATCGGCGTTCGCGTGTCGCCGCGCGACTGAAAGCTCGCCACCAGCGAGCGGATCGCCACCATCGGCAGCAGCCCGAGGCCGTAGGCGGCCAGAACGCGCCCCGATCGTTCCGCCGCGTCCACGTCGAACGCGCCGCGCTGGAACGCCGCGCGGATGATGTCCTCGGGGATGGTGAGGAACATCGCCAGGAACGGCGCGGTGAGCGCCAGCGTCAGGGCGATCGAGCGATTCTGCGCTCGCGCGGCGCCCGCGTCATCGCCTTTCGCCACGCGTCGGCTCATCTCCGGCAGGAGCACGGTGCCTGCGGCGACGCCGATGACGCCCAGCGGCAATTGATAAAGCCGCTCGGCGTAGTTCAACGTCGAAACCGACCCTGTCGGCAGCAGCGAAGCAAGGACCGAATCGAGCAGGATGGCGATCTGCTGGCCGGCCGAACCAATGATCGCCGGCCCTAGCGCCGCGAAGAAGAATTTGACGTCGGCATTGCCGCGAGGAATGGCGAAGCGTTCGAGTACGCCGCGCCGCCACGCCTCGCCCACCATCAACAGGAGCTGCGCCGCGCCCGACGCCAGCACGCCCCAGCTCGCGGCAATCCCCGCATTGGGAAACAGAAACGCAAGCCCGAGAAAGCCGACAACGAAAATGTTGAGGAGGACTGAGGCAAATGCGCCGGCCGCGAAAAAGCCGTGCGCGTTGAGCGTGCCGGTATGCAGGATCGCCAGCGTGACGAAAGCCAGATAGGGAAAGGTGATCCGCGTCATCGCGGCGACGTGACCATATTTGACCGGATCGGCCTCGAAGCCGGGCGCGATGAGCCCGATGAAGAACGGCGTGAACAGATAGAACAACCCGACCAGCACGAGTTGCGAAATCAGCAGCAGCGTGAAAATCTGGCTGGCGAACAGCCTAGCTTTTTCGCCGCCCTGCTGCGCCAGCACTCTGGAATAGGAGGGCACGTAGGCCGCGGTAAACGCGCCTTCGCCGAAGATCGTGCGAAACGTGTTGGGCAGACGCAGGGCGATGAAATAAGCGTCGGCGAGAACGCCCGCGCCCATGATCGCGCCGATCAGCATGTCGCGGATAAATCCCGTCAGGCGCGACAATGCCGTGAGGGCGCCGACGGAAAAGAAATTGCGAAACATGCGCGAGGCGCGCCCTTATGATCCCGACGCCAGCGATATTGTATGCCTAACGCTTCCGTAATTTCGCGTTAATATGGGCTTTAAATGAGGCGCGGACGGTGGCGCTGGTGCGCCGCGCACCCTTGCCAGCCAGAAAACGGACGAACAATGCCCGCGACCGATGACAGCAACCGTCGCGCCAAGGCGAATGTGTGGCGGCTCTCCGCCGCTGTCGCGCTGGCGGGCGCTCACGGCGCGGCGATTTTCGCCACCGGCGGCATCGTCGGCGCTGAGCTCGCGCCCGATCCGGCGCTGGCGACGCTGCCGCTCTCGTTCTTCGTCGTCGGCATGGCCGCCGGCACTTTGCCGTCCGGCGCGATTGCGCGGGCCTGGGGGCGCCGCCCCGTCTTCATCATTGGGACGGGGATCGGCTGTCTCAGCAGCCTCATCGCAGCGCTGGCAATCGTGCGCGGCTCGTTTGCGCTGTTCTGCTTTGCGGCATTCCTCGGGGGTCTCTACGGCGCCGTCGCCCAAACCTTTCGCTTCGCCGCCGCCGAAGGCGCGAGCGACTCGTTTCGGCCGCGCGCGGTCGCCTGGGTGATGGCGGGCGGCGTGCTGTCTGGCATACTGGGGCCGCAGCTCGTCACCTGGACGATGGATGTTTGGGCGCCCTACCTGTTCGCCGCGAGCTTTCTCGCGCAGGCGGTCGTGGCGCTGATCGCGATGGCCGTGCTTTCGCAGGTCGATCTCGACAAGCCGCGCGCCGAAGATCACGCCGGCGCCCGCCCGCTCGCGGCAATCGTGCGGCAACCCGCGTTCATCAGCGCGGCGATCTGCGGCGTCGTGTCCTATGCCCTGATGAATTTTGTAATGACCTCGGCGCCGCTGGCGATGAAAATCTGCGGTTTTGGTCCCGCCGACTCGAACCTTGTCCTGCAGGAGCATATCGTCGCGATGTACCTGCCGAGCTTCTTTACCGGCGCGCTGATCGCGCGCTTTGGCGCGCCGGCGATCGTTGCGACCGGCCTTGGCGCGATTGCGGCCGCCGCCGTGACCGGACTGGCGGGAATCGGTTTCGGCCATTTTTCGCTCGGCCTAGTGCTGCTCGGCGCCGGCTGGAATTTCGGCTTCATCGGCGCCTCCGCGATGGTGCTGGGGACTCACCGTTCGTCAGAACGGACCAAGGTGCAGGCGTTCAACGACTTTCTGGTGTTCGGCGTCATGGCGATCGGCTCGTTCTCATCGGGGGAATTGCTCGCCCTGTATGGCTGGGCCAGCGTTAACTGGGTGGTGTTCCCGCCGGTCGTCCTGGCGCTGGCGATGTTGGCGCTGGCGGCGCGTGCGCGGCGGGCGCCGCAGCCGGCGCTGCCGTGAGGGGCCGTGATAGCCGTTGAGGCCGGGTTCGTTTCAGCGATCCTGTCCTCTCCAGAATTTCCTTTCGAAAAAACCATATTGCGGGTAAGGTTTTGAATGGGCTTGAACCTGATACAACTTCGGATTGCGCGAACAGGGGCCGACAAAGCGTTTCAGCGGTTTTCCTGCGATAAGCCTTTGATATCCCACAAAATGACCAACAGATTGTTTGGAAATCCTTGGCAAAAAGTTTGCAGAAATTTGGCAAATTGCTTGCAGAAACTACCGTTTGCAAGGAAAATATTTGGATTTACTTGGAGGCGCTTGCACCCCAAGATTGTGTGATCGGGCATCCCGCGGCAGGCGCGCGGATGGCCTTTTCGTCAGCGCCGGGCTAGCTTCGAAAATCGCCGCAGCGCGGCTCTCAAGTCGGGTTCATGCGTCCGGTCATCCTCGCTGTCGCCATCTCTGGCTCGGTTCCCCGCAAGAAGGACAATCCCGCCCTGCCGGTGACGCCGGTGGAGCAGATCGAAGCGACCCATGCGGCGTTCGAGGCGGGGGCGTCGCTCGTCCATATCCATGTGCGCAATCCCGACGAGACTCCATCGTCCGATCCCGCGCTGTTCGCCCAGGTGCTGGAGGGCGTGCGAAAACATTGTCCGGGAATGATCGTCCAGTTCTCCACCGGCGGGCGCGGTCGCGACCAGACAGCGCGCGGCTCGTCGCTCTATTTGCGGCCCGATATGGCGTCGCTGGCGACCGGCTCGGTGAACTTTCCCGCCATCGTCTATGAGAACGCGCCCGCGCTGATCCTCGATCTCGCGGCGAAGATGCGGGCGTTCGACGTGCGGCCCGAGATCGAGGTTTTCGACCTCTCGCATATCTATGGCGCGCGCCGCCTCATCGACGCCGGCCTGATCGACGACCGGCCGCACGTGCAATTCGTGATGGGAATCAAGAACGCCCTCCCCGCCGAGGAGCGCGTGCTCGACATCCTGCTTGACGAAACGCGCCGTATATTGCCCAACGCCACCTGGACAGCCGCGGGAATTGGCGCAACCCAGTCGCATGTGATGCAATGGGCGCTGGCGCGCGGCGCCGATGCCTTGCGCACCGGACTGGAAGACAATATCCGCATCAGCAAGGACCGCCTGGCCAAAAGCAACGCCGAGCTGGTCGAAGTGGCGGCGGCGATCTGCGACAAGTATGATGCGGGACCAGCAACGCCGGCGGAAGCGCGGGCCACGCTGGGCTTGCGGGCGGCATAGGGGAGCGGCGCTCCTCGTCCTTCGAGACGCGCCCTTCCGGGCGCTCCTCAGGATGAGGATTGTTGTTACCCGGAAAATGACGCCCTCATCCTGAGGAGCCTGCGCAGCAGGCGTCTCGAAGGACGAGGGCAGAAGGCAAGCTTTCTCTCTGGGGGCCTTTGCGCATGAGAAAAGTCTATTCCGACGGCAATGCCGCACTGGCCGGCGCGATCAGCGACGGCATGACAATCATGTCCGGCGGCTTCGGCCTGTGCGGCATTCCCGACGCGCTGATCGAAGCGATCAAGGCCTCCGGCGCCAAGGGCCTGACAGTGATTTCCAACAACGCCGGCGTTGATGGGGCGGGCCTCGGCCTGCTGCTGGAGACGAAGCAGATCAGGAAGATGATCTCGTCCTATGTCGGCGAGAATAAGCTTTTCGCGCAGCTCTACCTGTCGGGCGAGCTGGAGCTGGAGTTCAATCCGCAGGGCACTCTGGCCGAGCGCATTCGCGCTGGCGGGGCCGGAATCCCAGCGTTTTTCACCCGCACCGGCGTCGGCACGGTGATCGCCGAGGGAAAGGAAGTGCGCACCTTCGACGGCGAGGAGTATATCATGGAGCGCGGCCTCGTCGCCGACATCGCCATCGTCCACGCCTGGAAGGGCGATACCGAGGGCAATCTTGTCTATCGCAAGACCGCGCGCAACTTCAATCCGATGATGGCGACCGCCGCGAAGCTGACCATTGCTGAGGTCGAGCATCTCGTTGAGCCCGGCTCGATCGATCCGGACCACATCATCACGCCCGGCGTGTTCGTGCAGCGCATCGTGCATGTCCCCAATCCCGCCAAGCGCATTGAACAACGCACCGTGCGCAAGCGCGCCGCAGCCTGAGGAATTTGAGCCATGGCCTGGACCCGTGAACAAATGGCGGCGCGCGCCGCGAAGGAATTACGCGACGGTTTTTACGTCAACCTCGGCATCGGCATTCCCACGCTGGTGTCGAACTACATTCCCGCCGGGATGAGCGTGCAGTTGCAGAGCGAGAACGGCATGCTCGGCATGGGTCCTTTCCCCTATGAGGGCGAGGAGGACGCCGACCTCATCAACGCCGGCAAACAGACCGTGACCGAATTGCCGACGACGAGCTTCTTTTCGTCCGCCCAGTCCTTCGCGATGATCCGCGGCGGCCATATCGATCTGGCCATTCTTGGCGCCATGCAGGTCGCCGAGAATGGCGACCTCGCCAACTGGATGATCCCCGGCAAGATGGTCAAAGGCATGGGCGGCGCGATGGATCTGGTCGCCGGCGTCAAGCGCATCGTCGTGGTGATGGAACATTCCGCCAAGGACGGGCCAAAACTGCTGCATCATTGCGACCTGCCGCTGACCGGCAAGCACGTCGTCGATCTCGTCATCACCGATCTCGGCGTATTCAGCATCGACAAGCACGGCCTGCGCGGCATGGCGCTGATCGAGCTGGCCGAAGGCGCGACGCTCGAGGAAATCGCCGCGAAGACTGAGGCGACGTATCGGGTGGCGCTGGGGTGACGCCGTCATTGCGAGCGGCAGCGAAGCAATCCAGACCAGGCTGCAGCGGTAGTCCTCTCGCCTGGATTGCGTCGCTTTGCTCGCAATGACGGCCGTTGAACTGGACGGCGCCCCACAACCGGCGCAGAGCGTCGATGGCCAGGACAAATCCTGCCATATCGGCGTAAGCTGAGGCAGCAACCCCCGCCGAATACTCGTGAGGATTTTCATGCCCACCCTTCATTCCCGCATCGGCGAAATCACCGAGCGAATCGCGCGTCGCAGCCACGATTCCCGCCAGCGCTATCTCGACGGGATCGCGCGATACGCGACGAAAGTGCCGACGCGCAAGAAACTCGGCTGCGCCAATTTCGCCCATGGCTTCGCCGCCTGCGGGCCGCATGATAAAGCGGCGATCCGCGACGGCGAGGGGCCCAACCTCGCCATCGTCACCACCTACAACGACATGCTGTCGGCGCATCAGCCGTTCGAGCGCTTTCCCGAGATCATCAAACGCGCGGCGCGCGAGGCGGGCGGTACCGCGCAGGTGGCGGGCGGCGCGCCGGCGATGTGCGACGGCGTCACGCAAGGCGAGGCGGGCATGGAGCTGTCGCTGTTCTCGCGCGATGTCATCGCGCTATCGACGGCGGTGGCGCTCTCGCACCAGATGTTCGACGCGGCGGTGTATCTGGGCGTCTGCGACAAGATCGTACCGGGCTTGCTGATCGGCGCGCTGTCGTTTGGCCATCTGCCTGCGGTGTTCCTGCCGGCGGGGCCGATGACGTCGGGCCTCTCCAACGACGAAAAGTCGAAGACGCGACAGCTTTACACGGAAGGCAAGATCAGCCGCGCCGCGCTGCTGGAAGCCGAAGCGCAGGCCTATCACGGACCCGGCACGTGCACGTTCTACGGCACCGCCAACACCAATCAGATGCTGATGGAAATCATGGGCCTGCATCTCCCCGGAGCCTCGTTCGTCAATCCCAATACGCCGCTACGCGACGCGCTGACGGAGGTTGGAGCCAAGCGCGCGCTCGAACTCACCGCGCAAGGCAATTGCTACACGCCGATCGGCCATGTCGTCGACGAGCGCGCGATCGTCAATGGCGTCGTCGGCCTGCATGCGACGGGCGGCTCGACCAATCACACGATCCATCTCATCGCCATGGCGGCGGCGGCCGGCATCGCGCTGAACTGGGACGATTTCGCTGATCTGGCCGAGGTGACGCCGCTGCTGACGCGCATCTATCCCAACGGCAAGGCGGATGTGAATCATTTCCAGGCGGCTGGCGGGATGCCCGTTCTGATCCGTTCCTTGCTTGGCGAAGGGCTCGTGCACGGCGATGCCCGCACCGTCTGGGGCGAGGGTCTCGGCGACTATGTCGTCGAGCCCGGCCTCGATGACGCGGGCGCGCTGGTGTGGCGCGCCGCCGCCGATCAGAGCCAGGATGACAGCGTTCTGCGCGGCACCGCAAAACCGTTTCACCCCACTGGGGGCCTGCGCGTGCTTGATGGGCCGCTCGGCCGCGCGGTGATCAAAACTTCGGCGGTCGCCGCCGAGCGTCATGTGATCGAAGCGCCGGCGCGCGTGTTTCATTCGCAGGAGGAACTCCACGCCGCGTTCAAGGCGGGCGAACTGTTTTGCGATTTCGTGGCGGTTGTACGCTTTCAGGGCCCCAAGGCGATCGGCATGCCCGAATTGCACAAACTGATGCCGCCGCTCGGCATTGCCCAGGACCGCGGCCATCGCGTGGCGCTGGTGACTGACGGACGCCTGTCGGGCGCCTCGGGTAAGGTTCCCGCCGCCATCCATGTGACGCCGGAAGCGGCGGCGGGCGGCGCGATTGGCAAGATCCGCGACGGCGACATCATCCGCGTCGATGCGCCGAATGGCCGGCTTGAAGTGCTGGTCGATCAAGCGGTGTGGGCGGCGCGGACAAACGAGGATTTCGACCTCTCCGCCTCGCATACGGGGATCGGCCGCGATCTCTTCGCGTCGTTCCGCGCCAGCGTCGGACGAGCGGACCAGGGCGCCTCAATCTTTGCGATGCACGGCTAAGGGAGCCGCAGGTGAGCTTTGAAATTCGCGATTCGGATACGGAAGTTCTCGTCCGGCGACTGGCGTCGAATCTGGGGGTCAGCCTTCCTGAGGCTGTAAGAACCGCCGTTCGCAATGAACTGGCGCGGCTCGACGTAAAGGATGCGCGACGCGAAATTGCCGCTCCGTCAGATCACATCAGGTCCGCGTCAATGCCAGCCTCGACCGACAAGGATGCCTTCACCGAACTCAACGAAGACGGATGAGTCGTCTCATGGAGCCGCCGATGCCGCGCAACAAGCAAATCCTCCTCGACAGCCGCCCGGCCGGCGCCGTCAGCCCTGCGAATTTCCGCCTCGTCGAGACCGAGATCCCGAGCCCCGGTCCGGGTCAGGCGCTGGTCCGCCACCACTACCTCTCGCTCGACCCCTACATGCGCGGGCGCCTCAGTGAAGCCAAATCCTATGCCGCGCCCCAATCGCTGGGCGCGGTGATGGGCGGCGGAACTGTTGGCGAGGTCGTCACCTCCAACAATCCTGCCTTCAAGCCCGGCGACAAGGTCGTCGGCATGGGCGGCTGGCAGCTTTATTCGCTCAGCGATGGGCGCGATATCCGGACGATCGACGCGGCGCGCATCCCGATTCAGGCGTGGCTCGGTCCGGTGGGCATGCCCGGCGTCACCGCCTGGTACGGGCTCAACAGAATCATCGCGCCCAAGGCGGGCCAGACCGTCGTCGTTTCCGCCGCCACCGGTGCGGTCGGATCGGTCGTCGGGCAGCTTGCCAAAATCGCCGGCGCCCGCATCGTCGGCATCGCGGGCGGACCGGAAAAATGCGCATACGCGCGGAATGAACTCGGCTACGACCGCTGCGTCGATCACAAGGCGCCCGATTTCGCCCCCGCGTTGAGCACGGCATTGCCCGACGGGATCGATGGCCTCTTCGAGAATGTCGGCGGCGCCTCGTTCGTCAATTGCCTGCGCTCGCTGAACGATTTCGCCCGCATCGCGATATGTGGCCTTATCGCGTCGTATGAGGGCGCGCCGACGATCCTGCCAGACATGCGCATCTTCCTTGTACGGCGCATCAAGGTCGAGGGGTTCATTGTTTCGGACCATCTGCCGCTTTGGCCGCAAGCGCTTGCCGAACTTGCTGGCCACGTCGCCGCAGGCCGCATCCGCTATCGCGAGACCATCAGCGAGGGCCTGGAAAATGCGCCCGCCGCCTTCGTGGACCTTCTGAATGGGCGAAATTTCGGCAAGCAACTGGTCAAGCTAATTTAATTTTTAGTTGGACTAAAGCCAGCCTCGCCTATTTAAGAGCAATGAAACTCGCTGACTGGCTCAGCCGCAATGATGTCAAGCGCTCGGATTTTGCCCGGCGCATTGGGTTGTCGCCCGGCGCGATCACCCAGATTTGCCGCGAAGACGGCGCGTGGATCTCGCGCGAGACAGCGGAGCAGATTTTCGCCGAGACCAAAGGCGCGGTAACACCCAACGATTTTCTCAGCGCCGCCGCAGGCGCCCGAAAGGATGCCGCAATGTCGCATAGCGTGACCGAAGCTCTCGAAGCATTCGCGAAAGGCGAGATGGTCGTCGTCACTGATGATGACGATCGCGAGAACGAGGGCGATCTGATCGTCGCGGCCTCGCTCTGCACGCCTGAAAAAATGGCGTTCATCATCCGCAATTGCTGCGGTATCGTTTGCGCTCCGCTCACCGCGCGCGAGGCCCAGCGGCTCAATCTGGCGCCGATGGTGGCGATGAACGATGCGCCGCTCGGCACCGCCTTCACCGTCTCGGTCGATACCCGCCACGGCCTCACCACCGGCATTTCGGCGGAGCAACGCTGCAACACCGTGCGCGCCCTCGCCAACGGCAACATGGGCGCGAGCGACTTCGTGCGTCCCGGCCATGTCTTTCCTCTTGTCGCGCGCGAAGGCGGCGTACTGATGCGCTCGGGCCATACCGAGGCGGCGGTCGACCTCTGCAAGCTGGCGAACCTTCCGCCTGTCGCGGTGATCTGCGAACTGGCCAACGACGACGGCACGGTCATGATGGGTCCACAGATTGAGACCTTCGCCGGCAAGCACAACCTCAAGCGCATTTCGGTCGCCGATCTCATCGCCTATCGGCAAGCGCGCGAAAAGCTCGTCGAGCGCGTCGCCGCATTCCCGGTCAAAACGCCGATCGGCGAACTTGCCGGCTATGCCTATCGCACCCCGTTCGATCCGGTGCTGCATTTCGCCTTTGTGCATGGCGCGATCGGCGAAGGTCTCGACGTTCCGGCGCGTCTGCACCGCGCCGACATCGTGAGCGATATTTTCGGCGGCGGGACGATTGCGCGAACGCTGCAGCGTTTCAAGGACGAGGGGCGCGGCGTGCTTGTCTATCTACGCGACGGATCGGCCGGCGTGCCGACAAATTTGTCCGGCGCCGAGCCTGCGGGGTCGGAAGGCGCGCGAGTCGCGCAATGGCGCGAAGTGGGACTCGGTGCGCAAATTTTGAGGGATCTTGGCGTTTCCTCGATACGGTTGCGCACCGATAGCCCGCGCAAATATGTCGGACTATCGGGTTTTGGAATTGAGATTGCAGCGATCGAGGGAATCGAGGGTTGAACGTCAGCTCGCTTCCGCGCGCTCGGCGCGACCGGCAAGCTGCGATTGCAAGATCACCACAGCCAGTAGGAAGAAGCCGCGTATGACCGATTGCCAGTAGGCCGAGAGCGCGATGTAGCCCAGACCGTTCTCGAAGTTAAGCACGTTAAAGATCAGTCCGAGCAGCATGACGCCGGCCAGCGTCGCCCCGACCGACCCCACCCCGCCCGTCAGCAGAGTGCCTCCGACAACCACCGACGCAATGGCGAACAATTCCCAGCCGACGCCCTCGATCGGCTGGCCCGCGCCGAACTGCGAAGCGAGAACCACGCCGGCCAAGCCCGACAGGCCGCCGCAGGCGATATAGGCCAGAAACTTCACCCGGTTGACCGGCAAGCCCATGAGCCGGCTCGCATCCTCGTTGCCGCCAATAGAAAGCACGTTGCGTCCCGTGCTCGTATAATTAAGAATGATCGAGCCTGCGATATAGAGCACCGCGGAGATCGCGGCGGGAATCGGAATGGCGAGTCCGAGGATCGTCACATCGCCCTGGCCCAGATCAGTAAAGCCGCTGTCGTACGATACGGAGAGTGACTGATCGTTGGCAAGCGCCAGCGCCGCGCCGCGCGCCGCCAGCATTGTTGCGAGGGTGGCGATGAACGGCAGGATTTTCAGCCGCACGATAATCAGCGCGTTCAGCAGGCCGACGCACAGGCCAGCGGCGATTCCGCCTAAAGCGCCAATCAGCATCCCCGTGCCGTTGTGGGGATCGCCGTAGGGGCTCAGAATCGCCGCCACGACGCTGCCGAGCGCGGCGGCCGCGCCGACCGACAGGTCGATGCCGCCGGTCATGATGACAAAGCACATGCCGAGCGCCACCAGCGCGAACATCGAGTTGTAACGGAGCACGGTCGATATGTTGAACAGGCCGAGAAAATTGTCGTAGCGGAGCCAGCCGAACAGGATCAGCATGGCCAGCGCGATCAGTACGCCTTGGCTCGAAAGCAGCGAGAGAACCACGTTCTTCTTCACCTCTCAGCTCCTCCCCTGGCCCTGCAGCCAGACCGCGGCGACGATCAGGCCTGCCTTGACGATCTTCGCGTAGTCGTCAGGAATGCCATTGGCGAGCAGCGTGTACCGCACCAGCTGAATAATCAGCGCGCCCAGCAGCGTGCCGGTGACCGTCGCCCGTCCGCCGCTCAGTAGGGTGCCGCCCACCGCAACTGCCGCGATCGCGTCGAGCTCCATGTCGAGGCCAACAAGATTGGCGTCGCTGGAGGAATTGATGGCGATGACCACGAGTCCGGCCACGCCCGCGCAGAGACCTGAGATGCAGTAGACCCAGCGTTTGACCTGAGCGACCGGAACGCCGGCGAGCCGGGCGGCGCGCTCATTGCCGCCGATGGCGAGAATCTGCCGGCCAAACAGCGACCGGCGCAACGCGTAGGCGGCCGCGGCGACCAGCGCGACCATGATGATGACCTGCACCGGCACGCCAGGAAAACCGCCGGGGAGCGCGCCGATCCGGCCCAGCCCGATCCATTGGAATTCTGGGATCTTGAGTGGCTGCAGGTCGCCGTTGGTCAGCACCTGGGCCAGACCACGGCCGGCGATGAACAGCACCAGCGTCGCGATGATGGGCTGGATTTTGAAACGGGTGATCATCCACCCGTTGAACCAGCCGAACGCGCCGGCGATTCCCACGCCGGCGATCATGCCGACCGCGACGGCGAAGTGAATCTCGCCGAGGTTGACCACCTTGCCGAGGATTATCCGAGCGCATATCGCGCCGGAAATCGCCATGAGCGAACCGACCGAAAGATCGATGCCGCCCGTCGCGATGACCAGCGTCATGCCAACGCCTACGATGACGATGGTCGCCACCTGCGTGAGATTAACGCTGAGCGTTTGCCATGTCAGGAAGTTGTGGGGATGCGCGACGTTGAAGATGATAAGCGCCACCAACGCGATGAGCGTCGCGTAGCGCGCAAATAGCGCGGTTGTTTCAATCCGCCTTGCCCCAACAATCGGCGATTGGAGTTGCGCCTCGCTCATTCCGCCCGCACCTCGCGTTCAGTATCCTCGCCATGCGCCATCGCCGCCATCACCGCGTCCTCATTGATTTGCGCGTGAGAAAACTCGGCGGCGTTGCGGCCTTCCCGCAGCACGAACACCCGGTCGGAGCCTTCAATGACCTCCTCAAGTTCGGAGGAGATCATCAGCACCGACAGACCTTGATCGGCGAGCTCCTTGATCAGAGTCTGGATCTCGGCTTTCGCGCCCACATCGATGCCGCGCGTCGGCTCGTCGAGGATCACCAGTTTCGGATTCATCGCGAGCCAGCGCGCCAGCAGGACCTTTTGCTGATTACCACCCGATAATTCGCGGATCTTCTGGTCCGGCCCGCTGCATTTTATGCCCAGACGACTGATAAATTTTTCGACGATCTCGCGCTGTTTGGCTTCGTCGACGATCCCCGCGCGGGCCAATTGCGGCATCAATGCCAGCGTCAGGTTTTCCGCCACGCTCATGTCGGGGACTGTGCCCTCGGCTTTCCGGTCCTCGGGCGAGAAGCCGATGCCGCGCTTGATCGCGTCGATCGGCGCCTGGGGCGCCAGCGGACTGCCGTCGAGCGTCAACGATCCCGAGCGCAACGGATCGGCGCCAAACACCAGACGTGCGGTTTCCGTTCTACCGGCGCCAAGCAGGCCAGCGAGACCGACGATTTCGCCGCGCCGCACGTTGAGGGAAACGTCGTGCACCTTGTGCCCAGCGGAAAGGTTCGTCGCGGTCAATACGACGTCGCCAACCCGGCCCCGGCGCTCGCCAAACGCCGTGGCGCTCTTGGCCACCTGAGCGATGTCGCGCCCCAGCATGGCCGCGACAAGCTCGAGTTTGCTGATCGCGTTCATATTGGCGCTCTTGACGGTTCTCCCGTCGCGCATGATCGTCACGCGATCGCATACCGCATAGAGTTCGTCGAGCTTATGGCTGACGAAAATCACCGAGACGCCTTCGGCTTTCAAGTGGCGGATAACGTCGAACAAGACCGCAACCTCACGCTCGTCGAGCGACGAAGTTGGCTCGTCCATAATGACCAGCTTTGCCGAGAATCCGATCGCGCGCGCGATCGCCACCATCTGCTGCGTCGCCGTGTTATAGCGCAACAGTGGCTTGCGCACGTCGACATCGATCTTGAAGCGAGCCAGCAGCGCATTCGCCTCGGCGTGCATCGCCGGCCAGTCGAGCAGGCCGTAGCGGCGCTTTTCCCTGCCGAGGCAAATATTTTCCGTCACCGAGCGGAACGGCACCAGGTTGATTTCCTGATAGATCGTGCTGATGCCCCTCGACTGCGCGTCCTGCGGCGAGCGCGATTCGAACGGCGCGCCGTCGAAGATGATTTCGCCTTCGGCGCGCCGGACGTAACCCGTCAGGATCTTGATCATCGTCGACTTGCCGGCGCCGTTCTGTCCGACCAGCGCGTGGACCTCGCCCGACCCCACTTCCAGCGATGCGCTGGACAAGGCCGGAATGCCGGCGAAGGCCTTGCTGATAGCGCGCATCGAAAGCAACGAGGAAGCCGTCATCTCGTTCAATTTCCAAGCCCCTTCTTCCAAGCCCCTTCGAATCTGCGGCGCCATCTTAAATAAAATGGTCCGCCCGCTGACGTGTTTCGTCAAGAGCGGGCGGACCGGGAGGCAGGCTTGTCAGCTCGTGCTCAGTATGAATCCGCCATGCTCGCGGCGGCGTTCTTGATGTCGTAATAACGATCGACGTTCATCGTCATCGGTTCAATTTTCTCGCCCTTGGAATAGGCGATGGCGGTGGCGAACGCCTTGGGACCAAATTTTGGATTGCATTCGACCGTGGCGTACATCTTGCCGTCGATAACCGCCTGCAAGCCGTCCTTCTCGCCGTCGATCGAGACGATGATGATGTCTTTACCGGCCTTCTTGCCGGCCGCCTCGATCGCCGAAATCGCGCCGATCGCCATTTCGTCGTTGTGGGCGTAGATGGCGGTCGCTTCGGGATGCGCCTGCAGCAGCGCTTCGGCGACCTGGCGGCCCTTGTCGCGGTTGAAATCGCCCGTCTGCGAGGCGATGATCTTCAGGCCGGGGGCTTTGGCGGCGACAACTTCGTCGAAGCCCTTCTTGCGGTCGTTGGCGGGCGAGGAACCGGTGCTGCCTTCGAGTTCGAGAATGATCCCCTTGCCGCCGGTCGCCTCGATCATCGCTTCGGCGGCGCGTTTGCCTTCGGCGACGAAATCGGAGCCGATGAACGTGACGTAATCGACGCCGGCCTTTGCCTGTGTCGGATCAACGCCGCGGTCGATCAGGAACAACGGGATGCCCGCCTTCTTGGCCGCGAGGACCGCCGGGATCAGCGGCTTTTCCTCGCGCGGCGCCAGGAAGATCGCGTCGACGCCCTGGGCGATCATGCTGTTGACGTCGGCGACCTGCTTGGCGGCGGAGCCGGCGGCGTCAGTGTAAACGAGCTGCCAGCCTAGTTTCTCGGCTTCCGCCTTCATGCTGGCGGTCTGCGCCAGACGCCATGGATTGTTGCTTTCCGTCTGGGCGAAGCCGACCTTGTAGGTGGCCTTCGGCTTCAATGGCGGAAGCCCGTCGGCAAAGGCGGTCGTCGCCATTGCGACAGAGAAAGCTGCGACTGATGCGAGAGCTACGCGGCGCGTTATCATCCTCATCGAACGTCTCCTCGGTTCCGGTTCCAGCACGCGCTTGTCTTCCGCCGTGCTTGACTGCTAATATATCCGCTAATTATTTTAGCGGTCAAGCAACGATCCTGCTTCAGTCGCGGGCAAATGTCGAAGGCGAGGAAACGAATGCTGGAGAGCGCTCCGAGCCGCAAGCGCGGTCGCGGCGCCCGAGGGGCGCCCGGCGCCGCCGATGAGAAACCGACCGCGGCTCCCCCGCGCCGGTCCAAAGAAATCCACGGCAAGCGGCGGCCAACGATGACCGACGTGGCGCGCATCGCTGGCGTCTCGCAGTCCAGCGTTTCCCTCGTCCTCAATCATATGACGGGCACCCGCATTTCGGCCGCGACAGCGCAACGCGTCTTCGATGTGGCGCGTGAAACCGGCTACGAACTGCCTGGCGCGCGCCGTCAGGAGCGGGCGGCGCTCGAGCGAAACGTCATCGCCTATCTTGTCGATGAAATCTCGACGAGTCCGCATCCCGTTATCAGTCTCGATGGCGCGCGCGACGCGGGATGGGAGGCAGGCCTTCTCGTGGCGGCGCACGTAACGCGCTCCAACCCCGAGATCGAATCGGCGACGATCGAGGCGATACGCCGCGATCTGAACGTGATCGGGGTCATCTATTCGACAATCTTTACGCGCCGAGTTTCGCTCCCCAAGGCGTTCGACGGGTTGCCGACGGTCCTGCTAAATTGCCATACCTCTGACCGGTCGTCGCACGCGATCGTTCCAGGCGAGGTCGCCGGCGCATTCGCAGCGACACAATATCTCATCGGCAAGGGCCACCGACGCATAGGCTTTGTCAACGGCGAACCGTGGATGGAGGCTTCGGCGGACCGGCTCAAAGGCTTTCGCCAGGCGTTGGCCACCGCCGATATCGCATTCGACACAAGTTTGTTCCGGAACGGTGACTGGTTGCCGTTGCAAGGTCATCAGCACGCCCTCGAACTGTTGCGCATGCGCGATCCGCCGAGTGCGATTTTCTGCGCGAACGATCTGATGGCGGTCGGCGCCCTGGAAGCAGCCAATGAATTGGGCCTGCGCGTGCCGCAGGACGTTTCGATTATGGGATACGACGATCAGGAACTCGCACGCTACACCTATCCGCCGTTATCGACGCTGGTGCTGCCAAGCTACGAAATGGGCCGCCGCGCCGTCGAGTTGCTCATCGATCTGGCGATCCACAACAAGCGATTACGCCCAATGGTCATCAAGATCGATGGGCCGCTGGTCGAGCGCTCCTCTGTCGCTGAGCCTTCCGAGGCGAGAGCCCGCAAAGCCGTCGTTAGGCGCTGAGCAGGTCCTGCAAATCCAGTCGCGCGGTAAACATTTTCAACGTCCCGTCCGGATCGCGCGGCCATTCATCTCTTGGCCGATCCCAATATAGCTCGACGCCGTTCTCGTCCGGATCTCGCAGATAAAGCGCCTGGCTGACGCCGTGATCCGAAGCGCCGTCGAGGGAGATGCCCGCAGCGATAAGACGCCGGAGCGCGTCGGCCAAGGTCGCGCGCGTGGGATACAGGATGGCGAGGTGAAACAGGCCAGTCGTTCCGCGCGGCGGCGGCGAACCGCCCTTGCTCTCCCAGGTATTGAGACCGATATGATGGTGATAGCTGCCTGCTGCGATGAACGCCGCCTGCGTTCCATAGCGCTGCATGAGGGTGAACCCGAGCACGCCGCAGTAAAAGTCCAGCGCGCGCGAAATATCGGCCACCTTCAGGTGGACATGGCCAATGCCGACCGCGGGATCGATGGGACGCTTGAAGATTTCAGCGTCGAGAGCCTGCGGCCCGTGAGTCACGGCGGTTGTCATGGCGAACTCCTTCTGTCGTCTCAAAGCCCAGCGCTGGCGACCTATCACGCGCCCAAAAGGGTCTCGACATGCGCTGCCGCCGAACGCGACAGGCCTTCAAGATCATAGCCGCCTTCAAGAAGCGAGACTATACGCCCACCGCAATATTTTTCGGCGAGATCCATCAGCCGCCGGGTCACCCAGGAGTAGTCCGCCTCAACCAGCCTGAGATCGCCGAGCGGATCGAGCCGATGCGCATCGAAGCCCGCAGAAATCACGATGAGATCAGGATTGAATGCCGCGAGGCGGGGCGCAAGCACGGTCTCGAAGGCTTCGCGGAAGACTTCGCCGCCATCGCCAGCGCGTAGCGGCGCATTGACGATCTGGCCGTGTGCGCCGCGCTCGCTCTTCTCGCCAGTGCCTGGAAACAGTGGCATCTCATGCGTCGAAGCATACATCACGTTCGGCTCGTCCCAAAAGATCGCCTGCGTCCCGTTACCGTGATGCACGTCGAAATCAACTATGGCGACGCGTTCGGCGCCGTGCGTCGCCAGCGCGCGACGCGCCGCGATCGCCGCATTGTTGAAGAAGCAAAAGCCCATCGGAACCGCCCGTTCGGCATGATGGCCCGGCGGTCGCATCGCGACAAAAGCATTCGCCACTCGCCCCGAGAATACTTCGTCGACCGCGAGCCCTGCGCCGCCCGCCGCGCGCATCGCAGCCTCCAGCGAGCCCGGCGACATCAGTGTATCGGCATCGAGACGCAAATAGCCTTCATGGGGCGAGGCCTGCGTGACGGCCGCGACATAATCGGCAGCATGCGCCATCGCAATGTCGGCTTGCGTCGCCAACGGCGCCTGCATTCGGGCCAGTGCGTCGAAAGCCGGCTCGGCGAGGGCGCGCTCGACGGCGCGAATGCGATCGGGGCGTTCAGGATGGCCCGGACCGGTCAGATGTTGGAGGCTCGCCGGATGCGTGATGAGCAAGGTCGTCACGTCGATGCCATCCTCTCCGCGCCGGGCGCGAAAACGCCCAGCATCGCGCCTCGTGGCGCACATGTCCATATTGCCGCGTAAGGCATCTTTATTTTGGCGGGGGCTCGGTTAGGCAGACGAGCGAGCGAGTATCGCGCTCGGCCTCGGGGTACAGACTGGGCTGTTCGCTGAAGGCTCTCACGAGCGCGAAACCCTCCAGGCTCGAAGAGACAATTCTCAGGTCCTGCGAAGGCTCGTCCTCATTGTCCCTCGCTGCGACAGCGCGCAATTGCGCGGCAGTCAGCACAAGCGCGTCCAACTGGCCGTGCACCGAGGCCTTATCGGTCAGCGCATAAAAGACACTGCCGGGCCGAGTATGAAACGACAGCGATGCAAACCCCGACCGCGCGATGCGCGCCTTGACGCGAACGGGTCCGTTGCGCAGATCAAAGCGGCAAAAGGCGCTGGCGACCGCTGGGTCCTCATACGGCAGCAGTCGATTGGTCGGTCCAGGACGCTCCAGGAGAATTGTTGCGTTCACAGCGCCGAGCGGCGCAAGACGAGCGTAGGCGTCGCGCGTCGCGACATGCGGAATGACCAGAATTGTGGCCAAATGCACAAGCGCGCCAAGCAATATGGCAGAAAGCGCGATGGCCGCGGCGTCGGACAACCAGCCGCGCTCGGTCACGGGCAGCCCTCCAAAATGATCGAGGGCAGCGCTCTCGGATTGATGCCGCCAGCGGTGGCGCTGATCGGCGAGTCATAGAGCCGAAGCACAAGCGCGAAGCTCTGCCGTCTACCGATTGGCAACCAGTTGCCGGGCTGCACCGCCGCCGCAACCGCAATGCGAAAGTCCCCATTGGCAGCGCGCAGGAGTTCGCTTGATCGAAAGCCATAGCGTTGCGCGGGATTTTCGATTGGAAAGCCTTTGCGGTCGACGACGCTAAGCGTCCAGTAGCGCGCCGGAGGGGTTCGGACCCCGACCTGGTATCGGCAGGCGGCATCCAGCGCGCGCCCCTTGTCGTCAACGTGCGCGATGAATCGCAAGCCCTCGCCCAGTGCGAGCGGAATCTCCCCGCTTCGCTCCAGACCCGCACGGGTATAAGGGTCCGCATCGGGCGTCCCGGCCCTTGGCGACACGCGCCATGCGCCGATCCTCTCCACGTCGAAAATCCCCTCGCTATTCAGACTGGCCTCGGCGCTCCACAACCCGAGAACAAGGCCTGCGGCGGTCGCGAGCGAGGCTTTCGTCAATCCATTCACTAAACACCTTGGGCTTGGAATCTGGAGGCGGCGGCAAAATAGCGCTGCCGCCGCGAGCGCACTCAAGCGGATTCGCGGGGCGCGGTCTATTGCAAGGCTGCGGCCGGCGCGCCTGGGCTCTGGGCGGCCACACTCGCGGGAATATCGACTCCTGCGGCTGCGGCGTGGCCGTCGCGCGCCAGCGCGCCGATCTCCGTAATGATTTGCTCGGATTTCCGCGACAGACCGGCAGGGCGCGGCTTCGCTTCGGCGACGCTTGTACCGGCCTTGGCGGTCGCGCTCGCGGCGACGTCCGCGCCCTTCGCCGGTGTGGGCGGCTCCACCCCGTAAGGCGGTTTAATGTCGAGGCCCTGGTGGGCATACGCCATGATTTCGCGCCAGGTCTGCGCGGGCAACGTGCCGCCGGTCATGTTCGCCATCGGAGAATTGTCGTCATTGCCGAACCAGACGCTGCCGACAAGATTACCGGTGAAGGCATTGAACCAGGCGTTCGTCGAGTTATTGGTCGTCCCGGTTTTGCCGGAGATGACGAGCCCGGGAATTTGCGCCGCGCGACCTGTGCCTTCGGTCACGACGTGCGTCATGATGTTGTTCATTTCGGCGATCTTGTCTGCGGGAATAACTTGCACTGCGGGCGGTCCATTGACGTCGCGCGAATAGATCAGGGCGCCATTTGAGCCGCGGATCTCGATCGCGGCAAACGGCGTCGCGCGTTTGCCGCCGTTGGCGAGCAAAGCGTTGGCACCGACCATATCGATCATCTTGACCTCGTCAGCGCCAACCGGCAGCGAGACGGTGTCGATCAATGGCGTCGTCAGGCCCATGGCTCGGGCGGTCTGAACGATCTTGGCGCGACCCAGCGCGGCGATCTTAGCCATGTGATAGCTCTGCTTGGGGGGCCAATAGACCTCGCCTATCTTGACCGACATGCGGATCGCCGCGGTATTGAAGGATTGCGCCAGCGCCGTGTAGAGCGGCATTGATCCGCCGCTTTCGCCGCCGAAATTGTGCACGCAGTAATCGCCAATGCAGATGCTGGAGGCGTCGACGGGCGTGTTGCCATGATACTTGCCTGTCAACAGAGCCGTCAGATAAACGAAGATCTTGAACGACGAGCCAGGCTGACGCGCTGCCTCGGTGGCGCGGTTGAACTGGCTCGCGCCATAGTCGCGCCCACCCACCATGGCCCGCACAAGGCCACTGGTGTCGGCAATGACTGCGGCGGCCTGATGTGCGCGATAGGCGGGCGCATTGACCCGCAGCATGTCCTCAATGACGCTTTCCGCCTTGAGCTGTAATCCGGTGTCGAGTCCGGTGCGGACCGTCAGGACGCGATCATCGCCGAGTTTGCCTTCGTCGGCGAGGTTTCTGATCTCGCCATAAGCGAAGTCGAGATACCAGTTTGGCGCCGCCTGACGGTTTTGATTGACCGGGGTCGCCGGATTGCGGCGCGCGGCATAGACTTGGCCTTCCGTCATAAAGCCGGCATCGACGAGATTGCTCAGCACATCGTTGGCGCGGGCGCGCGCCGCGGGCAGGTTGACATCGGGCGAGTATTTCGTCGGCGCTTTGAACAGTCCGGCGAGCATCGCGGCCTCGGCAAGGTTTATTTCGCGCGCGGATTTCCCGAAGTAATACTGTGCCGCCGCTTGCACGCCAAACGCGCCGCCGCCCATATAGGCGCGGTCGAGGTAGAGCGCGAGAATTTCGTTCTTAGTGAGATGACGCTCAAGCCAAAGCGCCAGAAATGCTTCGTTGATCTTACGTTCGATCGAACGCTCGTTGGTCAAAAAGATATTCTTGGCGAGCTGCTGGGTAATCGAAGAGCCGCCCTGCACGACGCCCGACGCTCGCGCATCGACGGTGAGCGCGCGCATCGTGCCAATGATATCGATGCCAAAGTGGCTGAAAAAGCGCCGATCCTCGGTCGCCAGCACCGCCTTGATGAAGTGATCGGGCAATTGATCGAATGGAATGGCGTCGTCATGTTTGATCCCGCGCCGGCCGACCTCAACGCCGTAGCGGTCGAGGAATGTGACAGCCAGGTCCTGTCGGCGCAGCCAATCCTCCCCACCGGTCAGCCGAAATGCGGGCTGCGCCAACGCCAGGAGAACCACCATGCCGGCAAGACCTAGGGTCAGACCTTCGCAGAGAAGCTCGACGACCCCCCTGGCGACTCCGTCGACGTAAAACCTGTCGGAGAAGGCGGATATCGACGCGTAGCTGGAAATCGCGCGCTGCTTTGCGGCAAACAGCGAGGAGTCGATCGCGGAATCGACAGCCAGCAGGGCGCGCGCCGCAGCCTTCAACAGATTAGAAAAATCCGGCCGGTTGGCCACACTCGCTCCGGTGTCGATTTCGTTTCAGTAATAACGACGTAATCCTACCATAGACGCGGCGTCATCATCATCGGGGGATCGCAGAGGCGGCAAGACTGTCGCAGAATTCGTCCCGGTTTGAAACAGTTCGCATCTTGGCCCGTTTTCGCGCAAAATGCACGCCAACATGGGGCGGCGCTTCTGGGTCAGGGCGCGCGCCGCGAAGGGATCGAATGTGACAAAAGCCGATGACGAGGCGCAACCCTTCTGGCGCACCAAAGCGCTTGAGGAAATGACGACGCCGGAATGGGAAAGTCTTTGCGATGGCTGCGGCCGGTGCTGTCTGGTCAAGCTCGAGGACGAGGACACCGGCGAGGTTCATTTCACCGACCTCGGCTGCCGGCTGCTCGACGGGACGAGCTGCCGCTGCACCGATTACACACGTCGCCGCCGACGGGTGCGCGACTGCGTCAAACTAACTCCGGAAGGCGCCCGCACCCTCGCCTGGCTGCCCGTAACCTGTGGTTATCGCCGGTTGGCGGAAGGGCGCGACCTCGCCTGGTGGCATCCGCTTGTCTCGGGATCCGAGGAGACGGTTCATGAGGCCGGCATTTCGGTGCGCGCCCGCGTCATCGCAAGTGAGGTCGACCTGCCGATCGAGGAATGGACGGACCACATCGTCAAATGGCCTAATCGTGTCCCCCGGAGCAGCCGGCCGCCGCAAAAGAAAAGGCCTCGGGGTTCGCCCGAGGCCTGATAGGTACATCTTTGGGAGAACAATCAGAACGTGACCTGGATGCGGAGGCGGCCGCGCCAGTCGTTGCTGCTCGACGGGATTGAATAAGTATTCTTTCCGCAAGTGTTGGGGATCGTCGTCGCGCACGAGGGCGAGACGGTCAACAGGCTGTTTGCGCCGGACAGGTTGAGATTGGTGTAGACGACTTCCGCGCCGATATCGAGCGCCTTGACTGGCGACCAGAAGGTGTTGAAGCCCAAGTCCCAGACTCTGGCATTGTCGGCGCCGGCGCTCAGAAGCTGAGCGGCGCTGGGGTTTTTGACATCCATGTAGGAGCCGAACAAGGTGGAGCGCACGGTCGGGACCCAGTAGTGCTGGAAGCCGGCGAATACGCCAGTCGCCTTTGACAGGCCGATCGAGCCATTCGGCAGAACGAACGCGTCGTTGACCGGGATGCTGATGCTCAGGCCGCTGTTATAGACGTTGGTCGTTCCGTTGTAATAGTTGGTTCCGTTGACATAGTTTGTCGCGCCTTCGGCGTATGAGACCTGAACGGTCGCGCTGTCGCCCGGGCTAATCGCATCCAGTTTCACCTTCACGCCGCCCTGTAGCGCAAAACCCAATTTGGAGGATGGGGTGTAGCCGAGCGGAAGGACATATTTGTCGCCGACGTTGCCGCAATTGATGCCGCCCGAGCCGGCCGAACTGCAGCCGAAGATCGGCGCGGAGTTGACGTCGTGGAGGGCGCCGGAGAGCTGCAACGAGCCCCAGCCGCCGTCATAGCGAAGATTGCCGACAAATTCAGGTATCCGTGTCCCGCCGTAAGTGAGATACGCGGCCGTCGTGGCATTCTTGGGGTTGTTCTGGGCGGTGCCGATGTCGGCGGCCGAGTCGGCGACGCGGCGCGCTGCGGGGTCTTCGGCCGAGGCGCTGGCCGAGAAGCCGCCGCCGAATTTAGCGGTGTAGCCGAGCAGCGCGAGTGGCTGATCCGAGCCGCCGAACGTCAGCGCCTGGATTTCGTAGTCGTGCTGGTAGAAGTCATAGAAGGAGTGAGTAACGCCCGCTGTCAGGCCCGCCCACTGGACGTATGCCGCGTCGATGTAGAAGGCCGGGTTCGTCAACCCCTGAAACAGTCCCGCATTCTCCTTGATGCCGGTCGTCGATGTTGTCGGGAGTGCAATCTTGCCGCCGCCCAGCGGGCCGGCGGGCAGCGAGTCGTCGGTAACTCGCCAGCTGAAATAGGTCTTGAGTTCGCCGTACGGCGTTTGATCCCGGACGTCGACGTTCAGAAACACACGGCTGCGTTCGAAGAAATTGTCGCGCGGATAAACCGTGCCGGCGAGATTGTAGGCCCACTGGTTGGGGCTGCCGCCCGGAGCGTTGCCGCGGTAGTTGGCTTCAAAGCGAACTCGGCCGCCAAGCTTTATGCAGGCCGTGGATCCCGGAATGACGAAAAAGCCGGCGCCATAGGCGTTGCAGACCTTAACGTATTCGATCGACGGCTCGGCCTTCCTGGTCGGCAAGTCTGCCGCCTGCGCGCTAACGGTGGCGAGAGCCACAGCCGATCCCATAAGAGCCGCACTAAAATATGTCATCACTCGCCCCTCAAATTTCATCAATCACGCGACAAAATCGCCGCACCCACTCAATTTTCCCGCGTTTCGCTCTTCAGAGCGCCGCTCGACCCGAGCATCTTCTCGCCTGCTGGGTAGAACCGCGCCGTGACGCTTATGTGACAGGCAATTCGGTTCACGTATCTTGCAAAATACCCCCGGGTTTATTCAGTCAGATTAGGATCAATTCATTTGTCAACTTTTACTGTAGTGATTCTATTCTATCAAAACTCCCCGGCCTCACAACGGTTCGCATGTAAACTGGGTAGTATCGACTCATTTCACACTCAACCAAGCAGCCAAGGAATCCATCGATTGTGGCGCGATTTGGTGGAGACTGTGGCGGATCGGCAACGCGTTATCTCCCAGTCCGCCAACGCTCGATTGTTTTTCCAATCCAGTCGAGCGCCGGCGCGATGAGAACGCCTTGTGTGAGCGCGCCGCAATGGCTGCCGATTTTCCCCTCCGACCAGGCGGTAATCGCCAGCAGTTTCGCGCCCACCGCGGAAAATATCGGTCCCCCGGAATCGCCGACGCAGCCCCCGCCGCCCGAACCGCTCGGGTCTTCCGCCCAAATGAGGATTCTCGATAAAGGCGCGCGTACGGCAAGCTTGACGCTGCGCAGCACGCCGGCGCTCGACTGCTCGCCTTCACGGGCGACGCCGAATCCGGCAACCAGAATATCCTGTCCGAGCGAAGCGCCGCCCGAATCGTCGATGACCGCCGCGGAAAAGCGCGCGTCCAGCGGCGTCGCCAACTCGACCAACGCCAGGTCGACCGATTCGACCCGTCGCGCGACCGCGTTCGCCCGGAATCCTGGGTGCGCCTCCACCGCCCGGACCGGAATGAACACCGCGGCGCCGCCCGCGTCGCGATAGAAGATGCGCATGTCGCCCGCTGGCCTCGCGCAGTGGCCTGCGGTGAGAACAACATTCGGGGCCAGAACGACGCCCGAGCAAAATCCGGCTTTTCCCGCATTGCGGATCAGCACCATCACGACGTGGCTGCTCGCGGCAGCATCCTCACGCGCCGGCCCGACCAGCGCCGCGCAGGGGCCGGAGACAGACCAGGCCAGCAAGCTGACCTGCAATGTTGCCTGGAGTCGCCTGGCGGCGTATGAAAACCGTGACATGGCCGCCTGGATAGCCGCGAGGCCCGGCGCCACGCAAGCATTCTGCGTGGACAAGGCGACGGCTTATTTGTTTTCCGGCAGTTTGCTATTCATTCCTTATTCAGATGCCTCGGACAATCTTCACGCCATGGCGCCTCGACAAACCACCGCCCGGTTGCTGGCGCTCGCCGCATTGCTCCCTTGTATCGCTGGCGGGGCTCGCGCAGCCGAAGCGCCAGTCGCTGCCGCCCAACCCAAGCCGGTATGCGTCGCCGAGAATGAGACCCGCGAGGAAATCAAGTCTCATCATCTTCTCGAGCCCTTCGTCGTTCTCAAGAGCGCCAGCGCATCCCTCAAGGCAGAGGCTTTGCGGGCCCGGCTCTGCCAAATGGGCGACGAATTCGTGTATGAGATCACGCTGCTCCATCGCGATGGCCGCGTCATGCATGTCGTTATGAGCGCTGTAACGGGCAAGCGACTCGCCTCGCACCTATCCCGCGAGACGCCGCCAAAACCCTGAGGAATTGGATGCGCCTGCTTGTTGTCGAAGATGATCGCGATCTCAACCGGCAGATCGTAACCGCGCTGGAGGCTGCCGGCTACGCTGTCGACCGCGCCTTCGATGGCGAGGAGGGTTGGTTTCTCGGCGACACCGAACCCTATGACGCAGTGGTCCTCGACATCGGCCTGCCGAAGCGGGACGGCGTGGCGGTGCTCGAAGCGTGGCGAAAGGCGGGACGCGGAATGCCGGTGTTGATTTTGACCGCGCGCGACCGCTGGAGCGACAAGGTCCAGGGGTTCGATGCGGGCGCTGACGACTACGTCGGCAAGCCATTCCACATGGAGGAGGTCCTTGCCCGCCTGCGGGCTTTGTTGCGGCGCTCCACCGGGCACGCGACCAGCGAACTGATCGCCGGTCCGGTGCGGCTCGATGCGCGCGCCGGCCGGGTCAGCGTCAATGGCGTCCTGATCAAGCTGACCAGCCATGAATACCGGTTGCTTTCCTATCTCATGCACCATGTCGGCCGCATCGTTTCGCGCAGCGAGATCGTAGAGCATCTCTATGACCAGGATTTCGATCGCGACTCGAATACGATCGAAGTGTTCGTCGGGCGATTGCGGCGCAAACTCGGCGTCGACACCATCCAGACAGTCCGCGGCCTCGGCTATCTTATCGCCGCCAACGACGAGGTCGGCGCGGGGGCGCCTCCTTCCGCCAAAACCGCCCGTTGAAGCGGCGCGGGTGAAGCCGAATGCTTAAGGCGCTCAACGCCCAGTCGATCGCCTCGCGCCTCTTCATCTCCGCGGCGTTCTGGAGCTCGACCATTCTGTTCGTCGCCGGGCTCGGGCTCAGCGCCATCAATGCCCGCTCGGTCGAGGCGGCTTTTGACGAGCGGCTCGGCGTCTATCTGAAGGCGCTGGTCGCCAATGTGGCGGTCGGCGGCGAGGAAGGACGCAACGGGCCGGCGCAGTTCATCGACCCGCAGTTCGAGCTCGCGTTCTCCGGGTGGTACTGGCAAATCACCCGGCTTGGTACGGAAAAGCCGGAAATTCGCAGTTCGCGCTCGCTGTTTGCGACGCAGTTGCCGCGCCTCGAGGCGCCTGTCGTCGCCGGACAGGAAGGCGAAGTGCGCAGCGGTTATGTCGTTGGCCCCGGCGATCATATGCTGCGGATGGTCGAGCGGCAGATTGACGCAGGCGAGGAGGGGCAGTTCCTCATCCAGGTCGCCGCGAACTCCGAAGTGATAGAAAGTCAAATCGACAGTTTCGAAGTGGCGCTTGCTGCGACCTTCCTGTTGCTGGCGCTTGCGTTGCTCGGCTCCACGGCGCTCGCGGTGCGGTTCGGCCTGCGCCCGCTACGCATCCTGCAGGAGGGCGTCGCCGCTATCAGAAGGGGCGAAGCCGAGCGTATCAACGGCGCCTTCCCGCATGACATCGCGCCACTGGCGGGAGAGGTCAATCTACTGCTCGACGCGAATCGGGAGGTGGTCGAGCGGGCGCGCACCCAGGTCGGCAATCTCGCCCATGCGCTGAAGACGCCGCTGAGCGTCATCCTCAACGAGGCCGACGCCGCCAGTCCGACGCTCGCTGCCAAAGTAACCGAGCAGGCCGACATCATGCGGCGCCAGGTGAGCTTCTATCTCGACCGGGCGCGGGCGGCGGCGCGCGCAGGTTCCATGGGGTCCGCGACGGAAGTGCGTCCCATCATCGACAGCCTCGTGCGCACATTTGAGAAAGTGTACCGAGAGCGGGAGCTGACATTTTCCGTCCATGCGCCCGACGGTTTGCGCTTTCGCGGCGAAGGCCAGGATTTGACCGATCTGGTGGGTAATTTACTGGACAATGCGGGTAAATGGGCGGTGCGAAAGGTCGACGTCATCGCGTTCCGCGCCGACCCGCCCGACGCGGCCGGCCGCAAGGGCTTTGTCGTCTGCATCGATGACGATGGCCCGGGTCTGGACGCCGAAGCGCGTGCGGCGGCGCTGGTGCGCGGCCGCAAGCTCGATGAATCGCGACCAGGCTCGGGGCTCGGATTGTCGATCGTCGTCGATCTCGCCTCGGTCTACGGCGGCTCGCTGGTCCTTGAGGACAGCCCACTCGGCGGCTTGCGCGCAAGCCTGCATCTGCCTTCGCCGGATTGACGGCGCGATCAGGCGGTCCTCAAAATTGCCAAAAACAGGTTTGCCCTGCAGGCCGAAAAATTTGTGAACGAATCATGCGATATCATTGGGCCAAAACGCCGGATGCGAAGATGCGGCTGAGAACGGTAAGGGTTTCTGCTTGATGCTTTGGGTCGCATTCGCGGTCATGACCGGAGCGGCGCTATTGTGCGTCCTGTGGCCGCTGGCGCGCGTGCGCGACGCAGCGGGAAGCGTCGATCCCGCTCTCGCCTTTCACCGCGCGCAGCTCGCCGAAATCGACCGCGACGTTGAGCGCGGCCAATTGCCTCCGGACCAAGCCGCCGCGGCCCGCGCCGAGGCGGGGCGCCGCCTGATCGCCGCCGCAGACGCAGCCACGCCGCCACCCAACAGCGCGAAGGCGGCCGTGCGCCGCCGCCGGATAGCCACCGTCCTGATTCTGATCCTCGTCCCGGCCGCAACGCTCGGCCTTTATTCCAGGCTCGGCAGCCCAAACCTCGAAGATCAGCCGCTCGCCGCGCGCGCCGATGATCCCAACAACCCAAATATGCTCGAGGCGGCTGTCGCGAAGATCGAGAAGCATCTCATCAAGGCGCCGGACGACGGGAAGGGATACCTCGTTATCGCGCCCGCCTACATGCGCCTCGGGCGCTACGACGATGCGGTGAAGGCTTACAGCGAGGCGCTGCGGCTCCTGGGCGGCGATGCGACGACGCAGGCCGATTACGGCGAAGCGCTGGTTACGGTGGCGGGCGGCGTGGTCACAGCGCAGGCGCGCGCCGCGTTCGAAGCCTCCTACGCCATCAACCCCAATCTTCCCAAAAGCCGCGTCTACCTGGGTCTTGCCGCCGAACAGGAAGGCGACAGGGCCAAGGCAATCAAGTTTTACCAATCCGTGCTCGACGATGATCTGCCGGTCAAAGAAGCGTGGGCGGCCGCCATGCGTCAGCGCCTGGCGCTTTTGAATGCGCCCGCGCCCGCCGCGCCGCCCGCGTCGCAAGCAGCCGAGATCGCCGGCATGGACTCGAAATCGCAGCAGGCCGCTATCCGCGGAATGGTCGAGGGGCTCGCCGCACGGCTTGCGCAGAACGGAGACGATCAGTCGGGCTGGCTGCGCCTTATTCGCGCCTGGCATGTGCTACAGGAGGACGACAAGGCGAAAGCCGCGCTCGCTGAGGCGCGCAAGGCGCTCGCGAGTCACGCGGAAGCTGCGCCCGCGCTCGATGCGCTGGCGCATGAGCTTGGAATCGGGAGTTGAACTTTTGACGCGAAGAGGGAGACGCCTCACTCTCATCGGCGCCGCGCTCGCCATCGTCGGTTGCGCTGCTGCATTGGCGCTGTATGCGCTGAAGGACAGCATCGTGTTCTTTTACGGGCCCAGCGAGATTGCGGAGAAGCACATCGCTGCGGGAACGCGCCTGCGTATCGGCGGCCTCGTGCTGACAGGCTCACTGCACAAGAGCGAAGGCCAAAAGGCAACGTTCGACGTTACCGATAATTCAAGCAAGATCGCGGTCTCCTACGAAGGCCTGCTGCCCGACCTGTTCCGCGAGGGCCAAGGCGTCGTCGCCGAAGGCGTCCTCGTCAGCCCCGGCGTTTTCCGCGCCGAAACCGTGCTTGCCAAGCACGATGAGCGCTATATGCCAAAAGAAGTCGTCGATATGCTGAAAAAGCAGGGCGTTTGGCGCGAAGGAGCGGCCAAGCCATGATCGTCGAGATCGGCCACTATGCATTGACCCTCGCTCTCGCTCTCGCGCTGATTCAAGCAATCGTGCCGCTGTGGGGAGCCTCGACGCGCGACGCTTCGCTGAGCGGCGTTGCGGCGCCCGCGGCGCTGGGGCAGTTCGCGATGGTGGCGCTTTCGTTCGGCGCGCTCGTCTATGCACATCTCGCGTCGGACTTTTCGGTGGTCAACGTCGCGGAGAATTCGCACAGCGCTATGCCGACGATCTACAAGATCTCCGGCGTCTGGGGCAACCACGAAGGCTCGATGCTGCTCTGGGTGCTGATTCTCGCCGCGTTTGGCGCGCTGGTCGCGCTGTTCGGCCGCGGCTTGCCGCCGACATTGCGCGCCAATGTGCTCGCTGTGCAGGGCCTGATCTCGATCGCATTCCTGCTGTTCATTCTGGCGACGTCAAACCCGTTCGAACGCCTCGACCCGGCGCCGTTTGAAGGGCGCGATCTCAATCCTGTGCTGCAGGACTTCGGCCTCGCGATACATCCGCCAATGCTCTACATGGGCTATGTCGGCTTCTCGATTGTCTTCTCATTCGCCGCCGCCGCTCTGATCGAAGGGCGCATCGACGCCGCCTGGGCGCGCTTTGTACGGCCATTCGCGCTGGTCGCCTGGTGTTTTCTGACGCTCGGCATCGCGATGGGTTCGTACTGGGCGTACTACACGCTCGGCTGGGGCGGGTTCTGGTTCTGGGACCCGGTGGAGAATGCCTCGCTGATGCCGTGGCTCGCCGGTACAGCCTTTGTCCACTCGGTCGCGGTGATGGAGAAGCGCGACGCGCTGAAAGTCTGGACAATCTTTCTCGCCATTCTCGCATTTTCGTTCTCGCTGCTCGGCACCTTTCTCGTACGTTCGGGCGTGCTGACTTCCGTCCATGCCTTCGCCAGCGATCCCCGGCGCGGCATTTTCATACTGGCGATTCTCGCGCTGTTCATCGGCGGCTCGTTCGCGCTGTTTTCGCTGCGCGCGCCGATGCTTCGCCAGGGCGGCATTTTCGCGCCGATCTCGCGCGAGGGCGCGCTGGTGCTCAACAACCTCTTTCTCACCACGACTTGCGCCGGCGTATTTCTCGGCACGCTTTATCCTCTCGCGCTGGAAGAGATCACCGGCGAGAAAATCACGGTGGGCGCGCCGTTCTTCAATCTAACCTGCGGCGCCCTGCTGCTGATTCTGTGCTTCGTCATTCCAATCGGCCAGTCGCTCGCTTGGAAACGCGGGGATCTGCTGGGCGTCGCGCAGCGCCTGACCCTCGCCGGCGCGATCGGCCTAGCCAGCGCCGTCGCACTGGCGGCGCTCGAAAACGGCGGCCCCGTGCTTGCGCCGATCGGCGCCGGCCTCGCCCTCTATGTGATCATCGGCTCGTTGAGTGAAATTGCCGCTCGCCTCTGGCGTCCCGGGACGAGTCCAGGGGCCATGCTCTCCCGCGCGCGCGGCCTGCCGCTTTCCGCATGGGGCAGCGCGCTGGCCCATATCGGAGTCGGCGTCACCTTGCTTGGGCTTGCGGCGACCGGCTTCGGCTCCGAGGTGATCGCCTCCACCCGCATTGGCGAGCCTCGCCACGTCGGACCCTATGACGTGACGATCGATTCGGTGCAGCCGCGCGTTGGTCCCAACTATCTTGATCTGGTCGCTCACGCGACAATCCGCTCGGGCGACACAATCGTGGCGACGATCGAGCCCGCCAAACGGACCTTTGCGTCGCGGTCGACGACAACGTCGCAGGCGGGCATCGCAACGCTATGGTTCGGCCAGATTTACGCCGCGATCGGCGACCAAAGCGCAAATGGTGCGATCGCCGTGCGGCTCTACTGGAAACCGCTGGTGACCCTGATATGGCTCGGCGCGTGCCTCATGGCGTTCGGCGGCGCGCTCTCGCTGGCCGACAGGCGCCTCAGATTTGGCGTTCCAGTTCGGGGGCGCGCGCGCGCGCCAGCTGGCGCGGCGACAGCGGGCTAAACAATGAAATATCTGCGCCTCGGTCTCGTTCTGATGTCGCTGTTGGCTGCGCCGCTGGCTTGGGCCGTCCAGCCTGACGAGGTGCTTGCCGATCCTGCGCTTGAGGCGCGTGCGCGCGAACTCTCCGCGGAACTGCGCTGCATGGTCTGCCAGAACCAATCGATCGACGATTCCGATGCGACGCTGGCGCACGATATCCGCGTGTTGATCCGCCAGCGCATCGTCAAGGGCGACGACAACACGGCGATCCGCGATTTCCTGGTATCGCGCTACGGCGACTTCATTCTGCTCAAGCCGCCGTTCAAGCCGGAGACGCTGCTGCTGTGGGTCGGAACGCCGCTCGCACTGGCGCTCGGCGCACTGGCGATTGCGCGCGCCCGGAGCAGAAGGCATGTCGCCTCGGCCTCTTTGACGGCCGAAGAGGAAGCGAAGATCGCTGCGCTCGCGGACAATGAGTTCCCCCGATAAGGGCTCGCCGGCACATTACAAACCTTTCATGCTCCGGCCATCGCGACGCAAACTCGACCCAGCCATTTTGCCGGCAGGAAAAAGGTCTGGGGGCTAAGGCCCCGGCGCAAAATTCTGGAGCCATCTCATGTCAGATTTCAACAAGCCCGTCCGCCGTCCCTCGCTTCGCGCCACATTGCTCGGCGCGGTCGCTGTTCTGGCGATTGGCGGCGCGGCGATCGAGAATGACGGTCTGCGACCCGGGGCCGCCATCGCGGCGACCACGACCGCCACCACGACCGCTGCGCCCGCCGGTCCCGCGTCGTTCGCGGATGTGGTCGACCGGGTCAAAGGCGCTGTCGTCTCGGTGAAGGTCAAGATGACCGACACTTCCGCAGAGTCTCCGGACGTCCCCAGTTTGCCGCCGCCGCTTGAGAAGTTCTTCCGCCAGTTCGGCGAGGGGCAGGATCCTTTCGGCGATGCCCCCCGACGAGGTGCGCATCCGCATGTTGCCCCTCATATGCAGATGGCGCAGGGCTCCGGCTTCTTCATCTCGAGCGATGGCTACATCGTCACGAATAATCACGTCGTCGATCACGCCACCGAAGTGACCGTCACCACCACCGATGGCAAAGCGATCTCGGCCAAGGTGATCGGCGCCGATCCCAAGACCGATCTGGCGCTTCTGAAAGTCAACGAAGGGGGCAACTACCCGTTCGTCTCCTTCGCCAGCCAGGCGCCGCGCGTCGGCGATTGGGTTCTTGCGGTTGGCAACCCATTTGGGCTCGGCGGCACCGTGACAGCGGGTATCGTTTCGGCACGCGGCCGCGACATCGGCTCGGGCCCATATGATGATTTCCTGCAGATCGATGCGCCGGTCAACCACGGCAATTCGGGCGGCCCGACCTTTAACAACCAGGGTGAAGTCGTCGGCGTCAACACCGCGATCTTCTCGCCCTCTGGCGGCAGTGTTGGCATTGGCTTCGCTATTGCCAGCGACGTGGTGCAGAGCGTCGTGCAATCGCTCAAGGATAATGGCGTGGTGACGCGTGGCTGGCTTGGCGTGGAAATACAGCCGGTCACGCCCGAGATCGCCGACAGCCTGAATGCCAAGACCACGTCCGGGGCGCTCGTCGCAAAGGCCCAGCCTGACTCACCTGCGCTCGCCGCGGGCGTCAAGCCCGGCGACATCATCACTTCGGTCAATGGCGAAGCGATCGCCGACCCGAGGGAACTCGCTCGCAAAATCGCCTCGCTCGGTCCCAAGAAGCATGTCGATCTCGGAATCGTCCGCGGTGGATCGTCGCAGTCGATCGCCCTGACGCTTGGCGCAATGCCTGGGGACAAGGAAGCCAAGGCTGAAGCGCCGTCGGTTCCGGCCGGCTCGCCAACCCAACTGGCGAAACTGGGGCTGACGCTCGAGGCGGCGCACAGCGGACAGGACGGCGTCGTGGTTTCCGACGTCGATCCGAATGGCGCCGCTGCGCAAAAAGGCATCCAGGCCGGCGATGTCATCCTCGATGCGGGCGGCAAGCCCGTGGCGCGACCCTCCGATGTGTCGGCGGCTCTTGACGCGGCCAAGGCCGAAGGGCGCAAGGCGGTGCTGCTGCGCGTGAAGTCGGGCGAAAACTACCGGTATGTAGCGCTGTCGACCCAGCCGGCGGCGTAACGCGAGGTTGGCCCGTTAGTCCCCTCGGGCCAACGGAGGCTTCGCCCCTCACGCCCCCCGTGACGCGAAGCCGTCGAACGGCAGGTCGGGAGCCCGCCTGACCTGCCGTTTCCCTATTGTAGGGCGCGGGCGTTGACCTAAGGGAGTCACACATCTTTTTTCATTTCCCAACCCTCGCGTATTGCGTCGAAACGGGTGAGGCCGGTGGCCATGGTTTTGGGTCCGGCGGGCTT
>Ga0209698_10000115_pt1 | contig 78248 bp, 70 predicted proteins | sample LitLauG_LLR_2012_FD_187203 | JGI IMG/M metagenome (GOLD analysis project Ga0209698, IMG submission 187203) | Freshwater sediment microbial communities from Pennsylvania, USA - Little Laurel Run_MetaG_LLR_2012 (SPAdes) (version 2) | ecosystem: Environmental > Aquatic > Freshwater > Creek >... | reverse complement strand
GAACTGGTGGGCGGCGACGCCGACTTGCTCCGGCAGATGGCCGAATCGTTTCAGGAAAGCTGCGCCGGGCTGCTCCAGCGGCTGCCGTCCGAGATCGAACGGCGCGACGCCCGGGCGGTGACCCTCGCGGCGCACACGCTCAAAGGCACCGCCAAAATGTTCAGCGCCGGACCACTCGTCGCCGCGGCCTTTTCACTCGAGCAGGCGGGCAAGGCGGCGGACTGGGTGCAAATCCAGACTTACTTCCAAGCCGTGCAGATAGAGCTGGCGCGGCTGCTGCCGGCGCTCCAACAACTCAACCTGGCCGCCGCATGAACCCGCCACACCTTCCCGAACTCGGCCACCTGCTGGTGGTGGATGATGATCCGTCCTCGCGCCTGTTTCTTCGGGCCACGCTGGAAAAGCGCGGCTTCGCCGTCACCACCGCCGAAAGCGTGGCGCAGGCGCAGGCGCGCCTGCAAACCGGCGGCATTGGCGCGTTTGACGGCGTGGTGACGGATTACCAGATGCCCGGCCTGACTGGTCTCGACTTGCTCCTCTGGCTGCACGAGCAGGACGAGGGTCTCGCCGCGGTGGTGGTCACCGCCGAGAGCGAGAAGCGATTTGTCACCGACTCGCTGCGCGGCGGTGCCTGCGATTTTCTGGAGAAGCCGGTCTCGGCGGCGCAGTTGTTCGCCGCGGCCAATCGCGCCGTCACCCTGACGCGGCAGCGGCGGCAGTTGGTCGAAACCCGCGCGGCGGCGCAGGAGGTGGGCCGGCTGCAACTTTCGCTGCTCGACGCAGGCACGCATAGCCAGGCGCTCCCGGTGGACTTGTTTTTTCATCCCAAAACCGAGGCCGGCGGTGATTTCTTCAACCGTTTCCGCGTCGGCACCGACCAGGAAATCGTCCTGCTGGCGGATGTTTCCGGGCACGATTTGAAGGCGGCGTTTGTCTCCGCGTACTTTCAGGGACTGCTGCGCGGGATGTTGGAACGCGGCACGCCGGCAACAGAAGTCTTCCGCTTCTTCAACTCCTTTCTGCTCAACGAGTGGAGCGCGGCGGTGTCCGGACGCCGCAGCGCCGCCGCGGTGGCGACTTCGGTCACGGCCTGCGCGGTGATGATTGATCGCGCGGCCAACACGGCGACCGTGCTGACCAGCGGCGCGCCGCTGCCGCTGTGGGTGGATGCGGAAGGCCTGGCCGGCTTCGTGGGCGAGGCAGGCAGTTTCCCGCTCGGCTGGTTTCCGCACGACTCCGTCCGCAGCGCCACGCAACCGCTGGCCCCGGGCGGGGCGTTCTGGCTGTGGTCCGACGGGCTGGAGGCATTCGCGGATCAGCACGAGTTGGGTTCCGCCACCGCCGCGTCCGCACTGATGCTGGCCCACCACCGACTGCGCCCGGCTGCCGACCTCAGTGCCGCGCTGGATGACATCTTGGTGGCGCGGGTCGGGCTGGCTTCCGACGCACCGCGCGCGGAGGACTTCTTCCCACTCGTCGTGGAGGAATACCACGGCGGGCAGGCGCGGAGCATTGACTCGTTGCAGGAGCAGTGGCGGCGGAGCCTGGAATTCTGCCTGCCGCAACTTTCCGAGGAAGTTAGCTACAATGTCCTGCTTTGCTCGCGCGAGGCGGTGATCAACGCGTTGCAACACGGCTGTGCCGGCCGCGCCGACCGTACCGCGCGGTTCCAGATCAGTTACCATCCGGCGCAGAAATTGATTCGCGCCCAGGTCCACGATCCCGGTCCCGGTCACCGCTTTGATCTGGCCCGCCACGAGGTCGCCGCGTACGAACAGCTCATTGACGCCCACCGCGGCCTGATGATCATGCACTGCATGGCGGCGCGAGTGGTTTCGGCGCGCAACGGCGCGAGCCTGATCATGGATTTTGCCCTCACCCCTGAAACTGCAGCCTCCCCTGTGAACACTGTAACAAAAATATGAACTACCAAATCAATGACGCGGCCAAGACGCTGAGCATCACCGTGCCGGGCGACGTGTTGAGCACGAACGCCGACGCGTTGCGCGAAAAAATCTTCGGCCTGCTGGAATCACCCGCGGTCCGGCTCGGTGCCTGGGACACGTTGAGCCTGGACCTGTCGGCGGCGAAAATGGTGGACTCCGTGGGGCTGAACCTGCTCGTGGCGCTGGTGCGCGCGGTGAAAAGCCGCCAGGCCAAAATCCGGGCGATCATCAAAAGCCCGAACATCCACCGCACCCTGCTCTTCACACGCCTCGACCGGGAGATGGAACTCGTCACGACCTAAGCGGGCCGATTCTTCCCAGCGCCACCTTGCGCCCGTTTCCGGGCGCGGGGATTGGCCTTTCGCAAGTCCGGAAGCCTCCCTTTCGGGAGGCCTTTTTCCGTTTTTCGCGGCCGCTTCGCATGAACTTCGCCCGCATTCGCGGTCGAGTTCGGAATTCCGATTAAGTTTTCAGTCCATCCACCGATGAAGAAGGACCGGTTGCAGCAATTCGGGCTGTGACCGGGGTTTGTTTGTTTGGTTGTAAACACGTGCTCCCGCGGCCTGCCGCGGGAGCACCTTAAAATTTCAAACGGAAACCGTTCCGGACCGCAAGCGCATGAGTGATCAAAAACACATCGAGAAACTGCTGGCTTCCCTGGCCTTGGAAATCGGCGGCGCCAGTGCCGGGTCGGATCAGGGTCAGTTTCCAATTCTGGACCTGCTCGGCAATCTGCGTGATTCCGCCGCCGGTGACGCCGCGCTGGCCACCCTGCACGCCACGTGCGCCGCCGCCTGGGAAAAAGTCGTCACCATCGTCGAGTCCGGCAAACCGTTCGATCAGGCGAATGTGGCCTGGTTGCAGGCGCTGATTGCGCAGTTGCAAAACCCTTCGGCCGCAGCCCCGGCTTCGCTCCCCGCGCCCGCACCTTCGCCGGCCGCACCCGTCGTTCCTGCGCCAGCCAAACCGGCGGACGAGTTGTCGTTGGATCTGAATCTTGCCAGCGATGCCGACCTGTTGCGCGAATTCATCACCGAATCCCGCGAACATCTGGACAACATCGAGCAGGGCGTGCTGGTGCTGGAGAACCGGCCGGCCGACGCCGAAACGTTGAACACCGTCTTCCGCGCATTCCACACCTTCAAGGGTGGCGCGGGCTTTCTCAATTTGATTCCCATCAACCGGCTCGCGCACATTTTGGAATCGCTCCTGGATCTCGCGCGGCAGGGCAAGCTCGCGATTGATTCGCAGGTCATCGAGTTGATCCTGCGCGGCCGCGACACGTTGAAACAATTTCTCGACGAGATTGAGGGCCAGCTCAACGGCACCAAACCCTCAGCGACGATTTTGATTCCCACGGAAGCGCAAAAGGCGGAAGTGGCCGCTCTGATCGAGAAAACTTCCGGCGGTGCGCCGGCGGCTGTCGCCGCTCCGAAAACGGCTGCTCCGGTACCTCCGCCGGCTCCCGAAATCGTCCCACCAATTTCTCCCGCACCGGCAGTCCCGGCGGTTGTGAAACCGGAGCCGGCGCCCGCGCTGACTTTTACGTCCGCTCCGAAAGCCGAAGTCAAAGGCCCCGCACCCGCGCCTGCAACGCCACCGCCCGAAGGCACTGCCGCCAATGCCAGCGCCGTGGTGAAAGTGGACACCGCCAAGCTCGACGGCTTGCTTGATCTGGTTGGCGAAATGGTGATCGCGCAATCCCTGGTGGCGCAGAACCTCAGCCAGCTCACCGGTTCGGACGCGCAGTTCACCCGCAACATGGCGCAACTGGGCCGCATCACCCGCGAATTGCAGCGCGTCAGCATGTCCATGCGCATGGTGCCCATCCGCGGCGTGTTCCAAAAAATGGCCCGTGTGGCGCGCGACATCAGCGCCAAGCAAAACAAGAAAGTCAATTTCGTCACCAGTGGCGAGGACACCGAACTGGACCGCGGCGTGGTCGAGGAGTTGAATGATCCGCTCATGCACATGATCCGCAACTCGATGGATCACGGCATTGAATCGTCCGAAAAGCGCGCCGCCGTCGGCAAGTCCGGTGCCGGCACGTTGAACCTCCGTGCGTTTCACCAGGGCGGGAACATCGTCGTGGAAATCGAGGACGACGGCGCGGGATTGAACCGCGAACGCATCCTGGCCAAGGCGCGCGAGCGCGGCCTGGTCGCACCGGATTTCACGCCCACGGACGAGGAAATCCACCAGTTCATCTTTGCGGCGGGCTTTTCCACGGCGGAAAAAATCACCGACTTGTCCGGCCGCGGCGTCGGCCTCGACGTGGTGCGCCGCAACATCGAAAAACTGCGCGGCCGCGTGGAAATTTTCTCCAACCCCGGCCAGGGCACCCGCTTCAAAATCACGCTGCCGCTCACGCTGGCCATCATTGACGGCCTGATCGTCAAGGTCGGCGAGGAGCGCTACATCCTGCCCACGCTTTCGGTGCGCGAATCTTTCCGCCCCACGCCGGACATGATCACGCGGGTTCAAGATCGCGCCGAGGTCATCAACGTGCGCGGCCGGCTCATTCCGCTCTTGCGGCTCTACGAGTATTTTGGCGTTCAGGCCACGGCGACCGATCCGACGCAAGGCATCGTCGTTGTCGTGCAATCGGGCGCGCACACCCGCTGCCTGCTCGTGGATGCGCTGCTCCACAAACAGGAGGTGGTCATCAAAAATCTCAACGACATGATGGTCCACAAAAACAACGCGCTGGCCGGGGCCACGATTCTGGGCGACGGACGCGTGGGGCTGATCCTGGATGTGAACACTTTGGCGCACGACGAGGAAAAGGCTTTGTCGCAGGCCGCCTGAGTGGGAGTCGGTTTAATCTCCGTGTGATCAGCTCGGCAGCGGACCTCCGACGTTGAGCTGATGCTTCAAACAATACGCTGCGTTGGCCACGTATTTAGTCGCCCAATACTTCAAGCCCGCGCGTTCCTTCGGCGTCAGCGCGCGCACGACTTTGGCCGGCGCGCCGAGCACGAGCGAGCCGGGCGGAATTTTCGCGCCCTGCGTGACCAGCGCCTTCGCCCCGATGATGGATTGCTTGCCGATCACTGCCCCGTCAAGAATGACCGCGCCCATCCCGACCAAAACCTCGTTGCCCACGGTGCAGGCATGGACCACCGCTGAGTGGCCGATGGTGACATGGTTGCCGACGAGGCAAGGAAACTCATCCGCCAGATGCAGCACCGCGTTGTCCTGAATATTGGTGTGATGGCCGACCACGATGCGGTTGATGTCGCCGCGCAGCACCGCGTTGTACCAAACGCTTGAGTGCGCCCCGAGGGTCACGTCGCCGAGCACCACCGCGCCGCGCGCGAGGTATACATTCGTTCCTAGCCTCGGCCGCTTCCGCAAAAATTGATCGAGTTGTTTTTCGAGTTTGCCCACGGTGAATTGATTGCTGATTCGGCGGTGAATGGAAACAAAAAAACCGCCGGCACGCGGCCGGCGGTTTTCATTTTACCCATCCTCTGCTTTACCAACCGCCCCGGCGGTAATGATGATGGCGATAACCCTCGCCCCAACCGAATCGGAGACCCACCACCGGCGCGGGAACCACGCACACCGGTGCGCGATATACCACCACCGGCGGCGGCGCGGGTTGCACATAAACCACCTGCGGTGGAGGCGCCGGCTGATAATACGTGTAGCCGTAGGCACAAGGCGGTGCCGGGGCAACGTAATATCCGGCCGAATAAGAAACCGGCTCCGCGGCCACGGCGTGCGTGAGCACGGAAGCCGCCACCAGGCCGGTCAACACTTTTCCGGCCACCGCCCATTCCCGGTCGCCCGCCCGGGCGGTTTGCAGGCTCGCACCGGCCAGGGTCAACGCCGTCAAAACAATCATCGTCTTTTTCATAATTTGCCTTTCGTTCAACCGTCAGAGGTAAAGACGGACGGTTTTGTGTTTTATTCAAAGCGGCGAATCCTTAGCATCAGCAAGGCATTATGACGAAAAATCCATCCCGGCCACCGGTGCCGCCCAAACGTCTGCCCAAGTCGTTCAAGGATCTGACGCCGGCGAAACATTTCACGCCGGGCCGGTTCTTTCGCGAACTCGTGTGGAAAGCGCTGCTCACCCGGCGCACCGGCGAGCACCAGCGCCCGCTGTTTCCAAAACTCACCGAAGGCCAGGTGGCGGTGACCTGGATCGGGCACGCATCGTTTCTGATTCAGTTCACGGATCTGAACGTGTTGATTGATCCAAATTTTGCCAACTGGCTTTTCCTGCTCAAACGCATCAAACGCTCCGGCTTCAAGTTCGAGCATCTTCCGCCGATTGACCTGGTGCTGCTGACCCACGCCCACTTCGATCATTTCCACAAACCAACACTGCGCCGGCTGCCGCACACAAAAATCGGCATTCTGCCCTGGGGCGTGGGCGACCTCGCGCGCAACCTCGGCTTTGAACGCCTGATCGAACTCGATTGGTGGGAGAGTTTCTCACACCACGACTGGAAGGTCACGTTCACGCCCAGCAAGCACTGGGGCGCGCGCACGCTGCGCGACAGCCACCGCGGCTACGGCGGTTTTGTTTTGGAACACCAGGGCCGGCGCATTTATCACGCCGGCGACAGCGCGTATTTTCACGGCTTCAAGGAACTCGGCCGCCGGCTGCCGCCGGAAATCGCGCTTCTGCCGATTGGCGCCTACCACCCGGACTCCTTCCGTCGCGTCCACATGGGGCCGGACGAAGCAGTGAAGGCGTTCAAGGATTTGGGCGCGCGCTGGCTCGTGCCGATGCACTACGGCACCTTCCGTCTTTCATTTGAGGACATGGACGAACCGCCGCGCTGGCTGCTGCAACTGGCCCGCGAACAGGGAATCACCCGGCAGGTCAAAGTCCTGCAGGAAGGCGTGCCGGTGGTGTTCTAGCTAGTTTCAGCCTTCGGCGTTGCTGCCGTTCTGAAGTTCATTCTGCCGTTGACGCTGCCGCCGGCTTGCCCGCAAAATCCGGCTGCCGTTTGGCGGGCATTCCCGCGCCACCCGGCAACCATTGAAACTGAAATTGATATCATGAACCTGGACGCGCTCTACTCCGAACTGACACTGAAAACCAACGCGAAAGTCGCGCTCGTCGTGCTCGACGGTCTCGGCGACCTCGCCACGCCGGAACAAAATTATCTCACCCCGCTCGAAGCGGCGGCCACGCCCAACCTCGACGCGCTCGCCAAGAACTCCGCGCAAGGGCGGATGATCCCCGCCGCGCCCGGCATCACGCCCGGCAGCGGGCCGGGCCACCTCGGCCTTTTCGGCTACGACCCGCTTGAATTCCAAGTCGGCCGCGGCGTCATCGAGGCGCTCGGCCTGGGGGTGGAATTGAAACCCGGCGACGTCTGCGCCCGCGCCAATTTCGCCACGCTCGACGCGAAAGGAATTGTCACCGACCGCCGCGCCGGCCGCATCCCGACCGAGACTTGCGAAAAACTCGTGGCGCTGCTCGCCGCCAAAATTAAAAAAATCGGCGAGACCGAAGTCCTCATCCGCGCCGGCAAGGAACACCGCTTCGTGGTGGTGTTTCGCGGCAAAGGACTGGAAGGTCCGCTCACCGACGCGGATCCAAACCGCGAAGGCTTTGCGGTGCCGACCGTGAAACCGCGCAATCCGAAAAGCGCGAAGCAGAAAAAAATGGCGAAGCTGATCGCGGATTTCTACAAGGCCGCCCTGCCGATTCTGGCCAAGGAAAAACCGGCGAACGGCTTTCTAATGCGCGGCATCGCGCACCAGCCGCACATTCCACTCTTCGAGGAGCGCTACAAACTCAAGCCGGCGTGCCTCGCGGTGTATCCGATGTACAAAGGGCTGGCGCAGCTTGTCGGCATGAAAAAAATCGAGGGGCCGCAGACCATCGCCGAGCAGTTCGAGCGGTATCTGGTTGAGCACGCCAACTACGATTTCTTTTTCATCCATTACAAATACACCGACAAAGCGGGCGAGGACGGCAACTTTGCCGCAAAGAAAAAGGCGATCGAAGATTTCGACGCCGCGCTGCCGATTCTGTTGCAGAAGAAGCCCGACGTGCTCGCCATCACCGGCGACCATTCCACGCCGGTCGCGATGAAAGGTCATTCCTGGCATCCGCAGCCCGTGCTGCTGCACTCCCCCTGGAGCGGTTCGGACAAGCTGGAGCGTTTTACCGAAACCGGAGCGAACCTTGGCTCACTCGGCGTGTTCGAGGCGAAGTTTCTGATCCGGCTCATGCAGGCCAACGCGAAGATGTTCGACAAGTTCGGGGCGTGATTTTTTTCGCTTTTTGCGCCCAAGTTTGAGTGTCTCGGGCACTGTCGCAGCAGTGCTGGCCTCAAAAAAAGGCCGCCTTGGTGGAAAAAGGCGCGACGCTCGGAAAATTCATGGTTGACCAAAATCATGCGCGAGGTAGGTTCAGCGCAAACCATACATGACCGCGATGAATCCAGTGTTTGCCAGCGCGGCTTTGGAGTGAAAGGGCCAGCATCATGAATCACGAAGAATTGAACTTGTCCCGGCGGAAATTCATCCAACTGGGCGCGACTGGCGTGGCTGCCGCCAGCCTCGGAAACCTGCCCGGCCTCGCCGCCGAAACCGCCGCGCCGGCCAGGCTGCCCAAGCACCGCTACGGCCGGACGGGCCTGCAAATCAGCCGGCTGGTCGGCGCGGCCGACTGGACCAAGGAACTCATTCCGCTGGCGGTGGCGTCGGGGGTCAATTACTGGCACAAGGCGCAGAAATGGACCGCCGAAACCATGCCCGAAGCCCTCAAGCGTCAGCCGCGCGAGTCTTATTACCTCGAAGTCGTGGTGGACCGGGTGGGCGGGGACCACAACAAGGGCCGCATTGACGAGGAGGAGCACTACCAGTTCGTCAAGCGGTGCGTGGAAAAATCGGGCGTCGGCTACTACGACGTTTTCAAGTTTCACTTTGGGTATCATACGGTGGAGGAGGCGAAGACGAATCCGGGCGTGGTCCGGGCGTTTGAGCGGCTGAAGAAGGAAGGCCTGGTCAAGCACCTGGCGCTGTCGCAGCATCATTACCCGAACATCGGCGGCGACATGGCGTGGGAAATCCTCGGCTACCTCGCCGAAAATTCTCCGTTCGAGGCCGCCCAGTTTTTCTACACCTACGGCGACAAGAACAAAACGGAATTGCAGCAACTGCTGGAACTGGCCGCGAAAAAAGACTTCGGCACCATCGCCATGAAAACCATGGCCGGCGTGGGCCATGCCGCGCAGGATGAAAAGTTCCAGAAGCTGTTGGCCGAACCGAAGTTCAAAGGCAGCACGCCCGGCGCGGCGATGGTCAAGTGGCTGGGCGCCAATCCGCACCTGACCGCGGCGGTGATCTCGATGAAGACCTTCGCGGAGTTCGAGGAAAACCTGGGCGCGGCCACGCGGCTGGCGCTGGCGCCGCGCGACCACGCAACGCTCGGTTTGCTGGCGTCCCACAACAAAGGGCTGACCTGCCTGCTCTGTTCCCAGTGCGTGGCGCGTTGCCCGGAGCACATCGGCATCGCGGACATCTTCCGGTACGAACGTTACGCCCGCGACTACCAGGACGTGGAGCGGGCGCGGCGCGAATACGCGGCGGTCACCAGGAACGGCACCGCCTGCGTGGCCTGCGGCGATTGCCTGCCCGCCTGTTCCGAGGAAATCAACATCGCGGCCAAGCTGAAGGAAGTGCACCGCCTGCTGGCGTGAGCCGCCGGGCGGAGCGACGCGCCGGAGGCTAGCCTTCTCATCCAACTTTTGTAGGCATCACGGCCATAACTCTAGCTCCATCCTTCCGACTTCTCCATCGCAATCAAAATCATCTTTACAGCTTCATCTTCGGAACGCGCCTCGCCCCGAATGTAGGCGTTCGGCCAAGGTGCAAGCCGCTCCGGCACCAGATACTCAATAAAATAATTACGTCTGTCCAAGGCTGAAACTACGACGAGTCGAGATGTCTCGGATGCATCCTGCGACAGGAAACACAGATGGTAATGCGATGTCAGTCCCCAAACCTGCCGCTTGTCTGGCAAAGCTCGCAAGCGAGCCAAAAGTGCAAGCATCGTCTGGCCAATCTCTCGGTCAACGTGACCATCGTGCTTGGCAATCTCGGCGTACAAATCGTCGAATGTCTTCGACTTCTGCTCGTGGCAACGGTTGAGGTGCATGGTGATGCCTAACAAGGTATTAAGCGGCAAAATTGTGGCACGAATGTTTCCATGACGGAACGCTATTTTGCCATTTCATTTCCGTCAATTTGGATTTGCGCATGGTGGCGGATATTTCCAAATCCACCGAGTTGGAATGAAAGTTTCGGTTCAAGCTTGCGTTGCTTTGACTTTACCGCGCGGATTCGGTCAACGGCAATTTTTCCTCGACCGTTCCCTCGGCGCCCAGTTCAGTCTTGAAGCCGGCGCCCGTCAGCCAAGTTTTGGCCGCCACGTCGTTTTTCAAATAGGCGTCCCAAAAGGCCGTGGAACTTTCGCAGATCAGTTTCTTGAACACCTCCTCCGTCTCGTGCGCCGCCGGCCGCGCCACACCCGAAAACGTCATGTGATTGGCGCCGCGGAAAATCACCAGCACCTGATCCGCGCCGCGAATGTGATCGTACGGCACGCGGCGTTCCTCCGGGCGCGTTTCGCCGATGGGACTGAAATCCTCCGTGCCGGTGAGGTGCAGGCAGGGAATCTGGATCCGTCCGAACGCCTGATCCAGCGTGGCCCGGCGCGCCGGCACCGGCGAACTCATCGCCACCGCCGCCTTGACGCGCGGGTCGGCGAAGGAAATTTCCCCGCCACCCGGCGTCACGAACACCTCACCGGCAATGGCCAGCGTGGTGAACGCGCCAAAGGAATGGCCCGCCATGCCGATGCGCGACAGCTCCAGCCGGTCGTGGAGCGGGGACTCCGCGCGGTTCAACTTTTCCAACTGGTCAATGGCGAAGCTCACGTCAAGCGGGCGGTTGGTGGCGTTGGCCAGATTGGCCGCGGCCCGGCGCATGTTGGCCAGCGCGTCCTTCATGCCCCCGTCCTGCCAGACCGCGCTGTCGCTGCCCAGATGCTGCAGATGCACGGCAACATAGCCGTGGCCCGCCCAGTAGCGGCCGAGGTATTCATAGCTGGTGCGCGAACCGCCCAGCCCGTGCGAAAAAACAATGACCGGAAACCGACCCGCTGCGGTTTTTGGAAAATAAATTTTCACCGGGACCGCGCGGTCGCGCTTTGCGTCCCGCCAGTCGAATGAAATGGTTTCAACCGGAACTGCCGCCGATGGGCGGTAGGCGGGCGCGGTGGTTTCGGCCGCTGCTGGAAAACCCGCCGGCGCGGCGATGATCAGCAGGAAGGCCAGCGCGGGCCGGCGAGACCATTTGAATTTCATGGCGGATGAAATCACGGCGTCATTATCGGCAGTCGGCGCACGGGGAAAAGAAATTTCGGAACGACATTATGCGAAAACTGTGCGGGCACTGGTGGCTGCGACGCCCGCGTCTCAGTTACCGGACATGAAAGCCGCACGGTTCCGGCTACGGACTGGGCGCATCTCCGGCGAGCGAGCTGAGGATTTTTTCGAGGTCCGCACCGGGCGGCAGCCTGAACTCTGCATGAGCTTCCTGCACTTCGCCAAGGCCACCAGCTTCGGCTTCAGAATGGATGATTTTGCCCCGCGTTCCGAGGGAGCGCACGGCGTCAATCAATCGTGCGTCCACGGCGTCGCGGCGCAGCGAACAGCCGGCGTGCGCGAGGACGTTGGTGAGCGCGAGGGGCGCGGATTCAATCCTCAGGCCGGTCAGCGGCGCGACGCCGGGACGGTTGGTGAACGACGGCGCGTTTTCGCCGGAGCCGAAATTTTCCGCGACCAGCAGGCGGCCAGCGAGCTTTCCGTTCTTGTCCAGATCGGCGAAGTTGTCCTCCTGGAAAACGTGGTCGGTGGCTTTGAACTCGCCGACGGCGTGCGGGCCGGAGTTTGGCCCGGCGATGAAATAATTTCCGACGGCATCCAGGAAATGATCCGCCGCCGAATGTCCGCCGACCAGGCCGCAAACGCCCCAGTTGTAGACCACGTTGTTGATGTATTGGATTCTGCCTTTGGCCTTGGGATTGCGGCTTTGGTTATGGATCCAGAGGTTGTGCGTGTAGGTGATGTTGGTCACAGAATCGGAGAGCGAACCGAAGCGCTGCGGGTCCACGCCCTCGCCAATGAGGCAATGTTGAAAGGTGATGTCGTGGCTGCCCTGCGTCAGGCCGAGGCAATCCCAGCGACCCCACTCGATGCTGCAATGGTCAAAAATCATGTCACTGCCACCGGAAAGATTCACCGAGCATTTGCCCTTGTCGCCCGCGATGCCTTCGCGGAATCGCAGGTAACGGACGATGACGTGACGCTGGCCGCTGAAGGAAACGGAGCGTCCGTAAAGCGTGATGCCGTCTCCGGGGGCGGTCTGGCCGGCGAGCGTGACGCGGCTGCTGACAGCGACATTGGATTGCAGCCGAATGACGCCGCCGACGTCGAAGACAACGACGCGGTTCGGTTGGCTGACCGCCTCGCGGAAAGAGCCGGGGCCGGAATCCTCAAGCGTGGTGACGTGGACCAGTTCCCCACCACGACCCCCGGTGGCAAATTTTCCAAAACCTTCAGCGGAGGGGAAAGCCGGCAAAGTCTCCCCGGCTGCCGCCAGCCGAAGCGAAACAGATAAAAAACAGGCAATCCTGAAGGCTGGTTTCATCGGTCAAGTTGGCTCGTCCGCCGGAGCCGGCCTCAAATGTGCTTTGAATCGTGCTCGTCCTTTTGGACGTAGCCCGATTCCTGGCGCTTGAAATTCACTTCGTTCTTTTTAACGTAGGCGGCGAAGACGTCGTCTGCGCTCAGGCCGAGCACTTGCGCCAGGCTGATGAGGAAATGAAACAGGTCCACGACCTCGACGCGAGCGTTCTGCTCGTCAAATTTCTGGTATTTGGCCCACCATTTCCAGGGCACGCTGTCGGTGAGTTCGGCCATTTCCTGCGACATGGCGCGGCAGTAATTGAGGATCCACTTGGTCTTTTCCCCTTCGTCCATGCCGTCGGTCTTGACGCCGATGCGTTCGTTGAGGGCCTTCTGCATCCGAAAAAGTTCGCGCAACTGATCAGGTTTTTCCATGCGCCCAGAATTTGCCGGGCGGGCGCGGGAAGCAAGCGCAAACCGCCGCCGGCTCACCCGGAATAATGAACCACGTAAGTCACGGTCCTTTCTTCGTCGGGCTTCACGGCGACGCGGAACTCCACGGTCTGCGCGTCGGTGTGCAGAATCCAATTGTGCCGGAGCCGGAGATGACCTAAACCATTCCCATGATTGTCATCATTAGTGGAACCAACCGTCCCGGCAGCAACACCCGCAAAGTCACCGCACACGTCGCGGCCGTTTACAACTCGCTGGGCGTAAAAACCCACCTCCTCGATTTGGCGGAACTGCCGCCGGAGATTTTCGCACCGACTTCTTATGCCGAGAAGCCGGCTGCCTTCAAAAAATTCACCGACGCGATCCTCGCTGCCGACGGATTGGTCATCGTCACGCCGGAATACAACGGCAGCGTTCCCGGCATCTTGAAATACTTCATCGATATGCTGCCGTTCCCGGAAAGTTTCGAGCAGCGGCCGGTTTGTTTCGTCGGTCTGGCCGCCGGAATCTGGGGCGCGCTCCGGCCCGTTGAGCAATTGCAGGCCGTCTTCGGCTATCGCAACGCCTACATTTTCCCCGAGCGCGTTTTCATGCCCGGCATCGTCAAGCTGCTGGACGAGGCCGGTCGCTTCACAAGTCCCGACCTGGAAAAACGCCTGGGCAAGCAGGCGGAAGGCTTTGTCGGTTTCGTGGAAAGCCTGCGCGGCAAAAAACTGCGGTGAAGTTGGTAAGGAATCCCTCTCCGTGGCGACGAAACAATGAAATGTCGCGGCTTTGTCATGACTGAAATATGACTCCATGAGTTGTTTGCACCACACAAGTTGCGGCATTGGCTTGCCGGGCGTGCCCGTGATGCTTCGCGGCGCGACGCCGGCCGGTCGCGTTTTGAGCCTGCGGAGTGGGATGGATTTTTGCGTGGCCACCCAACTCCTCCTAAACATTTATGATGTCTGACTCCGCTGACTCCTGGTTCAACGCCGGTCCGGTCGAGACCTTTGCCGGACAATCGCTCACCGAGATTTCCATCGGCAAAACCAAGCTTGCGATTTCGCACCGCGCCGGTGTGTTCGGGGCGATTTCAAATGTCTGCAACCACGCCGGCGGGCCACTCGGTCAAGGCCGGCTCGATGGCGAATTCGTCGTCTGCCCCTGGCACAACTGGAAGTTTCACCGTTTGAATGGTCAGGGCGAGCCGGGATTTGAGGACGATGCCGTGCCGAGTCACGAGGTCAAGGTGGAACAGGGCTGTCTCTGGGTTCGCACCGTTCCCGCCACCCAGCGCTGCAAAAAACCGCACGCGCCGCATCCCCTGGCGCGACCGGTGAAACGCGAGCCCGGTGTGATCCGCGTCGTTGGCATCTCCACCACGGCGCTGGACCCTGCAAACCCGCGCTATTCCACTTCCGAGGCGCTGCTGGAGGTTGCGCTGCACCACGTGCATGAACAACTCAAGTGCGACACCCGGTTGCTCAAACTCTCCGAACTCAAGTTCCGCGCCTGCGAGGGTTACTATTCCAAAAGTGCACAGGCCTGCACCTGGCCCTGTTCGATCACGCAGATGGATGATGCCGACCAGTTGACACCGGTGTATGAAGCGCTCGTGCATTGGGCGGACGTGGTGCTTTTGTCCACGCCGATTCGCTGGGGCCAGGCCAGCTCGCTATATTTTAAAATGGCCGAGCGGCTCAACTGTGTTCAGAACCAGATGACCATCCAGGATCGCGTGCTGATTCAAAATAAAGTCGCGGGCTTCATCATCACCGGCGGGCAGGATAACATTCAAGGCGTGGCCGGGCAGCTTCTGAGTTTTTTCACCGAACTGGGCTTTCACGTTCCGCAGTTTCCGTTCGTTGCCCACTCGCGGGGTTGGACGGCCGAGGACATGGAAAACAACATTGCCTCGGTCCAGCACAGCGCCGAGCTCCGCGAGGGCGCCTGCGCCCTGGCCGAGCGCGCCGTGACCCTCGCCGATTGTCTGCTCAAGAGCGATGCACCGAGCGACAAGATCGAGCGCGGCGGCCGCAAAGCCCACCACTTGGAAGTGGAAAAATCAACCTGATCCGATGATCACCGCAGCGTTACTAATTGTGACCGGAATTTATCTGGCTTGCGGATTCGTGTTCGCCCTGCCGTTCATTTTTCTTGGGGTTAAGAAAATCGATCCACACGCCACGCACGGTTCGTGGGGATTTCGCCTGCTGATTGTTCCGGGAACGCTGGCGTTCTGGCCGCTGCTGCTGCGCCGCTGGGTGAAAGGAATTTCGGAACCTCCGGAGGAACGCACCGCGCACCGCCAGTCGGCCAGGGGAATCTCGCCATGATCCGCCCGCTGCGCCAGCGTCACCGCCACGTCGCAATGGCGCTCGGAATTTTTTTGCCGATCGTATTTACGGTCGGCATCGCGGCGCGAAAGCCTGTTCCAGAAATCACTTCACTGCCGGAGCGACTCGCACCTGGTGCCGCGCAATTTGACACGCAGGAATGGCAGCGCGGGGATTTATTTCCGAAGTCGCCCGTGCAAGTTCGTTTGTTGCGGGAAAACAAAGGCGCGGGAAAATTCGCCCTGAAATTTTCCGCCGGAAAAAACTTTGTGAAGCCGGATTTGCTCGTCTATTGGGCAGCCGAAAATTCAAACGTCACGGACAAGCTGCCGGACAGTTCGATTTTACTCGGTTCCTTCAACGCGACCCCATTGCCGTTGTCGGACGCAATTGTGACCGCGAGCGGGTGGCTTGTGCTGTTCAGCCTGGCGGACCAGGAAATCGTGGACGTCTCGGGTCCTATCCGATTCAACGATTTAGCGCCGCGATGAATTAACCAGCCCATGAGCGTCGAATACAAAGCAGTTCAGTGGAATCGCCAGAAACGAATTTACGATTTCGTCCTGGTGGGCGGCGTCGCGTTGTATCTGCTCACGTTTGGCGCGCTGACGCAGTGCCTCTTCCCGTTCGTCACCACAGAAATTTTGCTGATGCGCGCGTTTGGAACGGCCGCTTTCCTTTTACTGCACGTCGTTCTTGGCATCGGGCCGCTGTGCCGGTTGAATCCCCGCTTTCTGCCGCTGCTTTACAATCGCCGGCACGCGGGCGTTACCTGCTTCCTGCTCGGGCTGATCCACGCCGTGCTGGTTGTCGCCACCTATCACGCGGGCGGTGACACCAATCCCATTTTGAGCATTTTCGTTTCCAGTCCGCTCACCGGCACCGTTGCGGGGGTGCCGTTCCAAGCATTCGGTTTTATCGCGCTCGTGATTTTGTTTCTCATGGCGGCGACGAGCCATGATTTTTGGCTGGCCAATTTGAGCGCGCCGGTTTGGAAATGCCTGCACATGCTGGTTTATGCGGCTTACGCGTTGCTGGTGCTGCACGTCACCTTCGGCGCGCTGCAGGCCGAAGCGAATCCGGTTTACGTGGCGGCGATGGCCGTTGGTTTCGCGACGGTGCTTGGCCTGCACCTTGCCGCGGCGCGCAAAGAAATTAATTCTGATCGCGAAATCCAATCACCGACCAAGGACGGCTTGGTGGACGCCTGCGCCGTTGCCGATATTTCTGAAAACCGCGCCCGCATCGTGTGCCTGTCTGGCGAGCGCGTCGCAATTTTCAAATACGCAGGAAAAATCTCCGCGGTCTCGAATGTGTGCCAGCATCAAAACGGACCGCTAGGTGAGGGGAAAATTGTCTTCGGCTGCATCACCTGTCCCTGGCACGGCTACCAGTATGTGCCGGAGACGGGCGCCTCGCCGCCGCCGTTCGCGGAGAAAGTTCCGACCTTCAACGTGCGCGTGAAAAACGGCCGGGTGTGGGTTGATCCCAAACCGAATCCCGCCGGCACGCGGGCCGAGCCGGCACTGATTGAAAAATGAGTGACGAATTTTACATCGGCTGGGAAGCCAGGTCCGCGCCGGGCATCGGCAGATTTTTGAGACTGGCCGTGGTGGCGCTGCTGATCTTGGCGCTGGGCACCGCTTTGGCGCTGGCGGTGATGCAACGCACGATTGGAGTCAGCGTTTTCGAATGGGGCGCGGTGAAAAAGTTTTCCGGCATTCTGAAAGTTGAGCCGTATCCGCATCTGCTCGTGGCCCGGCCGGGCCCGGTCGGAACGCAAAATCATTTTTCAACCTACTATCTGGTCGCGCCGTTCAAGTTTGGCCTCGGCCGCGAAAAACTTTCCGCGCTGGACGGCAAAACTGTTTCGCTGCAAGGCACGCTGATTTATCGCGGCAACCAGACGATGGTGGAAGCGATCCCCAATTCCATCGCCGCAGCGGAAAAGCAAATTCCGCCGCCCCCCAGTTCGGCAACCCTCGGGCTGGGCCGCCAAACGCTCACTGGCGAAATCGTGGACAGCAAATGTTTTCTCGGGGTGATGAATCCCGGCCAGCTGCTGCCACACCGGGCCTGCGCGATTCGCTGCATCAGCGGCGGCATTCCGCCGGTGCTGTTGGTGCGGCAGCATGACGCGCCGCCAATTTATTTGCTGCTCGTTTCCGCCGAGGGCAAGCCGGTGAACCAGCAAGTTCTCGCTTTCGTCGCCGAACCGGTGCAGATCACCGGTGAAGTGGAGCGCCAAGGGGAACTGCTGATCCTGCGCGCCGATCCGTCAACCTATCGGAGAATAAAATGAAGTGTTTTCATCATCCGGCGGCCGACAGTGTGGCCGTCTGCGCTTACTGCGGTCGCGCGTTGTGCCCGGCCTGCATTCCCGCGCCGCAGGCGGCGCGCATCACCTGCTCGGCAGACTGCGCGGCGGCCATCGGGCGCGACGGCCAGGCGCTGCGGCTGTTGCTCGAAAAGGGCGCCCAAAGCGCCCGGGCCAGCGCGTTTTACTGTTATCTGTGCGGCGCGCTGTCCGCCGGGGCGGCGGTGGCCGCTTGGTTTATGTTGCCGTCACCGTTCCTGATTTACTTCACCGCCGGCTGTGCCGCCGTGCTGATTGCGGCGGGATTCTGGTACGGCCGGGTCGCCCAGAAGCACACTCTCGATTAGCGGCACACCACCGCCAAAGACCGGCCTCCCTCCCACTCTCGCGACTGTCTCGCCTGGCCGGAAGCCGGAAGAGGTGACACATTATTTGGACTGTTATTGCCTGAGTTATTCTCCCTTCCGCTTGCATTAGGACAACCCCCTTCCGCTGTCTGAATTATTGTTACGTTTAGTCTGTTGCCGTTTTGCTAAAGTGGCTGAAGCTTATTGATTATATGAGCAATTTGAGGATCGCATCACAGCTCGGGGCGTCCGTCCGAAGTTTTCGGCATGGACTGGGCCTCTCCCAGGAGGAGCTGGCCGAACGCGCGCAGTTGCATCGGACCTACATCGCCGGCATCGAGAGCGGCGGACGCAATCTCACGCTGAAGAATATCGAGAAGCTGGCCCATGCCCTGCAAGTCTCCACCAACGACCTGCTCCCGCACTCCGGCGGAAAAATTGCGCCGCCCCCAACACTGGACGGAAAGTCGGGCAGCGAGTTTTTGGAAATCCTCATGGTGGAGGACAATCCGGATGATGCGGAACTGACCTTGCAGGCATTCAAACTTTCCCGGATCACCAATCCCGTGAGAGTTCTGCAAAATGGCGAGGATGCCATGGATTACCTTTTCCGCAGGGGAGCCTTCAGCCGGCGCGGGATCGGGGATCAACCGCAGCTCGTGCTGCTGGATTTGAAATTACCCAAGATCAGCGGCCTTGAAGTGCTCCGGGCGATCAAGGCCCACGGCGATACGCGGCTGATTCCCGTCGTGGTGCTGACGACTTCGCAAAACCATCGGGACATCGCCGAATGCCGCCGGCTGGGCGCCGAAACGTACATCGTCAAACCGGTGGATTTTCAGAGCCTAAGCCTAGCCACACCGCAATTGGGGCTTGAATGGACCTTGCTCAAGCCAGCCGAATCCAATTCATTTAGTCCGCAGGCAAGTCTTCCTCGTTAAACTTGAATATTTTACAACCGACCAGACCACCAAAATTACTGAAGATTGCAAAATGGCCGTCGCGAAAAAATTGAAACGCGCGCCAGTTTCAGTAAACGGCCGCGCTGTAGGAGGGGATGCTTCTCAACCTGGAGGCAAAGCCCCGTTCTTGGACGAACTGGCCGCCGTGCGATTGGCCGCCATCGTGGAGTCTTCCAATGAAGCCATCATCAGCAAGGACCTAAAAAGCATCATCACCACCTGGAATCCCGGCGCCGAAAAGATTTTCGGTTATTCCGCCGACGAGATGGTGGGTACTTCCGTCATGCGGCTCATTCCCGCCGACCGGCAGGGCGAGGAGGCGGACATTCTCAGCAAAATCAAGCGCGGTGAGAAGGTGGATCACTTTGAAACCCTCCGGCTGACCAAGGACGGTCGGCTGATTGACAGCTCGGTCACCGCCTCGCCGATCAAGGATGCCACCGGCCGCATCGTGGGCGTGTCGAGCATCGCGCGCGACATCACCGAACGGAAGCAGGCGGAGCGGGCGTTGATTGATAGCAAAGAGCGGATGCGGCTGGCCACGGAGGCGACCCGTGTTGGCATTTGGGAGTGGAACGTGCTCACCAACCTAGTCACGTGGGATGCCCAGATGTTTGAGATTTATGGAATGGTTCCCACGCAAGACGGACTGGCGACCTACATCACCTGGCGGAACTTGGTGCTGCCTGAAGACCTGACTCAGGAGGAAGCGTTGCTGCAGGAGACGATCCTCTGGGGCGGGCAAAACGTCCATGAGTTCCGCATCCAGCGGGCAGACAACCAGGAATGCCGCCACATTCAGGCGGTGTTGACCACCCGCAAGAATGCCACCGGACAGGTCGAATGGCTGGTGGGCACGAACCTGGACATCACGGAGCGCAAGCAGGCGGAGGCGGCCCTGCGCGCCAGCGAGGAACGGTTCCGGACGATGGCCAATTGCATTCCGCAACTCGCCTGGATCGCCCTGCCGGCCGGCGACATTGTGTGGTACAACGAACGCTGGTTCGAGTACACCGGCACGACCGTCGAACAAATGCAGGGCTGGGGCTGGCAGAGCGTGCACGACCCCAAGGTTTTGCCCCAGGTCATGGCGAACTGGAAGGCGGCGCTGGAAACCGGCCGGCCATTTGAAATGGAATTTCCGCTGCGGGGCCGGGACGGCCAGTTCCGCACGTTTTTGACCCGCATCCAGCCACTGAAAAATGCCGAGGGCCAGGTGCTGAACTGGTTTGGCACCAACACCGACGTGGAGGCGCTGAAGGCGGCCGAGCAAAAGGTGCAAAATCTCAACATCGAACTGGAGCAGCGCGTGGCGGTGCGGACCGCCGAGTTGAAAAAGGCCAACGAGGAGCTGGAAGCGTTTTCCTATTCCATTTCCCACGACCTGCGCGCGCCGCTTCGGGCGATGGGCGGGTTTGCGCGGATGCTGGAAAGCCAGCTGGCGGGCCCGCTCACTCCCGAAGCGCAGCATTCGTTGCAGCGGATTCGGGAAAACGCCACCAAAATGGGCCAGCTCATTGACGGGTTGCTGGATTTTTCGGCGATGAACTGGCAGCCGGTCGCCAAGAAAAAAGTCGAACCGGCGGACCTGGTCCGCGCGGTGTTCGCGGAAATTCGCGCGGAGGAGGCGCAGCAGCCGGTGGAGATCGAAATCGCCCAGCTTCCCCCCTGCGAGGCGGATCCGAAACTTTTGAAACAGGTCTTTGTCAACCTGCTTTCCAACGCCGTGAAGTACTCGCGCGGCCGAAACCCGGCGGTGATCAAGGTGGGTTGGCGACAGGAAAAAAACGAGTGCGTTTATTTCGTACAGGACAATGGCGCGGGGTTTTCCATGGAATACGCCGGAAAGCTTTTCCACGTCTTCCATCGTTTGCACAGCGCGGAGCAATTTGAGGGCACGGGCGTCGGCCTGGCAATCGTCCAACGGATCGTGCAGCGGCACGGCGGACGCATCTGGGCCGAGGCGGAGGTGGGCCGTGGGGCGACTTTTCATTTCACCCTTGGCGGAACCCATTATGGCTGAAACGGACATCTTATTGGTGGAGGACAGCGAGGACGACGCGTCCTTCTTCACGCATGCCTTGGCGGCGGCACAACCTTCCGCACAGACAACCGTGGCGCGCGACGGCGTGGAGGCGTTGCTCCTGCTGTTCGGCGCCGAGAATCCGGAGCGCGGCGTGCCGACAATTTGTCCAAGAATCATCGTGCTGGACCTGAAATTGCCCCGGATGAACGGCTTGGAACTGCTGCGGCTGCTGAAGACCAATCCCCATTCCCGGTCGATTCCGGTCGTGATCCTGAGTTCCTCCAAGGAAAAGCGCGATCTCGTGGAAAGCTATCAACTCGGCGCCAACAGCTATCTGGCCAAGCCGATGGATTTCGACGAATTCGCCGGGCTGGTCCGGACCCTGGGGCGCTACTGGCTGGAGTGCAATCTGCTCCAGAAAATTTAACCGCATGAACACAAGTCTAAACCTCCTGGTGGTCGAGGATTCCGCGGACGACTCCCTGCTGCTCGTGCATGAATTAAAGTCCGCCGGCTTTGAACCGGTTTGGAGACGGGTGGACACCGAAGCGGATTTTCTGGCGGCCATCCAGGAGCCGCCGGATCTCATCCTGTCCGATTATTCCATGCCGCAATTCAACGGACTGCGGGCGGCAAAACTTTTACAGGAAAGCGGCCGGGATATCCCGTTCATTCTGGTTTCCGGAACCGTCGGGGAGGAGCTGGCGGTCGAAGCCATGAAGTGCGGCGCGACGGACTATCTGCTCAAGGACCGGATCACGCGGCTGGGGGTGGCCGTCAGGCAAGCCTTGGAACAAAAACAACTGCGCGCGGAGCGGGCGCGCGCCGAAGCGGAGGTCCGGGCCCAATTGAACGAGCTGCGCCGCTGGCACGAGGTCATGCTGGATCGCGAGGAGCACATTCTCGTGCTCAAAAACGAAGTCAACGAACTGCTCGGCCGGTTGAACCTGCCGCCCCGCTATTCGACTCCGAAAGCCTTATGACTGCGCCAATCCCGCTCGATGAAGCCGCCCGGCTCGAAGCCCTCCGCGAATATGGTTTGCTCGACACCGTGCCCGAGCAGGCGTTTGACGACCTGACACTCCTCGCCGCGCAGATCTGCCAGACGCCGATCGCGTTGGTTTCGCTGGTGGACGACCAGCGGCAGTGGTTCAAATCCAAGATCGGGATGAGCGCGACCGAGACGTCGCGCGACATCGCCTTTTGTGCGCACACCATTCTGAACCGGCACGAAATCCTGGAAGTGCGCGATGCGGAAGCGGACGCGCGGTTCCGTGACAGCCCGCTGGTCACCTCCGACCCGCATGTTCGCTTTTACGCCGGCGCGCCGCTCGTGAATCAGGAGGGGCACTCCCTGGGCGCGTTGTGCGTGATGGATCGCAGCCCGCGCTCCCTAAGTCCGGAACAATTGGCGGCCTTGGGAGCTTTGAGCCGTCTGGTGGTCGGGCAGTTGGAAATGCGGCGCCAGTCCCGCAGCCTGGCCGAGGAAATCGCCGATCGTCAACACGCCAAGACGGTGCTGCGGGGGCAATTTGAAGAACTGGCCGCGAGCAAACTGGAGACGGAGCGGCTCTTGGAACTGGCGGAAAAATCGCGGCGCGCGTTGCTCAGCGTGCTGGAGGACGAAAAACAAGCCGGCCAAAAGCTGCGCGAGAGCGAGGAGCGGTTCCGACAACTGGCGGAAAACATCCAGGAAGTCTTCTGGATCACCAACACAGCCAAGAATCAAATGATCTATGTCAGTCCGGCCTATGAAAAAATCTGGGGCCGGACGTGCGACAGCCTGCTCCAATCGCCGCAGAGCTGGTTGGAAGCCATTCATCCAGAAGATTTGACGAGCGTTCGTGAAGCCGCACTGAACCGACAGTCCCACGGCGAATATACCGAAGAGTACCGCATTATCCGCCCGGACGGCACGTCGCGCTGGATTAGCGACCGGGGCTTTCCCGTGCATAACGCCGCCGGGGAGGTTTACCGGATTGTCGGCACGGCGTCGGACATTACCGAGCGCAAGGGCTTGGAGGCGGATCTCCGCAAGAGCGAGGCCGAGTTCCGGGTGGCGTTCGAGAATGCGGCCATTGGCGTGGCGCTGGTCGGCACCGACGGGCGTCCGATCAAAACGAACCGCGCGCTGCAAGATTTGCTCGGCTATTCCGGGGAAGAACTGCGCGCGCTGAAGTTCAGCGAGTTCACGCATCCGGAGGATTTGGAGGAGAACCTGGCGCTGTTTCAAGAAATGCTGGCGGGAAAACGCGAGTATTACCAGATGGAGAAGCGTTTCTTGCGCAAGGGCGGCAACGTGGTGCATGCCCGGCTGACGTCTTCCGCGGTTCGCGGAGCGAACGGCCGGCCGGATTGCTGCATCAGTTTGGTGGAGGACATCACTGAAAAAAAGAAGCTGGAGGCGCAGTTCCTGCGCGCGCAGCGTCTGGAGAGCATCGGCACGCTGGCCGGCGGCATCGCCCACGATCTGAACAACGTGCTGACGCCAATTCTCATGTCATGTGAGATGCTGCAACTTGAGGCCAAGGACGAGGACACGCGCAACCTGCTGGGCATGATCCGGACCAGCGCCCAGCGCGGCGCGGAACTGGTGCAGCAGGTCTTGTCGTTTGCCCGGGGTCTCGAGGGGCGGAGCGTCGAAGTGCAACCCAAACATCTCATTCGCGAAATCGCGACCATCGCCCGCGAGACTTTTCCCAAATCAATTCGCGTGCAGGCCAACCTGACCGAGCACCTCTGGATTGTAGAAGGCGATCCCACCCAACTGCACCAGGTATTGCTCAACCTCTGCGTCAATGCCCGCGATGCAATGCTGGCCGGTGGCGAGCTGACCATCAGCGCTCAGAATGCCCTGGCTAACCGAGATTTTCCGGAAGCGGGCCGCGAATCCAAACCGCACCCCTTCGTGGTCATCAAGGTATCCGACACGGGAATCGGCATTCCGCCAGAAATTAAAGAAAAGATTTTTGATCCGTTTTTCACCACGAAAGAGGTGGGCAAAGGCACCGGCCTGGGCCTTTCCACTTCGCTGGGCATCGTCAAGAGCCATGGTGGCTTCATCAACGTCGAATCCAAATCGGGGCAGGGAACCACCTTCGAAGTCTGGCTGCCCGCCTCGGACGGCCTGGCCGCCGTTCCGGCGCAAGCGGAGAAATCCCCGTTCCCGCAGGGCAACGGAGAGTTGATCCTGGTGGTGGACGACGAGTCGCAAATCAGGGAGCTGACCCGCAAGACCCTCGAAGCACACGGCTTTGGCGTGCTCACCGCCCGCAACGGTGCGGATGCCGTTGTCATCTATTTGCGTCACCAGGAGGCGATCGAAGTGGTGATAACCGACATGATGATGCCGGTCATGGACGGCCCCGGCCTGACCCTCGCGCTCCGAACCATCAACCCCGCCGTGCGCATCATCGCGGTGAGTGGTCTCTGCAACGCCCAGACCCAGGCGAAAGCCGTCAGTCTGGGAGCGAACCGGTTTTTGCCAAAACCCTACAGCGCCGAGACCCTGCTCAGTTGCGTGGCCGGGGTTATCAATGAATGGCCGCGGGCACATAGTGAAACCAGTTTGACCACGACGACCGACCAAGAACCTGTCAAAATTCCATGAAAACCATTTTGCTGGTGGATGACGATGCCCGCATCCGCAACGTGCTTTCAAGGGGGCTGAGCAAAGCCGGCTATCAAGTTGTCGAGGCAGCCGACGGCAACGAAGCGCTCAAGCTTTTCGACCAGCGCCCGGCCGACTTGGTGATCACGGACCTGGTCATGCCCGAGAAAGAGGGGATCGAATTAATCACGGCTTTGAGGAAACGCCGCACGGGGTTGCGGATCATCGCGATTTCCGGCGGCGGACGCAATTCGCCGGAAAGCTACCTGGGCATCGCGAAAGTGCTTGGAGCATTTCAAACGCTGGCCAAGCCGATCCACCATCAGGATCTGCTGGCCGCCGTTGACGCCGCCTTTTCAGCAGAATCCAAACCGGCACTCGAAACCCGCCACCTTCCTGAAACCTCAGGTTGAGGCGTCTTTATAGTTTCGTCACATTTCGCCGGCCGGTTCGAAAACTGAAGCGCGGGTAAAAGCCGCAGGGTGATGTGCGGACAAGCTAAACGGATTTTTTCCATGGCGTGCTCGCTATAACCGGAAACCGTCCCCACAGAAATAAAGAAACTCCTCTGCTCATGGGGACGGGTTAGCCTCCTCGACCCCGCGCCAGGCCAAGACCATCCCGGAATCTTCACTTGGACAGTCCGCGGCGGTCTGATTATATCCCGTTGACGAAGATGAGCGAAGAGCGACAACCCTTCACGGATTACGTGACCAAGGCCCAACGCGGCCCGGCCAACTCGAAACGGGCCTGGATCGCGACCGGCGTCCTGGCGCTGATCTTGATCGTGGTTTTGCTGCTCTGGGCCACGACGGTGGGCCGGTTGCGCGGGCTGGAATCTCTCCGCGGCAAACTCGAGGAAACCAACGCCAGACTCGCGAGCGCCCGGGCCGAAAGCCAGCAGGACAAAGACCGGATCGCGGCCCTGCAAACCCAGGTGGCCGATTTGGAAAAGGAAAAGGAGCTGGCCGGCCAGATGGCGAAAGGGCTGGAAGATGAAATGCGTTCGGAACTGGAATCCAAGGATGTCACAATTTCCAAACTCCAGGGCAAGCTTACGGTGAACATCCTCGACCGGGTCATGTTTGATTCGGGCGAAGCGATCCTGAAACCGGGCGGCGAATCCGTGCTGCGCAAAGTCGCCGCGATCCTGACCGCCCATCCGGAGCTCAAGATTCACGTGATCGGCCATACCGACAACGTGCCCATCCGCAACCGGTTCGCCAGCAATTGGGAATTGTCCGCAGCCCGGGCGCTGGCCGCCGTGCATTTCTTCACCGAAAAAGCCGGGGTGGATCCGCGCCGGGTCGGAGCCGTTGGCTATGGCGAGTACCGCCCGCTGGCCGACAACTCGACTCCGGAAGGACGGGCCAGAAACCGCCGCATCGCGATCACCATTTTGCCGGAGGAACTGGCTGGAGCCGACGCGGTGCCCGAGTCAAAAACGATTTCCACCAACGATTGCCCGTCGCTGCCCGCCGCGCCGGGGCCGACCGAATCACCGGCAAAATAGGGGCATCGCCCCGGTCGTGCGCCAACGGAAAGCCCTTTCAAACCATCCCGTCCCCAGTTGTCACCAGTAATGGTGACATGCGGGAAAAAGCGGATCGTGTAGAGTGACAGCGTAGTCAGTCGCAGGTGCGACCAAAGAATTTGATTTTGTTCTCAATTAAGAGGCCGGGGTAGTAGCCGGTCTCTTTTCTTTTTTTTCACCTCCTGCACTCCACCTTCCTTATAAACTAGCCCGCAAAAATGTCAGACTGGTGACTTCGCTTCGTGCGGGGGATCGGCCCGTGGTGGTGCCTTTGGGAGCATAATAACCAAAGAAAAAAGCCGGCAACCAGCGAAGCGCTTGCCAAGCAAGCGTCGTTAAGCCAGAGTCCTCGGCGATGAAAAAGTGCTTGAGCTGCTGGCTGCTCGTCGCGGCTCTTGGCTCAATGGTTTGCCGGCTCTGGGCAGGGCAGGAAAAGCACGACGCGGGAGAAAATAATTCCACCCGCGGCGAGCCGCCTGCAAATTATGCGGGTTCGGAAAGCTGTCGTGTTTGTCATAAGGAAGAGTATGCCCTTTGGGAACGATCTCATCACGGTCTGGCCGAGCGTTCGCTACGGGCCGATCTCGACATGCCGGCCTTTGAACCGGAAAGGACATTTCCCCACGGCTCGCAAACCACGAAAACCCTCCGCACAAACGGCCAGCCCGAAATCGTGACCCTGGGTTTCAACGGCAAGCGCGAATCGTATCGGATTGAGCGCGTCATCGGTCATGCTCCGCTTCGGCAGTTTCTTACGGCGACGACCGCCGGACGGCTGCAGGTCCACGAAGCGTCCTTCGATCCGCGCAGCAACCAATGGTTTAATGTCTATGGCGCAGAGGATCGGCAGCTGGGCGAGTGGGGACATTGGACTGGGCGCGGGATGAACTGGAATTCCATGTGCGCGGCCTGCCACAACACGCGGCTGCTGAAAAATTACGACGAGGCCGCGGATGCTTACCATACCACGATGGCCGAGCGGTCGGTCGGCTGCGAAGCTTGCCATGGGCCGATGAAAGCGCACGTTGAATGGAGTGCGCAGCACCAAAACAGCAAGGCCAACGACCCGACGTTGAATAAAATGCGTCCAACCCAGATGCTGGACGCTTGCGGATCATGCCACGCCCGGCGCGCGGATCTTACCGGAGACTTCCGGCCCGGGGACAATTTTTTTGATCGCTTCGACCTCGCAACAGTGGACGAGTCGGAAACCTTTTATCCCGACGGCCAGATTCATGAGGAGGATTACGAATTCAACGCCTTTCTTGGCAGCCGGATGCATGCGGCGGGTGTAACTTGCCGCGACTGCCACGAGCCGCACTCGGCCCAGCGAATTCTGCCGGGCAATCTGCTTTGCCTGAGGTGTCACGGGGGGGGCGTCACCAACGCGCCGGTCATCAATCCCGTCACGCACAGCCATCATCAGGTTTTCGGCTGCGACATGACGGGTCAACTTACGAACGCCAATCTCACGGCCTATCATGACATCCAGCAAACCGGCGGCGAGTGCGAAAACTGCCACATGCCGCAGACGGTTTACATGCAGCGCCACTCGCGCCACGACCACGGTTTCACCATTCCCGATCCGCAACTCACCAAGGATTTCAACATTCCCAACGCCTGCAATCGCTGCCACAGCGACAAGAACACCGCGTGGACTTTGACCGCCGTGCAAGCCTGGTACGGAGCAAAGATGAACCGCCCTTCGCAAGCGCGCGCCCGCTGGCTGGCAAAAGCGCGGCGGGGCGACGATTCGGCGCGCGATCCATTGCTGCAAATGCTCGCAACCAACGAAGCTCCGTATTGGAAAGCAGTGGCCGCCTCATTCCTGGGCCAGTGGGCGGATCAACCGCAGGTGACCTCGGCGCTCACCAGCCTGTTGCTCGATCACAATCCGCTGGTGCGCACGAAAGCACTGCAAGCGCTCGGGCCGCTGGTCGAGTCGCCCGCGCCGGCGGTTGAAGCCGCGTTGCGGGAACGGCTGGATGATTCGGCGCGGAGCGTGCGCTTTGCCGCCGGCTGGGCTTTGCGGAAAACGCTGAAAACCAATTCACCGGCGGCGCAGGAGGTTTTGCAGACCATCCAGAATAATGCCGACCAGCCGATTGGCCAGGTGCAATTCGCCGAATGGCATCTCGCGCGCGGCGAAATTGAACCGGCGCTCGCGCACTTCGCCAAGGCAGTGGCGTGGGATTCCCATTCGCCGCCCATCCGCGTTGATTACGCGACGGCCTTGAGTCTGGTGGGCCGGAGCAGCAATGCGGTTGCTCAGTTGCAGGCGGCCTGCCAAATGGCGCCGAAGGATGCGGAAAATTTTTATCGCCTGGGCCTGGCGTGGAACGAGTTTGGAGATGCGACGCAAACAGTCGCCGCACTGGAGGAAGCCGTGCGCTTGAATCCCCGACATGACCGCGCCCTTTACAACTTGGGTCTGGCCTACAACCAGCAGGGCGATGTGACCAAAGCGATTGACACGCTGACCCGCGCCGATTCGGTGAATGCACACGACGCGCGGGCATCCTATGCGCTGGCGACCATTCTGGCCAAAATGGGTCGCACGGCTGACGCCGTCGGTGCTGCGCGCCGGGCGCTGACAATCCAGCCTGGCTTTCCCGAAGCGCAGTCGCTGCTCCGCTCCCTTTCACCATGAACCAGGCTGCGGACATTCAGTGGATTTTTTTGTGGCAAATTTGATCGGGGAATCGGCTAAACGCTGCAAGAAGTGGTTTAATATTTTTAAAGCTAGAAATAAAGCTGACTCGAAGTCTGCGCTGGCTGGTATTGCGTCGCTCGCGGCTTGGAGCCCTTGAAAAGCGCAGGTTATTTTTTCAGCGTCTGCTTCACCTGCAATTCCGCGATGAGCCCGCGGTCCTGGCCGCGCCGCCGATACGTCCACAGGCCCCAGGCGTTGCCGGCCACGCTGGCCAGGCAGGCCGGCAGGTGCCAGAGCCAGCGCCCGTCCCGGTCGCGCCACCCGCCGCGCAGCGTGTGCCAGAGCGGGCCGAGGAAGGTGACGCAATACACCGCCGCCAGCCAGAGCGGCACCGGCGGTTTTTCGCGCATCCAGTTGACGGGCATTTCGGCCTGCACGCGCAGAAAATGCACCGTGGCGCGGCGGCGTTTCTGCACGAAACGCCAGAGGTTCTGGATGTAATAATGATGCACGCCCCGGCCGCGCAGCCGCAGCCATTCGCGCTGGCCGCGCTTCATCAGGAACAGCGCGACGTGGGTGTCCTGAAATTTTTCATCCGCCCGCACCGATTCCAGGTCCGTGCGGCGGAACACAAAGCCATTCGCGCCGAGCGGGTACGAAAAAGTGTCCGGCGGCAGCGTCCAGCGTTCCACCTCGCCATCGCGCGCGACCAACCGCGGGTTGGCGCTCATCAGCCAGGCCACCGGGTCGCTGATGTGCAGCCGGTGCGTGAGGTAGGCGCAGAACGAACTCATCCGGGGTGACGGCAAATAATAACTCTCCACGCCGAGCGCCTGGGGATGGGTCGCCAGCGCCCGGACCGCCAGTTCGAGAAAATCGGGATGCGTCAGTTCGTTGTCCGCATCCATGAAAACGATGTAGTCGCCGGAGGCGTGGCGCAGGGCGAGGCGTTTGCCTTCCTCCATGTTTTTGCCGGCGTCATCCAGGACGATCGTGCCGTATTTGCCCGCGATTTCGCGCGTGCGGTCGGTGGACTGCGCGTCGGCCAGGATGATTTCGTACCGGTCGCGCGGATAGGTCTGACGCGCGATCGAGCCGAGCGCGTTGTCCAGCAACGCCGCCGCGTTGAGCGTCGGCATGATGAAACTCACGCGCGGCACCGAGGATTTTTCCAAACCAGACTGCACGGGCGCCAGCCTAGTGCAGCGCGCGTCCAAAGCAAGCCGCGCTTCCCGTCCAAAAACGTCCTCCCTTCATCATTTCGGACTGGCGACGAATTCCACCAGATCGCGCAAGTCCGTTTTCGACAGGATCAGCCCCAGTCCGTCGGGCATGGGCGACAATCCCTTTTGACGGAGTTGCACATCGCTTTTCCGCACCGTCACCAAGCCTTCGTCCGTGGTGAAAACGACCAGATTCGTCGCATCCTCGTGTTTGAGAATACCGGACACGCCGCTGCCGCTGTGGAGCAGCAAAATTACGCTCTCGAAATTCGTGGTCACATGCCGATTGGGATAGAGGATCGCCTCCAGCACATATTCGCGCGACCGCCGCGCGCTTTCGCCGTCGAGCGCCGGCCCGAGATCGCCGCCCAGTCCGGCGATTTTGTGGCAGCGGCTGCAACTGGCCGCCGGACTTTCAAAAAAAATCTTCCGTCCCGCCGCCGCATCGCCGCCGGTCAGCGCCTCGCGAAAACCCGCCAACAGGTCGGTCTGGGTGGCCGGTGCGGCGTTGACCGGCGGCCACGGATTGGACTCGCGCATTTCGCTGATCCGCCGCGCGGCCATCCCCACCCAGAGGACCGCGAGCCCCGCGCCCAGCAGCAGGGCGGCGAGCAGAAACCACGGCCACCGGTAGGTCCGTTTGGCCGGAGGCGATTCATTTTCGTTCATGCTGCCGCGAGGATGGCAAAAACGCCGCGGAAAGACACGGCGGAAAATCCTCGCCGCTGGCCACGTTCCGCGTCATTTTCCCCGCGTGCATCTGGCCCATCTGCGACTCCGTGACTTCCGCAACTACGCGCGGTTGGACGCCGATTTTTCGCCGGGCTTCCACGTCCTGCTCGGCGACAACGCGCAGGGCAAGACGAACGTCCTCGAAGCGGTTTATCTCATGGCCACGCTGCGGTCGTTTCGCGGCGTCGGCAGCGCGCAAATGATCCGGCACGGCGTGAAAGGTTATTTTGTAGGCGGTAAAATCGTCGGACAGGGCGAGCACGAGATCAAAATATATTGGGCGGCGGCCGAGCGCAGTCTGAGCCTCAACGGGCGGCCGGTGAAAAAACTTTCCGATTACCTTGGCACGTTGCGCGCGGTGGTGTTTTGCACGGAGGATCTGCAGCTCGTCAAAGGCACCGCGCGCATCCGTCGGCGCTTCCTTGATTTGCTGCTCACCCAAACTCATGCCACATATTTGCCGCTGCTCCAGCGTTACGCCCAGGCGCTGCGCTCGCGCAACGCGCTGCTCAAGCGGCACACTCTTGACGAAGCTGCGCTGGAAAGTTTCACGCACGAACTTGTCAGCGCGGGCGGCGAAATCATCCGGCTGCGGCGCGAACTGATTCCGAAAATCTCCCCGCTCGCGCGGCTGGCCTATCGCCGCATTTCCCACGACGCGGAGGAATTGCGCATCGACTATCTGCCGAGCGTGAAAAAGGATTTCGCCGTGGAACTCGCGCAATCGCGGCGGCGCGAGCAGAGTTTTCGCGCCACGATCGTCGGGCCGCACCGCGACGATTTGCAGTTGCTGCAAAACGAAAAATCCGCCGCGCAATTCGGCAGCGAGGGACAGAAGCGCACGCTGGCCATCGCGCTGAAAATGGCGCAGGCGGAATATCTCACCGGCATCCACGGCGCGCCGCCGGTGCTGCTGATTGACGACGTGATGGGCGAGCTGGACGAGAAGCGGCGCGGCGGGCTGCTGCCGCTGCTGGAGCGGGCGCACCAGGCGCGCGGGCAGGTGTTCATGACCGCGACCGAGGAAAACTGGCCGCGCGAATTGGGGCGAGAGTTGCAGCGGTGGACGGTGCGGGAGGGAACCTTAAAATCGGAGAAAGCTCTATGATGCCGAACGCTCCGCGTGAGCCACCGCCGCCATCAAGGCACTTCTAAATCCTGACTGATGGCGCTGGCGGTTGTTAGTTCCATGCGGCTTGCTCGATGTTTACTTGAGTGCGGAAACAAAGTCCTCCCGCTGACGTTCGGGAACGTCAGTTGAGACGTAATCGGCTGCGGTTCGTCCGTCCCTGTCGCGGATGGTCGGGTCTGCCCCGTGGGAGAGAAGCCAACGGAGAGAGTCAATGTTCTGAGCGCGCACAGCTACATGCACAGGGGTAACCCCATACCCGTCTAGCCTGTTCACACTTGCCCCCCAAGTCCTGAAGTTTTTTCATCACCTTCGTCTGCCCACCTGCCGCGCAGTGCATGAACCCACCAACGAGAAAAGCGTCTGAATCTGGGCGAGTACCAAGTCGAACAAAAATACCAACCTTTTCAACATCTCCGCGTTGAATGGCTGCGACCATCCAAGCAGGGCCGATGACAAAGCGCCAGATCAACCAAGCAGCAAGCGCGAGGAGGACGCACGCTAGGAACACGAAACGTAGGCGTCGGATCTTCACATCGAACAATCTAATTAGGCTGCATCCGCTGCAATCTATCCCTCTTCACGTTTTCGACTTTGCGCCGGGGCCAGCGGTTTGTCGAGCGGTTTTCAGAGCGGCATCGTCGGTCGTTCAATGTCCGGCAAATTAGCACCGGAGGTGCGGCAGATAATAGCCCACAGCGCAAGCTGTGGGGACAGGTGAACCAAATCAAAAAGCCACGGAGTGGCGACAGAAATATCGCGAAACATTTTCAGCCAATTTTTCGTTCGCCCCTCCGGGGCTGATTTCTGTTTTGGACGCCAACCCACGGCTGCGCCGTGGGCTACTGTCGGACGCTGCTCCGCAGCTAAATCATTTCGCTCTAATCTCCCAAACTGATTCCCAGCGCCCGTGCGGCGGTGACGAATCCACCTTCGAGCGGCACGGTGCGCAATTCGCCGACGGCTTTCTCCAGCGGCACGCTGTCCACGAACTTTCCGTTGTGCGCGACCATGCGACCAAAGCGTCCCTCGGTGATCAGTTCGACGGCTTTCGCGCCGAACAGGGTGCAGAGCACGCGGTCCATGAAAGTCGGGCTGCCGCCGCGTTGCAGATGGCCGAGCACGAGCGAGCGGGTTTCCTTGCCGGTGCGTTTTTCGATTTCCGCTGCGACCACCGCGCCCACGCCACCGAGACGCGCCTCACGATTTTTTTCCTGCGTTGCGGAAGTAACGAAATCGCCGTCCGCCGGGTGCGCGCCCTCCGCGGCGACGACGAGTGTGAAATGTTTTCCTTTCTTTTCCCGTTCTTGAACCGCCGTGCAAATGCTTTCGTAGCGGAACGGAATTTCTGGAATCAAAATCACGTCCGCGCCGCCCGCGACGCCGGCGTAAATCGCAATCCAGCCGGCGTAACGGCCCATGACTTCGAGGACCATGACGCGGTCGTGGCTTTCGGCGGTGGTGTGCAGGCGGTCGAGCGCGTCGGTCGCGCAGGCCACGGCGGAATCAAAACCAAACGTCGTGGTGGTGGCCGCGAGATCGTTGTCAATCGTCTTGGGCACGCCGACAATCGGGATGCCGGCCTCGTGCATTTGCTGCGCGATGGTCAGCGAGCCGTCGCCGCCGACGGAGACGAGCGCGGTGAGGCCGAGTTTTTCCATGCCGCGTTTGGTTTCGTCGAGCAGTTCCTTGGGCAGCCGGCGCGTTTCGCCGTGGCCGGTTTTGGCGGAAAATTTTCCGCGATTGGCGGTGCCGAGAATCGTGCCGCCGCGCACGAGCAGGCCGTCGAGCGCCTTGTAATCAATCAGCCGAAAATTCTGCGGTTCGAGCAAACCTTGGTAGCCGCCAATGATGCCCACGGTTTCCCAGCCGCGCTTGGCGGCGGTCTTGGCAACAGCACGAATGACGGCGTTCAAGCCGGGACAGTCGCCGCCGCCGGTCACAATTCCGATTTTCATAATTTTTCGCGAGGTTCGCGCGCGTTTCGCCGCCGCGAGCCGGGCCGACAAATGCCGACGGTACAAAACCGAGGCGAGGCCGCGCTACCTATTTGTCGGATCGGAATCGGACGGCTTGATCACCGTTTTTTGTCCGGCGGCGGCAACTTTTGGTTGGGTGGTATAATCCGGTGCCGCCGGCTGCGATAAAGCGCGATGAAAGTCACCCCACCGCAATGATGGAATAGGCCAGGGAGCTGGCGGCGCGATCCTCCGGCTACACCACCAGCGCCTTTCGCCGCCGGTCTTTTTTCTGATCTTAACTTCCGCCCGGGTGGAAGGTTTGTCGCGCGGCAGCGGGGGATTCCTGGTCAGGCAGATTCAGCGCTGCAGGCACGGCGGAAAGCAACCCGCGCGCAAGCCGGGCCGGGCTGTGGGCGGCAAGATCAGGCGGTTCGCCTGCGCCACCAAAATAGGCACACGCTGCTGGCGCAAAGGAGTTCCAGCGTGGCGGCCGGTGGTTCAGGCACGGGCGTCACAGTGACTTCGAAAACTCCGCTCGCCGGTGGACCGGGAAAAGGTGTCCAGCCCCACTGCGATCGTTCGAACGCAAAGCCGTTGGTGTGGCCCTGTTTGTTGTAATACCAGCCGTTGTAAGAGGTGGCGGTGGCCGGTTCGTCACAGAGCCAGTATTCGGTCCCGGCTTGCAGCTGGGGAGCGGCGACTGAATTCAGGGTGAGCAGCCCGGTGGGATTCGACACATTGTTGAAAGATTCGAGAATGGCTCCGGGTGCTCCGAAGCCGTTGTCCTGGGCGATGAAAAAGTTCGAAAGCCTCGATCCGCTGACATGATACGTCGCCAGCAGGATGCTGTTGAGGCTGCCGGAAACGGCAGGCGTGAAAAATTCTGCCTGCCCGCGGTAGCCGCCGGAAACGGACGCGCCGCTCACGGCCCAGACGACGGCAGTGTTGTAAGTGTTGCCGGGACCGAACGAATTATAAACCGCCACCTGCGCGCGGCAAGGAAAGTCAATGCCGGCCAGTAAAACGAGGGCGAAGCTTGCCAGCTTGGTTGGATGCATAAAACAAAAGCGTTGTATTTTGCTTTCAAGCAAGCCTAGGCGGCGCGCGCGGCCAGAATCAATCAAAAACCTGGCACGAGAGGCGGAACGTGTTTTGATTTTCCGCTGCTCGCCGGTTGGGTGCGCCACCGGTTGGAGCACCGTACCGAAGGGGGGAAGAAGTGCTTTCTAAAGTTTCTTAACAAATTGCCGTTGACCAGATGCCATTATGCAGTAAAGTGTTTTTCAAATCATATGAACCATCGCCTGAAGCCCGCATATCGCTGGCTCCCCCAAGAACCAGCCGTCTTGACTCGGTCCTTTCGCGCTGCTTCGCCACGCCCGCCCGCGCCGAATGCATTCACCCTGATTGAATTGCTCGTGGTCATCGCCATCATCGCGATCCTGGCCGCGATGCTGTTGCCGGCCTTGGCTTCGGCCAAGGAGAAGGCTCAACGGTTGACCAGTCTGAACAATGAAAAGCAGCTTTACCTCGGCGGGCACATGTTCACCGATGTTAACCGAGACAAGCTTCCCCAGCTCACCGGCGGGAACTGGTGCTGGGATGTCGCGGCGAATGTGACCTCAGTCATGCTCGACAACGGCTGTCAGCAAAAGACCTTTTATTGCCCCAGCACCGCGCCGCAATTTACCGATAAGGAAAATTTCATGGATTCCTATCCCAATTCGCTGTGGAATTTCAACTTCCCACCGGGAACTGCCGTTGATAGCGCTGAAAATTTCCATATCACTGGCTACACCTTCGCGTTTGGTGGGACGGGATCCAAGCTGTCCACGCGCTACCAGAATTCCAGCATCCTTGGGGAAACGCACCCGGATGGGGGAGGCGGAACCTTCCTAGATCATGTCTCCGACCGGGTGCTCATTGCAGATGTTATGATCAGTACGGGCAATACCTATCCCGCGACCGCAGGCGATACGTTTTCGGGCATAGTGGGAGGTTTTTACAAGCCTCACCTCAGCGCACATCTGAATCGCGGTGTTCCGAGAGGGGGTAATTTGGCCTACAAGGACGGGCACGCCCAATGGAAGAAATTTAACCCCCCACCGTCTGGCTATGCGCCCCCAACTTCCGGCCCTTGGACTAGCAACGAGGATAGTTATACAATGATTCGCACCGGGGGCAACACTCCATATTTCTGGTGGTGAGTTGGATCTTGAACCAGTGTCCTGCGGGAGAAGTTAGACCGGGGATTTGGGCGGAGCACTCATTTCAAAACCGCAGTTTTCTGAAACGGAAAATTTAACTCCGCCGGGGCGTGGGGAGGGGCCGCAGGCTCCGGCGGAGGTTTGCCTTGGGGGGCCGGCACCACGAGCGGATCGAGGGGCCGGGCCAGGCCGCTTTCCAGTCAGGAAAGCAAAGGGAAGTTGCGGCACATGCGAAGTCTGGAGGGGAGCCATCCGGGCGCACGCGCCGGCGGGATCAGGCGAATTTCGGCTGCGGCAGGGCGAGTTCGGGCATTTCCGGCTGCGGGCTGCCATGCGGCTGGCCGTAGTGGAAACCCGAGGCATCCTGGTAACCCAGCGGCGCGGTTTCCGTGAGAATGAGGCCGAGAATCAAACCGCCCACCACCAGACCTGAGAGAATCAATAATGCAATCATGCTCCGGATAGAAGCATCGCCAGTACCAGAGAAAAATCTCATTAATTCAACACTTTCGAGCGGTCGGATGCGATCGGCGTCCCAATTCCGGAGGGCGGCTGTTCCGGAACTGGACATTCGCATGGACAGCACCGGTTGCGTGCGCTTTGGCCACAGTTGCTTAAAGTGATTTTCTTGCCTAGGTTTTTACCGCCATGAACCCTTTGGAAATGCCGGACGCCCACTACCTTTCCGCCGCCCTCGGCTGGCTGGAACTGGGCGTGCCTGTCGAGGCCGAGGCCGAACTGAGCCGGATTACCGCGTCAAACCAGCGTCACCCCGATGTGCTGGAAGTTCGGTGGCTTGGGCTTGCGAATTTGCAGCGATGGGACGCAGCGCTCGCCGTTGCCCGCGAACTGGTGCGCGCCGCACCGCAACGTTCCTCCGGGTGGCTGCACCAAGCCTACGCGTTGCGCCGGGCGGAGGGCGGTGGTTTGCAGCCCGCCTGGGAGGCGCTGCTGCCGGCGTACGAGAAGTTCCCGAGTGAACCGACGATTCCATACAACCTATCCTGTTACGCCTGCCAATTGCACCGGTTGGACGACGCGCGTGACTGGTTTCACCGTGCAATCCAGCGCGGCGGCGCGGAACAACTCAAAGAAATGGCGTTACACGATCCGGATTTGCGACCTTTGTGGGCGGAAATCCGCAAACTTTGACCTGGGCTAAAACACCGGGGCGATGCCGGCTTGCGTCCGCCGCCGTTCTGCGCCATGCTCCGGCCTCGTTTAAGCACATTTAAACCATGACGCTCAAGCTTTCGACACTCGCCATCACACTCGGTCTGGGCCTTGGCCTGCCGCAGATTTTCGGCATCGCCAATCCGCAAAAATTCGCGGCCTCGGTCCGCCGGTTCCCGCGCAACGTTCCCATCGGCATTGCGCTGATGCTGCTGGGCACCGCGTGGTTCGTCTGGAACCTCAGCCAGGAGTCCATTTCCGACTTTGCTTCCTACAAGAACGTGCTGCTTGCCGGCTTTGCCGCGGTGGGCCTCGGTTCGTGCGTGTTTGTTCAGGACTTTTTGGCCGTGCGCGGGCTTGCCGTCGTCTTCCTGCTGCTTGCCAAACTCATGGTGGACACGGGGCGCCCGATGCTGCCGGTGACTTCCTGGACGCTGGTTATCCAAGCGTGGGCTTACGTGCTGGTCGTGGCCGGCATCTGGTTCACGGTTTCGCCGTGGCGGCTGCGCGATTTCTTGGACTGGGCCACGGCAACCGAACAACGCGTCCGACTCGGCTCGGCGCTTCGGCTGGCCTTCGGCGTCTTTGTCGCGGTGCTGGGCTTCGCCAAGTTTTAGCCCTTTGATTCCTTTGAAGGCTCCGCGCGGCAAAATCCTGGTGATCCGCGGTGGGGCCATCGGGGATTTCATTCTGACCCTGCCGGCGATTGCCGCGCTGCGAAATCAATTTCCCGAAGCGCACCTGGAAGTGCTCGGCTATCCGCACATCGTCCAGCTTGCGCTTGCCGGCGGAATGGTGGACCGCGCGCAATCCATCGAAGCCCGCGCACTGGCCGGATTCTTCGCCCGGCAAGGCATTCTTGAACCCGGCCTGATGGATTATTTCGCCAGCTTCAACCTCATCGTCTCCTACCTGTTCGATCCAGACGAAATTTTCCAAACCAACGTCCGCCGCTGCTCACAGGCGCAGTTCATAGCCGGTCCGCACCGCCCGGTGGAGGCGGAAAAAGTTCACGCCACCAAGGTTTATTTGAAGCCGCTGGAGCGCCTGGCCATTTTCGATGCCGACCCTTTGCCGCGTCTCTCCGTCAATTCTCCACGATCACCGCTCGACTTTCTTGCCGTTCATCCCGGCAGTGGAAGTGAAAAGAAAAACTGGCCGGAGCCGAATTGGGCGGAGCTGCTCCCGCGCCTGATTGAAGCCAAGCGACTTAATTTGCTCCTGGTTGGTGGCGAGGCGGAGGGCGAGCGATTGCAACGGCTGGCGGCGCTGCTGCCGCCCTCTCGGATTCAGGTGGCGCAAAGCCGGCCGCTAGCCGAACTGGCTGGGCGCCTGCAGCAATGCACGGCTTTCATCGGACACGATTCCGGCATCTCTCATCTCGCCGCCGCCCTCGGGCTGCCCGGCGTGGTGTTGTGGGGGGACACGAATGAAGAAATCTGGCGCCCGCCGCACCAAACCGTTTCCATCCTCAAGCATCCGCACGGCCTGGACCAAATCCGCGTCGAGCAAGTGATTCTGGAATTGGAACGCCTGTCGGGAACATAATTCGGTACGGCTTTCTCCAGCCGTTTGGTTTTCCTCGCTGCGTCCCCATTTCACGGCATTCCGCAATTCTTGATTCCTCCGGTCCATGTTTCGCTGGTTTCTGAGCAGGCCTGCGAAAAGGTCAATCCAGCCAGTGCCGCGGGGAATGACGCTGGAAGTTGTTGCCGGCGCTTGCTTTCGGAGTGATTCGGCGCGAAATATGCCGGGATGAAGACCATCGCCATTCTCGGCGCCTCGAACGACCGTCACAAATTTGGCAACAAAGCCGTGCGCGCTTTTCTTCAACAGGGCTACTCCGTTTATCCCATCAATCCGAAGGAAGCGCAAATCGAGGGGCTGCGCGCATTCAAGAGCATCCGCGAGGTGCCGGTTCGTCCGGAGCTAACGAGCGTCTATCTGCCGCCGCCGGTATTGCTGAAACTTTTGCCGGATATTGTGGCGCGCGGTTGTGATGAGTTGTGGCTGAATCCCGGCACCGAATCGGACGAAGTCTTGGCCGAGGCGGCGCGGCTGGGGTTGAACGTGATCCAGGCGTGCAGCATCGTCGGCGTGGGCGTTTCTCCCGCCGGACTTTGAGGCTAGGTCGCCCGGGTGCACGGCCAGTTGAAGGATTGGAAAAGGGGATTATGTTTCAACGTTAAAGGGCCGTTATGAAAAAACTGATTGAAAAAGAACCGGCACAGCCCAAGCCGTTCACGCCTGGCCTGTCCAAAGCGGCGGTGCGACAGCGCGCCTACGAAATCTATCGGGACAAATTACCGGGCCATCCGCTGACGCTCAACGATTGGGTGCTGGCGGAGAAGGACCTCGTCAATTCCCGCGAAAGCGACGAAGTGGCGTGAGCGGCCGCAGGGTTGAGTTTTACTGCGCTGGTGTGGGCGGTAGGCCCGCAAAACGGCGGAGCCTGCATCGGCGCAGTCTGTTTTTTAACCACGCTTGAGGGTCGCGCCAAGCTCGCCCAGGCCTACACAAACTTTCCCGGATTCAAAATCCCGTTGGGGTCCAGCGCCCGTTTCACGGCGCGATGCAAAGCCCGCACTTCCGCCGACGCGGCCAGCGGCCACCAGCGCCGTTTGGCCAGGCCGATGCCGTGCTCGCCGGTGATCGAACCGCCCCACGCCACGACCTGCGTGAAGAGTTCATCGAGCGCCGCCTCGGCGCGTTTTTTTGCGCCGGGCTGCGTGTAGTCCACCATCACGTTGGTGTGGATGTTGCCGTCGCCGGCATGGCCAAAGCAGGCGATGGGCAGGCCGTGCCGTTGCTGCAACCGCGCCGCGAACCGGAACAAATCCTCCAGCCGGCCGCGCGGCACGACGATGTCCTCGTTCAATTTCGTGAGGCCGGTGTCGCGCAGCGAATAGGAAAACTCGCGCCGGATTTGCCAGACGGCCTCGCATTGTTTTTCCCCGAAGCCGCGTTCGAGGAACAACGGCTTTTGCCGCTGGACGATTGTTTCCAAGGCGCGGATTTCGGACGCCACGGATTTTTTCTGGCCGTCCAGTTCCACGATCAAATGAGCTTTGCAACCGCGCAGGCGATCGCTTTTAGTGCGCTGGTAGGCGGCGGCCAGCGTGAAGGCGTCGGCCACTTCCAGCGCGCACGGCAAAAAGCCCGCGGCGAAAATAGCGTGCAGCGTGCGGAGGGCGTCGGGCATGGCGGAAAAACCGACCGCAAGATTGGCGCGAAAGGGCGGCCGGGGCAGCAACTTCAGCGTGGCCTCGGTGATCACGCCCAACAGGCCCTCCGAGCCAACAAACAGCCGGTGCAGATCGAAGCCGGTTTTGTTTTTGTGCGTTCGCCCGCCGAGCCGCACCACCGAGCCGTCCGCCAGCACGACTTCCAGGCCGAGCACGTAATCGCGGGTGACGCCGTATTTCAAACAGCGCGGGCCGCCGGCGTTGGTGGCGATGTTGCCGCCGATCGAGCAGTCCTTCCGGCTCGCCGGATCGGGCGGATAATACAAACCAAGCTTCTCGACCGCCTCCTGAAGTTGCTGCGTGATGACGCCGGGTTGCACCACCGCGACGAAATCCGCGGCGTTGATGTCCACGATGCGGTTCATGCGCTCCAGCGAGAGCGCGATGCCGCCGCGCACCGGCACGCAGCCGCCGACGTAACCGTGGCCCGCGCCGCGCGGCGTGACGGGAATCCGGTGCCGGTTCGCAAAGTGCAGCAGCGCGGCGACTGCTTTCGTCGAGCGCGGCAGCGCCACGGCATCCGGCCGGTGCGTGGCGAACCATTTGTCGCCGGCGTATTTTTCGAGCACGCCGGCGTCGAGAAGGATTTCGCCCGGCAGGAGTTTGTGCAACCGTGCGAGGGCGCTGGCGAAGGAGGTTGATTTTGACGCGCGAACTTCCGGCATGGGGTCAAGATGGAAACAGCCGGCGGAGGTGTCGAGCGCGATCTGTCCGGCTTGCCGTGCCCAAACGGCCCGTCAGACCGGAATTGACAGGCCGGGCGCGCTTGGTTAGCCTGTGCCCACGTCGGATCGGATATGAAAAGCGTGCTGAATCAACACGTGTTGGTCCTGAATCGGCTCTGGCAGGCGGTCAACGTCTGCACCGCGCGCCGCGCATTGACGCTGCTGTTTCAGGGCCACGCCCAGGCCGTGTTCAACGACAGCGACGGCTCCTTCCGCACCTACAATTTCACCCAGTGGTTTGATTTCTCCCAGCAGGAGCCACACCCGGAATCGGTCTGCACGGTTTCCTTTCGCATCCGTGTGCCGCGGGTGATTCTGCTCATGGTGTTCGATCATCTGCCGAAGAAGGAAGTCAAATTCACCCGGCACAACATTTTCGAGCGCGACAAAAACACCTGCCAGTACTGCGGCGGCGTGTTCGACCGGAAGGATCTCAATCTCGACCATGTCATTCCGCGCGACCGCGGCGGGCCGACGACGTGGGAAAACATCGTCTGCTCCTGCATCGAGTGCAACACGCTCAAGGCCAACCGCACGCCGCAGGAGGCCGGGCTGCACCTCATCCGCAAGCCCAAGCGGCCGAAGTGGCGTCCGTTCGTGCAGATCAACCTCACCCTGCACCACCACGAAAGCTGGAAGCATTTCGTGGACTTGGCGTATTGGAACGTGGAACTTGGCGAGGAATAGGTATTTTGAGAGAAGAGGGTTAAGAGAAAACAGTGTTAGATCACGTTGCCCTGTATGAGAAGATTTGTTGGTATTTTCGTTGTGCTTTTGGGTGTTTGCGGGCGTGGTATTCGGCATGGCTCAGTTAGCAAAAGCACCGGGCGGAGATATCGATGCTGGAGAATTCGATGGGATAACGAAAGTGTTTCGAGCAACAAGATTGATTGGGGGCAGCATAATTCTGACTGGCATCGGGGGCTATCTTAGCCAAAGACGCCTTACCATTCGTAGAAGTTTGGTTTGAGGCAGAGATCAACCGCCGATCTTCGCCCGCCCCAGGCTCCCACGTGTGCGTCTCGACACCGGAGATGAAAAGATGAATCTTCTCCGAACGACCGAAGCGCTTCTCCCGCCGCGATTGCGAGCGTCTGGCACGTCCGCTAAATTCGCCGCATGGAAAAAAACCGGCTCGAAGCGTTCAGCGACGGCGTGATCGCAATTATTATCACTATCATGGTGCTTGAGTTGCACGTGCCATCCACGCCGGGGCTCGCCGGGCTCAAACAACTGCTTCCGGTGTTCTTGAGCTATGTGTTGAGTTTCATTTATGTCGGCATCTATTGGAACAACCATCACCACATGTTCCATTCCACGAGGCACGTCACCGGCGGCATCCTGTGGGCGAATCTGCACCTCCTGTTTTGGCTGTCGCTCTTTCCGTTCACCACCGCGTGGGTCGGCGCCAATCACCTCGCGCCAACGCCCACCGCCGTGTACGGCTTGGTGCTGCTCATGGCGGCCATTGCTTATTACATTTTGCAGCATGCCATCATCCGCCAACAGGGCCGCGATTCGCTGCTCGCGGCGGCCATTGGCCGGGATTGGAAAGGAAAAGTCTCCCCGCTTTGCTATCTCGCGGCCATCCCGCTCGCGTTCGTGAGCGTGTGGATTGCCAACGCGCTCTTCATCTTTGTCGCCATCCTTTGGCTGATCCCGGATCGTCGCATCGAGCGCGTGCTGGCGTCGCGGGCGAAGGAGCATTGACGGGCCGCGCTTTTACCGAGTTCGGGCAGGATGGAACCGCTGCGGTGGGCAGGAAGCAAACAGCCTTGCCGGTCAGGCTCATGGCAGCCGTCCGCTAAATCTCCGGCCGGCGCAGCGTGCCGGGTGCGCGCCGGCTTTTCAGACGATATTCTCCAGGCGTCGCGTGCGTCAGTTTTTTGAAGACGTGGCAAAAATACGGCGTGTCGTGATAGCCGCAGCGTGCGGCGATCTCGTCCAGTTTGAGATCGTAACTGCCCAGCAGGTGCCGGGCGCGATCCATGCGGACCTGCGTGAGGTAGTGGCTGAAGGTCATTTGGCCGTGCGTCTGGAACAGGCGCGAAAGATGGTTGGGCGAGATGTTGAACTGCTGGGCCACGGCGTCGCGCGTGATCTCGTCCTGGTAATGGCTTTGGAGATACACGCGGATTTCCTCGAGCAGGCTTTGTGGCCGGCTGACATTATGCTCGGCAGGCAGTTGGAGCAGGCGTTCCAGGCAGAGGACCAGCGCATTGGCCAGCCCGACAAACGCACCGGGCGGGCCGTTCTCGGTTTCCAGCCGCACCAGGGCGTCGAGAATGTTGGACACGCTGCCAGTGAGCGGGCGCGGCAGGGAACATTTCCGCGCCGCGGGCTGGGGCAGTCCGCGGACCTGCGCCGAGATGAGGCTGATCCCCAGTTGGGTTCGCCCCAGCTGGATGCTCAGGAGTTCCAGTCCGGGCTGCCACTCCGGCACGTTCCAGCAGTTCGGCGCGGCGAACATCGCCATGCCCGGCCGCAGACTGACGTGGGCGACGCGGTCGCCGGCTTCCATCTGGATTTTGTAGCTGCCCCGCAGCGGGATTTCCAGGCGCGGGAAATTGACGACATGGCTGTAGAGCGGCGGGTTCAGCCGCCGGCCACAAACAAACACTTTGCGGATGGGCACCCGTTGTAACTGGCGCGCGGGCCACCATTCCGGCCGGGTCGGGGCACTCATGAGTGCGATGTTACAAAAATCCAATAAAAGCCGCATCTTTTTTCTTCCGCCGTTCGGGCGAAAGGCATAAAGATGCAATTCACATCCCGCTGCGGGGCGGTTACAAAAGTGCAAGCCCGCGCCGCCGGATTGAAATGAATTTGCCATCGCCCAACCTGCCCGCGCCGCTGGATCCCGATTTCCAGCCCGTCGTGTGTTTCAACCGCGAGTACCGCACCGCCGCCCAACGCTCCGGCCGCGCCGTCCCGCTCGTCCTCGGCCTCGAGCGCGAGCACGGGCGTCTCTCGCGCTGCGAAACTCTTGTCCTGCCAGAAGCCGATGCGGTGACACGGCGCTACGTAGAACGGCTGGTGAAATTCCTGCTCTGGTCGCGTGGCGGCTGGAAATTGCACTTCGGCGGTCCGAAAGTCCTCGGCGAGTTCATTCGCCAGCTCTATTCGGCGCGCGGCGCGCGGCGCTTTGATTGCGGGCTCATGGCGTCGGCTTATGGTAAGAAATTTGAAGTGGCGCTGACCTCCGCCGAAAAGGTGCCGGCGCAGAACGAGTCGAAACAGGCGGCCGGCGGCCATCTCCGGGGCTGCCGGATCGGTTTCGATCTCGGGGCGAGCGATTACAAAGTGGCGGCGGTTTGCGACGGCAGGACGGTGTTCACGGAGGAATTTCCGTGGGATCCCAAAGCGGCAGCGGACCCCAATTATCATTACCACCATCTGGCGTCGGCGCTGCATCGTGCGGCGGCGAGCTTGCCGCGCGTGGATGCCATTGGCGGTAGTTCGGCGGGCATCATCGTGGACAACGAAATCCGCGCCGCATCGCTGCTGCGCGCGGTGCCCAAGAATGATTTTGCACGGGCGGCGGGAATCTTCAAACGCCTTCAGCGCGAATGGAACGTGCCGTTCGTCGTCATGAACGACGGCGACGTGACAGCGCTGGCCGGTGCACTCTCGCTCGGCCGCCGGGGCATGCTCGGCATCGCGATGGGTTCTAGTTTGGCCGGGGGATTCATCGATCGGCAGGGCCGGATCCCCGGCTGGCTCAACGAGCTGGCTTTCGTCCCGGTGGACGTGCAGCCGCGTGCGGTGGCGGACGAATGGTCCGGCGACACCGGCACCGGGGTGTTGTATTTCTCCCAGCAGGCGGTCAACAAACTTTTGCCGGCCGCGAAAATTTCCCTGCCGCCAAAAATGGGTTTGCCCGAACGGCTCAAGGAAGTGCAAAGTCTTCTGGCGCGGGGCGACGGCCGCGCGGCGAAAATCTATGAGACCATCGGCGTTTATCTTGGCTGCGCGATGGCGCAATTCGCGGAGTTTTATGATTTCGAGCAGGCGCTGATCCTGGGCCGCGTCACCACCGGTGCGGGCGGCGACTTGCTGCTGGCAAAAGCGCGGAAGGTTTTGAAGGCGCAGTTCCCGGAGGTCGCGCGCCAAATTGAACTTCGCCTGCCGGACGAGAAATCCCGGCGCGTCGGCCAGGCGGTCGCCGCCGCGAGCCTGCCCGCGCTCCGCAAATGATTTTATGAAGTGGCACCAGCGCACGGCGGAAGTTTACGTCCCGGACGGCCGGCCGCCGGCCGCCGCGCTCCGGCGGGTGACCCACCTGGGCATCGGCGCGCATCAGGACGATCTGGAGTTCATGGCCTTTCACGGCATCGTGGAGTGCCGTCATCGCCGAGCAAAATGGTTTGGCGGCGTCACCTGCACCAACGGCGCGGGCAGTGCGCGGGTCGGCAAATACCAAAAATTTTCCGACGCGCAGATGATGGACGTGCGCCGCCGCGAGCAAAACCGTGCGGCGCGGCTGGGCGGTTACGGGGTGATGATCCAGCTCGATCATCCGAGCAGCGTGGTCAAAAATGCGGCCGACACCGCGCTCAAAAGCGATCTCAGACAAATCCTCGCGGCAACGCGGCCGGAAATCATTTACACGCACAACCTCGCGGACAAGCACGAGACACACCTGGGCGTGGTAATCGCCACGTTGCAGGCGCTCCGCGAACTGCCGCGCGCGCGCCGCCCAAAGCAGGTGATCGGCTGCGAGGTCTGGCGCAACCTGGACTGGCTGGCCGACGCGGAAAAGGTGGTGATGGACGTGAGCGGCCACGACAAATTCGCCGCCAGGTTAAACGCCGTTTTCGATTCGCAGATTGCCGGCGGCAAGCGCTACGATCTGGCGACGCTGGGCCGGCGCGCGGCCAACGCCACTTTTTTCGAATCGCACGCGACCGACGCGGCGACCCAGTTGATCTTTGGCATGGATTTGACGCCGCTGATCCAGGACGATACGAAAGACATTGCGGATTACGCCGCGGGCTTCATCGAAAGGTTTCGCGACGATGTGAAAACGAAATTAAACCGGCGGCTCGGCAAAACCTGAACCATGGAAGTCATCATCCTACCCACGCCGGCGGAAGCGACGAGCGTGGCCGCGCGCCTCGTGGCGCGCCTCATCCGCGAAAAACCCGCGGCGGTGATCGGCCTGGCCAGCGGCAGCACACCGGAGTTGCTCTATCGCGAATTGGTGGCTCTCCGGCTCGATTGGAGCCGGCTCACCACTTTCAACCTGGACGAATACGTCGGCCTCGCGCGCGAGCATCCGCAAGCCTATCACAGTTTCATGCGCGAGCACCTGTTCCGGCATGTCAACCTTTCCCCGGCGAACGTGAACCTGCCGGACGGCCTCGCGGCGGACGTTCCCGCCGCCTGCGAAAGTTACGAGCGAAAAATCCAGGCGGCGGGCGGGTTGGACCTGCAACTCCTCGGCATCGGCACCGAAGGCCACATCGGCTTCAACGAACCCAGTTCGTCGCTCGCCTCGCGGACGCGGATCAAGACGCTCACGCCGCAGACGCGGCGCGACAATGCGAAATATTTCGGCGGCGAGGAAAAAGTGCCGCATCATGTTCTGACGATGGGGATTGGCACGATTCTGGACGCGCGGCACTGTTTGCTGCTGGCGTTCGGCGCAAAAAAAGCGCGGGCCATTGCCGGAGCAATCGAAGGTCCGGTCTCCGCGATGAATCCGGCAAGCGCCTTGCAACTGCATGCCAAAGTCACGGTCTGCCTCGACGAGGCGGCGGCGACGCATCTGAGGATGCAGGATTATTACCGATGGGTTTATGAGCAAAAGCCCGACTGGCAAAAAATTTAACCCGCGGCTGCTGGCGCTGTTGTTGGTCGCGGCGAACCTGGCCGCCGCGGAACCGCGGCTCGAAGTCATCCCGCTGGAAAGCCGCGCGCTGAAAAACAATCCCCTGCATGATCCCAGCCGGCGGCTGGTGGCGGTGTTTCTGCCGGCGCAGGCGACGAATGGCGCGCGCCTGCCGGTGGTTTATTACCTGCCCGGCTACGGTAACTCGACCGCCCCGTTCATCGCCGGCTCCAACGTCTGGATGAAGTTCACCCAGAAAGTCGCGGACGAACTCAAGCCCTTGGTGCTCGTGATCGTGGACGGCAAGACGCGCTGGGGCGGCAGCCAGTATCTCAATTCCGCGGCGCAGGGAAATTACGCGGATTACGTGTGTAACGACACCGTCGCGGCGGTCGAAAAAAAATTCGCCACGCCGACAACCGGCGTCCGCCGCGTCATCGCTGGGCATTCCAGCGGCGGGTTTGGCGCTTTGCGGTTGGGCATGGCGCGGCAGGAACTATTTGACGGCGTGGTTGCCTTGAGTGCTGATTCGGATTTTCCGATCAGCCACCTCCCGCTGGTCAAGCTGGCCTCGGTGGCGAAGGCGCCGCTGGCGGAGATTCAGAAAATGGCTGCCGGCCAACTGCCGCCGCCCATGAACGGCGACTTGAACTACGCGCTCGGCTTGTCTGCCGCCTACGCGCCGTGTGGCTTCTTCGGGCGCGGCCAGTTCGACTGGCTTTACGACGCGCACGGAAAATTTCGCGAAGCCGTTTGGCGGCGCTGGCTGGCGAACGACCCCTTGACGCTCGTCCAAAAAAATCCGCGCGCCTTTGGCCCCAACCAGTCGGTCTATCTCGAAGGTGCGGCGCTGGACGAATACTCGGCAAACCTCGGCGCGCGGAAAATGTTCGCGGTGTTGCAGCCGGGGCCGGCGCGCAGCGCATTTTACGAACCGCCCGGCCACCACTCCGATCACCTCCACGAGCGCCTGCAGCGCGGCCTGCAATGGACTTTTGGAGTGCCACTCACCGACGTCCGATAAAATGAAACCGAAGCGATTTGAGCGCCCGGCCCAGGTGCTGCTGATTGGGAGTCAGTGGATCACGGCGGCGAGCCGTGTCTGTTTTCTGCCGCCACGGCGCGGGCAGCACTTTGTCACGCGGTGGTCCCTTTGGATTTGCGCTGCCGCCGCCGTGATTTTGGCGAGCGGCTGCGGCACCGTGCCGCGGGTCGGGAAATTGGAGCCGCGCCAGGGTGACGAGATCGTCGCCGCCGGCCAGTTCTTCCACACCGGCACCCGCGTGGAGCTGTGGATGGACCCCGGCGGTTACGACGCGTACCGCGTGGAGCGGCGCTTCGCACCGGTGGAAAAATCCGACTGGGAAACGTCTCGTGCCGACGTCAAAACCCTGCGGACGCCCAACCGCTACAGCCTGCGCCGCGCGGCGCTCACTCCGGCGCAGATTGAAAAAGTGCGTGGCGGCGGTTGGGATTTGCCGCTCTTGCAAAACGTGGTTGACCAGTTCGTGCTCCACTTCGATGTCTGCGGCACGAGCCGGACGTGTTTTCTCGTCTTGCAGGACGACCGGGATTTGAGTGTTCATTTCCTGCTCGACCTGGACGGAACGCTTTACCAGACGCTTGATCTGAAGGAACGCGCCTGGCACGCGACCACCTCCAATGACCGTTCCATCGGCGTCGAAATCGCCAACATTGGCGCTTATCCGGCAGGGGAACCCAACCCGCTGGCGCAGTGGTACCAGACAAACGCGACCGGAAAAGTTTTCATCACGCTGCCAAAGCGGTTCGGCGACGGTGGTATCCGCACAACGAACTTCACCGGACATCCTGCCCGCAACGAGCCGGTGCGCGGCACGATTCAAGGCCAGGATCTGCAGCAATACGACTACACGCCCCAACAGTACGCCGCGCTGACCAGGCTCACGGCGGCGCTCTGCCGGATTTTCCCCCGCCTCAAATGCGCCTACCCGGTGGACGCGGCGGGTGCCTTGATTCCGCACAAACTGCCGGACGAGGAGCTGGCGCGTTACCAGGGCGTGCTGGGCCATTATCACATCCAGACCAACAAAGTGGATCCCGGCCCGGCGTTGAACTGGGAACGCGTCATCGGCGGCGCAAGGCAACTGCTGGGCGGCGGGCCGAACTGGACCAACCCGGCGCTGCTCTCGCCGCGGGCGCGCGAGCGGCAGGGTGGGTGATGTTACAAATTTACAAGAAAAGGGACAACTTTGCCCTGTGCACCGGACGGCCGCCCCGCTAGATTTTTTGGCGGTATTTGCCCTTGAAAAATTCCATGTGCCCCACGCCACCCAAGCCGCCAGCCGGTTGTGCATGCCGCGGACACCGCGCACGCTGATATGAAATCGCCATCCATCCTCGAACGCCTGGCGGTCTGTAGTTGGTCGCTTCAGCCCACAGACCCGGAAGACTTGGTCCAGAAACTTCGCGCCACCGGCATCCGGCGCGTGCAACTGGCGCTCGACCCGCTGCGCGAATCACCAAAAATCTGGGGCGACACGGAAAAACTGTTCCACGACAACGACATCACCATCGTTTCCGGCATGGTGGCGTGCCTGGGGGAGGATTATTCCACGCTGGAATCCATCCGCCTCACCGGCGGCATTGCGCCCGACGCGACCTGGGAGCGGAATTTGAAGAATTTTCGTGCCTGCGCGGTGATCGCCAAAAAACTGGGGCTGAAACTGGTGACCTTTCACGCGGGCTTTCTGCCGCCGGATGAATCGCATCAGACGTTTGGCAAGATGCTCCGGCGCCTGGACGAGACCGCGGACATTTTCATGGTGCAAAACATTCTGCTCGGCCTGGAAACCGGGCAGGAAACCGCACCCGAACTCGCCGGCCTGCTCCACCAACTCAACCATCCGAACATCGGCGTGAACTTCGACCCGGCCAACATGCTTATGTACGACAAGGGCGATCCGGTGAAGGCGCTGCATGTCCTCGCGCCCTGGATTCGTCAGGTGCACATCAAGGACGCCCGGCGGACGAAAATTTCGGGCACCTGGGGTGCGGAGGTTCCGGTCGGCACCGGCGAGGTGGACTGGCGCGCGTTTTTTTCCACGTTCAAGCACGTCATTTTCAACGTCAACCTTGCCATTGAGCGCGAATACGGCGACAACCGCATCGCCGACATCCGGGCCGCGCGCGGCGTTGTGGAAAAAATGTTCTTCTGAGAATTACCCCGCTTGTGAACGCTTCCCGCAAAAAAAAATCCGTGAACGTGGCTGTCGTCGGCCTGGGTTTTATGGGCGTGACCCATCTGCGCGCCTATCAAAATCTTTCACGGGCCCGCATCGTCGCCGTGTGCGACGCCCACCGGCTGCCGGTCAACGGCGTGCTGGGCGGCGTCAGCGGCAACATCCAGCAATCCGCCGGCCTGCGGCTCGGGCCGCGGGTGAAGGCCTATCGCGAGTTCGCGGAACTCCTGGCCGATCCGGACGTGGAACTGGTGGACATCTGCACGCCCACGCCGTTGCATCCGGCCCAGGCGATCGCCGCGCTGAAAGCAGGCAAGCACGTCCTCTGTGAAAAGCCGCTCGCTTCGGATTCCGCCACCGCGCGAAAAGTGCTCCGGGCGGCCCAGGCTTCCCGGAAATTTTTCATGCCCGCGATGTGCATGAGGTTCTGGCCCGGCTGGGCGTGGTTGAAGACGGTCGTCGCCGAAAAAACCTTTGGCTGTGTCCTGGCCGCGAATTTCCGGCGCCTTTCCGCGAAGCCCTCCTGGAGCCAGACCGGCGCGCACACCGGCGGCGCGCTCTTTGACCTCCACATCCACGACACGGATTTTGTGAACTTCCTCTTCGGCGCGCCCCAATCCGTCTTTTCGAACGGCGTCGCCGATGCGCACGGCAACGTGGATCACGTCGTCACGCAGTATTTTTACCGCCGCGGCCCGGCGGTTCATGCCGAGGGCAGCTGGCTGCTCGCGAGCGGTTTCAACATGGCGTTCACGATCCATTGCGAACGCGCGACGCTGGATTTCGATCTCGCGCGCGGCGCCGCCGCGCTGCGCGTGGACGAGCCGGGAAAAACATCGCGCACGGAAAAACTCTCCGGCCCGGACGGTTATGGCGCCGAGGTGGCATACTTTCTGAATTGTGTGGCGGCGGGCCAGCGCCCCAAAATCGTCACGGTGCGGGACGCGGTCACGGTGCTGGAAATTTGCGAGGCCGAGCAGAAGTCCGTCCGCACCGGCGCGGTGGTCAAACTCTGAAACCCAGACGGGAACAAACAACATGAGCAATCGCTTCAAACTTTTCGTGATGATGGTCCTGGAATTTTTCATCTGGGGCGCGTGGCTGCCGCTGATCTTCGGTTATCTGCCCAGCCTGGGGTTTTCGCCGGCCGAACAATCCTGGATTCTCAACGCGTTCCCCATCGCGGCCGTCGTCGGCATGTTTTTCAGCAACCAGTTCTGCGACCGGAATTTCGCGGCGGAAAAATTTCTCGCGTTCAGCCATTTCGTCGGCGGCCTGGCCATGCTCGGCCTGATGTTCACGAAAACCTTCTGGCCGTTCTTCGGCCTGATGCTCGTCCACTGCCTGCTGTACGTGCCGACCATTTCCATCACCAACTCCATCGCGTTCGCGAACATGAAGGATTCGCAGAAAGAATTCGGCCTCGTGCGCATGGGCGGAACGATCGGCTGGATTCTCGCGGCGTGGCCATTCACCTTCATTTTGGTGGACTGGGACAAGGTTCACTCGGCCAACTCGCAGGGGTTCACTGGCTGGCTCGGCGCGGTGCTCGGCTCCGGTCTGACCGGCGACAAGTTGAAAGCCGCGACGGCTTGGACTTATGCGGTGGCGGGCGTGGCCTCGCTTTTGTTGGCGGGCTTCAGCTTCGTGCTGCCGCACACACCGCCAAAAAAGGCCGGCGAGGGTGCGGAAAGCCTCGCCTGGCTGGAAGCGATGAAACTCTTGAAACATCCCTTCGTGCTGGTGCTGTGGCTGGTGACGCTGGTGGATTCCTTCGTTCACAACTGTTATTTCAACTGGACCGGCTCCTTCCTGGGCGCGGCGAAGGAGGCCGGCGGCGTGGGCATTCCGGGCAACTGGATCATGCCGGTGATGAGCGTGGGCCAGATCGCGGAAATTCTCACGATGTTCGTCCTTGGCGCGACGCTCAAGCGGCTGGGCTGGCGGGCGACGATGATCTTCGGGATTCTCGGCCACGCGGCGCGGTTTGCGGTTTACGCGTTCTTGCCGCAGCATCGCGAACTCATCATCCTGGTGCAAATCCTTCACGGCATCTGCTATGCGTTTTTCTTCGCCACGGTTTACATTTTCGTGGACGCGTATTTTCCGAAGGACGCCCGGGCGAGCGCGCAGGGGTTGTTCAACGTGATGATCCTCGGCATCGGCGCTTTGCTGGCCAATTCGCTGTGTCCGTATCTCGGCCAGAAAGTGTTCACGCAGGGCGGCGTGACGAATTTTCACGGCCTGTTCCTGGTGCCGATGTGCTCGGCGATCGGCGCGGCGCTGGCGCTGGCGCTGTTTTTCCATCCGCCCAAAACCGCCGCCCCGGCGGAAGTCGGGCACTGAATTATTCTCCCCGATCCCGCCAGCGCGGCAAAATTTCTTTGATGGGCGGCCACTCGGGCGAATTCGTGATGCTGGTTTCGTTCCACGTCGTGGCCAGCCAGCCAAGGACGAGGTGGTTGGATTGCTGCTGCGAAAAATCGCTGAACGCCCGCGCCGCCCTTACCGGCATGAAGCCGGCGGGCCAGACGCGAAAACCCTGGCCGGTGAGGAAGTGCACGGAGGGATAATTCGTCTTCCCTTCGTAATGCCAGTCGCACATCACGATGTCCTTCGGGATCAAATCTACCGCCGCGCTCAAGTCGTTGCTGGCGTTGTCAAATCGGGAGACGCCTTGAAACTTAACCCCGATGACGCGGTCAGCCCACATGAGCATCGAAAGGTGGCGCTGCGCGAGATGTTCGTGCAACGCGCGGACCTGATCCGCAAAAAGTGTGGCGGGGTTTCTTCCGTGACAGCGCGGACATTCGTCCGAGCCAATGAGATAAACTTCGTCCATGCCAACGTGAAAAGCGTCCGCCTCGAAAGCGTTGGCCATGTCGTCGATCAATGAAAAAACCAGCGCGTTCAACCCCGGCGCCTGCGGGCACCAGCTCAGGCAATACATTCCCGGACTCGTCGGCGTCTGCGTCGGCGTCTCGTTGAACTCCGGGTGAACTCGCAGCAGCGGCGCGGTGCGCCGGCCAAACGACTGGTGGCCGAGGCAGTTGAATTCGGGAATCAACCGAATCCCGCAATGACGCGCCGTTTCCGCCAGAGCGTGCGCCGTGGCACGCGTGACGAACCGGCGGTTGCGCATTTCCGGATGCGTCTGGAAATCAAAACTGTAATTGACCTCGATCACCACGACATTTGCGCCGGCGGCGGCGAGCCGGGGCAGGGTGGCGACCAGTTCCCGCGCACTGGAATCATTGTCGAGCCACAGATGCACCCCGCGCCAAGTCGGATCTTCCCGATTCCAGTTGCGCAGCCAGGACGGCGCGGGATCGGGCCGCGCGGCGCAACTGGCCAGCATCAGGCAGAATCCAAGAGCTCCCAGCCAGCGCCTGGTCTGACCGGTTATGGTTTGTGGGGTGGTGACAGCGGACATGCCGCCAGCATAAAACGGGTAAGGCTGAAGCGGCAAATGATTGTTTCCGCGACTGCGCGTTTTGCATCGGAATTACAACGCCCGATTCTTTGGTCCGGAGGTGGGGCTACTAATCCGGCGCTTTGAAACAGCCAATCGCTCGGAGAGCGACGCCACCCCGAGTGTTTCCGCATGTTACAAATTTACAATAAAAGCCACAACTTTCTATTTTCTTTCTTTGTGGGTGGAATTATTGTAACAGCAGATTGGCCGTGCATAGACGTTTTACATTTCGCATCGGGTTTGGTCCGGGCGGCGGCAACGAGTCCGGTTCGGCTGTGGACGCGTGTGGCGGCGGAGTCGAATCCTTCCGCAGGCTTTCGGGCAAATACCTTCAGGCTTTTCCAGCTCGGCACCGGAGGGGATTCACGCTGATCGAACTGCTGGTGGTCATCGCGATCATCGCCATTTTGGCGGCCCTGCTGCTGCCGGCCTTGAGCAACGCCAAAAGCCGGGCGAAGACCATTCAATGTCTGAACAACACCAAACAGTTGGGTCTTGCCTGGACCATGTATGCCACGGACGCCAATGATCGGTTGGTGAACAACCACGGGGCTGGCAATTCGGATTCCGGTCCGAACGCCTGGGTCACCTTCGGCAACCAGCTCGGCGTCGGCTCCTGGAACGGCAGCGCGCGCAAGGAAGTCAGTTCCCAGGCCATGACCGGGGCGTGGGCCATTCACAACGGCAAGCTCTATCCCTACAACGGCAATGCGGCCATTTATCACTGTCCGGCGGATTTGTCGCTGGACGCCTCGGCCCCCGCCGTGCCGCGCGACCGCAGCTACTCCATGAGCTGGGGGATGAACTGGACGAATGAAGCCTCTTCCGCCCTGGATACCATTCCCCAAAACGGCAGTTTCTACAAAGCCAGCACCATTCGCAATCCGGGGCCCTCGCAAGCCTCGGTGTTCATTGATGTAGCCGCCAACAGCATTGATAACAATGAATTCCCCTGTTACAATACCGGCTCGGGAACCTACCTGTACTGGAAACTGCCCACCAGCCGGCATAACAACGGTGGCTTGATCAGTTTTGCGGACGGACACTCCGAATATTGGAAATGGAAATCCGGCTATATCGCCAGCGGCAACGCCATCGCGGACAATTCAAGTTCGGTGCCGGGTCCTGGCTTCGGGGCGCCCAGCAGCGCCACGGATCAGGATCTGCCTCGCTTGCAGGCCAGCTTTCCGATCATCAGCTATTAAAAGCCCGGCCACTTTATGAAGCCAGCACCAGAATAGGATATGCCTAAGTGAACTAGTTTCTCAAACATTCTGCAATCGCGTCAGACCCAAACTCCAACCCAAATAAACATAAAAATGAAAACCAATAGAATAAGTCTCCATGCGTTCAACCGTTCCGGTTGCGCCGCCACATCATTATTAAAAGCAGCGGGAAAGTGCCTTGCCGTTGCCGTGATCTTCACGGCAATGCTGGAACAAACGCAGGCTCAAACTTACTCCCTAACCAATGTCTGGTATGTGCCGGCGGCAGCCGTCAGTGCCACTAACATCATCACCACCGGCGATCACAACCGCAGCCTGGATTATGATGTGATTTCCAATCAGGTGTTTGTGGCCGCCAGGGGCGGTGGTGCTCCCGCTCCTGGAATTGAAGTTCTGGACGCGGCGACCGGCAATTACTTGGGGCTTTTGGACAAGACTGCCGTCAGCGGTGGCTCAATTGCTGTTCTGAATCAGCTTGGGGTGGCTCAAGATGGAGCGATTTATGCCGCGAATTGGACCGCACCTAACCCGGCCAGTTTGGTTAAGCTCTACCGCTGGACCAATTGGTTGAGTCCGGCCACGGTGGCCTTCTCTGGGAATGCCGTTTCCAATAATGCCACCGGATTCACTTGCGGCACCGTGCGGGTCGGCGACTCGATGGCAGTGACTGGTTCCGGCACCAATACCCAGGTTCTCATACCCGTGGGTACCACCTCGCCAACCGCCACCACCAACATGCTGTTGTTCACGACGGCCGACGGAATCAATTTCACCAATCACATCCTGGCGATCACCGGGTTTTCCGCAGCGGGCAGCGGTATTTTAGGCGTTTCCTTTTATACCAACAACACGTTCTTGGTCCGTCTTTCTGGCGGCAGCGCCAACAATGTTCTCCTGATTCAATATCCCGCAAACATTGCCTCTTTAGGCGTGGGTCCGATTGCCGCTTCCCAGATTGGTTCATATTCCTTGCCGAATGTTTTGAGCACGACGGCTTTCATCAATTATGAAGCCGCCGGTCAGGGAGGATTGTTCGCCGTCGCCAGCCCGCAAAATTCCGGAGGTGCTTCCGCGGGCGGGCAAGTGGCGCTTTACAGTGATCCAGTGCTTGGCAACCCCGGCTGCTCAATTCAACTGGCCACCACGAACTATCCTCACCCGACCACCGATGGCAACCTGGCCGGAGCCGTGGCGCTGGGTGGTGCTGGTTATGCTCAATACATCTTTTCATTGGACTGCAACAACGGCGTGCGCTGCACGGGCATCAACACCATTCCGGCCCAACCGCCGACGATCTCATCAGGACCACTCGGTGGCACCGTTTATCCACCTTACACATTGAACGTGACCGCCGCCGGCTTCTGTCCGTTAATTTACCAGTGGCAGGCCACCAACAACGCCGGTGGGTTCACCAATATCCCCGGAGCAACCAGCAGTTCCTATACGATTGCCGCACCTTCGACCAACTACTATCGCTTGATCATCACAAACACCGTCAATCCGCCGGCGACCAGCTCGGTGGTGCTGGTGACGGCGTTGCAAGCGGTTACCAACTCGGCAGTCAGTTCACTCTGGCGGGTGGCGGCTGGACAGTCTGGCTATAGCTACCTTTCAACCAGCGATAATGCCGAACGCGGCATTGCGTATGACACCAATTCACAACGGGTGGTGGTGGCGACAACTGCCAGTTTGTATGTGCTAAATGGAAATAACGGCACCAACATCGAACAGTTGAGCCAGGCGGGCGTGACCTTCGGCGGCCTCTTGAGCGGTTGTGACCAGGTGGCCATCGCGGATGACGGCGCGGTTTATGCCGGCAACGTGAACAATTCCGGCGGCAATTTCACTTTGTATCGCTGGTCCGCCCCAAGCAACAGCGTGACCGCGACCTCGGCCTTTAGCGCCGATCCGGCCGGTGGCGCGGACAATGGTGCCCGTTGGGGCGATACCATGGCGGTGCGGGGAAAAGGAGCGAATACCCAAATCCTCCTGGGTTGCCGGGCTGGCGCGGGTGAAACCAATATCGCACTGTTAACCCCGAATGACGGCATAGGTTTGACCTATCAATCCCAAATAATATCGGTCAGCGGGGTGCCGGGCGGTTTTGCCGGCTATGGCATCAGTTTCGGCGCCGGAAACACCTTCTGGGCCAAGAGCAGCGGCGGTGACTTGTATGAAATTGCCTTCGACACAAATACCCTGACCGGCACCGTGATCTTCAATTACAGCCAGCCCAGCCAGCTCGTGTCCCTGACTGGATTGGGCGTGGATTCGGTCCACAACATTTTCGCCAGTGTTTCAATCAACGACATTGCGAACGATCTGCAACTGTTCCAGCTTACCGGCACTTCGGATGCGCCGATTCTGTTTGATCAGGCCTTCTTCGCCTCGGCGAATGCAAACGGAAATGGCAACGCGGCCATCACCTTGAAATATCCCCGCGCCTATGCGCTGGATGTCAACAACGGCATCGTGGCCCTGAATTACGGCGTGCCAGCGACCACGGCTCCGACCATCAACCAGCCGCCTGTCAGCACCACGGTTTATACCAACATAGCGACCGTGACCCTGTCGGTTGGCGCTTCCGGCTCCCTGCCGCTCTATTATCAGTGGCGGTTCAACTCGAACAACATCTCGGGGGCAAATTCCAGCAGCTATACCCTCACCAATCCCCCGTTAAGTGCGGCGGGCTACTACGACGTGGTGGTTCACAACATTGCCGGCTATGTCACCAGCACCCCGCCCGCGTTGCTCACCCTCCTGGTTCCACTTACCAGTTCGAAGGTCACCCCGTTATGGAGCATAGGTCCCGGCACCAACTCATCGGTCAATGGAGCGTTTTTGACCACTTCCGGTTATGAAACCCGCGGTCTGGCTTATGACACCAACACTGCAAATTTGCTTGTGGCTGACCATTTCAACATTCACGAATTTAGCTACAACGGCCAATATTTATCTGACCTCACGACGGTGGGACTCCCGAGTGGAGGCGTGAATGGTTGGACCATAGATCAAATCGGCGTCGCGGATGACGGCTGGCTTTATTCCGCCAATCTTACTTTGGATGGCACGGCCTTCTCCATCATTTCTTATGGCCCTTCTCCTTATAACAGCTTGAATTATGCCTACGGCGGAGCCACCGGCGGCTCCGATCTCAACACCCTTGACCCAACGCCCGACCGTTGGGGTGACACGATGGCCATTCGTGGTTTCGGGACCAGCACTGAAATCCTATTCGGTTCTTCCGCCGGCTTAAGTGTGGCCCTCTTCACCACGGCGGACGGCGTCAATTTTGTTCCCCAAGTGATTAACATTACCGACACGAATGTTTCAGCCGGCTTTGCCGGTGGGGGCATTGCCTTTGGCACCAACAATACTTTCTGGTGCAAAGGCGGGCATAATTACTACCTGCGCCAGATCAGCTTCAATCCCTTGGCGGCAGGGACTCTAGGCGTGATCACCGGCGCGGTCCTTCAAGCCTATGCTCCTGTTGTCTCGGGCGGGATTGTTCCGAATGACCTGACCGGGATCGGCGTGGATGTGGCCAGCAACATTTTGGCTGGCGTGTGCTATAATGATGCTCCCCACGATGTCCAATTGTTTCTGTTGAGCGGCAACAGCAATCCGCCCGCTTTGTTCGACCAGGATTTCTTCCCGGCCTTTAATGCCAACATCAATGAAAATTCCGTGGTGACCCTCAAAGGCGGTGTGGGTTTTGCCCTCGACAACAACAATGGCGTCATAGGCTTCACGTACGGCACGCCAAACGCGCCGGGGGTGACCCTCACCAGCATCGCCTACGCGCCCAGCAGCGTGACCATCACCTGGAACAACACGTTTGCTGGTCACAGTTACCAGGTGCAGTACAAGGACCACCTGCTCGACGCCAATTGGACGAGTCTTGGTTCGCCGGTGCCCACGACTGGCGCGACTGCGTCCTACACGGACACGACCGCCGCCGGCGCCAGCCGGTTCTATCGCGTCATCACCCAATAAGATTCGCTCCAGACCCATCCCGCCGCCGGTCCAGCCGGCGGCGGGATTTTTTGACATGCAAAAACTTACGCGCCGCAGTTTTCTGGGAAAGACCGCCGCAGCCACGCTGGCCGCGGGTAGTTTCAGTTCGCCCTTCATCCGCTCGGCCCGCGCCGGTGAACCCGGCGCGAACGACAAGATCCGCCTCGGCCTGATCGGCTCCGGTGGGCAGGGCCTGGTGGATTTGAAATGTTTTTTTCTGAATCCGGAAATTGATTGCGCCGTCATTTGCGACGTGGACGAAGCCCAGATCGCCAACGGCGTGAAACTGTGCGAGGACGAGCGCGGCAAAAAGCCGGACACGGTTCGGGATTTTCGCCGCGTGCTGGATCGCAAGGATATTGACGTGGTTTTGATCGCCACGCCCGATCACTGGCACGCGCTGACGATGGTGATGGCCGCGCAGGCGGGCAAGGACATTTACGTGGAGAAGCCGCTGGCCAAGACGATTGACGAAGGCAGCGCGATGGTCACGGCGGCGCGGCGGCACAACCGCGTCGTCCAGATGGGTTCGCAGTGGCGCAGTTGCGCGCACATCATCGAGGCCACGAACCTCATCAAATCCGGCAAACTGGGCAAGGTCAGCATGGCGCGCGGCTGGGCGTATCTCGACTGGCTGCCGAGCATCGGCCACAAGCCCGATGGCCCGCCGCCCGCGTCGGTGGATTATGATTTCTGGCTCGGCCCGGCGCCGTTGCGGCCCTTCAACCCGAACCGGTTTCATTTCAACTTCCGCTGGTTCTGGGATTACGCGGGCGGCTTGATGACCGACTGGGGTGTGCATTTGATCAACATGCTGGAAATGGGCATGCCCGCCGACGCGCCGAAAACCGTTTCCTCGTGCGGCGGAAAATTCACCTTCGACGACGACTCCGAAACGCCCGACTCGCAGGTGACGGTCTATGAATTCCCGACCTACCAACTGGTATGGGAACATCGCGTCGGCCTGAACAACGGTTTGAACGGGCGTCCGTGGGGCGTGGAATGGAACGGCACCGAGGCAACGATCATTGTGAACGATTCCGGCTACGAAATCATCACGGAGAAGAAACGCGCCAACCTCGACTCGGCGAAGAAGAAAGGCGGCGGCGATCCGCGGCCGGCGCACGTCCGCAATTTTTTGGATTGCGTCAAGTCGCGCCGGCAGCCAGTGCTGAATTTGGAGGTTGGCCAGCGCGTTTCGACCCTCGCGCATCTCGGCAATATCGCGTATCGCACCGGCCATAAGATTGTGTGGGACGGCGCGAATGAAAAGATTGTCGGCGACCACGAAGCGGATAAGCTCGTCGGCGTGAACTACCGCAAACCTTGGCATCTGCCGTATGCACGGCGGGCCTGAATCTGTTAAAAAATGAAAAACTCAATAACCCTCCCTCGTCGTGATTTTATGAAACTCACCGCCGCCGGCGTCGCTGGCGCCTCGCTGGGCCTGGCTAGCTGCGCCACGAGCGGCGGTGCCCGCAAGAAAATCCCGGTCGGTCTCGAAATGTATTCCGTGCGCAATGAATGCAAGGCTGATTTTCCCGGAACGATCGCGGCCGTGGCCGCGATCGGCTACAAGGGCGTCGAGTTCGCCGGGTACTGGGGCCGCTCGGCCAAGGAAATCCGGCAGATGATCGACGACCATGGCCTCGTCACCTGCGGCACGCACACCCAGTTTGCCGACCTGCAGCCGGACAAGATTGACGCGACGATCGAGTTCAACCAGATCATCGGCAACAAATTTATCATCTGCCCGTACATGACCTGCAAGACCAAGCAGGAGTGGCTGGATCACGCGAAGATGTTCAACGACTTGTCTGACAAGTTGAAACCGCTCGGCATGTGGATCGGTTATCACGCGCACTCGCACGATTTTCAAAAAATCGACGGCGAAGCCGCGTGGGATATTTTCTTCGGCAACACGAAACAGCAAGTCATCATGCAACTCGACACCAGCAACTGCTGCGACGGCGGCGCGGATCCCGTCGAGGTGCTCAAACGCTATCCGGGGCGGGTGCGCAGCATCCACATCAAGCCCAACGGCGGCGGCCCCGAAGCGGTGATCGGCGAGGACAAAATCAACTGGCCCGGCGTGTTCGAGTTTTGTGAAACCAAGGGCAACACCAAATGGTACGTCGTCGAGCACGAGACCAGCAAAAATCCGCTGGAAACGGTGCGGCGCACTTATGAGGTGTTGAAGACGCTCGGCAAAGTTTAATCGTCACGCGCGGCAGTTGGCTTTGAACGATTCATGAGCGCCCAGCCAACTGCCGTTTCAGTTTCAGCCACCCACCGCGCCTTTGCGCTCGACGCGATGCGCGGGCTGGCAATTCTGGCCATGCTGCTGTCCGGTCAGGTGCCTTTTGGCAGCAACGCGCTGCCTAGTTGGATGTACCACGCGCAGGAACCGCCGCCCACGCACGAATGGATTGGCACGCTGCCCGGCATCACCTGGGTCGATCTGGTTTTTCCGGTTTTTCTCTTCTCGATGGGCGCGGCGTTTCCGTTGGCGCTGTCGCGGCGCATGGAGTCCGGTTCACCCAAATGGAAACTCTTTCTATTCGTCATGGAGCGCGGATTCCTGCTCGGATTTTTTGCGTTGTTCGTCCAGGCCATCCGACCTTACACCCTCAGTTCGCATCCGGACGCCGGGATCTGGTTCCTGGCGTTGCTGGGCTTTTTAATTTTATTTCCAATCCTCACGCGACTGCCGGATTCGTGGCCAAAATGGCTGCGCTGGACGATTCGCGGTGTTGGCTGGCTTGGAGCGATTTTGTTTGTTGCCCTGGTCCGCTATCCCGACGGCAGCGGATTCAAACTCACGCGCAGCGACATCATCATCATCGTGCTGGCGAACATGGCGGTGTTTGGTGCGATCATCTGGATGCTGACTCGGCAGCACCTGCTGCCCCGGCTCGGTTTGCTCGGAATTCTCCTGGCGATCAGGCTTTCGAACATGCCGCAAGCGACCGTTGGCTGGGTGCACGACATCTGGCGCTGGTCGCCGCTGCCGTGGATTTACCAGCTCTACTATCTGCAATATCTCTGCATCGTCATTCCCGGAACCATCGCTGGCGATCTGATATTGAAATGGATTCGCGGACCTGCCGAGCTTCCTGGCTCAGGCGCTCAAGCCGGATCGCCAGCAGGAAAACTTGCGCTCATGTGCGCGCTGATGTTCGCGTTCGTTCTGGTGCTGCTCATCGGGTTGAAGGCGCGGTGGCTGGTCTCGGCAACGTTACTCACCTCCGCACTCGGCGGATGCGGCTGGTGGCTGCTCGCGCGGCCCAAAAACGAAACCGAGCGGCTCTACAAAAATCTTTTTGTCTGGGCCATTTACTGGCTCGTGCTCGGTCTGTTCTTTGAGCCGTACGAAGGCGGGATAAAAAAAGACAAGGCCACCGTGAGTTATTACTTCGTCACGTCCGGCCTGGCCATTTGCATGTTGATCGGTCTGTCCATCATCATTGACGTTTTCAAACGGCGGCGCTGGCTGCAATTGCTCATCGACAACGGCCAGAACCCGATGATCTCCTACGCCGGCATCAACAATTTCATCACGCCTGTTCTTGCGTTGACCGGCGGCATGACGTTGCTGACGAACTTTGCCACCACCCCGTGGCGCGGCTTTGGGAAAGGCGCGCTCATCACGCTGCTTATGGCCGTCACCGTCAGCTTCTTGACGCGGCGAAAAATTTTCTGGCGGACTTGATCCAATGAAAAATACGGCCAACCACCTTCACCGGCGTGAATTCATAAAAACGCTCGGGCTCGCCACTTCTTTCTCGCTGACCGCACCAGCCGCGTTCGCCGGGGAATCAAGCGATGAAACTCCAAGTGCGCCGCGCCGAGCTGCCGCACGCGAACTGAGCGCCGATCTGGTCATCATCGGCGGCGGCCTCGGCGGCTGCGCGGCGGCGCTCGCCGCGGCGCGCAACGGGCTGAACGTTATCCTTACGGAGGAAACCGACTGGATCGGCGGGCAACTCACACAGCAGGCGGTGCCGCCGGACGAAAACAACTGGATCGAGACGTTTGGTGGAACCAAGAGTTACCAATCGCTGCGCCAGGGAATCCGCGCTTATTATTTCCGCAACTATCCGCTTGCGGAAAAAGCAAAAGCCAACAAGCGCTTCAATCCCGGCAACTGCTGGGTTTCCCGTCTCGGCGGCGAACCGCGCGTGGGGTTGGCCGTGCTTTATGAAATGTTCGCGCCGTACCTCGGCAATGGCCAGGTGCGGTTCCTCTTGCTCCACAAGGCCGTCAGCGCCGAAATTTCCGCCGACCGTGTGAACGCGGTACGCGTCACGAGTCTGGAATCCGGACACGACACGATCCTGCACGCGCCGTTTTTTGCCGACGCCACCGAACAGGGTGATCTGCTGCCGCTGACGAAAACGGAATACGCCATCGGCGCGGAGGCGAAGTCCGAGACAGACGAGCCGCACGCCAAGGAAAAAGCCGAGCCGGACAACTTGCAGGGCTTCACGTTTTGTTTCGCGATGGACTATCTCAAAGGCGAGGACCACACGATTGACCGGCCGCGCGAATTTGATTTCTGGCGCAACTTCATGATGAAAACGTCGTCGGAAAAACCGTATCATTTCCTGAGTTTCGAGGCCGAGGATTCGCACAAGATCGGGTTCGATCCCGAGGCGCGGAAAGGGTTCTGGACCTACCGGCGCATTGCCGACCGCGATTTGTTTCAGCCGGGCTTTTATCGCGGCGACCTGAGCATCGTGAACTGGCCGCAGAATGATTTTTCGTTCGGCCTGATCTGCGATGTCAGCGAGGCGGAGGTTAAGAAAAATCTCGAACGCGCGAAGCAGTTGAGTCTGTCGCTGCTTTACTGGCTGCAAACCGAGGCGCCGCGGCCCGACGGCGGTGCGGGCTGGAAGGGCTTGCGGCTGCGGCCCGACGTCGTCGGCACCGAGGATGGGTTGGCGAAATACCCGTACATCCGCGAGGGCCGCCGGATCAAGGCAGAGTTCACGGTGCTCGAACAACATGTCACCACCGAGGCGCGGATGCGCGATACCGGCTTGGGTAAGGGCGAGGTCACCGCCAAGAAATTTGAGGATTCCGTCGGCATCGGCAGTTACCGGATGGATTTGCATATCACCACCACAGGCGACCACGGCACCTACGGCAGCACGCTGCCCTTTCAAATTCCGCTTGGCGCGATCATTCCGCGCCGCATGGAAAATCTTTTACCCGCCGGCAAAAATCTCGGCGTGACGCACCTGACCAACGGCTGCTACCGGTTGCATCCGGTGGAATGGAACGTTGGCGAAGCCGCCGGCGCACTCGCCGCATTTTGCCTCGCGCGGAAGAGGATGCCGCGCGAAGTGCGGAACAAGATGGACCTGCTGAAAGATTTTCAAACCGCGCTCGTGCGCGACGGGGTGCCGCTGGACTGGCCGAAGGAAGTCGGGCCAATCTGAGACATTTTGTGAAACCAGTGCTGAGATATTTTGTTGTCGTGATTGGGTTGTTTGCAGCCCAACGCGCGGTGGCGTGGACCAACGTCATTGCCTCGGACATTAGTGTTTACGGCGGCACTTCGGGCGGCGCGATTGCCGCGGTCGCGGCGGCACGACTCGGCAAAAGCGTTTCGCTGGTGATGGTGAACAACCACGTCGGCGGCATGAGTTCCAGTGGTTTGGGGGTGACGGACGTGGGCACGTTTCCGCAGTCCATCGGCGGTTTTGCGGCGGAATTTTATTCGCGAGTCGGCGCGGCTTACGGATCCACGAATCCGGTTTACTGGTTCGAACCGCATGTTGCGGAACAGACGTTTTTGCAGATGCTCAACGGCGCGGGCGTCGCGATTTACACCAACCAGCAGCTCGCCTCGGTCACGGTGTCGAATTTGACGATTTCGCAAATCACGATGACCGACGGCACAATTTATCAGGCGAAGGAATTTATTGACGCGTCTTACGAGGGCGATCTCATGGCGCAATCGGGCGTGAGTTACACCTGGGGCCGCGAAAGTTCCGGCACCTACGGCGAGTCGCTGGCGGGCGTATTTGTGAACTCGGTGGTGTACCGCTGCGATCCGTACGTGATTCCGGGAAATTCAGCGAGCGGGTTGCTGCCCTTGATCCAATCCGGCACGCCCGCGGTCGCCGGCACGGGCGACAACAAGATGCAGACCTATAACTTCCGTTTGTGCCTCACCCAGAACGTTACCAACCAAATCCCCATCACCGCGCCTACGAATTACTCCGAGGCGACTTATGAATTGTTGCACCGCTACATCACCGCTTATGTCGCGACCAACGGATCCATTCCGCTGAACCGGATCATCGACGTGCAGCAGTTGATTCCGAACGGCAAGACCGACATCAATGCCTACGCCGACGTTTCGACCGATTTCATTGGCTACAACTACACTTACCCGACCAATACCTATGCCGGCCGGCAAGCGATCTGGCAGCAGCACAAGGATTATATCTCGGGACTCCTATATTATCTGGCGATCAGCACCAACGTGCCTTTGAACGTGCGCACCAACATGCAGTCGTGGGGCTACGCCAAGGATGAATTCAAGGACAACGGCGGCTGGCCGTACGTAATGTATATCCGCGAGGCGCGGCGCATGGTCAGCGATTACGTCATGCAACAGCAGGACGCGCAAAGTTTGCGCGCGGCGACGGATTCCGTTTCGCTTGCGAGCTACACGCTCGACTGTCATCCGGCGGCGCGCCTGGCGGTCAACGGCGTTTCAATTTGGGAAGGCAGCATTGGCACCTCGGTGCCGCAGCCGTATCCGGTGAGTTACCGCTCGATTGTTCCCAAGGTCGGCCAGTGCCAGAATTTGTTCAGCACGTTCGCGTTGTCGGCGAGCCATGTTGGTTTCGCATCCGTGCGCATGGAGCCGGTGTTCATGATGACCAGCCAGAGCGCCGGCACGGCGGCGGCGTTTGCGATTGACGACCACGTGCCGGTGCAGTCGGTGAATTATCAGAAGCTCGCGGCGCAACTTCTGGCCGATGGGCAACTTCTGGCCTGGGGCAGTGTGCAGAGCGTCAGCACCAACGGCATCATCCTGACGGTCAATACCACGCCGGGAGTTGCCGCTGGCGGTACTTGGACAGTCGGAGCAAATGCCGGCGGCTGGCCGCTGCCCAACGGTCCATATTGGCATGACGGCAACTCCGGCGGCGGCAAATATGTTCGGTTCAATCCGACTATTACCACCAATGGATATTACGACGTTTATTGCTGGTGGGTTTACGCCAGCAATCGTGCGACGAATGCCACCTTCATCGTCCGCAGCGCCAGTGCCACCAACACCGTGCTGATCAATCAGCAAATCAATTGCACCAATTGGGTGAAAATCGCTTCGAGCAATTATTTCAATATAGGCACCAGCGGCAGTGTGACCATCACCAATGGCGGCGCCAGCGGTTACGTCATCGCCAACGCCGTGCGTTTCATGCCGCTCGGCAGCATCGCTCCCAATCCGAACGCGCCTGCGCCGGTCGTGGAAATTGTCGCGAGCGACGCGGTGGCCGGGGAATTTGGCACGAACCCCGCGCGGTTCACCGTCGTCTGTCCGAACGGGGCGAACGCCGCGCCGCTCACCGTGAATTATTCCATCGGCGGCACGGCTACACCGGGATTGGATTACGCGGCTTTGCCCGGCAGCGTGACGCTCGCCGCCGGGGCCATCGCCACCAACATTTACGTCACGCCACTTGGCGACAATTTGACCACGAATCAAGTCACCGTCACGGTCGGTCTCACCACTTCGACCAATTATTTGTTCACGACCCTGACCAACGCGACCGTGACCATTCTGGATCGCCCGATCAACAGTTGGCTGCGTGCCAATTTCACGCCGGCGGAACAGGCCAGTGCCGCCGTCAGCGGCGACGCGGCGGACCCGGACCACGACGGCCTGCCCAACCTCCTGGAATACGCGCTCGGCCTTTCGCCGAAAGTGGCCGACGCCAGTCCGCTCGCGCCGGTGCTGGCGAACGGATTCCTCCAGCTCAGTTTTCCGCAATCCAAGTCCGCCGCGGATGTGGCGTTGGCGGTCGAGTGGTCATCCGATTTGCGCAACTGGTTTGTCGGGCCGGCCTATGTTCAGAACCTGGCGGTGATGGACCAGGGAACCAATCAACTGGTGGTGGTGCGTTCAGCGGTGCCCGTCGCGGGCAATTCGGCCAGCTTTTTCCGGCTGCGCGCCGCACGCCTTTGATTGCGCTAAAAAGAGAACAACACAAAAAATGAACTGGCTCTGTTACGGCGGCTCGGCGAAAACGACAACTGGATCGCCGGCTTTGCCTGCTACTATCGCGAGCCGGTGGTCAGCCGCGACCGGGGTTTTGACGCCGTGCCGGGATTGCGGCGAATGGCCTACTGACTCGACCGCATAAAATAACACGAAACTATGGACTGCCTTTACTTTTTAAAAATGGTGTCGCTCATCGATTTAATCCAATATGAGATTATGCTATTGAGACAATAGTACGTTAACGAGCGACAATGAAAAAGACTCACACTATTGTTTGTATCAGCATTATCGTTGGAATTCTAAGTATTCTAACTATCGCATGTCTTATAGATTACCCAGTTCAAACATACGAAAATTCTTATGTCGTGGCCGGCGAAAGGCGGACCTCGCTAAACCTAGTCTCAGTTCATTCAAGCGCGCCACATTATCTGCGACTTAAGTGCAACGGTCGCACGTACAACAACGTTGAAGGGTTTGAGCCATTTTACTTAAATGTGCCGGAATTACATTCAATTCTTTTTGTAACCGTCAGCAGCCAAGGGATGCAAACAGTTCATATAGTCAACTTAGAAACTTTGAAGGAAATTAACATTGATAGCGCAAAACATTATTTCGGTGGACACATTGGGTCTGGAAGAGCACCAGGAGACGATTTGACGGATTGGGTTGATCGCGTAGAACCAGGAAAAGTAGTGGTTGCGGCGCGAAGTGGTAACAGAACGATATTCATTTCGTTAAATTTAACAGATCGCAAATTGGAGCGTGTGGATGATGTATTGTCCAAATAAATAAATTGTCTCGGCCCTATTCCATGAACGGGTTAATCCATAGTTTTGTGCTAATTTTCCGCCTGGCCGTAGATTTTTTTCACGACCGCCAGCGCCGCTGTCGCTTCTTTCAATCCCGGTACCGGCGTCCGCTTTTGCCGGATGTCCTCAAAAAATTCCGCCATCTCGATTTTCCACGACTCGTCGCCGCGAGGGAATTCCCAAATCGTGGTTTCCGGCGGGCCCATCTGCGGCAGCATTTTGTAGTAAGTCAGCCGTTCGATGCCGTAGCTGCCGCCGAGTCCTTCCCAGTGCAGCTTCGCGTCGCGGCCGTAGATTTCGAGGCTGAACAGGTTTTTCCATTCGCTGCAACTGACGTGCAACCACGCGGTATTTCCGGCGGCATTGCGCAGCGAGAGAAAGGCGTTGTCATCCACCGGCATTTTCCAGAAAAACGTCGCCGCGTGGCCTTCGACTATGGTGAACTCGCCGAGAAAAATTCCCGCGAGGTCAATCAGGTGAACACCCTGGTCAATCAGTTCGCCGCCGCCGGAAAGTTCTGGATCCGCGCGCCATTCCTTTTCATAACCGACCCGGCCGCCCTGGCCGTAGCGTCCGCGCACGAACATAATCGGCCCGAGCGCGCCGCTGCGGAAAAGTTCCAGCGCCTTCAGGCCGGCCGGATGATACCGATGATTGTAGCCAACGCGGACGAGCGCACCGGATTTCTTCGCGGCGGTTTCCAATGCTTCCAGTTCCGCCACGCTGATGCCGGCGGGTTTTTCGACCAGCACGTGCTTGCCGTTTTTCACTGCCGCCAGCGCGATCGGCGCGAGCGCGGAATTGACCGTGGCGATCATCACCACATCCACGTTTGAAGAACTGACCGCCTGCTCGAATGATTCCGTCGCCACACAGCCCGGACTTTGAGCGGCCAATTTTTTGGCTCGGTCAAGCTGGGTGTCGCATGCGACGGTCACGCTGCCCGGTGAAAGCAAATTCAACCGCTTTTGTCCGATCAAGCCACAGCCGACGAGAGCAACACGCAGGTTCATATCAATTCCATTTCTTGCCGCGATCTTCGGGCACGATGCGGCGCAGGCAGTAAATGTCCGATTTCGCCAACTCCTCGCTGTGCGCCTGCAAATCCTTCCACGGGTCCCACTGCGCGCTGAGGAGTTTGCCGGTGATGCCATTGCTCTCCGCACTGGCGAGGTACACCGCGAGACTCGCGCCGAGTTCGGGCGACACCGCGCCTTTTTCCTTCCACCCTTTGTTTTTCTCGAAGAACGCCGCGCCGACTTTTTCCGGGCCGGCGGCCAGGACTTCGTCCACGAGCCGGGTTGCCAGCGCACCGGGCGCGATCGCGTTCACATCCACCTGAAACGGTTTCAGTTCTTCTGCCAAGGTTTCCATGAGACGAACGACGGCGGCTTTGGAAGCGGCGTAGGCGCTGATGTTCGGCAAGGGATTGGTCGCGCCACCGCCGGACAGAACGACGATTTTGCCGCGTCCAGCTTTTTTGAAATGCGGAATCAGCGCGCGGCAGGGCAGCAGCACGCCGTATAAATTGATGTCAATCGCCCGCCGCCACTCTTCGAGCGAGACGGATTCGGTGGATCCCATCGGGCCGTAAATGCCGGCGTTTAATACCAGCGCGTCGAGCGCGCCAAGTTCGCGCAGCGCAAAGCCGACGAGTTCACTGACCTGCGCCTCGTTGGAGACGTCGCAGGTTTTGGCGGCGACTTTTTGCGACGGAAATTTTTCGGCGAGTTCGGCCCGCGTGGCGGTCAGATCCGCTTCGCTCCGGGCGCAGAGCGCGACGTTCGCGCCTTCGCGCAGAAAATGTTCAGCGATGACCTTGCCCAATCCCTGGCTGCCGCCGGTGATGAGCGCGTTGAGGTTTTTGAGTTTCATAGACACGAATGGCACGAATTATCACGAAAATCCCGGCTGCCGAATTCAGATTGAATTCGTGGCCATTCGTGCAATTCGTGGCTTTTCATGTTCAGGCGCGGCCGACGGAAAGATGCGCGACGCCGGGCACGCTTTTCAATTCCTTTTCCAGAAAACGATTCGCGTCCACGAGAATTGGCTGGCGCATTTGTGGAATGATTTTTACCCAATCCGCCTGCCGAAATTGCGGCCACTCGGTGCAGACAACTGCGGCCTCCGCTCGGGACAGCGCGGTGGAAATATCGCCGGCGAGCGAAACGGAATTCAATTCAGCCGGGAGTGCTTTTACAGCCGGATCAAAAGCGGAAACTTTTGCACCGGCGGAAAGGAGTTGTTGGCACAATTCCACGGCGGCGCTGCGGCGGAGCGTGTCGGTGTTGGTTGTGTAAGTGAGTCCAAGCACGGTGATGGATTTGCCGCGCAGATCGCCAAGGCGCGATTGCAGGCGGCGGAACGCCCAGCCGCGATGCAGGTCGTTGCTTTGTTTGATGGCGGGGATAACGGAGATTTTCTCGCCATTGGCCGCCGCGAGTCTGGTCAAGCTGACGACGTCGCGTGCCAGGGTGCCGCCGGCGAACGGTCCGCCCGGTCCGAGATACGCCTTCGGTCCGATGCGCGCCTCGCTCTTGAGACCGGCGGCAACTTCTTTCGCGTCCGCGCCGGTATGTTCGCAGAGGCGCGCGACTTCGTTGATGAAGGTGATCGAGAGCGCGAGAAAGGAATTCAACGCGTGCTTGACCATCTCAGCCGACTCGGTGCGCATGAAAATGGTCTGATTCGTGAACGGCAAAAACAATTGCTGGAGCAGTGGTTTTTTTTCGTCGTTGCGAATTCCAACTATAACGCGCTCGGCCTTTTCAAACGCGTCGATGGCTTTGCCTAGCCGCAGATTTTCCGGCGAGCAGGCGAAGTGAAACTGCGGGAACTCCTTTTCCAATCTGGCGCACGTGCCGACGGGCAGTTGCGACGAAATCAAAACGAGCGCGCCATTGGCTAGGTGTGGCAGCGCGCGGCGCAAATTTCCCAACACAAACTCAACGTCCGACTCATCGTTTTCATTGACCGGCGTATCGTAGGTGAGCCACAAAACATCCGCGCTGGCACAGGCCGTTTTCGGATCGGTGGTGAACGAAAGTGTTTTGGCGGCGAGTCCGGCGGCGAGGAGTTCGTTCAGGCCCGGTTCGAGCAAAGGTGCCTGGCTGGAACGCAATTTCGCAATGTTCGCTTCATCAAAATCAAGTCCGGTGACGTGAAAATGTTTTGCACAGCACGCCGCCGTGACGCTGCCGAGATGCCACAGGCCTAGGACGGTGACGTTCATTTTCGGTTTTCGTAAACCCACTGGTTTTGCTGCAGCCACTCCAGCGTGCGCCGGATGCCTTGCTCGATCGTCAGTGAGGTCTTCCAGCCCGTGGCCCGGATTTTTTGGGTGTCGAGAAAGATGAACGGGTTGTCGCCGACCCAGCCACGGCTCCCGCCGGTGTATTCCAGTTTGGGCTGCAAACCGAGCGCGCCGCAGAGGTAGCCGATGGAATTGTTGACCTGGACATACTCGTCCGTGCCGAGGTTGTAGATTTCCACGCCGTGCCTGGCTTTCTTGGCGGTGCCGAGATTCATCACGTGCAGCATGGCGCTGACGCAGTCCTGGACATAGAGATAACTTTTCCGCTGCGAACCGTCGCCGAGCACTTTCAGGCGGTCGGGATGGTCCAGCAGCTGTTTGTAAAAATCAAAAACGTGGCCGTGCGTGTAGCGTTCGCCGAGGATGGAAACAAAACGAAAAATGTAGCCTTCGAATTTGAAACCTTCGCAGTAGGATGAAATCATGCCCTCGCCGGAAACTTTCGACGCCGCATAAAGCGATGTCTGCACGGGAAACGGCGCGTCCTCGGGCGTGGGGATTTTTTCCGCCTCGCCATAGACGCTGCCGGTGGAACTGAAGGCGATCCGCTTGACGCCGTTGGCGCGCATGGCTTCAAGCACGTTGAAAGTGGCGACAGTGTTTTGCTGCAAATCTTTTGCGGGATGCTCCAGGCCGAAACGCACGTCGGCGTTCGCGGCGAGATGGAACACGGTGTCGCAACCGGCCATTGCCCGGGTCAACGCGGGCAAATCCAGATTGTCGCCGGTGACGAGCTTGAACTGGGGATTGGTGAGCGCGCCGGCCAGAAATTTTTTCTGACCGGTGGAAAAGTCATCCCAGCCGACGACTTGCTTGCCGTCGCGCAAAAGTCGGTCAACGAGGTTGCTGCCAATGAAGCCGGCGGCGCCGGTCACAAACACGGTTTCCATTTTTGGTGCCGCAGCGTACCGGGCGGTGGCGGGTTTCGCCAGACTTTTCCAGGGATTAGCCACGAACAAACCAAACTAACGAAAAGGTTAATTTAAGACCGCCTCAATTCGCCGGTGGCGCCGATCACAGATTTTACTCTTGGCAGGTTTGAGTTTTCTTTGGGTTTTACTTTCGGCTGCGGTTTTAGGAAAGGGACCAAATGGCTCATTTGTTGTTTAAAAATATTGAATAGGGACAAAGAGGCGCTTATTGAATTGCAGTTGTCTTACGTGTTGTGTGCTCAAAGTGTTGATTTGTAGTCACTTGAATTTAATCAGGCTGCTGGCATGGTGAAAGCTTTGTAGATTTTGCTGTGTAGTTAAAACATTTAACGAAAGGACAATATTATGAAATTAGTAAGATGGAATAGACCGGAACTGACCACTTGGCCGACCTTCGGACGCCTGACCGATTTGCGGGACGAGATTGACCGCCTGTTCGAGGCACCGCTGGCGGAATGGGCGCGCAGTTCACAATTATTGAGTGGCTGGACGCCAGCACTTGATTTGCATGAGGACAAGGACAACCTCGTCGTCACGGCGGAATTGCCGGGGATGAAGAAAGAGGACATTGACATCTCGCTGCACGACGGCTGCCTGAGCCTTTCGGGCGAGCGCAAGAGCGAGCAGAAATTCGAGAACGCAGAAGTGTATCGCACCGAGCGTTTCTTTGGACGTTTCCAACGCACGGTTACCCTTCCGGTGGCAGTGGCGGCGGACAAGGTCACGGCCCAATACAAAGACGGTGTCCTGACCATCACCTTGCCCAAGACCGAGGAATCCAAGCCGAAACACATTGATGTGAAAGTCAGTTGAACTTATTTTGGCAAGCTCGCTTGCCGGAAACATTTGACGAAAGGACTATCATGAAAGCGACATTGCAAAAAGAAACAAACGTTCCCCAATCCCAGACGGCGCGGGTGGAGTATGTGACCCCCGAGGTGGATATTTTTGAAACCACCGACGGCTACGTGCTCCAGGCCGAAATGCCGGGCGTGAGCAAGTCGGGCTTGAACGTCACGCTCGAAGGTACGGAAATCACCATCACCGGACACCGGAACGCCGAGGCCGTGAACGGCGAAGCGCTGTGGCGCGAACGCCCGACGGCGGATTACCGGCGCGTCTTCGAACTGGATCCGGCGATTGATACCACCAAGATTGCGGCCAAGATGGAGCAGGGGGTGCTGACCCTTACACTGCCGAAATCCGAAAAGGTGAAACCGCGCAAGATCACTGTCAGCGACTAACCTGACTTGCCAAGCAAAAACCCGTGAAGGCGATGGCCTCCACGGGTTTTTTTTGAGACCGGGGGAACTCAATTCTCCGCTTTCAAATTCCGCAAGGCATCACGCACTTTGGCCGCCTTTTCGTAATCCTCCTGGCCAACCGCTTCGTCGAGTGCCTTTTCCAGTTTTTCGCGGGCGGAAAGCGGCCGGTTGGCGCGGATTTCGCCGAGCCAGTTCTCGAGGGATTGCACCTCGCCACTCGTGGCAAAAAGCTCCGGTCGCGCATGGTCGCTAAAAAACGAACGGATTTCCTCCAGACCGTGTTCGACGAGTTGGATCGCGCCGGAATGATCGTTGGTTTCCAGCGCCTGGGCCGCGCGGGCGCGGGTGAGCATCATCAGCACTTGCGGTTGAAACTGCTGGAGCGACCAGGCGAGCTCCTCGGAGCGCGTGTGTTTGCCTACAAAATGGAAGACGCTCAGGTTCCGCTCGGCGTCGCGAACCACGCCGGGGTAGTCGCGCAACTGCATCAGGCAAATGTAGCGATGATGATACTGAAACGCCTCCAGTTGGAGCTTGGCGCAGTCTTCCGGCAGCAACTCGAAGGAGTCCTCGCGTCCTTCGTGCGCCGCCAGGCACTGGTAAAACTTGGAGAGATAGTAATCAAAGAGCGACGGGTGGCCAAAGGGACGCTTGCCGTCCGGCCGGCCGCTGGAGTGCATCTGCAACAACCCCAAGTCCACGCGCAACTGGAGCTTTTCCACACCATCCTTGCCGGTAAATTTTCTGACCACGACCTGGCCGGGTTTGTAGTCCCACTGATCGAGGAGATTCGAAATGTCGAAATCCATGCGGCGAATATGAACAGGTCCGGCGGGCAAGTCAATTTTTCGGAGCAAGTGCGCCGCCGGAAAATTACGGAGAAGTCCGCGGACTTGTTTTGCGTCGGCATTTGAGCGAAAACTAGGGCATGTCGTCCTCCACCCGGGTGCTTATTCACCCCAGCCAGTTTCCCGACCAGGTCCGCCGCGATTTGCTGGCTTCGCTTCGCACGCGTCGCGTCAACCCCAAGTTTCATTACGACAGCATTAAACAAACCCAGAAGTGGCTGGCGCTGCACCAGGCGTTTTCGCCGTCCCGCCACGACGCGGATTGCCGGGCGGTTTACGCGAAGAGTTTCCAAGCCGCCGCCGCGCAAATCAAAAACTCACTTGTCCACCTGATCGGCCTGGGCTGCGGCGGCGGCCAGAAGGATACGCGCCTGCTAAAACTGCTCCTCGCACCCGGCCGGAAACTGTTTTATACGCCGAGCGACGTCAGCGTGGCGATGGTGCTGGTGGCCCGACAAACGGCGCTCGCCGTCGTGCCGGCATCCAACTGTAAGCCGATGGTCTGCGATCTGGCGACCGCTGGCGACCTGCCCGCGGTGCTGGCAGCGCTCGCCGCGCCACAGGCTGCGCGGCTGCTCACGTTCTTTGGGATGATTCCCAATTTTGAGCCGGGCGCGATTCTGCCGAAATTGGCGGCCTTGCTCCGCGCCGATGACCAATTGCTCTTCAGCGCCAATCTCGCGCCCGGCGCCGATTACGCGGCGGGCCTGGAAAAAATCCTCCCGCAATACGACAACCCGCCCACGCGCGACTGGCTGCTGACGTTTCTGCTGGACCTTGGCATCGAGCGTCGTGACGGCCGGCTGCGCTTTGTGATCGAAAATGGACCGGGCGGTGGCGGCTTGAAGCGGGTCGTGGCGTATTTTGATTTTTTGCGCGCCCGCCGGGTCGGCATTGAAAACCGGTCGGTTGATTTTGTCGGCGGCGATTCGATCCGGCTGTTTTTCTCCTACCGATACACGCCGGACCGCGTTTGCGCGCTGCTGGAGCGGCACGGTCTGGTGGCGCGCGAATCTTGGATCACCCGCTCGGAGGAGGAAGGCGTGTTTCTCGTTGGCCGGAACTAATTCCCAATTCCGATCGTCGCTGCGTCGGACGAGGGCTTAAAAAACATTCAGGGTGTCGAGCACGGCCTTGATGCGCGGCACCTCGTGCGTGCGGAACAAATCGGTCTTGCCCAGCGCGGCCAGGACCGCGAAGAGCGATTCCGCGCCGCGCACTTCCTCGCCAAAAAATTCGAAGGCGTGCGGCAAGGCGTGGCAGAGCGGAAAGCCCAACGCACGCAGCCGGAACGTGTTCAGAAAAACGCTCATCTGGTGGCGCACGCGCACCGCGCTGTCCTGCAAATTGCGGTAGTAAAAGCCCAGCCCGGGATCGAGGAAGATTTTCTCCACGCCGCAGCGCTGCGCGGTTTCAATCTGCCGGGCGAAATAGTCGCGCATTCCTTCCAGCGGATCGGCGCTGAAATCAAAATCGCCGACCTCGCGGACATTTTTGCCCTGGACGTAACACAGGATCACCGCAGCATCGTGCGCTGCGACCATGCGGAACATCTCCTCGCCGCCCTCGGTGCCCGTGAGGTTGAGGACGTTCGCGCCGGCTTCCAGGCAAGCGCAGGTCACCGCCGGCTGATATGTTTCCACCGAGACAAGCAGGTTCGCCGCGCGGAGTTCGCGCAGGACGGGGAGCAGCTTGGAATTCTGTGCGGCGTCGGCCACCCGCGCAGCCTGGGCAAGCGTGGATTCCGCCCCGAGATCTAGGATGTCCGCGCCTTGGGCTGCCAGCACGTGGCCACGGCGGACGGCGCTTTCGGTGGTGAGACAGACGCTTTCGCGGTACCACGAGTCGGCGGAGAGGTTGATCACCCCCATCACGGCCGGTCGGGTTTGGAAGGCAAATGGCCGGCCGCCGATGGTGAACTCCCGCACGCGTGCCCCGGCAGCGGCGCGATGGGCGGCCAGCAGTTCGGCGAGATGTTCCAGCGTCAACATTCCGGGCGGAGCCTAAACCGGTTTGAAGGGATCGCAAATGGAAAGTGTAAAAGACCGCCTAAAATTGGCCGGATTTGCGGCTTGACTTGCCTCGGCGACTGTCGCTATTTTTAAGGACAACGGTAAAGTAAAGATTTGCTGGGCAGCCAGCGCGCGAAAGTCGGAAGATCAAACTTACCGACTTTTTTGTTCCCCTAATCGGGTTTGCCGTTGGTACGAATATGAACGCCGATTTTTTAGCGGTCCTGGAATACTGGGAAAAAGAAAAGGGCATCAGCCGTGATGTCCTGACGGCGGCTGTACACGAATCGTTGCTCTCGGCGGCGAAAAAAGCCGTCGGTCCCGCCCGCGAGTTGCGCGTGGCCATCGAAAACAAGACCGGTGACATCCGGGCCTTTGCCAAGTTGATCGTCTCCGAAAAGGTGATGTCCAAACATGACCAGATTTCCGTCTTCGATGCCCGCCGGATCAAGCCTGACGCGCAGGCGGGCGAGGAACTGGAAGTAGAAGTCACTCCCACGGGTTTTGGCCGGATCGCCGCCCAATACGCCAAACAGGCGCTGATGCAGCAACTCCGCCGGGCCGAGAAGGCGCAGATTCTGACCGAATTCAAGGACCGCGTCGGGGACATCATTAGCGGCAGTGTGCGCCGGTTCGAACGCTCCGACGTAATCCTGGATTTGGGCAAATACGAAGCCTTGCTGCCCAATCGCGAGCGGGTGCCGACCGAGGAATACCAGGTGGGGGAACGAATCCGCTGCTACGTCAAAGCTGTGGAGCAAGGCGCACACGGACCGGAGATCATTCTCTCCCGCGCCGATCCGCGCTTTGTAGTGAAACTTTTCCAGCTCGAAGTGTCCGAGATCAACGACGGCACGATCGAGATCAAGGGCATCGCGCGCGAGCCGGGTTTTCGCACCAAGCTGGCGGTCTACACCCGCGATGAAAAAGTGGACCCGGTCGGCGCCTGCGTGGGCCTGCGCGGTCAGCGCGTCAAAAACATTGTTCGCGAACTGAACAACGAGAAGGTGGACATCATCCGCTGGGACTCGAACATCCGTAATTTTGTCACCAACGCCTTGAATCCAGCCAAGCTCAAGACCTTTGAAGTGGACGAGGTCAACCGCCGCGTCAAGATTCTGGTCAGCGAAGACCAGTTGTCGCTGGCCATTGGCAAGCGCGGCCAGAACGCCCGCCTCACCTCCCGGCTGACGGGCTGGCAGGTGGATATTGATGCGGAAGTCGTCGTGACCAAAGGCTTTGAGGAAAAAGTGGCCGAAGCGGTTCAGTCGCTGGCGGCCATTCCGGGCCTCACCCGCGAACAGGCCGACGCGCTGGTTCACGCCGGCTTGACCCGGCTCGAGGATTTATTGCAGGCCGAAGCCGGCGATCTGGCGGACATTCCGCAGATCGGCGAGCAGGCGACCTCGGTGTTGGAAGCGGCACGGGCCGAGGCGGCCCGGCGGAAAATTCAACTCGGTGGCGATGCTGCCGCCGCTTGAGAACATGGTTGCGGCGGTGACGATTTTTTTAGCGGTTTTTGGTTTATGAAAGCGTTCCGGCAAGGTTGGCGGAGGCGCTTGGTAGTGACAGAAAAATATGCCCGTTCGTATTTACGACATTTCGAAGAAGCTCGGTTTGGAGAACAAGGAAATTCTCTCCAAAGCGAAGGAATTGGGCATTGCCGCCGCCAAAGTGCCGTCCAGTTCGCTCGATAAAATTACCGCCGAGTACCTCGAAGGGGAGCTTCTCAAAGCCCGTCCGGATGTCGCCGCCCGACTCGCCGCACCGCCACCGCCCGCCGCCGCTCCCGCCGCCCCGATTGAACAGCCGGTC
>Ga0209698_10000114_pt1 | contig 78297 bp, 70 predicted proteins | sample LitLauG_LLR_2012_FD_187203 | JGI IMG/M metagenome (GOLD analysis project Ga0209698, IMG submission 187203) | Freshwater sediment microbial communities from Pennsylvania, USA - Little Laurel Run_MetaG_LLR_2012 (SPAdes) (version 2) | ecosystem: Environmental > Aquatic > Freshwater > Creek >... | reverse complement strand
CGGGAGAATTCGCTGGTGCTGGCTTCAGCTTGGCGACGCCGCGATCATGCTTCAGGAGTTCCGGCCGCAAAATCGGCCAAAGGAAACGCTCGGGACAGGCGCCTCGGTCTCCTTCACGTGCGAAGACGCGCTCGCCCTTTATCGCGAGTTCAAATCGCGCGGAGTTCAGATGAAGAAACGCCCCTTTGTGGGAAACCGTTTGTGGGTTGTGCCGGTTACCGATCCCGACGACTATCGCATGGAGTTTGCGAGCCCCACCGATGCGCCGGAAGAGAGCGAGCTAGAAGAGTAGGCTTGATGCGGCCCGACAACTGACGCTATCAGCGATTACACTCACTCGGCCATGAGTGTACTCGCGATTTATCTCCAGTTGCGTTTCTCTGCCGTCGGGCAGGTCACCTCAACGCCTGTCTTCAGGCCGCGCCAACTCCCATATTCCACGAGATTCCGCATCGCACACGAAAGGATGCGGGTACGGGAGCGATACTGAGCGAAATTGAAAGCCCGATAAATCCAGAGATCAAAGCCTATCTCCGCGAGAGAATTAATAACTCCGTGGGCTCATCACGGAGTTTTGACATTGAGTTTGATCCGCAGAGTTCGTCGCCCGTTCCCGCGCTAGTTAAGTCCTATACAGGCCAGCCAAACCCCGTGGACTTCATCAAGATTTCGCAGGAGATGGCTGTTCACCTCTACACAATTCAGACCGGAAGCAATCCTGCTGGGCTCTTGGCGTTGGTAGACTGCGAGGTAGGCTCCAGCCCGGCCCTCGCACTCCTGAAGATCGAGAAGGAAGAAGGGGCTCGGCGACAGCAGGATCTCCTTGGGGGCAAGAAAACCTTCAACGTGCTGCACTTTCGTGATCTGATTCTGACCGAAAACACGCGGCTCTTCAAAATAGCGTCGTTCATCAGAACAGGCGAGGGATACGACTGCGCGTCCTCGGACCATCAGCGGGGGTACACGCCGCATACGGAAGTTGCGGATTTCTTTCTAAGAAGGTTTCTTGGATGCAAGCTACTTGAGGAAGCGCACGTCGCGACTAAGAAATTCTGCGAGTTCGCGGTGGATTTCCTCAATACGAACTTCAAAGACGACCCACTTAAGCACGCGAAATGCTACCACCATTTGGTTTCAGAATTAAGTTCCGAGCAAGGCCGAATAGACCCAAAGAAATTTGCGGAAAAATATTTGCCTATGAAACAGCGGCAGAGGTTCATGGACCACCTGGAAGAACACGGGGTCAGTACAAAGAGTTTTCCACTCGAGACGAGCCTTATAGAGCCACGGTTGCGCCATAGTCTGCTGGAATTCAGGTCCGGGATCAAAGTCGTCACACCGACAGATGGATTCGACGAACATATTAAGCTTGAAAAACTTGAGTCCGGGGAGGTCCGGGCTGAGATTAAGGACTTCCTAGACAACGTCAGCGGCAAATGATGAGAGACCTCGAGCCCATACGAGCGGCGTGGCTTCGGGACCGGCCGCAATATGAAAGTCTCGTCACATACCTGACGCAGGCGGTCGAAGTCCTCCTCAGGCAGGCGGGAGTCTGGGGCCGCGTCACCGGTCGGCCAAAAGACCTAGACAGCCTTCTAAAAAAATGCCTGCGAAAACAAGATCTTCCGTATGACCTAATCACCGATAAGGCTGGCATTAGGGTAGTAACGAGGTTTCTAGAAAATCTGCCACTGGTTTGCGGTGTCATTGAGGATAATCTTGAGGTCAGGAAGAAGGAAGACTTCACAGCAGGGCTAGGCACCACGGGGCTTGGGTATCAAGGGGTTCATCTGGACGTTGTTCTGCGTCCGAACGATCCCGAGGCCCACCACTTTACTGGTTGTCTCGCAGAGATTCAGGTCAGGACGCTGTCGCAGGATCTGTGGTCCGAGATGGCTCACGAGCTCAACTACAAAGCAGAATTCGAAGTGCCGCCGACCCTTGACCGAAGAGTGAACTGCCTCAGCGCTTTGATTGAAACGTGCGATCGGGAATTTTCCCTCGTGAACAAGGAGATCATGGCACTGCCCGATGCTCAACCGCTGAAGGTTCTCGCGATACTCGAAAAGCAATTCTACAAAATAACTGCTAGACACTATGATCGCGAACTCTCAACCCAGGTTATTCGAAGCCTCCTGCCGTTGTACTCCAAGGACTTGAGTTGGTTCGAGTCACACTTCGAAGACTTCTACACCCGGGAGCGAGAGAAAATCAATAGAATCCACCTTCTTTACATCGATACACCTACGCGTGGCCTTTTCTTGTTTCAGCCAGAAGCCCTGATGATATTCGATTTACTGGAACGGGACCAGTTCACTCTGGCAGTCACCTGGGACCGCCACTTCCCAGAGCGGGAGCTTGAAAGGCTGGCGGCTGTGTGGGGAAGTCCTTTGCACTAAGGCATTCCGGCCTGGGGCCTATGTTTCGTTTCTTGATTTGAGGGGCCGCGGTGGGGTTCGCGTTGCAGAGGAAACCCGACTTATGCTAATCACTCGCCAAGACGTCAACCGACTCAAAGCGATCATCCACGACATACGGGCTGGAATGATACCGGAAAATATCGAGGCGTCCGTGCTTTTCGCATTTCTCAGCGAAACCCCGCACTTACTGATGATGGATAAATTCGATGAACATATGCAGAAATCGCCGTCCGAGCCGGACTGGAGAGCTCTCGACTTCCTGCTGAATACGAACAAGGGCTCGGCCATGGAGCCTGAATTCGGACTGCCGCTGCTTGAATTTCGAGTTCCCTCTGGCCGCTGGTCGACCCTGATAGCTGTGCCCCATTTTTACGATACGCCAGCTGATGACGACTACCTCGTATTCTCATTCGGCTTGCGACAAGCCCTGGACGTGATGTTGAGAGTCAATGGGAAAAGGGGAGAAGAGGAGTTTCGAGAGCTTGTAGATGGGTTGACTGTGGATGTGGATGAGCATTCACTCGATCTGCAGTTTGACCAGTTCGTCGCGGACGTGGAATCTAGAGTAGCGCAGCCACGAGAACAGGTGTCAGTGCTTTGGACGCCGAAGCTTTGGCTGCCGGCGGAACAGGCGCGTCAGAGGGCTCTCCTCGATCTCAGCCTCGGTCCACACTTCGAGAAGTGGAAGAGTTCTGGAATTCACTTTGACGACCTCAATCCATCAGAATTTGAGGATTTGGTGGGTGAAGTTCTCTTGAGTGCGGGGTTGAAAATCTATAAAGTGCGCCACGCCCCACAAGGTGGTCGTGATCTAATTGCGCGCGGTACATTGATCCCGGGCGAGGAGCCCATCGAAATGGCCGTCGAGGTCAAACATCGCTCCATCGTGGATCGGCCTCAAGTGGAACTCGCTCTCCATCAGAATAAGGCGTATCCAGCGCTAGTATTCGTAACTTCCGGGCGCTTTACCGCAGGAGTGCTGCAGGAAAAGGCAAAAGAGGAGAATCGCTTTCGGCTATTTTTGAAGGACGGCCTCGCGGTTGGCGATCTGGTAAGGCAACATTTCCGATTGGAGCAAAAGGTACGCAGCAGAATTCTCAAGCGGAATGACTAAAGGCGCCCGAGCGATCTTTTTCATCACACCCAACCTGTGAGAGCCATCACAGACGCCCAAGTTCAGTTCCCGGTTCTCAGTTCTCAGTAAGGGCACCCGAGAACTGAGAATTAGAACCGCCTTCGAAGAAACTCCACCAGAACATAACCGATGAGCGCAGCGATCATGGCAATTGCAAAATTGGCAGCGGTAAAAATCTCTCCGATGGCCCAGGCCAGGCCTCTCTGCTGTCCCATGCCTGCGTGCTCAAATTTTCCCATCAGAAGATTGGCATAAAACAGGAAGACGATGAAACCAACTTCGATCACCGCTCTCCAGACATTTTTCTTCATGGCTTGCTATAGCATCAACAATCCGCGAAAAACCAAAACCAAAATCAAAACCAACAGCAAGGTCGACGGCGGCGGGCGAGGGCGCCCGCCCCACACATTCGCATTCACATCACCCCATCAGCAATCCGCCGTTTACGTTCAGGACGTGTCCCGTGATGTAGGAAGCCTCTTCCGAAGCCAGAAAGCGCACCGCGCTGGCCACGTCCTCTGGAGAGCCCACGCGTCCCAGCGGTATATTTTTTACTGCAACCTGTCTGAATTCTTCGCTCAGAGCTGCGGTCATGCTGGTCTCGATAAATCCCGGAGCGACCGCATTGCACGTAATATTGCGCGAAGCCACCTCCCGCGCCATCGCCATGGTCAGGCCGATCAGTCCGGCTTTCGACGCGGCGTAATTGGCTTGGCCGGCTTGTCCGATCTGGCCGAAGACGCTGGTGATGTTGATGATTCGTCCCCAGCGCTGCTTGAGCATCGAACCGATGACCTGCTGGATGCACAGATACGCGGAGGTCAGATTCGTGTTCAACACCGCGTCCCAATCGGCGCGCTTCATGCGCATGACCAGTTGGTCGCGCGTGATGCCAGCGTTATTGACCAGGATGTCGATCTTGCCAAATTGCGTTAGCGCCGACTTGACTCCGGACTTCACCTGCTCTTCGTCCGCTACGTCCATGACGAAAGCCGCAGCTTTGCCTCCTGCGGCTGTTATCTCTGCAACCAGTTGGTCGAGCTTCTCGCGATTGCGCGCCGCTGCCGCCACGGTCGCTCCTGCTCGCGCCAAGGCGAGCGCGGAGGCATGTCCTATGCCTTGCGACGCTCCCGTGACCAGCGCAACTCGGCCTTCGAGTTTCATGCTTGCTCCTTAGGAAGCCTTAGGAATCCGAATCTGGAATCGGAGCCAGTGTAACGGCCCGCGAGTTTCGAGGCAAAGAAATCCGGATTGTCGGTAATGGTGCAGTTTGCGTCGCGAACGAAATACGTAGGTCCTTCGCTTCGCTCAGGATGACAGTTCGCTCAGGTTGACAGCCTGAAGATATGCGGTGAAATTGAGTGTTTCTCCGTCGGATACGAGCTTACGTCCGGCGGAACGCCCTCCGCTAAAGCTGGCTCGCTACCTGCCGATGTTCGTAGAGGAGTGTACTTGGCCTCCTCCTCATGAGCGTCTCGAGTTCCCATCCCAAGGTTACCGTGCTGATCGCGGACGACAGCCCCTTCATGCGCACCGCACTTACGCGCATGGTGGAATCGGATGATTCGCTTAGAGTGATTGGCACCGCGCAAAGCGGACTCGATGCGCTGGCCAAGATCGATGCGCTGCAGCCTGACGTCGTGACCCTCGACATCGATATGCCTGGAATGGACGGCCTCGAAACCCTGAAGCGCGTGATGGCGGAAAAGCCGCGTCCCGTGATCATTGTCAGCTCGCTCGCCCGCCGCGGAGCCGAAGCCACCATCGAAGCCCTCGAACTTGGCGCCTTCGACTGCATCGCCAAAGGGCTCAGCTACGCTTCCGAGGATGTCCTCAAAGTGCAGAATGAACTGGTCAGCAAAATCAAGGCTGCCGCAGGTCCTTACTTCTTCGGTGCGAGCGCGCCTGGTGCACGCATCTTAGAGGCAGGCGAAAGCGTCCGCGCCCACGCGAGCGCGGCTGCTGCGAGCGTGTCTCGTTCTATCATGCCCGCTACTCGCGTGCCCGTGTTGCAGATGCCTGCGCCGCGCATCTCTCGGCGTCCCGATCCGCTGCCTCCCCTGACAACGGCCAGCAAGGCAATCGTGCCCGCGGTGATCGCCATTGCAGCTTCCACTGGAGGTCCGAAAGCATTGAACGGACTGCTCTCCGCTCTTCCAGCGAATCTTCCGGTCCCGATCCTCGTCGTGCAGCACATGCCAGTCGGATTCACCGCACCCTTTGCCAAACATCTCGACGATAACTGCCACCTTCAAGTGAGCGAGGCCAAGCAAGGTGACCTGATGCAGGCCGGACACGTCTACGTTGCGCCAGCCGGTAAGCATCTCACGGTGCGCCGCCGCTCCGCCTCCGAGGTCGTCGTGAACCTGGCCCTTTTGCCGAGCAACGTTTTGCACATCCCCTCAGCGGACGTGATGATGTCGTCGGTCGCGGAAGTCTTTGGCTCGTCCGCTATGGGAATTATCCTCACCGGAATGGGCGACGATGGCACTCGCGGCATGAAGGCCATCTTCTCGGCAGGCGGACTCACCCTCGGTCAGGACCAAGCGACTTGCGTGGTTTACGGAATGCCGCGCTCGTGCGCGGAGATGGGAGTGCTGAGTGAGGTCGTGCCCCTGCCCGATATACCGCGGCGAATTCTGGGGATCGTCCGGGAGCGCAAAGCGCACTAGGTCTGCGAGCGCAAATTCCGTAGTGACTAGCCTGCTTTTCCGGCTGCCTGGCGCAGCGACGCTGTCCCAAGAATCGTTTCAATTTTTTCGACCAGCGCGCGCCGCGAATAGGGCTTGGCGAGAAAATAGGTGCGCGACTCCGGCTTTTCCGCCTCATACTCGGGATTGCCGTACCCCGATGTCACCAGCACCACGACCTCCGGTGACCGCTCCCGCAGGTCCTGCCCGAGTTGCTGGCCTGATCGTCCTGGAAGCACCATGTCTGTCATCACCAGATCGATTCCCCGCGCGCACTCTTCATAAACCTTCGTCGCCTGCCGCGCGTCTTCGGTGGAGAGGACCTCAAAGCCGGCGTGCTCTAGAATGCGGCGGGTCGCGTCCCGGACGAAAGGTTCGTCCTCGACCAGAAGAATGGTGCGGCGCGGCGGATCGTGCGCGGGAGCAGAGGTCTGAAGAGTCATAACATCCTCCAATTCGCTTTTCTTACGCTCCTCTTTAGCAATCGGATAGCCTCGCCGCCCTCCCCGAACGGTACTCTGCGCACGATGGTCTCGGTTGTGCGAAATAATACTTCGGATAGCTTGGGGAATCTATTTCACCGCACTCAGAATGGTCTGCCTGGGATCGAGCACAATCTTGCGCGTCTCGTTCGGCGCGGTCAGGTGAAACGAGGTCTCGGCGCCATCCGCGAGCACTTGGCCGAGAAAAACCAGAGTGTTCCCCGCCGTCGTTGCATACACCGGTACCGCCGTCACCAGATCGTCCGGTACATCCTTTTGAACGATCACGCCCGTGACCGTGGTCACGCCAGCTTTCTCGGTGATGCGGACCTCCCGCGCCGCCAGTTCCGGTATCGACGTCCCTTCAATCCAACCTTCCAGGAACCAGTCCAGCTTGCGACGATTCTCGTGCCACAGCGGGCGCGGGAGGTCCTCCTCGAAAACCTGGACCAGTTCCTCAGTACTCAGGCGTTTTCCGGCATAGCGGTCGCGAATTCTGCGCAAGGCGCGGAAGAAGGGCTCGTCCGGATTGGTGTGCCCTTTCCGGGAACGGGACGCCATTTCGGCATCGCGCAGCATCATGCGCAGCATGTGAAACAGCCACGTCCCTCGTTCGTAGCTGATGGCGTCGTATCCCTGGGGAAAATGGGACGACTCCAGGCGCTGCCCGAGCGTCACCGGGCCGGCGTCGCGCAGCCTCTCTCCATCTTTGTTCTCGCTCAGAAGATCGCGGCGATACTTTTCCAGGACCTGGCGGAATTGCGCTGGTTTCTGCTGCTCCAGCAACATCAGCGAGGCATAATTCGCCAGACCCTCGGCAATCCACTGGTCCCGATAACTGTTCCATAGCACCAGATCGCCCCACCATTGATGGGCCGTCTCGTGCACCAGGACCTGGCTGTCAAGTTCGCGCGTAACCGGATCAAGACGGAGATCCGTCTGCTCTTGCGGGCTCAGAAACGCGAAGCTCGAAAGGAACACTAACCCAGGCCAGCCCTGGCTCAAATTGCCGGGCATCTGGGTCAGCGCCAGGGAGCCATACGGATAGGGTCCAAACCATTGCGAGAAATTTGTAATTGCCATGGCCGCTTTGTCGGCCACGGCCTGCGCATCGCGGGCCGGGGATGGAGGTGGCGGAGTCATCACGATCGGCCCCGGCGATCTTGGTCTTTCAGAAGGAACGACTGGAAAGGGGGACCGCTCGATCAGCTCCGCCCGCGGTTTCGGGAACGATTTCTCCACTCCCTTGGTGCCGTAGGCTTCGACCAGGATGTTAGCGGCCTTCGCCTCGGCGCGAATGTACTTGCCCAGGTTGAATCCTGCCACCGGAATCGGCCGCTCCGACGTCCACCGCGAAACCTTCTCAGCCCCCGGATCACGGTTCGTTTCCGTTTCCTCGCCCCCGGCGCGCGAGATTTGTTTCCCAGTGGCCACCAGTGTCCAGGCGGAAGGATAGTGAAATTCCATCTCGAACTGGGCTGGGCTCATTCCGAAATTCGGATACCATGTGCCGCGCTCGCCCACGTACAGCAATCCGTTGCCAGCCTCGGACAGAACCTCGCCGGCGTAGGTGAAGCGCAGTTTCAATTCCTGTCCAGCGGCGAGCGGAGCGGGGAACACCACCGCCACCAAGTCGTTCCCTTTGCGCCGCAACTGGCTTCCCTCGATCGCGGGGTTCTGGATGAAATCGACGGTCCGCCCATCCGCCTCGGCCGTCTCAACTTTCAGATAACGCGACAATTCAAACAGCAGCGTTCTTTCTCCTCCGACGCGAATTCGAACATCGACCTCGGTCGCTGCCCGCAACATCGTCGGAGGCTGCACCGATGCTCGAATGCGGAAGGCGGCGATGGAGAAATCCTTGGTGACCGGAGGCGTAGCAGCGTTGCCCGCGCTGCGCGGCGCAAACGACGTCCAGATGTCGAAGAACAAGATGCCGTCCTTCACCCGTGGCTGCCCCGCCCACAACGGCTCGGCATCCGCCCCATCCCAAAACACTTCGAAAGCGCCCAGTTTCTTGCCCAGCAAATGGGCGTGCAGCAGCGGCGGGGACTTCCGCTCCGGTTCGTTGCCGCCGGATGCCGGCAGGAAATGACTGAAATCCAGCAGCAGGCGTAAGGCGTCAAATTCGGCCAGCGTGCGGCTCGTCTCGCCGAAGTTACTTATGAATTCTACGTCCTCGGGTTGTGGTTTTAGAAACGGCTGCAAAACCGCCGCGGTGTCGTCATTGAAGCGCAGATATCCCGAGGAGAACTGCTCCACGAGAATCGCCATCCCCGTAAAGAGCGCGAGCGATCCGCGTTCTGCACGGTCCGGGGGCCGCAGCCGAATCTCGCCCTCGCCCTCGAAGAACGCGCCGGTGATGCGCCCGCAGATATCTTCCGTAAATGCCAGGGTGCCGTCTTCGAAATCAAGATGCAGATTCGGCCGGTCGATGGCCGCGTTCCGAACTTGGTAAACACGTTGCGGATCGAGTCCCACGGTGAATATCCGTGAGTAAAGCCCGTTCGTGGTTGGCGGACACTGGGCCCGCGTTCCTGTCGATTGCGCCCATGCCGCAGCGATCGTGAGCAGGCACCACGCCAACCCGATCATCCAGCGAACTGGCTTCATAGATCTGCAACAGTCGTTAAGAAGGCACATGGCTAGGGCAATCGTCTACCGCTGTGGAGACCGGCTTACCCTGTTGGCTCAGACCCGGCTAAGCCGCGTCTCCGCGGGGATCCGGTTTGGTTCCAGCACCTTGGTCACCTTACGACCACTCGGGGCGGTTGCTAGAATCAGCCGAGTGCGAGTCCTCGTCCTCATTCTAGTGCTTCTCGCAGCGCTTCCAGCGCCCGCCGACATCATCCATCTGAAGAACGGACGGACGATCTGGGCCGACCAGGTCCGCGAGAGTAGGGATAAAGACCGCGTCGAATACGACCTGGGCGACGACACCTATGCCATCCCGAAGTCATCAGTGGAGCGCATTGAAGCCGGAGGCGTCGCCCCCACTCATGCTGCAACATCGAACATTGCTCCCGACATCACTCCGCCCGCTCCCTCGTTCCATCACGAAGCCGATGTCGCCGAAAAGGTCATTCGCGAGGGCAAGGTGGATGCCGACGCCCTCGCCAGCGTCGCGCAGACGGGCAATCCCGAACTCGCCGCGACCGCTTACTTTCTCGCCGGCAAGCACGAATCCGATCACGGCAATTTCCCGCAGGCCCGGCGCTATTACGAGTCCGCGCTTCATTACCAGCCGGATAACGCCACCTTGCTGATCTACTATTCGGCGACGCTGCTGCGCACCGGCCATGCCGTGGAAGCTTTGGCGTATGCGCAACATGCCGCCAACATCGCTCCCGATTCACCCGACGCCCTCGCCATGCTGGGCTTCGTGGAATTTGCCAGCGATCATACGCCCGATGCCATTCGCTCCTGGAGGAGGTCGCTGGCCCTGCGTCCCGACGCCATGGTCAGCCAGTACCTCGCCCGAGCCGAACGCGAATCCAGCGCCGAGTCCGAATTCTCGCAACGCGAGACCAGCCACTTTAACCTCCACTTCGAAGGCAAGGAGACGTCGGAAAACTTCCGCCGCGACCTGCTCGCCACGCTTGAGTCCGAGTATGAAGACCTGGTGCGCGATCTCGGATACTCGCCCCGCGACAGCGTCTCCGTCACGCTCTATACGCGGCAGGCGTTCTTCGACGTGACTCGCGCCCCGTCCTGGAGCGGGGCCATCAACGATGGCAAGCTGCGTATCCCGATCAGCGGCGTCGGCAGCATCACTCCCGAGTTGGCCCGCGTCCTGAAGCATGAACTCACTCACTCCTTCGTCTCGCAGATGTCCAGCCACCGCTGCCCCACCTGGCTCAATGAAGGCATCGCACAGGTCGAGGAAGGGAAGTCGTCGGCTGCCAGCGGACACCTGTTGGCGCAGCTGTTCGCGGCCGGTAATTCGATCCCCTTCAACTTGCTTGAAGGCAGTTTCATAAGTTTCTCCGCGCCCGAAGCTGCCCTCGCCTATGCTGAATCTCTGGCAGGCGCCGAGTATATTCGAGATGTCCACGGCATGATCGAAATCACACGCATCCTGGAACGTCTTTCGCAGGGCAGCTCCATCGAAGCCGCCTTACGTGCCACGATTCACTCCGACTACCGGCAACTTCAGGAGGAAATGACGCGGGCGCTCAAGGAAAAATACGGGGAGTAGGCCAGTCGCCGTGTGACGGGTTGATTTGCCCTCAGTCGCAAGCTTCCATCGGCAGACAAGATTCTTGACTCAGGCTATCGCAGCGTGTCTCCTGGTTCGAGCGCGGTTTTGCCCCCTTTTACCCCCTTTTGCCATGGATCAGGAGAGAAGATCGCCGGCAAGAATGCCTTCGTGATTTGGGAGTGGGCTAGCACTTCCCGCTCATTGCCCTGCCCCAGACTTTGTGTTAACTTCGCCCGTCATGGCTGGACTGCTTTCCAAACTCAGGTTCCGATCAACCACCGGGGAAGCTTCCGAAATCGTTCAGGGAGAATCCCCGACGCTTCAGGGCGCCGATCTGGCGGTGGCGTATTTCTCCACGCGAGCGGGGGGCGATCTTCACGATTTTCTGCGGGTCAGCCCCCATCGATTCCTTTTCGGATTGCTGGACGTCGCCGGCAAGCGTGAAACCAGCGGACCCGTGCTGCAAGCCGCGCAGGCTTGTTTCCGCTCTTCTGGCGAGCAGCTCTTCTCCTCCGCCGAATTGAACGAACCGGACGCCATGATCGAACTCTCGCGCCGTCTGAATCTGGAGATCATGCGCGCGGCTGGAGGCGTGCGCAGTTGCCCCGCGTTCGCCGGTTGCTATAACGAGGAGTTGGGGACGGTCTGCTACGTGAATGCCGGCCACACGCCCGGCTTGCTGCGCGACGATTCGAGTGTCGTCGAACTGCCGGCGACCGGCCTGCCGCTCGGGCTGTTCTCGCTCGCCCCCACTGACGCGCGGATCGTAGGCGTTGGACCGAATAGTTCGCTGGCGGTGGTTTCGCGGGGAGTGGTGGAGGCTGAGTCGAAGAACGCGGAGTTTGGGTTGGAGGGGGTCAAGAGCGTCATGCGGGTGGGACCTTCATCGGCCAGAGATCTTTCCCAGAATATCCTGCAACGCGTGCAGGACTTCATGCACATGGCTCCCAAGCACAACGACGTCACCGCCCTGACCCTGACCCGAGGAAATTGACCAGGCTCCCACCCCGCGGATATGGGCACGGTTGGCCTCCCGGCTGCCCGCGGCGTAAAATAGAAAAACAATTTCTCCCTCGGGTTTACTCCAGGTCGGTGTTACCCAGGTTGCAAGAGAGCCCTGATGAAGAGAACCAGACTCCCCCTGCTGTTCGCGGTTGGATTCGCCCTGTTGCTGCCGTCTTTAGCGCCTGCCGATACGGTGGTCGAAGAGATTATCGCCCGGGTGAACAACGAAATCGTCACGCGCACGGAATACATCCGCAGCCGCGATCAGCTTAAGCAGGAGGCGCAGCAACAGGAACCAGCCAATGCCGACCGCCTCTTTGCGGAAAGACAGCGCGACGTTTTGCGCGATCTGATCGATCAGCAACTGCTGCTACAAAAAGGCAAGGACCTGGGCATCACCGGCGACACCGAGCTCGTCAAACGCCTCGATGAAATGCGCAAGCAGATGAACCTCGGAAGCATGGAAGAACTGGAGAAGGCGGCGGAGGCGCAGGGCGCTTCCTACGAAGAATTCAAGCAGAACCTGCGCAACCAGATCATCACCCAGCGGGTGATTGGGCAGGAAGTGGGCTCGCGACTGGCCACGAACAAAGAAGACGTGAGGAAGTTCTACGATCAGCATCGCTCCGAGATGGAACAGCCCGAGCAGGTGCGACTGAGCGAAATTCTGATTGCGCCCAAGCCACCCGTCAAACCGGCTCCCAGCGCGGACGCCAAGCCCGAGCCGCCCACGGAAGCGGAAACGGAAGCAGCGTTAGACGCCGCTAAAGCCAAAGCACAGGACCTGCTCGAGCAAATTCACAAGGGCGCGAAGTTCGACGACTTGGCGAAAAAGTATTCCGATGGACCGTCGGCCAAAGAAGGCGGCGACCTCAGCTCTTTCAAGCGCGGCACGCTCTCGAAGGAGTTGGAAGACAAGGTCTTCGCACTGAAGACCGGCGAGGTCACGGACGTGATTCGCACCAAGCAGGGGTACGTGATCCTGCAAACGACCGAGCATCAGATGGCGGGCATCCCACCCTTGAAGGAAGTTGAGCCGCACATCCAGGATGCCTTGTACATGCAGAAATTGCAGCCGGCGCTGCGCGCCTATCTGACAACGTTGCGCGAAGAAGCCTTTATTGACATCAAGAACGGGTACATCGACACGGGAGCGAGCGCCAAGCAAACCAAGCCGGTCGAGACCACAGCCAAGGAAACGAACGCGAAGAAACTGAAAAAGAAGAAGAAGCTCGGCGTGTTTTAGGCCGAAAACCGGCAGCGGTTTTTAGTGGCACGAGCAAGTGCGATTCGTATCAGGGCATGCCTTCCGGCATGCCGCAAGTATGTGGCGATAATGCGCCTTCAGGCGCTGGATGCGGCAAGCCGATTTCGCGGAGGCTCATGAAAGAGTTTTTTATCTCCGACTGTTCCCAGCAGGAAAACAAGATCATCACCTCCAGCTTCGTGGTGGCGTCGAAGCAGGTGAAAGCCAAGAAAAATGGCGAACCCTACCTCGCCCTGATTGTGGCGGACCGCACCGGCCAGATCGAAGCCAAAATGTGGGACAACGTCGATGAATTCATCGATGCCTTCGAGCAGGACGATTTTCTCAAGATCAAGGGGCTGGTCAACAAGTACAAGAATCGTTTCCAGCTCACCATTCACAAGCTGCGCCGCATGGACGAGGGCGATATCGATTTCACCGACTACCTGCCCAAGACCACCAAGGACATCGGCGAACTCTGGAGAACGCTGACGGAGTTCGTGGCCACCTTCCAGGATCCGCACCTCAAGTCGCTGGTCGAGCTGTTCATGGCGGACTCGGAGATTGCCGAGCGTTATCGCAATGCCCCGGCCGCCAAGACCTTGCATCATGCCTATATCGGCGGACTGCTCGATCACGTCGTGTCCCTGTTCCGCTCCTGCGATCTGATCTGCCGCAACTATCCCCAGGTGAATCGCGACCTGCTGTTGACGGGGGCGTTCCTGCATGACATCGGCAAGATTCAGGAACTGACTTACAACCGGGCGTTCTCTTACACCACTCGCGGCCAGTTGCTCGGGCACATGATCATCGAACTGGAGATGCTGCAGGCGAAGCTCGCAAAACTGCCCGGCTTCCCCCCGGAACTGAAAACGCTGCTCGAACATTTGATCATCAGCCATCACGGACAGTACGAATTTGGATCGCCCAAGCTGCCCATGTTTTCCGAAGCGCTCATGCTGCACTATCTCGACGACCTGGATTCGAAGATGGAGGCAATGCGGGCCCACTTCGCGCGCGAGGCCGAGCTCGACGGGCCGTGGACCAGTTATAACGCGTCCCTGGGGCGTCCGCTGCTCGATTCGCGGAAATTCATGCAGGGGGAGAAGACGCCTGCAAAAACCGGGGCCGAAGATTCCAGCGCGCCACCGGCCACGCCCGCGGCGCCGGAGGGTGCGCCTTCAGCGGCGCCCGCGCTTGACTTGTTCACCGAACAGAAAGCTTAGAGCAACGCCCGCGCTCGAGTCTCCAATCGGTTCATTCCGATTGCACCCTTAGTCCCTCTTCGATTACAGTTTTTACCTCAACAAGTTTGATTTTGGAGGTGATGGTTATGCGTTCTCGTGCGCTGTTTGTGCTATCCATTCTTTGGTTGTTTGCTTTTATGGCCTGCTCCAGCAAGCCAGCGGACACGGCTTCCAGTTCCGCAGGCCAGAACATGTCGGCACCGTCGAACGCTGGCGGTGGGAATATTGCGAGCCCATCGCTGCCGGCGACAGCAGCGCCAACACCAGCGCCTGCGCCGCCGGTAGTTGTGCCCGCCGGCACAACCCTGACCGTGAGGTTGGGAAATGCGGTGGGATCGAAGCTTAGCTCGCCGGGTGATTCTTTCAGTGCGACGTTGGCTTCCGACATCACTGCGGACGGGAATACCGTGATTCCAAAGGGGGCGTCGGCCCGCGGCACGGTTATCGACGCGAAGCCGTTGGGCAAGTTCAAAGGCGGCGCTTTGCTGGAGCTCACGCTGACCTCCATCACAGTGAACGGGACCGAGCAGAAGATTGAGACCTCAGCCGTTGAGCGCACAGAGAAGGGGAAAGGCAAGCGGACAGCGGTGCTGGCAGGCGGAGGCACAGCGCTGGGTGCGATCGTCGGAGGGCTAGCGGGTGGGGGCAAGGGCGCGGCGATCGGCGCGCTCGCCGGCGGTGGCGCAGGTGCGGGCGGTGCCGCATTTACCGGCAACAAAGAGATCGTGTTTCCTGCCGAGGCCGCGCTCAGCTTTAAGCTGAAGTCTCCGCTGGAACTGAGAGTGGCGAAGTAAGGAGCCGTTCGTCGTTAGTCGTTGGCCCAGCAGGAAATTGCGAACGACCAGCGAACGACCGAATTCCATGGACTTCTCACGTTTCACGACCATCAGTTTTGATTGCTATGGCACGCTGATTGATTGGGAGTCGGGGATTTTGCCCGTCCTGCGCTCTGTGCTTGCAAACCACGGCCAGAATCTGCCCGACGCTGTTCTGCTCGAACTCTACGGAGAATTTGAAGCGGAGGTGGAAGGCAGTCCGTACCAACGCTACCGCGATGTTCTGCAAGCAGTGGTGCGGGCGTTTGGAAACCGCCTTCATTTCGAGGCAAGTGCCGCCGAAATCCGCTCGCTGCACGAATCCGTTCCCACCTGGCCGCCTTTCCCGGATACAGTCGGCGCCCTTCGCGAGCTTCAGAAACGATACAAACTCGCCGTGATTTCAAACATCGACGACGATCTATTTGCGGAGACGCGAAAACTTCTGGGGGTTGAGTTCGATGGCGTGGTCACGGCGGAGCAGGCGGGAAGCTATAAGCCTTCCATCAATAATTTCCAGATTGCTTTACGCAAACTTGCGATTTCTCCGGACTGCCTGCTGCACGCCGGGCAGAGCATCTATCACGATGTGGTGCCGGCGCGCTCGCTGGGCATCTCGACGGTGTGGGTGAAACGGAAGTCGGCCCGTCCGGGGATTGGCGCGGTTCGAACTTCGACGGCGCCGGCCTCCGAGAAGCGAGCCGATCTGGAGGTACCCGATCTTGCCAGTCTCGCGGCCGCCGCCATGACGCGGGCACAAGACTGATGCGTTGGCCAGCCGCTATGTCATCGGCAACGGAAGGGGAAGAATCTTCTTCTGGATGGCGACCGTGACAAGTTGGGCCTTGTTGTGAATATCGAGCTTGCGCATCAAGTTGAACTTGTGCGCTTCCACCGTCTTGGCGCTGACTCCGAGAACCGCCGCCGCTCTTTTCACTGTGTGGCCCTCGGCCAGCAGCTTCATTACCTCGCGTTCACGCAAGGTCAGAGTGCTTCTTCGCAACGGCACCCGCACCGCCTGTTTCCGCAGGATGGCGTCTGTTTCCAATCGGGTTTGGATCTGTGGACTCAACGACCGTTCGCCGCCGTGCACTTCGCGTAGCGCGCGCAGCAAGAGCGGCGCGGGAGTGTCCTTCAGCAAATACCCGCTGGCGCCCGAGCGCAGTGCCTGCTGCACATATTCGGGATCCTCATGCATGGTCAGATACACGATGCGCGTGCCGGCGCAATGTTTCTCGATAAGCCGCCCGGCCTCGAACGACGACATTCCGGTCATGCCGATGTCGAGCAGCAGCAGATCGGGGCGGTGCGACAGCACCAACCTGAGCGCCTGGGCGGCATCGCCAGCTTCGCCCACTACGGCAAAATCGGGAGCGTCTTCCAGCAGACGGCGCACACCATAGCGCAGCATTTCGTGATCGTCGGCAATCACGCAACGGATGGGCTCGGCAATTTTCGAATGAAATGGACCAATCTTGGTGGTCAACATCAAGAAATCCTCGCGTCCTCGGACGAAGTGGCGCGAAGAAATCTGAAACCCCAGTCGTCCGGCAACTGGTGGCGTAAGTGCCACTTCATTGTACCTGTAGGAGGCGCGCCTTCGCGGCCCAAATCGAGTAGCGCCGATCTTTTCCGCTTCATTTACAATGCCTGTTCCACATGCTGCGCTACTTTACCTCCGGAGAATCCCACGGCGAAGCCCTGGTTGCGTTTCTTTCAGGGCTGCCGGCTGGGCTGGCGGTCGATCAATCATTTGTGGACCGCGAGTTGTGGCGGCGCCAGCAGGGTTTTGGCCGCGGTGGACGCATGAAGATCGAAACCGACCGGGCGCATTTTCTCTCGGGCGTGCATCACGGCAAGACGATCGGCTCGCCGGTCGCCGTGATGCTTGAAAACCGCGACTGGCAGAATTGGAAAGAGTCGCTGCCGGTGGAGACGGGTGATCCGGAGAAACACAAGCGCGTGGCGTCGCCGCGCCCCGGCCATGCCGATCTCGCCGGAGCTCTGAAGTACGATTTTACGGAAGCGCGCTATGTTCTGGAGCGCGCTTCGGCCCGGGAATCGGCGGCGCGGGTGGCGATTGGAGCGCTTGCCAAACTGCTGCTGCGCGAGTTGGGCGTCGAAGTTCTGAGTCATGTGATTGCCGTCGGTGCGGTTTCGATTGCGGATCGGGAAGTTCCGTGGGAGCAAATCGAGCCCCTGTCGCGTCAGAACGAGGTGCTGCTTTCCTGCGCCGATGCCAATGCGGAGCAGCGCATGAAGGAAGAAGTCGACAAAGTTCTGCGCACGGGCGATTCTGTGGGAGGAGTGTTCGAGGTTGTGGCGCACAATGTTCCGCCCGGTTTGGGCAGTTATGTGCAATGGGACGAGCGGCTGGATGCGCTCTTGGCTGCGGCAGTCATGTCGTTGCAGGCCGTGAAGGCCGTCGAAATCGGCAGCGGGATTCAGGCAGCGCATTCGCCGGGATCGGCCGTGCACGACGAAATCGGTTACCAGAAGGAGACGGGATTCGCCGGCTTCACCCGCACCCGGAACAATGCCGGAGGTCTGGAGGGCGGCGTCTCCAACGGGCAGGAGATCCGGGTTCGCGGTTATTTGAAACCGATTTCCACGCTGCGGCGTCCATTGCAGTCGGTGGATTTCACGACGCGCGAACCCGTCAAAGCGGCGTACGAGCGTTCGGATGTATGCGTGGTACCCGCGGCCGGAGTGGCGGGCGAGGCCATGGTTGCGCTCACGCTGGCGCGTTGTGCGCTCGAGAAATTCGGCGGTGACTCGATGAAAGAAACGAAAAGAAACTTTCAAGGCTATCTGGAACAGCTGAAGAACTACTAATCCGAAAATGATTTATCCAATTGTGAAACTTGGCGACCCGGTCCTGGAAAGATCCGCTGCGGAGGTGACAAACTTCGATGACGAGATCAAGAAGCTAGTGGAAGACATGTTCGAGTCGATGTACGCGGCTCGCGGCGTCGGTCTGGCGGCCCCGCAGATCGGCATTTCGAAGCGAATCGCCGTCGTCGATGTGACCTTCAAGGAAGACCCCCGCGCCAGGCTGGTGCTGATCAATCCGGTGGTCATCAGCAAAGAAGGAAAACAGCGGAGCAGCGAAGGCTGCCTGAGCATCCCCGAGTTTCGCGAGGACGTCACCCGCGCCAAAACCGTGACGGTGCGGGCGCAGGATGTAAGCGGCAAGTTTTTTGAGCACACTGGAGAGGACCTGCTGGCCCGGGCCTTCCTGCATGAAACCGATCACCTGCACGGTAAGCTGTACATCTCGCACATCAGCGCGCTCAAGCGCGACCTCATCAAGCGCAAGATCAAAAAACTGGTGAAAGCGGGAGAGTGGTAGAGAATTTTGTAATGTTGCAATCTGGCAATTTCGTAATCGGAGAGCTCTTTGGTTTTGGGTAGCGCAGCGCTTCAGCGCTACGCTTAGCGGATTGTTTGGATGCGGCTTTAGCCGCTGAGGTATCCCGGCGCTGATGCCAACCCCTCTTTCTCTCGTTTTCTGCGGCACGCCGCAATTCGCCGTCCCGACGCTGGAGAGACTGGTCGAGGCCGGCCACTCTGTGCCGTTGGTGGTAACGCAACCCGACCGGCCGCGCGGGCGCGGGATGGAGATGGCTGTTTCTCCCGTGAAAGATGCGGCAATCCGCTTGGGGCTTGCTGTGGTGCAACCCGTTTCGATCAAGAACAACACGGAATTCCCCAGCCAACTTGCGGCGATTCGACCCGACGCGATCATCGTCGTCGGCTATGGCCGCATCATTCCGCAGTGGATGATCGATCTTCCCCGGCTCGGAAATCTGAACCTGCATGCGTCGCTGCTGCCCAAGTATCGTGGCGCCGCGCCGATCCAGTGGGCGATTGCCAACGGCGAATCCGTCACCGGCGCCACAACCATGCGCATCGATGCCGGACTCGATACGGGCGAGATGCTCATGCAGCGGGACCTCGCAATTCACCCCGAGGATACGGCTGAAACGCTGGGTCCGAAGCTGGCTGCTATGGGCGCGGACCTGATGGTGGAGACACTCCGGGGGCTCGATAACGGGCAAGTTCTCCCCATTCCCCAGGATCAAGCAAAAGCCACGCTGGCGCCGATTCTAAAGAAGGAAGATGGCCGCATGGACTTCGCTCGCAGCGCCAGGGAGGTGTACAACCGGCTGCGCGGTTTTCAGCCGTGGCCCGGAGCGTTCACGATGTACAAGGGCAAGACGCTGCAAGTGCACCGTGCTCAACCCGTGCCCAATGGGGGCACTTTGACGCCTGGTCAAATTGTGGTTGAGGGACCGCGGCTGTTTGTCTGCTGCGGCAAAGATCAAGGCGCAGACCAGGACGCGAACACCATCCTCGAACTGATCGAGACTCAACTCGAGGGCAAGCGCCGGATGACTGCGCAAGAATTCATCAACGGATACCGGCCTCAATCCGGTGACCGTCTGGGACAATAGTCTGCGATGGCCGTTTCCGCTGCGCGCGCTGTGGCTTTCGAGATTCTTCTGCGAGTCGAACGCGAAGAGTCCTACGCCGCTGAGCTGCTCCACTCCGCGCCGCACTCCACGCTTTCGTCGCGTGACCACGGGCTTGCCACCGAGTTGGTGATGGGAGTTCTCCGCTGGCAGTCGCTGCTCGATGAGCGGCTGGCCGCTGCATCGTCGCAGAAAGTCGAGCGGCTGGATGGCGAGGTGCTGGCGGCACTGCGTCTTGGCGTTTATCAATTGCAGTTCCTCTCCCGAGTTCCGGCGCGCGCGGCGATCTTCGAAAGTGTGGAACTCGTTAAAGCGGCGCGCAAGCGCTCGGCGGCTCCGTTCGTGAATGCCGTACTCCGCAAAGTTGCAGGGGCCGCAACGTCAGACGTCCTCGCGGAAATCGGACACTCGGCTGATGGGCTCACACTGGCTCGCACAGCGGCTCATCCGCCTTGGCTGGTGGCACGCTGGGTCGAGCGGTTTGGAATGGAGACGGCCCGCCGGATTTGCGCTCACGACCAGACTGTGCCCGAAGCGGCCATACACATTCACGATGGTCGATCTTATGGTCGATTCGATGATCGATCCCATGGCCGATCCAATGACCCGGCCGTTGATGCCGAACTCGCCGCGGCTGGCGTGCAGCTTGCTCCGGGCCATCTGCTATCGGCTGCCTGGCGCGTGCTGGCAGGGGACGTAACCGCAACGCGCGTCTATCAGGAAGGCCGCGCCTCGATTCAAGATGAAGCTTCGCAACTGGTCGCGCTCTTGACCGGCCGCGGGGAGGCGATTCTCGATTGTTGTGCCGCTCCCGGCAGCAAGACCGCTTTGCTCGCCCGGCGCAATCCGCGTGCCCAAGTGTTTGCGATTGAGTTGCACCCCCACCGCGCGCGCCTGCTGCAAAAACTCAATCGCCTGCCGAACGTCCACATCGTCGCGGCGGACGCGCGCCATCTGCCCTTCGCATGTGGGTTCGACCGCATTCTCGCCGACGTTCCTTGCTCCGGCACCGGCACTCTGGCGCGCAATCCCGAGATCAGGTGGCGGCTCAACGTCGAAGACCTGCGCGATCTTCAGTCGCGGCAGGTGGTCATTCTGAAGTCAGCGCTCGCCCACCTTGCGATTGGCGGCCGCCTCGTTTATTCCACGTGTTCGCTGGAGCGCGAGGAAAATGAAGCCGTCGTGGAAGCTGCCCTCGAGGGCGCGGCTGAATTCAAGGTCGCTGATTTCAAATCAGACCTCGAGCAACTGCGGCAGTCTGGCGAAATGCGCTGGGAGCATGTCGAGGCGCTTCTCGCAGGGCCCTATCTGAGAACAATTCCCGGCGTGCATCCTTGCGACGGCTTTTTCGCCGCGCTGATCGAGCGCAAAAAATAATGGAATGAGAGCTATCGGACTTCGAAATTCACAGTGCTCCCCGCCTCGATTTTCTGCCCTGGCGCTGGAGCCTGGCTGACAATCAACCTGGCCGCGCTGGGCTCGGAGGCCACAGGCGGCGCAACTTGCGCAGTTTGTGGTTCGCCGGGCGCGGGTGGCGGCGTCGCCGGCGGAAGCACAGTGACTCTGCCGACCTTGATGCCCGCGTCGCGCAATACCAGCATCGCGCTGCCCAGGGGCTGTCCGGTGAGGTTCGGCATCACATAGGTCGCAGGCTCGGGACCGTCGCCGATCAACAGATTGATTTTTGGCGCCGACACGCCGCTGGCATTGGCGGGCGGATTTTGCGAGATGACCTGGTCCAGCGGTGCCTCCGGCAAACTAACATGCGCAACCGAACCCAGGCTGAGCCCGCGCCGCTGTAGATTCAATTCTGCGACCCGTTCACTGCTTCCCGTCACGTCGGGAATCGCCACCCGCAGAGGTCCCAGACTTTGCGCCACGCGGACCGACCAGCCGCGCCGCACCTTAGTTCCCGGCGGCGGCACTTGAGTCATGATTTTTCCTTCGGGAATATCAGGGCTATAGAATTGCCGCTCAACCACCACGCGCAGGCCAGAAGCTGCGCCCGCGCGCTCGGCCTCATTTGGACTCATGCCGATCAGTTTCGGGATGGCCACCTCCCGTCCGTGGATGGCGAGTTGCATGGCTGTGAGCGCGGAAATCAGCGTCACTGTTATCAGCACCAAAGCCAAAAGCAGCCTGCGGAAAAACTGTCGCATTGCTCAGGATTATAACTTGCGTTCCCGCAGGGGGTTTACGACGTGGGACTTTGTTCTACCCACTCATTTCCGCAGGCATGGCAGGTCCATCCCGATTTGTAAACTGGGACGGGAACACCGGCGTACGCCGTCATGTAAGCGACCGGCTTATCTAGCTCTTCGTGGCTCACATCAAGCGACTGGCACCGCGGACACCTCGGCTGCTCGAAATTTCCGACGCCTTCAACTTCGAGCATTTCGGGGATGGGCTGATTCAAGATCTCGCTGGCCGCTTCCGCATCCTCGGGACGAACCTTCAATTTGATTCCACCGAGAAGATTGGAGATGAACCAATCCATGCGGACCATGTTGTCATCAACCAGGTAAGCCTGAATACCTGCCGACTCCAGGCTGCCCTTCGCCAGCAGGGCATCCGGAAGATCGCGGAACTGGCGCAGGGTTACGGCTTCGTTAAACTCGAAGACGTCTTCTCCGCGGGGCGGGGCAATCGTCATCTTGAGGCCACGGCGCGCGACCTCTGCCCCGAACGCTTCCTGGGCCGTGGCGCTCAATTCATCGCCACTCTCGGCAATCTGGCCCAGCTCTTCATCGCTCATCGCGGAGTACACGCCGGCTACGCGCGCACGCTCCTGTTCAGGCGTTGGCATGGTCATCGCTGGACATGATACTCCGCAAATGACTCTCCGTCAGTTTTGATTCGAGCTAGGACTCGGTTGCCGGCTCGGCAGCGATAGCTCGGCCTGCGCCTTCTGCTGTCCCACCCATTCGTGAATGCGCGTGCTCAGCACATCCATCGGAAGCGCACCGCCAGAAAGCACCTCATCGTGGAAGCCACGCAAGTCGAATTTGTCGCCCAGTTGGTCTTTTGAATACTGGCGAAGCTTCAGAATTTCGAGTTGTCCGATCTTGTAGCCAAGCGCCTGTGCCGGCGCCGCCATGTAGCGGTCGGTCTCGCTCTGCACCGAGGTTTCGTCGATGGTGGAGTGGTCGTGGAAATAGTCGACCACCTGTTGCCGTGTCCAGTGCTTATAGTGGAAGCCGGTATCGACGACCAGGCGAATCGCCCGCAGCATGTCATCCTGCAGGTGGCCGTAGTAGCTGTAGGGATCCTGAAAAAAGCCGACTTCTCTGCCCAGTCTTTCGGAGTACAGCGCCCATCCCTCGGTATAAGCTGTATAGAATTCGTGCTGGCGGAAGATTGGCAGTTCGGGCAATTCCTGGGCGACGGTGATCTGCAGGTGATGTCCGGGCACGCCTTCGTGATACGCGGTCGTCTCGATATCCAACAAAGTGCGCTTGGCGAAATCGCCCGTGTTGACCATGATGTGGCCTGGCCGCGAGCCATCAGGTGTGCCGTCAACGTAGGACGCGTCGGACGCTTCTTTTTCGCGGAATTCCTCGACCGGCATAACCTGCAGCCTGGCCTTGGGCAATCGTCCAAACATTTGCGGCAGCTTCGTATACATCTGATCGACGTACTTACGATATAAGTCGAGGATTTGCTCTCGCGAATGGGCGTGCAGTTTCGGGTCCGCGTCGACGGCCGCTTTGAAGCTTTTCATGTCCTTGTAGCCGAGTTGATTCACCACCGCGAGCATTCGGCCTTCGATTTCTTTCACCTGTTCCAGCCCGAGCTGGTGGATCTCTTCAGGTGACAGGTTGGTCGTGGTGCTTTGCTTTGCGCGGAACGCATACCATGCGTCGCCGTCGGGCAGAGACCAGGCCCCCGGGTCCGATCTCCCTTTCGGGGCGTATTCATCCCGCACGAACGCCGTAAATTTAACGTAGGCGGGAATCACTGAATCTTTGACGGCAGCCAAGCCCGCGTCGCGCAGCCGCTTGCGATCGGCCTCCGGGACAGCATCGGGAAACTTGTCAAAGGGATGAGTGAACGGACTCTGATCCGGGGCCGTGCTGGCGATTCCGTTGGCTTGCGTCACCACCTTCTCCAGCAGAATCTTGGGCGGCATTCGCCCCGCGGCCAGGCCTTTGCGCATCTGCACAATGGTCTGGTCGAACAACACAGGAAGCAGCTTCAGCCGCGTGGTGTAGTCTTCGTAGTCCTTCACATTCTCGAACGAAAGAATGCTGACCAGTTGCGGCGCGTCAATGTGAATTCCGCTCTGCTGATTGACCGGCGTTTCCCACGGTTTGAAGCGAGCGCCTTCCAGACCCATTTTGAGGTCGCGGACCATCAGCTGCTGGTTCAGCGCCTCCTGCTCGGGAAATCCGGCAGTGTCAATCGCTTCAAAGCGGACGAGGAAGCGGCGGGTCTGTTCCAGATCGTTGTCGATGGCTTGCTGGGAGAAGTCGTCGATCTTGTCGTTATAGCGCTTGTCTCCCAGAATTGAGGCGTAGATGGGGTTGGTGCGCATGGTGTATTCCCACTGCTCGTGCAGCAGGTCGTTCAGCGCCTTGCGCCGCACTTCAAGATCGGCAGGTGGATTCGCTGCGGCCAGGGCGGCCGGGACCAGCAGGGTAACGGTGAGCAGACAAATTAAGAATCGCATTGGGACTCCAGAAGAGATTTTCGTTGGCGTTCAGACACCCTTCCACACCAGGTATGTTCTGTTAGACGGATACGCAAGAGGATGGTTATCGGTTCCCGGCAAATCATTTGCCCGCATTGGCGCGGGCGCGCCGGAGTCCGGCAGCTACGCCCTTCTGTACGGCGCGTCGGTAGCCGGCGGCATTCATCGCCCTCGTAGTCGCCGCCGCAGTGCCGCCCGGAGTGGCCGCCTCTGCCAGCAGCGATTCCAAGGAATGTTTCCCCGTGCGCCAGGCCACAATGCCGTCCGACAACCCATGTGCGCTTGCCAGCAGAGCCAGGTTGCGATCAAGACCGGCTGCTTGCGCGGCTCGGGCCAGCGTGGCCAGCGCGTGATAGCCATGGCTGGACGAGAAAGTCACGGTGAACGCATCAAGCTTGCTTTCCGGGATTTCAACCACTTGACCGAAGCTGGCAAAAAAATCGCGGACGCGTTTGCGATCGGCGCGCGGTAGAGTCCGAGGAAAGGTCACAGCCGTTAGCCCTCGCCCGACGCGGCACACCGGACTCGGCATGGCACGCGCCCATCGCACTGGTGGGCCGGCCAACTTGTTTAGTGCGCGCAGCGGGACACCTGCAGCCAGACTGATGGCAAGCCGTGCCTCGTTCATTTCTCCAACCGGACCAAGAAGCTCGCCAACCGAACTGGGACGCACGGCGACGATCAGCACGTCCGCTCGCCGGACTGCGTTCTTCAAGTCGGGCTCGACAGCGACCGCGAATTGTTTTTTCAGAGCGCGCAGCTTGCCCGGATTGCGATCATGCACCACCAGTCGGTGCCTGGTGTGGCCCAGACGCAGCCCCGCCAGCATCGCCGACGTAATCCGCCCTCCGCCCAGGAAGACCACCGTGCTCATGCCATCTCCACGCAAACTTCATCGGCCGCTTTGAGGAGGGTCTCCACGTCCTGCATGGAATGTGCGGTTGAAATGATCCAGTGCAGTCCGTTGGAAGGCGTCATGTAGATGCCGCGATCGAGCAAGCCGTGGACGAATCGTGAGTACTTTGCAGTATCGGCGTACTGACAGTAGTCGCGATAATCATGGATCGCATCGTGGCTGGTGAAGTAAATCTGAAACATTGGACCGAACCCTTGCACAATCGCGTCCATCTTTCTTCGGCGAAAAACATCGCGCAAACCGGCGATGGCGGCATCGCCAACCTGATAGATCCGCTTGTAAACCTCGCACTCATTTGTCGCGAGCAGATCCAGATTTGCCGCGATAACACTCATGGTGAGCCGGTGGCCGTTGAAGGTCCCGTAATGCAGCACCATGTTGCTGCCCCAGCGCATGCGGTCGAGAATCGCGCACGGCCCCGCCACAGCGCCTACCGGAAACCCCGCTCCTAGAGCCTTGCCGAACGTACTTAGGTCCGGCTTCAAGCCGTAATGCTGCTGACATCCGCCCGGCGCGTAGCGGAATCCGGTGACAACTTCATCCAAGATGAACAGTGCGCCATATCGATGCGCTAGATCGCAAGCCTTCTGCAAATATCCCTCGCGCGGCAGGATGCAACCCATGTTGGCCATGATGGGCTCGGTGATCACCGCGGCCAGTTCTCGACCGTGCCGGCGCATTATATTTTCAAGCGCTCCGGGGTCGTTCCAAGGCGCGAGCACCACATCGTCGAACACCGAAGGCGGAATTCCCTCCGAATCCGGCCATGGCGTGGGGTTCTCTCGCGGCCCCAGTTGCTCCGCGGGATGGCTGTGCCCGTTCAAGCAGTAGGCATCGTACCATCCGTGATAGTGGCCTTCGAATTTGAGGAATTTTGTTCGTCCAGTGTGCGCCCGAGCCAGGCGCAACGCGAGCATCGTGGCTTCACTGCCGCTGTTGGTGAAGCGCACCGCCTCCGCCGACGGCACCATGCGCAAAAAGCGTTCGGCAGCTTCAGACTCCGCCGGAGTGGCGGCTGCGAAATGCGAGCCGTCGGCCATCGTCCGCGAAACCACTTCAACAATTGCCGGATGCGCGTGACCTTGAATCAGCGCGCCAAACGACATCATGAAATCGATGTACTCGTTCCCGTCGATGTCCCAGACGTGCGATCCGCGGCCCCGCTCCAGCACCACCGGCCCCGGCGAGTACACGGCCGCGCCGCGCGATGGAGAGTTCACGCCCTCGATAAGCCACTGCTGAGCGCGCTCATACCACTCGCGCGAGCGCTCGCGGTTAGTCGTCTTCTTGATTGTCAAGGTCATGAAATTTGATGACGTTCGAATCAAACCGATCCCGCCAGCCCGCCGCCATCGACGACCAGTGACGTGCCGGTGATAAACGAAGACGCATCGCTCGCCAGATAAAGCGCGGCTTGCGCGATTTCTTCCGGCGTCCCCACGCGGCCCAGCGGGCGCTTTGCAGATTCGGCAAGAAACCGGCTGCTCTCCTCTCCCAGTTGCCGCGCCTCTTCGCGCAGCATGCCAGTATCGGTGTCGCCGGGGCAGATGCAATTCACGCGAATCTTCTGTGGTCCGTGATCGATGGCCATCGCCTTCGTCAGCAGAACCACTGCGCCTTTAGAAGCACAGTAAACCGCAGCCTTCGCGCCGCCCGCTAGTCCCCAGCCTGAAGCGGTGTTGATGATCGTCCCGCCGCCCGCTTTCTGCATATGCGGAATCACTTCGCGCGACAACAGATAAATCGACTTCACGTTTACGGCCATCACCCGGTCCCAATCCTCTTCGGCGAGATCGAGAACTGTTGCCCGGCGAATGATGCCGGCGTTGTTGAACAGAATGTCGATTCGGCCGAACTCGCGGATCGCACGCTCAACCACTCGTTGGCAATCCGCAGCCCTCGTCACGTCCACGTGCTCGAAGAAAGCGCGGCCGCCAGATTGGATAATCTCGTCAGCGACACGCCGGCCACCTTCTGCATTCACATCCGCCAAGGCAATCGCCGCGCCCTCGCGCGCGAACAACAGTACGGTCGCACGGCCTATTCCCGACGCCCCGCCCGTGATGAGTGCGACCTTCCCCGCAAGCTGCATGGCTTACCGGCTGGCCAGCCCTCCTGCGGTTTCTCCACCGTCGCAGGTATAAACATGGCCGGTGATATTCTGCGCATCGTCCGAGGCGAGGAATGCGAACAGCGCCGCGATCTCTTCCGGCTGCGCATGACGGCGCAAGGGAATCTTCCGGTTGACCTCTGCGAGCATTTCATCCGTGTACTCGGCGCGCTGCATCGGCGTCAATACGTATCCCGGAGCCACGGCGCACACCCGTACTTTCGGCGCCAGTTCCAGCGCCATCGACTTCGTCAGTTCGATAACGCCCGCTTTAGTGGCGTTGTAGTCCGCATAAAACGGATACCCCATGACGCCGTTAGTCGATGCGGTTTGTAGTATCACGCCGCTGCCGCGCTCCATCATGTGCTGCGCTGCCGTCTGCGCGACGTAGAAGACTCCAGTGAGATTCACGGCAATTACTTTGTCCCACTCTTCCGGCGTGATGTCGAGAAAGTTGTGGCGGATGCTGATGCCGGCGTTATTCACCAGCACATCCACGCCGCCCATCAGGCGAATCGCTTCGGCAAAAGCAGCCTGCACCTGCGTCAGATTCGAAACGTCCGCATCGAGCGCTGCGGTCAGACTGGGTAGTTCGTTCAGGATCTTCCGCCGCGCTTCCGCGTCGCGGTCGAGCACGCACACTACCGACCCTTCTTCAAGAAAGCGCGCCGCAGTCGCCGCTCCGATGCCGCTGGCTCCGCCCGTGATCAGGACTCGCTTCGCTCTTAGCCCGCGCACGCGCGCCTCCACAAAAGAAATCGGGCAGATCAGGATACCTGTCTGCCCGCGATTGCGTCATGGTCTGATAGCACTGACTTCAACGTTTGCGCATGAGACAACAAGGTCAGGGCTAATCGTCATACATCGCCCTTGGGATTCCGCCTTGCGGTAAATCTGCTCAGGTAATGACGATTTATCCAGAAAAGTGAGATCAATCCGACGACGGTCGCTAACGCACAAATCACTGTTGCAAGGCAACGCTGCCAACAGAGCGTCCACAACATGTAGGCATAAAATCCAGAAGCGGCAGAGATGATAACGACAAATGCGCCAAGACCCGCTACGTGAGCGTGGTAGATCCCGGGCAGCAGCCAAAACGTATCCCAGAAAATGCTAGCTGGCGATGGCGGTTGTCCAGTTCTCCTTCCGCTTTCTGGAAGAGGCGTAAACTCGCTCCATCCAAGTTCGTGTTCGATGGAGTGCTGGATGTTCTGAAGAAATCGGAAGGCATACCCCAAGGCAGCGAGATACCAGACGGCCCATAACACTGCCGCATACGAAAGAAAGCTGGTAAGCACGAACAATTCTTCGTGATTGGCCAAGTCTGGCTTCGATAGCACATATCCGTAGCCTGTGGCTACGACGATTAAGAGGCCAAAGAACCTCGGGCTTTCCGAGAGCCGAGCGTTAAGCTGTTCTGAGACCGTATGGTGATATTCGGCTAACAGTTCTTTGTCTTTATCATTCATATCGGTCAATGGGCAAATCTGGCGAACTTCGCATCTTGATCTGCGATCATTTTCTTCGGATCGATATCATATTCTCCAGCGTTGTGATGGCCGTAGAAGAGAAGGTCTCCTGAAAACAAATCTTCAACTGTGTAATCAATGCCGCCCTTTTCAACTTTTCTAACTTCTGCCACGCAGGAATTGAGCTTGGAACTATACGCCGCTCCCAGCACCATAACGAGATGCCCTGGCGTGTTGTTGTCTGCCTGATACTGCTTCGCCCGCCCCTGGCAAATGACATTCTGGTCGAATAGAAACTTACTGCGCTGTAGTGTGCTGTGCCAATAGGCCGAGGCTGCAATAACTCCGATGATGATACCGACTGACAGGACTAACCAGTTCTTTTGGTTCATCTGCGGTTCCTTGCTGTCGTTTTCACATTGCGGTCTCAACTTCGACGGCTGCCGACTACCTTTCAAAAGCGTTCAACTAACCTGCCACACCGTATCCAGCACCGTCCCATCCACCCACTTCACCACCGCGCACGGGCGATCGCCCAACTTAGGCCGCGCTGGCTTGCCGCAGATTGTCTCGACTCCCGCTTTGATGTCCTGAATCGGACGAATGGGCAGCTTCGATCCCTTGGTCGCGTCGAGCAGGTCGGTGCGCCGCGGATTGATGGCAATTCCACGCTCGGTCACGACCACGTCAATCATCTCGCCCGGCCCCGTCATCGTTGTCACTTCGTCCACGATCACGGGAATGCGATCGCGAAAGGCAGGCAGCGCAAGAATCGTGCAGCCGGCAAACAGGCAGTTCTGCCAGCCGCCGATGCCGTGCAACAGGCGTCCGTCGGAGTGCGTCACCACGTTGGCGTTGAAGTTCACGTCAACTTCGGTTGCGCCCAACACAACGGCATCGACCAGCGAAGCGAAGTTTCCTTTGCCGTGGTAGTTGTACGAAGTGAACGGCGAAGTGGCCACGTGCCGCGGATCGTTCGCGATCGATCTCACGCCATCGAGATCAAACGTCTGTCCGTCGAGGATGTAGTCCGTCAGGCCTTCCTGCAGCAACTCGACCAGGAACTTCGTCGACCCGCCGCGAACGAAGCGCGCTTTCACTCCATCCTGTTTCATCATTTGTTTCAGATACTCGACGAACGCCAGCGCGATCCCACCCGCTCCGGCCTGAAACGAAAATCCGTTCTTCATGATTCCCGCTGCCCGCAGAAACTCCGCCACTAACTCCGCGATCCGCAACCGGTCTGGCGAGCGCGTAATCTGCGTCGTGCCCGACACTATTTTCGCGGGATCGCCAATCGATTCCACCTCCACCACAAAGTCCACGTTGTTGCCTTGAATCTGCCAGGGCACACAAGGAAATGGCACCAGATTATCGGTGACCACAATCACGCGGTCGGCGTAAGTCGAATCCGCCAGCGCAAAACCAAGCGAGCCACATGCCGACTTGCCATGCGAGCCATCCGCGTTGCCAAAAAAATCGGCGGTCGGCGCCGCAATCACGGCGATGTCAATGTGAACTTCTCCATCCTGGATCGCCTGGTAGCGGCCGCCATGCGAACGCAGCACACCCATGCCGCGCATCTTTCCCTGCGTGCAGTAGTCGCCGAGCGGCCCGTTCATCGATCCCTCGATGTGATGGATGACGCCTCGCTCCATCAGTTCGATCGCACTCTGCTGCGAAGGAAACGACGCGCTCGGAAACCACATCAGATCTTTGACGCCGATCCGAGCCGCCGCCTCCAGCGCCATGAGCGCCACTTTGTCACCATCCCGTAGATGATGATGGTTGGAGATCACCATGCCGTCGCGCAGCCCGCACTGGCGCAGCGCGGTCTCCAGATCGGCCACACGCTTATCGCCCGTATCCGGATAATCTTTATTCGAGCAGATCAAAGGCGCCGCCTTCCGTCCGCGCGGCTGATATTTCCCCGCGCCCAGAAACGGAATCTGCGGTTTGCCGTTCACTATCGTCGGCACAGCGCGACCGGCGGCGTTATGCGCCAGTTCCACTCTGTCATTCACACCCGCACTCACACTCACGAAATCGCTCCCATCGCTCTCGCACGCTCCACCAACTTCAACGCTCGCTGCACCACGGGAGGATCAATCATCTTCGATCCCAGACTTACCACGGCCAGTCCCTTGCCTTGCGCTTCCTCGAAAGCGGCAACTACTTTCCGAGCCTTCTCGATTTCGAGTGCGGTCGGTTGAAACGCCTCGTGGATCACGCGAATCTGTCCCGGATGGATGCACCCCATGCCTTCGAATCCCGCGGCCCGTGAGGCTTCTCCCCATCGGCGCAGGCCCTCCATATCAGCGACATCGCTGAACACGGAGTCGATCGCCTGCACTCCCGCCGCATGCGCCGCATTCACCACCCGCGAGCGCGCATATTGCGATTCACGGCCCTCCACGGTCTTTACCACGCCCAGATCGGCAGTGTAATCCTCGAGCCCAATCGTCAGCGCCACGACGTTTTCGCTCGCCGTCGCGACGGCAAACGCATTTTCGATCCCCAGCGCCGACTCCAGAATCGGCATGATCCAGATTGGCCGGATGATTCCGTTGCGGTCCTTGATCTCGGCGATCATCCGGTCCACTTCCCGCACCTGCTCGGGTTCCTCGACCTTCGGCATCAGAATCAGATCCAGACTCTCGCCCACCACTTCCGCCAGATCCTCCAGCCCCAGCGGCAACTGGTTAATGCGCACCATGCGCTCGCACCCTCCAAAATCGACAGCCCGCAGGGTATTTCGCACCAGGATGCGAGCGGCATCTTTTTCGCCGCGATGCACGGAATCCTCCAAATCGAGAATCACCGCATCGGGCGCATGCAACGAGGCGTTGATGTAGTATTTGGGCTCCGAGCCGGGCAGGTACAGACGTGAACGCCGCAGCCGGTCCTTTGGCGACGGCGGCGGCAGTGGATGTTGCTCCGGCAGCGAGCGCTTGCCGAGCGCAACCCCGGCGCGTCTGGCCGCAGCCTCAATGCGAGCCGCGATAATAAAAGGCAGCGCGCCTTCGTCATGAATCGCAACCCGCGCGTGCTTCACTCCGAGTTCAGCGAGAACTCCGCGTGTCTGTTCGAGAATCACCGCCCCGTAATAGGGCGCAACCCGCGACTCCAGGGAGATCTCGACCCCGCCGCTGTCCCGCACCTCAAAGGCAACGTGCGCGTCTGACCGAACTTCCTTGCCCCAATGGCCTGCTTCGGCGGAACGCAGGGACGTATTTTCTACGGCGCTGCTCATAAAATCCTCAACTTATTTCAGTTTGTCCAGGATCGCGTCCGTCATTTGTACGGTAGAAGCCGCACCCTGACCGATCGCTTTCGGGCCGCCTGTAAAGCGCATCATATCGTAAGTACGAACCTTGCCTTCGCGGACAACATCGGCAATAGCCCGGCGGATGCGATCCGCCTTCTGGTCTTCGCCCACATGATCGAGCATCATCGCCGCCGAGAGAATCATCGCAATCGGATTCACAATTGGAGGATTCAACTCGGCATACTTCGGCGCGGACCCGTGTGTCGGCTCGAACACCGCCACGTCATCCCCGATATTGCCGGAGGCCGCGAATCCCAGTCCGCCCACCAGCCCGGCGAAAGCATCGGAAAGAATGTCGCCGAACAGATTCGACGCCACGATGACGTTGTATTCCTCCGGATTCTTGTTCAGCCACATCAGTTGCGCGTCGATGTTCGTCGACCAGAGCGCAATTCCCGGATAGTTCTTCGCCACCTCTTTAGCCACCTCTTCCATCATGCCCGAAGTCTCGCGCACGACATTCGGTTTCTCACAAATCGTCACGCCCTTGAACCCGCGTTTCTTCGCGTACTCGAAAGCCGCAGTCACGATGCGCTGAGCCGCCTTGCGAGTGATGATGCGGCAACTGACCGCGAGTTCCGGTCCGGGCACGTTGGCGAACGCCTTGAACCTGGGATGGCTGTTCAGCGCGGCGCGCACGTTCTCCGGAGGGTTCGTCCACTCCACGCCCGCGTACATGCCCTCCGTGCCTTGCCGAAACACGGTGGTGTCGATCTTTGGTTCGTCGAAGCTACCGTGCGCGTTCTTGCGGATGTAATTCAGCGGATTTCCTATGAATCCCACGCACGGCCGTAAGCAGATATCGAGGTTGAATTTCTGCCGCATGGTTACGATAGGCGAGTAATAGACGTGGCCCTTTCCCTGGAGCTCGGGTTTGAGTTCCGCCTGCGCCGCTTTGTTCGGCTTCGATGTAATCGCGCCAAACAAACCCAACTTATGTTTGGTTAGTAACTCGATCGTACGGTCGGGCAATGCATTGCCCTGCGCGCACCAGCAATCCCATCCGATATCCGCATGAACGTACTCGGCATCAAAGCCGACCGCTTTCAGAACCCGCAGTGACTCCGGCAAAACCTGGTTGCCGATGCCGTCTCCCGGCATGGTGATGACTGTGTATTTCGCCATGAATGCTCCTTAAGAGTATCTACCGACAAGACGCCGAGATCGCCGAGAAGAACAAACTAAACAATTGTCATCCTGAGCGGAGCGAAGGACCTCTGCATTTCTTGGCGCTCTCCGCGTCTCGGCGGCGCAAGAATCACGCCGCGCCCAAACGCTTCGCCACCAGATTCTCCACGCCCCCGGCAATCACCAGCGATTGCGGCACGCTGCCAAGCGCCGGAAACGTGAACTTCTCTCCGCGCCACAAGATCGTGCTCGAAGTGAAATCTATATCAATTTCGTCCCCCGGAATAATCGTTTTCTCCTGCCCCGCAATCTCCCCGGCAAACTGCTGGCTCACCCGCGCCACAAGTTCCGGCACCTCAATACATAGAAAGCCATTATTGAACGCGTTCCGCAGATAGGTCTGCGAGAAGCTGGCCGCAACTACGAGCGGGATGCCCTTAGCCTTCAGGCAGGTCACCGCCTGTTCGCGGCTCGACCCCGTGCCAAAGTTGAATTGGCTGACGATCACGTCACCCGCCTTCGTGCGCGCGGCAAATTGGGGATCGTAGTTTTCCATCACAACCTTCGCCATCATTTCCGGGGTCATGTCGTCGCGATAGGTGTAGTCCTTGCCGTAAATCGCATCGGTGTTGACGTTATCCTGCGGCATAAACACCAGCCGCCCCCGCACGCGCTGCGGAAAGCCCGCCAGGATTTCAACCTTCTCTGCGCCTCCCGCAGACGTCGCCATTTCAGTGAAAGCACGCTGAGGCGCACGATTCTCGAACTCATGCGGCCCGCGAATATAGCCGGCAATCGCCGACGCCGCCACCACTTCCGGACTCGCCAGGTAGCACTTCGCATCCCGCGAACCCATGCGGCCTTTGAAGTTTCGATTCGTCGCCGAGATCCCGACCTCGCCCGGTTCCAGCAATCCAACGCCCAGCCCAATGCACGGCCCACAACCAGGTGGCAACGGCTGCGCGCCCGCATCTATCAATGTCTGCCAGATGCCGCGCTTCTCCGCCTCTTCCTGCACCCACTTGCTGGCCGCGCTCAGGTAGAACTTCACGCCCGAGGCGATCTTCTGGCCTCTAAGCACTGAGGCCGCCGCCTCCAGATCCTCCAAGCGCGAATTCACACACGAAATGAGATAGGCTTTCTGGATTGCAACTTTGTTTTTCTCAATCTCCGTCAGCGACTGCATCGCCTGTACCGTATCCGGCCCCGACGCATGGGGAGTCACTTGCGCAAGATCGAGCGTAATCCGCGCCGCATAGATCGCGTCCGCATCCGGCTGCGGAGGATTCTTCTCCCAACCCGCGATGTCTTTTTCTGAAAGACGTTCTATCCCCATCGCCGCAAGCCGCGAATGAACGCCCCGCAAATACTGGATTGTGACTTCATCCACAGGAAACCAGCCCACCAGCGGACCCCACTCCGTGGTCATATTCGAAATGGAAAGCCGCGCGTCCATCGAGAGCGATGCCACTCCCGGCCCCGTGAACTCGACGGCCGCATTCAGGCATTCGTCGTGGTTATAAAGACCGCACAAAGTAATGATGACGTCCTTGCCGGTGACGCCGTCCGGCAACTGGCCTTCCAGCACAACCTGAATCGACCGGGGAATCTGCCACCAGAATTCACCGGTCGCCCAAACCGCAGCCGCATCCGTGCGGACAATTGGCGTGCCGATCGCGCCCAGCGCGCCATACATATTGGAGTGCGAGTCCGATGCCACCACGAACGAACCGGGAACCACATACCCGCGCTCGACCATGATCTGGTGCCCAATGCCCGACCCCGCGGGATAGAAATCCACGCCGTGCTCTTTGGCGAACGCTTCAATGGCGCGGTATTTCTTGAGGTTTGCTTCATCCTGATTCTGGATGTCGTGATCGAGCGCGAACGTAAGCTGGCGCGGATCTTTCACCTTCTTCGCGCCGATGCCCTTAAACTTGCCCATCACCGCCGAGGTGTTGTCGTGCGTCATGCACCGGTGCGGACGAATCGAGAGGAAGTCGCCGGTCCGCAGCGGCCGCGCTGGCCCCTCGGTCATGTGTCGCTGCGCGATCTTTTCAACGATGGTCTGACCCATAGCGAACTCCCAATAACTCAGCCCTTCCGCTGCAACTCAAATCCCAGATACTGCATCTGCCCCATGTGGTCATGAAGATGCGTCGCGCATTGCAGCACGATTTCAAACCGGTCGCGGGCGTCGGCGCCCACTGCCGCGTATTCCTTTGACCAGTCATCCGCCGTCTGGCTGTTGATCGCGCCGGTCACTACCTCAATCGCCTGATCGAATTTCTTCAACACCTCGGCCTTAGGTAGCCGCGTTGTGTCGGAGAACTCCAGCGGGCGGTTCCGTACATAGCCTGTCCCCGCAATCCGCGCTCCAATGTAGTAATTCAAGTTGCCCGTGAGATGCAGCACAAGATGGCCAAAGCTGTTGCCGAAAGGAAAAGGCTTGGCCCAGAACTGCTCTTCGCTCAGCGATGCCGCCATCTCGCCAAGCCAGCCCGCGAGTTTCTTGTAGCGTGATGTTAGGTCCGACGTAATTGTCTGGTTTAGATCCGTCATAAGTTTTCCCTGCCTGCGTAACGCCAGAAGCCAAGCCTCCCCCGACCAAACAGCCGAGGACGGCTGTCCCTGCGTGATTCTCTCTAGTGGTGTTTCTTGCTGGTCTCTTCGACCCCTTGTGCTTTCGGCTTTACGTCCGCCTTCATCAGCGCCATCAGCTTCGAAGCCGACTCGCCCTTCTCCAGATTCCAGATCGCGCCGATCAGCTTGTCCTGCGCTCTCGCGGAAAGGGCGCCCTCCGCCAGCGCCCGAAATTTCTCTTCAATCTCGGCATCGCTCAACGGATTTCGCGGATCGCCCTTTGGATAATCCAGCTGCTTCGAAAACTGCCGCCCATCGGTGGTCGTGATGTTCACAATCACCCGCTGCAACGCCGGGAATACTCTCTCGATCTCGGGGTCCGCCACGACTTCCACTTTGTTCAGCTGTGCGCGAATCGTCGGGTCCATGATCTTCTTCATCTCGAATTGCGCCGGCGTAACTTGCCGGTCCACCAGCGCCGCCGCAATCACGTAGGGCAGCGAATGGTCCGCCGTCTCCTTGGTATGCGGATCGTACTTGCTAGGATCCGAAAGAATGTCGGCGGCGCGCGCCAGCGACCGGACCTGAATCTTCTCCACCTGATCCGGGTGCAGGTCGTTTTCCTTGACCAAGTCAAGCACGGCCGATATGGGAGTGTGCGTCAGCGCCTCGGTCGGGAAAAATTTCATCCCGCACTGCGTAATGCGCCACGATTCACCAAGCCCGTCCGTCAGCAAATTCTTGTTCCATTCCGGGCCGTAGCAGTGCACCAATCCTTCCTTGCCATCGATCACGTGCTCGGGACCGGTATAGCCTCGCTCGGCCAGCAGCGCCGCCAGCACACCGCTCTGCGTGGCCATCGGATCGACCGTATTCTTCATCATCGTCAGCTTGCCCGCAGTTACAGCGCCCATGGTGCAATGCCGCGAAGCGGAGATTCCTATAGCATGTTGAATCTGTTCCCAACTCAAATGGAGCGCGCGCCCCGCCACAATCGGAGAGACAAACGCTGTCAAAGTCGCGTGATGCCAGCCGCGCTCGCGAATCCCCGGAAATGCCGCCTCGCACAACCGCATTTCAAACTCGTGCCCCAGCACAAATCCGACGATCAATTCCTTGCCGTCGCTTTGGGCGCGTTCGCAGCAAGCCATCGCCGCCGGAAAAATATCGGAGGGATGCGACGGATCCTGCTTCCAGTAAATGTCGTTGTAATCCATGCAGCGGATCATCAGTGCGTTCGCTAGCGACGCCGAAACCGCGTCCATCTTTTTCCCCGTGCCGATAACGGTGGCTGGCCCGCGCCCGGCGATCTCCTTCAGCACTTCGAGTGCAAGCGTCACGTCATGCTGCTGATATCCCCCCAGCGCGCAACCCACCGAATCGAGCAGAAAGCGCTTGGCCTGGTACACCGCTTCCTGCGAGAGCTGCTCGTATTGCAGCCCCGCAGCCCAGCGGGACATGGTTGCGGTGATGGTTTGTTTGGCGGCAGTTTGTGGCGTGGACAAGGACCTCTCCTCTGTTGAATGCAGTTATCGGTCGACCAGTTGTCAGTTTTCAGTCGTCCGTCGAATCCTGCAATCTGCAACCAGCGACCGTCACTTCACTTTCACGTTCTTCGGATTCTTGAACGGCAGAAACGCCATGAAATCGGCGTGATGCACAATGAACGCCTCCGTCGTGCGCTTCACCAGATCGCCCTCGGCGGCATGAGCGGCGATGATGTGGCACACTGAGTCCGGGACGCCGCACTCCATCGCCAGCGCGACTCCGGTAAACGGATGCCGCAAGGCTTCGCCGCGCTCGCTTTGCCGGCTCTTCCCGTCCGGACCGATCTCATACTCCAGCAACTTGCCGACGTCTGCCAGGATTGCGCCGGCAATCACCACGTCTGTGTCGATCGGCAGCGCGCGGCCCATGAAGTCGGTCATTGCTTTCGCGCTGTCCCGCGCAATATGGACTACGCAGCGCTTGTGCTCCATAAAGGTAATCGGACAATTCGGAACCAGCAGGGTAAAAGGAATTCGATTCAGGTCGTCGGGCTTCAGCGGACTGCGCTCGAGCGCCTTGACCCAGGCTCGCGTCACCTGCTCGCGCAGCGTGGCATCGCCGATCCACTGAATTTCAGGCCACAGCCGTTCGACGGCCTCGCGCATCAGGAAACCTCCAAGGACTGGCTAAGAATCGACTCTGTAAAAAGGAGGACCCAATAGCTTACCGAAGTCTACGGGAACGCGTCGAGACAACGCCACACACGCAGATGTGATCTGGGAAATCGGGTTGAAGGTGATTTTTGGCGAATATGCAGAATCTCATTGACTCAATTTGCATCGACCCCTCTCCATGCGGTCTTTTAAACTCAAAGACTTAGGAAACTCGCTCCACTCAGGTCTTTGAGAAATAAGGACTTATTTGTAAGATATTTAAGAATCAATGAGTTAGCGGTAGATTGGTCTTATTTTTCATGGAATTCGATCCTGGTCTTTGAGGAATAGACTTCAGGTCCGGCGGCTCGAGGCACAGGGCAGTCTGTTTCGAAGCCGCGAAACGGGGGCAGTCGGCTCCTTCGATGGTTAGTGTAAATGGGGATGTTACGCCACCTACCACCGGACAGATCATTGGAGTCTGTATCTGTTCGTCCTATCTGCCCTGTCATTGGTCCCACATCTGGATGATCCAGCGGCCTTTCCCGGATTGTCGGTCATATACACTGCCCGATCCGTGCGGATGATCTCGTATGATCGCTGAACGCAAGGCTCCCCACTGTGTTCGGATTTCGCCGTGATTTTCTCGTTGTCCCAGTGTGTGACCGGCAGGAGTTCGATTCTATTTAGGATCACCTTCTCGTCGAAAGCGTGATGGGCCGCCTGAGCCAAGATACAAACGTTGAACCGCTTAAGACAGCGCAAAGCGACGCCAAATCGAAGAGTATCCGCTGTTCCTTCTGAAAACCAGGTGTCCCCCTGAGCATCCACCTCGCTCTGACTCCAGCAGAATCTTCGATTACACGCCGTCTGCGGGGCATTGGCATTGTCTTGGGCGAAGCAACGCGAAAGCACCGCTAGAAAAACTGCGAACACCCAGACACTTTGAATTTTCATTGCCACCAGTATATGTGTTCGTGATATTCAACCCTACCCGTAGCTGCTGAAATCAGGATATAGCAACAGTTAATGCTCCTACGATTAGGGTTAAAAGGGGATGCGCTGTGGCGGGCAAACAGAATACAATCGCTCGTCCAGGAGGTTTGATGCAAGCGGAAGTGTGCGGCTTTTTCCGTGTGATCCCGATCGTGGTTGCTGGTGCGGTCGCACTTGCGCAGGAGAAGACTCCGGACAAGCACGTGCAAGAGATAAGCGCCGAGCAAACGCAAGACATGATTGTCGCCAGCCCCCTGTGTCAGCAAGTAAGGAAAGATGGAAAAAAGAAAGTCACGGTACATGAATTGGATCCTGTAACACTCGAACCTGACCTTTCCTCCCTTATGCAAAAGAGCGACGATGTTGTACTGGTCGGTGGAGGCACCCGCAGAGCTGATGTGATATCTCCCAACGGTACAGATGTAGTCGCTTATGAGGATGCTAGAGTGCTGCGGGTCTGGAAGGGATCCCATGAAGTTGGAGATGTCATCACCTTTGCGATCCCTCGGGGGCGTGTTTTTTGCGAGGCGGGGCTGCCAACCGGCCCAGGCCCTTTCTTGACCGCCGAAACCACCGTAAGGCTTCCCGACTTTGAATGGTTCCCAAATGGCCCGGTTGTTCTATTTTTGCGCCGATCGCAGGGAGATGAGGCGCAAACTACGCCGGGGCTCAGGCTAACGGGAGGCGGTGGTTTTCAGGGAATGTACGGCATCAGAAAAGGGTCCGCTCCCGGTGAGGTTTGTTATAAGGCTCGCTATCGTGGTCTTGTTGATGATGTAGCAAAATGTACTGCTTTTGTTAGTGCTAGCCGAGAACCAGTCTCGTTCTGTTGCCGTTTCGATCCGCTCACCAAGAAATTCGAGGGAATGCCCTTCCACGATTTGTTGAAAAAGGTGCAAGCCGCAGCGGATTCGTTGGGCACTGGACAGGCGGAAAACGCGAAGTAGCACTAACTGACGAAACCAGCGTTAGCGCTCAAAACCCCGGCGCGAGTGTACTTCCGAATGGCAGCCTTATTTTGCCGCCGATCCTGCCGCGCCTTTTTCTGCCTCAATCGGCAAGAACTCGATGGCGCAGCCTGACGCTCCGCAGCTCAACTGGCCGCGCCGAACAATCTTGATTGACGAAACATCCGGAAACCGGACCGGAAAATCCTTTTCGCGCAATTGCTCGCCTGCGGAACGAAGGCTTTCGTCGCCGTCAACAAACTCCGCGCGCTCCGGACGCGGCGAGCTGTCAAATACGAGATTGAACCGTGCGGAGACTTGCTTGCCTGTGATAACGCTAAGTTTCACCGTGCGCGACTGCACCAACTCCGCTGGCGCCTGCGCGAGATCTTTTGCCGCCGCTGAGGGGTCGCCAGCCAGCTTCGCCAGACGCGTCCGCGAGTCCTGCACGTCACTTCCGCCCGCCGCGACCGCAAGCGCATACATGTGACGCGCCTTCTCCGGCTGACCCTGTTTTTCGAACACTTGGCCCAGCCGGTTGGCAACCGTCCCCGACTGGCTTAGCAGCCACGCCGACTGGAGAAACTGCATCGCCGCCAGATTTTCGCCACGCTGAAATTTCGCCCACCCCATCCGCGACCAGGCCAGCGCCACCAGCCGCATCGACGAGAATGCCGATGGCCCCAGCCGGTCCAGTTCTCCCGAGTCGAACTGCCCACCGATGTCGTAAAGTACTTGCTGCGCATCGTTCTCGGTCTGCGTCGGATCAATGTCGTTCGTCATCTTTAGCGCCGCGGCAAAGATATCCTGACTGGAGTCTCCGCCCGCGCTGCCCGTCAACCCCTTCATCAACTCTTGCGCTTGCGATTTCTCTCCCAAGCGCTCGTACACCTGTGCCAGGGCCATCTTCGTTTCCGGATCGTCCGGGGGAAGCGCCGCCGCCGCTTCCAGTTCCTTGCGCGCGTCGGCATCGCGTCCCAACTGCGCCAGCAGCAGGCCGAGATTCTTAAGTGTCGGCTTTTCGTACGGAGCCATCTCCAACTGCTTGCGATAAGCCGCAATCGCCTCGTCATTCTTACCCGTCTGCTGCAGCTCCATGGCCAGGTCGGCGTTGGCGTGTTTATGGTCCGGATCGAGCTCAATCTGTTTGCGGAACGCGGCGATCGCCTCCGCATGATGGTTGGCGCCGGCGTAGGCGAGTCCCAGGTCATACCAGCCGTCTTTGATGCTTGGATTCGCCAAAGTGGAATCCGCGTCCACTGCGCGCTTCAGCAGATCAATCGCCGTCCGATAATCCTTGCTCTGCAGCGCTTTCGCTCCCGCTTTGTGCAGTTCCGCGGGAGTTCCTTCCATTTTCGAAGCCGTCGCCGTCGCCCCTTGTCCCGACGGCGTCAAGATCGTGGCCGACAAGAGCGCATCCTGATCGCTTTGCGCGGCGGTGCGAAACGACTCGTAGTCCGCCCGGCGCGACGCCGCCAGCTCGTTCACCTTCACCGCAAGTTTGCGCTCACCCTCCAGCATTCCCTTGCTCAGCGAATACGTCGATGAATAGTCGCCATAGTCTCGCGACATTTTCACCGAAGTCGGCGTCCGCACCGTGTAGTTGGAGGGAAACTGTAGGCGGACCCGGTAATCCATTTCGCCGGCAGGACCGATGTCCAGCGGCTCCTTGGTTTTTTCCGACGCCCGAATCGGCGGCAGCCCCAGCGGCGGAATCGGACGAAAATTCACGCTCGCCGAGGGCACCACAAAATACTGGTCCCGATGCAAGCGATACTTCAAATGAAAAGGCTTGCTCGTGTCTTCGATGGAATCTAGCTGGACGTCGTCGACGTCGCCCGGCAATCCCCAATTGGCCGAGAGCACTTTCGCAAAGTCCTTCCACTGCGCTTGCGAGTATCGGCGAAAGCTTCCCCGCATCGGCCAATCGCGGTCGCCCTGGGCCGTGACCTCAAGCGTCGCATCGAGCGCGCCGAACTCGCTGAACTTGCCGTCGAGCGTAAAGTGCATGAACGTCTTGACCGGTGAATCCGACGGCGTGCGCTGCAGACCTCCCGCGCTGTCCTCGGAAGCAACCACTGCCTGTTTATTCCGCAACTGGTAAAGAATCAGACCAAACGGAGTCACTTCAGGAGTCGTATCCAGCCAGGTCAGCTCCGTTCCGGTGCCCAGTCGCACCGCCGTGATCACGTGATCGAACTGCGCCGGCGAGGGCACGTCGGCATCCAGCTTGCGGGAGCTGCCGATGAGCACCGGATAACTCTGGATCCCTTCTGCCCGCAGCAGGGAAGACAGCAGCGTGTGCTTGTCCTTGCAGTCGCCGTAGCCGCTCTGCAGAACATCCGAGGCCGCGTGCGGTTGATAGCGTCCGACTCCGAGCGAGATGCTGACGTAACGCACATTGCGCGCCACGAAATCGTACAGCCGCCGCGCCTTTTCATCGGGCGTGGCCGCTCTCTTGGTGAGTTCCTCGGCCTTTTTTCGAACGCTGTCGTCCACCGTCATGCGCTCGCCTTGCAGCTTCGCATACCACGCCGCGATCTGCTTCCAGTCGGTGAACGTCGTCAGCTGGACATCGGGCCCGGTTTCTTCGTCGGCGTCGTCTCTGTCTCTGTCTTTGTCCTTGTCGGTTTCCGGCTGGATATCCTTCACCACCCAGGAATAAACGCGCCGGTCGCCGGTCTCCTGAATCTCCGGTTTGTGCTTGGGCGTCTTGAGCTTCAGATCACGCGCCTTGGGCACATTGATCTCCAGCCGGTCCTCGTTGACCGCCACGCCCTTCGGAAATGTGTATTCGTACCAGAAATTTCCCGCGGCCAGCGGCGTAACGACCCGAGTTACGGTGCGGTATTCCAGCGTGTCGCCAGGCTGCAGCGCGGCCACGGAAATATGCCGTTGCCGGTAGTCGCTATACATTGGAGCTTCTTTCAACACGTCGGGAGCGAAATCCTGCGCCGTCGATTCCGGCGTCACCACCACTTGCCCATCCGGCTTGCGCACGCGGACGTATTCGACCTCCAATTTCTCGGTGGCCGACGAATATCCGAAAACCAGCTGGCCGAATGCTTCCACGCCCGCCTGGCTCTGAATCCGAACCACGGCCTCGGTCTCGCTCACTTCGGTTCCGTCGTTTTCAAAATGGACACGATTCAAGATTCGCTCGAAGACCGCGGCCTCTTCGGCGTTGTTCGTTTTCTGCCCGGAGGAAGAAGGAGACTGCGCCAAAGCAGTCGAAATCATTACGCTGACAAGCAAGCCGACGAGGAAGCAGACGAGGAGGAGGAAGCGATTGACCACTCGCGAAACGCGACAGGACATATTGCAGTTCTTTTACGCCGTGCGCAGCGTAAAATCAAACGAAGCGAAATGAATTTCACCCGAATCTTCCGACTCATTTTGATCCCGATTTTTTTCTCCAGCCTGCTGGCTGCGGAAACCCCGCTGGCGGTGGTGGATGAACCCGTGCCCGCCATTGAAGCGGGCGTGGAATTCCACGTTCTTCTCCATGCCAGCGGCGGCGCTCCACCCTACGTCTGGAGCGTAGCCAGTGGCGATCTTCCGGAAGGAATCACCCTTACCCCGGAAGGCCTGCTCAGCGGACGCCCCACCGCGCCGGGAGACTTCCTGCTGACCTTGAAGGTTGAGGACTCCGGCCATCCTCCGCACACCATTACCAAAGACTTCCGGTTGGTGGTCACCGCTTCTTTGTTGCTCGAATGGCTGCAATCGCCCAAAGTCCACGACAACCGGATTGACGGCTCCGTCCAAGTCTCTAACGGCTCCCGTAACACCTTCGACCTGACAGTCATCATCGTGGCGGTCGCCGAAGATGGGCGAGCAACCGCGATCGGCTACGAGCACTTTCCGCTCAAAGCGGGCACGACCAACGTTAAGATCTCCTTTGGCAACACCCTGCCCTTTGGCGCCTACGTGGTCCACGCCGATGCCATTGCTGAAATCCCCACCCGGAAAGTGATTATTCGCCAACGGCTGCAAACCCCTCAGGCGCTGCAGATCCTTCAGGGCCCGTAGCCCTTTCTCCGCGCCCGGGTACGCTAGTCACTTGCCGTCCCTGTGCTATCCCGATTATCTTTAGGCGGTTGCACCAGATTGCGGTCGTGGTGTATCCTCCGAAAAACCTTCCCCGTTTCGTATGGAGCTTTTTCTTAATCTCTGTTGGTTGTCGCTGCTGGTGCCCGCCTGTCTGCTGTGGCGCCACCGCAACCGTTCGTGCGGCGGGGATGATCGAACCCACGATGGTCGAACCAAAACTCGCACGGCGTCTCCACTCGTCTTTGTCTGTGTTCTGGGCTGCGCACTCGTTCTCCTATTCCCCGTGATTTCGGCCAGCGACGACTTGCACGCCATGCGCGCCGAGATGGAAGAATTCTCCCCCGGCAAGCGCACTGTCTGCCAAACGGCGGGGCAGAAGGCCTGCGCCTGGCACGGCTCCGGGCAGAATCTGCCCGCGGTTGTACCAGCCATGGTTTCCATGAGACTCACTGGCGAAGGCTGGCACGAACTCCTCATCGCTCCTCTTGCGGTGCCTGCAACTCCGTCAATCCTCCGCGCCAGCCGTGCTCCTCCGTGCTCTTGCCTCGGGTAGCTCGCTCCATCTCCGATCCGTTGCATTCAAGAATTGCGGGCGGAGTACCTTGATGTCTACGAGATTCTTACGAGGGAACCCCACATACTCATCGGAGTCCGCGTCCATAACATCGCGGACACCCCGCGGAGAGAGTAGGTTACCCATCAATCAAGCCTCCGGAAATCGAGAGGCTCTAACGGAGTTCCTCGGTGCGCATGAAAATCCAGCGATGTTTCTGGCGTCTTCTGGTTATGACGCTGGCAGTTGGTGGGGTTTCATCCGCGCAGCAGCCAGGGTTGCCGCCAGCCCCGACGTCCGTCCAAGTCCTGACCTGGGAGAACGTAAAAGACCGTTTCGAAATGAACAACCCGACGCTGCTGGCCGACAAGCTGAGTATCGACGAATCGAAGGCGCAGGAGATCACGGCGTTTCTGCGCCCCAATCCAGACTTCACTCTGTCGGCGGATGGTACCCAGATCACCCCGAATAAAGGCGTCTGGCGGCCGTTCGCGGGCACTTTTGAGACGCCCGGCATCAGCTATCTGCACGAGAGGCGGCACAAGCGGGAGTTACGCCTGGAGAGCGCAAAAAAAGGGACACTCATCGCCGAGTCGACTCATGCCGACTTGGAGAGAACTCTGCTTTTCAGCCTGCGCGGCGCTTTTGTTTCGACTCTGCAGGCGAAAGCGGTGCTCCAGTTAGCAAAAGATAATCTGGACTATTACGACCGCGTACTCGACATCAGCCGAACCCGATTCAGTGCCGGCGACATCGCTCAAATCGATCTCGACCGGCTGGAACTGCAGCGGGTGCAGTATGAATCGGACTTGCAGTCCGCAGAGGAGAACCTGGAAAACGCCAAAATCCAGCTGCTCACACTGCTGAATGACCGCACTCCGATTGAACAAGTCGACGTAACCGGGCCCTACGATTTCAGCGACCAACTCATGCCGCGCGATGACTACCGTAAGATTGCGATGGACACACGTCCGGACCTGAAAGCAGCCGTCGAAGCCGTGGACAAAGCCCAGACCGATCACAAGCTTGCGGTGGCCAACGGCTCAACCGATCCGACCTTTGGCGCATGGTACACGCACAACTCTTCCACCAATAACCCGTTTGCCATAAATACTGTCGGCGTCAATATCAGCATTCCTCTGCGCATCTTCGACCGCAATCAGGGGGAGAAGCTGCGCACCAAGCTCGATATCACGCGCAATGAAAGATTGCGGGACGCAGCCGAAGCGCAAGTGCTCAGTGACGTCGATTCCAGCTACGCCACAGTGGAAAGCAATCTGGTTCTACTGCAGCCGTACAAGGCGAAGTACCTACAGATGTCGGTCCGAGTGCGGGACACGATTACGTTTTCCTATCAGCACGGTGGGGCGTCGCTGCTGGATTTCCTGAACGCGCAGGCGGAGTACCGCAGCGTGCAATTGAACTACGTGAATTTGGTCGGCTCCTATTTGACGTCCGCGGCTCAACTGAATATGGCGGTGGGCCGGGAGGTGATTCCATGAAAAACCGATACTTCGAAATATCAGCCGGGGCGGCGCTGGGTCTGGCTCTTGCTTGTTCCCTCGCGGGATGCGGCGAAACCAAAGCAGACCCGAAGGCCGAAGCGCCGCCCAAGGCGACCGTCGAGCCTGACCTGGATGCCGACAATTTCAAGGTTGACCATCCCGACCAGTTTCCATTGGTCACAGCGGTTGAGCATAAGGCGGCGCCGGCCCTGAATGTCACCGGCGTGGTGCAGCCCGATATCGCTCGCGCCGTGCCCGTGATCTCGCTGGCCGCAGGGCGAGTCGTCGAAATTAAGGCCAGGCTGGGTGACACCGTGAAGAAGGGCCAGTTACTGCTGAGAGTTCAGAGCAACGATGTCTCCGGAGCCTATCAAACGTATCGCAAGGCCGAAAACGATGAGCGCTTGGCGCGCATACAACTCGAAAGGGCGCAGATTCTCTACGACAAGGGAGCCATCGCCAAGAGCGCCTTCGAACAAGCGGAGGCCACGGCACAAGACGCCAAAGCCGACCTGGACGCCGCCACCGAACAATTGCGCCTGCTCGGCATCGACAAGAACCATCCCTCCGGTATCGTCGACATCTTTGCGCCCATATCAGGCGTGATCACCGACCAGCAGGTTACCAACGCGTCAGGCGTGCAAGGCTTGGGCTCGCCGAACCCTTACACCATCTCCGACCTTTCCTATGTTTGGATCGTCTGCGACGTTTACGAAAACGATCTCGACGCGGTGCACGCCGGCGAGTATGCGGACATCCACCTGAATGCCTACCCCAACAGAGTCTTCAAGGGCCGGATCGACAACATTTTGCCGGTTCTCGATCCCAATCTTCGCACCGCCAAAGTACGGCTTGAGGTCGCCAACCCCGGAATGATGCGCGTCGGAATGTTCGTCAGCGCGACCTTCTACGGCAAACAACCGGAATCGCGGGCGGCAGTGCCCGCCGCCGCCATTCTGCATTTGCACGACCGCGAATGGGTTTACACGCCGGTTCCGAAGAGCCCGGGGCATTTCAAACGCCTCGAAGTGGTCACAGGCAATATGCTTCCGGGCAATCAGCAGGAAGTCGTTTCCGGTATCAAGCCGGGAGATCAAGTGGTTTCGAATGCGCTGGTACTGCAAAACACGTTGGAGCAATGAATCGGAACAGTAAATGGGAGCAAGGAACGGGAGCAATGAATGATTCGCCGAGTCGTTGATTTTGCTCTGGACAACCGCCTGCTGGTGCTGGCTTTTGCGCTGATTCTTTTCGCCAGCGGCATTGTCGCGTTCCGTGACCTCCCCATTGAGGCCTATCCCGACGTGGCCGACAACTACGTCGAGATCATCACGCAATGGCCGGGAATCTCGGCGGAGCAAATCGAGCAGCAGGTCACCATCCCGCTCGAAATCGTCATGAACGGCATCCCGCATGTCGTGCACCTGCGTTCGTTCTCGCTCTTCGGACTCTCCGACCTGAAGCTGATCTTCGACGAGGAATCGGACAACGACTGGAACCGGGAGCGGGTCCTGGAGCGCCTCAGCCAAGTCACCCTGCCGCCGGGCGTGGTGCCGCAAATGGGCACGGACTGGAGTCCGGTCGGCCAGATTTATTTCTTCACCCTGCACAGCACCAATCCCGCCTATGATCCGATGGAGTTGAAGTCCCTGGAAGACTGGGTCGTCGAAAAGAGCTTCAAATCTGTTCCCAACATTGTCGATGTTTCCAGCTTCGGCGGCCCCACTCGCGAATACCAGGTGCGCGTCGACCCCAACAAGCTCATCGCTTACGGCCTGAGCCTTGCCCAAGTCGAGCAGCAACTCACCAACAATAACGTCAACGCCGGCGGAAGTTTCATCCAGGAAGGTCTGCAGCAGATCAACGTCCGCTCGGTCGGATTGGTCGATCGCGCCCAGGACATCGAACGCACCGTCCTCATGACCAGGAATGGCACTCCGCTCCGGGTCAAGGACATCGCGGTCGTTTCCCAAGGTCCCAAGATTCGCCTCGGCCAATTTGCCAGAGCTTGCAGTACTTGCCCTAGCGCCTACGGCGCGATTCATCACGAGGATGGCAAGATCATCGATAACGACGATGTGGTGTCCGGCATCGTTCTGCTGCGGAAGGGAGCAACCGCCGAGAAGGCCCTGGAGGGCATCCACGAAAAAGTGGAAGAGCTCAACCATCACATCTTGCCTCCGGGAGTCAAAATTGTCCCTTTCCTTGATCGCAGCACGCTTGTTCATTTCACCAGTCACACCGTGCTTCACAACCTGGCCGAGGGAATGATCCTGGTATCGATCGTTCTCCTTCTGTTTTTGGGGAACGTGCGAGGCGCGCTCATCGTCGCCGCAACCATTCCGTTTGCGCTCCTGTTCGCGGCCATCTGTCTGGATTTGCGGCACATCCCAGCCAACCTGCTGTCCTTGGGCGCATTGGATTTCGGGGTGGTGGTGGAAGGCGCCATTGTCCTGATCGAAAACATCATTCGCCATCTAAGCCACAGCGATGGGGTCAAGACCTCTACGGAACGAATCAGTTTTGCCTCGCATGAAGTACAGCGCCCGGTGTTCTATGCCATCGTCATCACCATCACGGCCTTTTTGCCGATCTTTACGCTGCAACGGGTCGAAGGCAGACTCTTCCACCCCATGGCATGGACCGTTGCCTTCGCGCTGCTGGGGGCGTTGCTCTTCTCGATTCTAGTGGCGCCCGTGCTCGCCAGTTTCGCGTTCGCCAAGGGAGCAAAGGAGTGGCGCAACCCGGTCATGAGCTTCGTGAGTGAACAATATCGCGCTGCCCTCCGCTGGGCGATTCGGCGGCGCGTGATTACCGTTGGTGTGTGCGTGCTTCTGGTTGCCTTCGGAAATTACCTCGCTTTCAGCGGCATCATCGGTTCCGAATTTCTGCCCCACCTGGATGAAGGTGCGCTGTGGGTGCGCGGCACGCTGGCGCCCAGCACTGGCCCGGACGAGGGCATCCGGGTCGCGAACCAGGCGCGCATCGTCCTTTGCTCTTTTCCGGAAGTACCGCAATGCACCAGCCAGGTGGGCCGGCCCGATGACGGGACCGATAATACCGGCTTCTTTAACACCGAGTTCTTCGTGGACCTGAAGCCGAAAGAAGAGTGGCGGCCTGTCTTCCACGAAAACAAGGACGAATTGATCGCGGCCATGAATCGCGAACTCGACAAAATCCCGGGCGTCCTCTGGGGGTTTTCTCAACCCATCGAAGACAACATGGAAGAGGCGGTCAGCGGAGTGAAGGGCGCCCTGGCCACTAAGGTCTATGGCGACGATTTGAAGGTCCTCGAAGACAAGAGCGATGAGATTGTCGGGATCATGCACCAGATCAAAGGCATCGAGGACCTCGGCGTCTTCCGCGTGCTCGGCCAGCCCAATCTGAATGTGACCGTTGACCGCGATGCCGCCGCACGTTACCAGATCAACGTCTCCGACGTGCAGGATGCGGTGCAAACCGCGGTGGGTGGCAACGCGCTCACCCAGGTCCTCAAGGGCGAGGCGCGCTACGACCTGGTGATGCGCTATCTCCCGCAATACCGCGACACCAGGGAAGCCATCGGGAATATCCGCCTGCTATCGCCTTCTGGCGAGCGGGTATCGCTCGCCCAGCTCTGCAAGATCAAGGAAACAGACGGCGCCTCGGAAGTCTATCGCGAAGGCAATCGCCGTTATGTTGCTATCAAGTACAGCGTGCGCGGCCGCGACCTCGGCAGCACAGTGGAAGAAGCGATCAAAAAGGTAGAAGAACAGGTCAAGTTGCCTACCGGATACAGCATCGAGTGGGAGGGGGAGTACAAGAGCCAGAAGCGGGCCAATGCGCGGCTGCTGATCGTGCTGCCCATTACTATCCTCATCATCTTCATCATCCTCTACACGATGTTCAAATCCTTTAAATGGGCGCTGTTGATTATGGCGACGGTTGCCATTGCCCCCATCGGCGGTTTGCTTGCTCTGTGGATCACCGGCACCAACTTTAGCGTCTCCTCCGGAGTGGGCTTTCTGGCGCTGTTCGGCGTCTCCGTGCAAACCGGAGTCATCATGCTGGAATACATCAACCAGCTCCGGGCCCGGCGCTACACCATCGAAGAAGCCGCCGTTGAGGGCGCGGTCCTGCGCTTGCGGCCCATCATGATGACCATGCTGGTGGCAACTCTGGGACTGCTGCCCGCCGCGCTCTCGCACGCCATCGGTTCCGACTCGCAGCGCCCTTTCGCAATCGTCATCGTCGGAGGCCTGATCGCAGCCCTGGTTATGAGCGTCTTCCTGCTGCCCACCTTATATGTCTGGATCGCGGGCGAGCGCGACGTCCTGCCTGTGTCCGAAGAAGGGTTCGAGTTGGGCGAGCACGTGGACTGACCAGTACAGCTAACCGGTTTGCAGCGAATCGCCGCTGTTGGACGCTCGCGATTTGTGTATCCTGAATAGCTATAGTCCCGCTGCCGGAAGACTCGATGCCTGAAAAATCCGACCAAGATATAGAAGAGATCCTGACACGTCACGCACTCGACCTCAATCGACTCAGGGACGCCTTCGGTTTGCTGGGCGTCTCTCCCTGCTCCTGGTGCAAGAAGTTTCTTCGCCGCTCCGATCCCGGCGCCTTGTTCGATGCCGGCGAACTGGTTTGCTACGGCTGCATTCACGACTGGTGGACGCACCGCTGCACGGAATTGAGCACCAAAGACCGCGAAACCCTCGAAAGCAAGCTCGTCTTCTGGCTGCGCGCCAACCATCGTGCCGAGATCTTCAAGGACTCGGCCAAGCTCCCCGAAAGTACGCTGCAGGAACTGAACCTCGTCGCCAGCTGCCTGGAATGCCGCGGAACGGGAACATCCTTGGGGGAGGAACGCTGCCGCTACTGCGCCGGCCGCGGCACGGTGTGGGTAGTCGTTTCGCGGCAGAGCTGAATCTGAGAACGCCCGTCCACTATACCCAGTACGGTTTTCTTGCTTTTTGGCCGTGCTTCCACTAGATTTCATAGTTCCTCACTCTGATGAGCGGGCGAGCCGCAAACTTGCCTCCAGGAGTAGTCGGTATGAAGCGGAGTTCTATCGGGCTCGCCTTGGACGCGCTGATCGTAGTCGCGGCGTTTGTGGCGCTTTCGAGCTGCGGGTTCCAAAAGAGGCTGGTAGCAATCACCATCATCCCCTCTGGAGCGAACATTACGGGCCCAGGCCTAGTCATAAACTTCAAAGCTACCGGGATATACGTCCATCCGCCCGACTCCAGGGATATCACGGATTCGGTAGTATGGACGTCGGCAGCGCCGCAAGTGATCAAGATCGTTTCAAATACGGGCGTTGCCACCTCGGGATTCGACTGCGGCACCAACATCACCATCACGGCAACGGCTTACAGCGATCCGCAGAACAATTCCGGAAGCGTGGTCGTGGGTACGGCGCTGGTGAACGTGACCCAACCGGGAAACTGCCAGTAGCGCTTTATTGATCTTCGAGCAGCTTGCCGAGCGTGGGTTTGTGTTTCTCGGGCTTGGTCTTCTTCGGGGCTACGAGTTGGGAAGCTTTTGGGCTCCCGACGCGTTCGCGGGCCATTTCGCGGACGATCTTGGCAGCCGAGAAGACTTTCTTCTTGCGTTTGCGCGGCATAGTCCCGACGCTCCCCTAAACGAAAAACCTTCGTGGTCGTGGTCCTGCGTGCCCTTCGTGGTGGATGACTCTCGTCCGCAGCATTGCGAAATTGAGGCACTTCCCAATGCCCGCATCTTCGCACATTCAATCCGGAAAAGTGCAATAATCTGAGGTTGGCGTTGGGCCCGGAATTCAGTGCCGAGGGCTTCATTCGCCGAGGCCTTAATTCATGGATGAGCGCGAGTTTTTTGACGAAAAATCCGATAAGAAGCCAGCTAACCTGAGTTGTCCGCATTGCCATCAGTCGGCGGAGTATGAGATCCAGTGGCTGGTGCGCATGAAGAAGAAAAGCCTGCCGCCGCGCGCCGACGATCGCGACCGCGCGAAATTCGCCAAAGCGCAGTCTTATATGCTGCGCCGCGACGACATGATGATGTGCAAGAACCTGCGCTGCCGCAAGCGCTTCGAGATTACCGGCGTGCAGAGCGTCGCCTTTCTGCAGTAGAACGTCGGTCGTTTGTCTTCTGTTGTCTTCGTGGATGCGGAGCGGTTTATCTTCTCTCGGGGTTCCCCATCTATTCGCCGTCTCTGTCCTACGGTCAATATGTCAACAATACTGTGTAGCGAATTTTCCTCTTGAGTGTAGGATTTGCCCGGGCGAGACACCGCGATTCCCGAGCGTTTGACTCCAAGTCTGTGATTCCGCCTGAGATGTTGCTTTTCTCGATCTGGTGGCATCGCGGTTGCAGCTTTTCCAACCGGTGAGCCACTTGCTTACCCCCAAGGAGGTTTTGTGTATACCGCAAGCAAAACGAGACGTGCTTACAACCTCAGTGGTTTATTAGCGTTGCTGGTAACCCTGGCCATGTTGTTCGCCAACCCAACGCCGGTGAGTGGGCAGGCGGCAAGCGGACAAGCGGCAAGCGGACAAAATGATCGGACCACCTCGCCGCCTCAGTATCGGGACGACGACACGACCCGCCAGGAAATCGCGGACATGGACCGGTTCCTCGACCAGCATCCGGAAATCGCGGGCCAACTCCGCAAGGACCCTTCGCTGATCGACAACCGGGAATGGGTCGCAAACCATCCCGCTCTGCAAGAGTATTTGCAGAATCATCCCAATGTGCGCGAGGAGTTTAAGGAGAATCCGAACGCGTTCATGAGGCGAGAAGATCGCTATGAGGGGCGAGAGGACCGAGATCGCGATCGAGACCGCGACCGAGATCGCGACCGGGATCGGGATCGGGATCGGGGTCGAGACAATGACATGACACGCAGGGACCTGGCTGACATGGATCGCTTTCTGGACAACCATCGGGAAATCGCCGAGCAGTTGCACAAGAATCCTGCGCTCATCGATAACCGGGAATGGGTCGCAAATCATCCCGCACTGCAGGAGTATCTGCAGAAGCATCCCGAAGTCAGCGAGGAATTCAGGGAGAATCCGAAGGGTTTCATGAGGCAGGAAGATCGCTACGAACGCAGTGAGAATGACCGCGATCACGACCGAATGAGAACAGGCGGCGATCGGAACCGCTACAGCGACAACGACTCTCGTGGCGAACTGACAAGCTTCGGCCAATTCCTTGGCGGACACTCAAGCATGGCGGCGGAACTCTCCAGGGACCCGTCACTGGCCAACAACAAGGAATATCTGGCGAGCCATCCGGAACTGAGTGAATACCTGAAAGCTCACCCGGCAATGAGTAAGCAACTGGCGGCGAACCCGCAAGCGGTGATGAGCTCGAACTGGGTGCAGCAGCAAAACGGGACTACGGGCGTAAAGTCTCCTATGCCCAAGGAGAAACCCCCTAATCAATAGTCACCAATCGTCAATAGGACGACCACAAGAACAGAACTGGAGGCCGAACCACCGGCCTCCCGTTCTTCTCTTGGTGCTCAAGACAAAATGCAACTTAGGTACATTAATTTCGGGGAGTATTCATCATGAAAATGAAAATATCAACCAGTACTATGCTCACGGCTATGCTGTCGCTGGTTCTCGCGGTTTCTTCCCTCGCCGAAAGCCCTAACAAGAAAAAGCAGCCCCAGCGAGGCATGTTGGAAAGCATGCAATCTGTTCCTTGTGGCGCCAAGGAGCGAGGGCTCACGGGAGTGGGGAGCGTGTTTGGATCGGTAGGGGTGCAACACGTCAACTCGCAGGAGCAGTTGTGTCCGCAATACCTGCTTCGAACCGATGACATGGACTACCACATTCGACCCCTGGACAAGAAGCACCCGGTGGTCCTTCCGGTTGGCCAGGAAGCCGTATTCAAAGTCAAGAAGGACCGTATGTTCGTGAGAGTGGTCGATGGGGACAAGAAAGCAAAAGCCTTCCAGGTGGTTGCGATGCAACCCGCGAACTCCGAGAACAAAGGGGATAGCACCGCGTACCATTCCTCTGATAATGATAAGCCCGCTGAATCTCGCCCGCCGGCGAACCCGGGCAGCAACGCGTCAAACAACAGGCCTCCCAGCAGCGAGGATCACAAAGTTAGCGACCCGGCAAACGACCATCCCCCGCAAGAGTGAAGCGGATTTGGCTGGCACATGTTGTTAAGATCGACTGAGGCGCGGACAGAAATGTCCGCGCTCGATTCCTTGATCTTGCGTTTGTTGATCTTACGTTCGTTGCCCCCATCACATTTCGTTGTCCCGTCCATTCGTTTATACTACCCAGTTTGATCTGCACCATTTGACGTTGTGTGAAGGATGGGAGTCGGTTCCGTGAAGATTCTGGTTTGCATGAAGCAGGTGCCGCAGAAAGACGCTCCGCTTAAGCTGAATGAGGCGGGGACGTGGATCCGCGAAGATGTTTCCTACGAAGTGAATGAGCCGGACGCATTCGCCCTCGAAGAAGCGTTGCGGCAGAAAGAAAAGCATACGGGCGAAGTCGTCGTGATTACGGCTGGCCCTACGCGGGCGATGCAGGTGTTGCGCGAGGCGCTGGCCAAGGGCGCGGACCGGGCTATCCATCTTGAGGATGATGCCTTTGTCGGGCTCGATGCGTACAACACGGCGCGGGCGATTGCAGCCGCGATTAAAGACGAGAAGTTCGACCTGATCTTTACGGGCCTGCAGTCGGACGATTACGGATATGCGCAGACCGGCGTCATTCTGGCCGAGATTCTCGGCCTGCCGCACGCGACCATCATCATGCAGATCGAAAAAAATGATGCAGGAATCCGCGTGAAAAGGGAACTGGAGGCGGGATTCTTCCAGTTTGTCGACATGCCTTGGCCGGCGGTGCTGACCATCCAGTCGGGCATCAACAAGCTGCGCTACGCGACGCTGATCGGGATCAAGCAGGCGAAGAATAAGCCGCTGCGCAAGGTGACGCTCGCGGAGGTGCAATCGTCGATGGGCGGAAATCTGCAGAAGATTGAGAAGCTCTACGTGCCGCAGAAATCGAAGAACACGGAGTTCCTGGAAGGCGCCCCCGCGGAAGTGGCCAAGAAACTGGTGGAAAAACTGAAGAACGAACTGCGCGTAATTTGAAGAGCAAGTTCTCGGTTCCCAGTTCTCAGTCTTCATTGAAGAGCTGAGGTTTTTCTGAGGACTGTGTTTGCGAAAACCGGGAACTGGGAACCGAGAACTTACTTTATGGCTGACACTATTCTGGTCATCGTCGAACAGCGTGAAGGAAAACTGAACCGTGTCTCCTGGGAGACGATTGCCGCTGGCCAAGCTATCGCTGCGCAAACGGGATGGACGGTCGAAGCGGCCGTCGCCGGGTCGGGGGTTGCTGCTATTGCCGGCGAGGTTGCCGCTAAGAAAGTCGCCAAGGTGTATGACATCGAGTCGCCAAAGCTCGAGCCCTATACTCCTGATGCCTTCGCTCATGCTTTGCAGCAGTTTCTCTCTCAGCATCCGGCGAAAATCGTATTGATGCCGCACACGTACCAGGTCCGCGATTTCGTCCCGAAGCTGGCAACGGCTCTGCAGACGACCGCTATCAGCGACGTCATCGGCGCGAAGTACGAGGGAGGCAAGCTGCTTTTCACGCGACAGATGTTTCAGGGGAAATTTGTCGCGGATGTGAGTTTCGCGGGCTCGGGGCCGTGCTTTGTCACGTTTCAAAATGGCTCCTTTCGCGCCGATAAAGTCGAAGCCGGCGCGGCGGCCGCTCCGATTGAGACGGTCAACGTCGAAATTCCCGACGGCGTGGTCCGCAACAAACCAGCGGAAGTTTTCAAAGAAGCCAAGCAAGCCGTCGATCTTACGCAAGCTGAAATCATTGTCTCAGTCGGGCGCGGCATCAAGGAGCAGAAAAATATCGAAATGGCCAAGCAGTTGGCGGAGGCGCTGGGCGGTGAGCTGGCGGCGTCGCGTCCGATCTGCGACAACGGATGGCTGCCCATGGACCGCCAGGTCGGATCGTCGGGACAGACCGTCGCTCCGAAGCTGTATCTGGCGCTCGGAATCTCGGGGGCGATCCAGCATATTGTCGGCATGAAGGGCTCGCGCAGCATTGTCGCCATCAATAAGGATGCGGAGGCCCCGATCTTTGAGATCGCCGATTTTGCAATCGTCGGGAATCTATTCGACATCGTGCCTCCGCTGATTGAGGAGATCAAGAAGGCGAAGGGGTAACGAAGCGCGAGACCTGACGGTCGCCAACTTTCTCATTGGGCACCCGGCGGGCAATATTTTTTGAACCCCTTCACAGGGACGATCATCTCTCCTTGCGTAAATCCACCGCAGGCCGAAAACGGGCTCAATTAGGAGGAACAATTGTGAAATGGATCACGCTCTTGCTGCTTGCAGTTGCAACCCTAGCCGGCATTGTCGCCTTCACAAGCCCCGTGTCTGGACACGCCGATGAAAGGGTCGCCCCGATTTTCGTAACCAACATTCCCCCTGGATACCGCGACTGGAGGTTGGTCTCCGTGGCCCACGAAGAAGGCAACCTGAACGATCTCCGGGCCATTCTGGGCAACGACCCAGCGATCAACGCGTATCGGGATGGGAGGCTTCCGTTCCCAGACGGCACAATCATTGCCCGGATAGCTTGGAGCTATGTTCCGTCCGAAGAAAACAACAAGGTCTTTGGCCGTCCCCAATCCTTCGTACCCGGGCCCCCTCCGGATTGGTACCTTCAGTTTATGGTCAAGGACTCAAAGAAATACGCCGCGACTGGTGGCTGGGGGTTCGCTCAATTCAATAAGGACGGCAAACCTGCCGACGAGGCGAAACTCAAAACCTGTTTCCCCTGCCACGTGCCTGTCAAAGCGCGCGACTTTGTCTTTACCCGTTACACGCCTTGATGCGGAGATTGAATCGGGCTTGCGCACGGACACAACCCGTTGGAACGACTCACAATTACCGCTAGCGGATGGACGTGGCAAAGCAGGGTGGCATGGGGCATAATAATTTGCCGCAAGAGGCTCCGGAAGCTTTCGCCAAGGCCATTGTCGACGACAAGTGCTGATTGAGCCAGAACGCCGGCCCTCGAAGAGCTGCCGGGGCGCACTTATTAACGGGAGAGTAATTTCCGGCTGCCGATCGGAGCAATCATGAGCACCGCAACCACCAAGTTCCCCATTCAGCACGAACCCCAACTCCTCGGGCAAATCTTGGTCGTGATCGGCGGTAGCGCCGGCATCGGGCTCGAAACGGCCCGGCGAGCACGCGGTGAGGGGGCAAAGGTGATCCTCACGGGGCGGAATTCCGAGCGCCTCCAGCGCGCGTCAAGCGAACTTGACGCGATGAGCACCGCCGCCTTCGACGCCACGGATACTGCCTCTCTCGAACGGTTCTTCCGTGACCTCCCCTCCCCGATCGATCACGTGATGGTGACTGCTGGACAGCCGCACTATGGCCGCCTTCTCGACATGGACTTCGAACAGACGCGCCGCGCTCTTGAGGAGCACCTGTTACTGATGCTCAAGGTGGCCCGTAACGTGGCCGACAAGGTAAGGCCCGGAGGCGCTCTATTGTTTATGGGCGGCACCGGCGGCCGGCGTCAAGGCATTGGACTGGGCATGGTGCCGACCGTCACGGCGGCACTTCCCGTTCTCACTGCCAGCCTCGCGCTCGAACTCGCGCCCGTCCGCGTCAACCTCATCGCCGCGGGATTCGTCGACACGCCGTTGTCGGCATCGCTGCTCGGCGATGAACTCGAAAACCGCCGAAATCAGCTCCGGGCCACGCTTCCCATAGGGCGCGTCGTCGGTCCGGCCGACGTGGCCGCGCTCGCGGTACACATCATGACCAACACGGCCCTCACAGGCGCGACCTATGACATCGACGGAGGGCAGCAGTTCGTTGCCTGCTAGAGAAAGGAACACGCATGTCCACGATACACCTTCATCAGACAACCACCTTGACGCCCGAGCAGTACCTCGCCGGGCTCACCGACTTCGGGCCTGGCCGCGCCAAGCTCTTTGGCAACAGCGCCGACGAGTACCTTAAGGTGCATCACCGCGGCCCGTCGGAGGCAGACGTCACCGAAGGCTCTGGCGGCATTTGGGAACGTCTGCATTACGACTGGTCCGACCCGAACCACGTCGTCCTGACGACGACCGACTCCAACACTTGGGGAGGTGCGTCAGGCCACACCTACACTTTCACGCGCAAGCCCAACGGTAGGACGGACATTGACGTGGTTGTCGTACGCGACGGCAAGAATCTCAAGGGGCGGTTGCTCGGCTTCGTCGTTGGGACCATCGGCAGAAGTGTTTTGGAAAAGGCGTTTGAAAAATCCGTCAAAGCCATCGAAGCGCGGAACGCCGCGGCAAAAAAGGAAGGCGCAGCATGAGCCCGGGCATCCGTATCGCATCGAACGTGGCGCCTTAAGGCGAAAAGCACTTTCAGACTGTAGTCAGCTTGTGGATAAGAGTAACTTCAGAAGGAGGAACAATCATGAAACGCATCGCTTTCCTGTTGGTTGCAGTTGCGACGGTGGCTGGCGTTGTCGCCTTCACGGCGCCCGCATCCGGGCACGCCGATGAAGAGGTCTCCCCGATCTACGGAGTTAAGATTCCGGCCGGATACCGCGACTGGAAATTGATCGCCGTGGACCAACTCCTGGTACCAGGCAAGACCGACCAGTTGCGCGCTCAATTCGGCAACGATATAGCGATCAAGGCCTTTCGGGAGGGGAAGATTCCGTTGCCGGACGGCGCGATCATTGCGGCGATTCATTGGACTCGCGTCCCGTCGGAAAACAACAATCAAGTCTTGGACGGACCATTCCCCGGCGCTCAGTCTTTCGTTGTCGGGGCCCCCGTGAATGTTCAGTTTATGGTCAAGGACTCAAAGAAATACGCCGCAACGGGTGGCTGGGGGTTCGCTGATTTTAAGGACGGAAAGCCGGGCGACAAGGCGCTGCACGAAACCTGCTTCCCCTGCCACATGCCTGCAAAGAATCGCGACTATGTTTTCACCCATTACGCACCCTAATGCTGAGAACCGCGGCGGTGCGCGTCGAGACTTACACGATGTTTCAACGTGGTCGGTGCACGGATCACTCGCCCGGCGTAAACCCGCCAATTTGCGCCACCGTCAGCCGCAGATACTTGTAGGGGTTGACCGGCACGTCGTTGATGCGGACTTCGTAGTGGAGGTGCGGGCCGGTGGAGCGGCCGCTGAGGCCGACGTAACCGATGGTGTCGCCGCGGTGGATGTATTGTCCGGGGGTAACGGCAAAGCTGGAGAGGTGGCCGTAGCGGGTGGAGATGCCGTGCCCGTGGTCGACCATGATGGCGCGTCCATAGCCGCCGAGGTAGTCGGCGAAGGTGACCACGCCGTCGGCGGGCGCGATCACCGCCGAGCCGAAATTGGCGGAGATGTCGACGCCCGAGTGGAACGCGCCTTCTCCGTTAAACGGATCGATGCGCTCGCCGAATGAGCCGGTCACTTCGCCCTCAACCGGCCACAGGTTCGGAGCGGAGTTCGCCCGGATCCAGTCCGCCGTGGTCGAATTATTCGTGAGGCCCAGCGAGATGCCCACGCTGGCCGCTCCGCTCAGCGCCGTGCGCTTCAACGCATAGAGCTGGTCGAGCGACGAGTGCACCTGCGCTTCCTGAATCTGCTCGGTGGAGGCTACCACCATCGCCGGATTCGATTTGAGCCCGTAGAGCGCGGAAACCTCGCTCGCCAGCGATCCCAGAGAAGCCACCTGAATGTCGCGTTCCTTGGCCACCTGCTCCAGCTTGGAATAGCGGTCCTTAAGTTGGGCCTGCTCGGTGCGGAGGCGGTTAAACTGCGCAACTTTCTGCAGCATCCGGGTATAGGAGCTGGCAATGCCCGTCAGGCACAGGGCGCCAATGGCCGCTCCGGCCAGAAGAACGTACAGGTAATGGACGGGAATGGAGATCTTGCGAAGCTGCCCGGCCTCGTCGCGCGCCACGAAAAAGATGTAGAAACGTTTACGCAATATCCTACTTCCGGCAAAGAGATTTTGCTTCGGAAACCGGCTACTCGAGCGGAACAGTCATGCTCGGGTGCTCGGAATCCTGATTCCACCAGCCGCGTTAGAGGCAGGCTGGCCTATCCTAAGACTACGGAACCAGGCAAGCCGAAATCCAATTTGGCTGCAACCAATTGGGGCCGCAGTACTTGGTTCGGCAAAGGTTTCTGTTAACGGCAGGTAAACGGTAACAAACATGGTTCCCCCTGTCAACCTCGCTACGACCCTTTGGATGGTTACCAAGGCAGCGTAATTGGCGCTGCCCAAACGGCCAAATTACCGTGGTAAGGGAGCGTCTGCCGTTGGCTGACGAGTCTTGAGCGGTATAGTGTTCGGACATGCCCCTGCCCGAAAAGAAGCTGATCGAGCACATCCGCCGCCAGGCCCTTGGCGGGCCTTCCGTAGTGACGGGCATCGGCGACGACTGCGCGGTGCTGCGCGTTCCTCCGGGACACGACTTGCTGGTCACGACCGACTTCTCCATCGAGAACGTGCACTTCCGGCGGGATTGGCACCCCGCGGAACTGGTGGGGCAACGCTGCCTGACGCGCGGGCTGAGCGACATTGCGGCCATGGGAGGCGAGCCGCGGGCGGCATTCCTGTCGCTGGCCGTCTCGGGCGAAGTTCCGCAGAAGTGGGTGGACCAGTTCTTGAAGGGGCTGCTCGAGCTTGCCGACGAATTCAAGGTTCCGCTGGCCGGCGGCGACACCGCGCAGTCTCCAGCCGGAATTCAGGCGGATATCGTGGTCGTCGGCTCGGTGCCCAACGGGAAGGCGGTGCTGCGGTCGGGGGCTAAGCCGGGTGAGGGGATTTACGTGACTGGGGAGTTGGGCGGCTCTGCGGCGGCCTTGGCACGCCTGGCCGAGGCTAAGCCCGAATCGCAGCTGGCGGGAGCCGAGTTTTCCCGGCACTTTTCCGGGCAGCTTGCCAGACAATCTTGTCCGCAAGCGCGGGTTGCCGTGGGCCGGAGCCTGCGCCGCCGCGGATTGGCTTCGGCGATGATTGACCTGAGTGACGGCCTTTCCACCGACCTCGAACACATTTGCCAGGAAAGCCACGTGGGCGCGGAGATCGAAGCGGAGGCGATTCCACGGGCGCAGCTTGGGCGGGGAAAAACGCCGGTCGCGCTCGAGTTGGCCTTGCACGGCGGCGACGACTACGAACTGCTGTTCACGTCGACAGCGGCGGTTCCCGCGCGGGTTGCGGGAGTTCGCGTGACTCGCATCGGGCGAACTACGCGATTAGCGGGAATTAGGCTGATCGGGGCGGATGGAACGAAACAGCCCCTGCAGGCCGCGGGATGGGAGCACTTCAAGCAGAACTGACAATTTTGCCTGGTCTCCTATGCTGCAGACTCCCAAAAATCTTTGCCAACAGAGGGCACCCTTCGGCTTCGCTCAGGGCAGGCTCCGGAACACAGGGGGGAACCTCTTTCGTTTCTCCTCTGTGAACCCCTTTGTCCCCCTGTGGTTCAAGCTCTTGCTCTTGCCTTTCTTCCCTAAACCATGCCCAGCAGGTGACTTTCGTTACCTGCCCGCGGTCACTGCCCGGGACTAGAGTAGAGCCATGAGAAAAGCCTCCCTCCTCATGGTGTTCCTCTTAGTGCTGAGCGTTGCCCTGTTGATTCCAGCTTACGGGCAAGCCCCAGCGTCCGCGCGCAAGATCGATAACGGATTCGTGCAAGAGCAGTTTGGCGACCAGTTCACCATGCTGGCCGAGGTCTCAGCCGCGTTCGGCGATCTGGACGGCGATGGCATCGAAGACGTGGTGATCGCGGCGCGCTGCAAGAATCCGCTGCTCGATGAAGCTGAGCACAAATACACGGTGCTCGATCCCTACAACGAGTTTTTTGGCTACGGCGATCCCCGGCTGACGACCACGTTCAGTGAAGGCGATCCGGCGCGGCGCGGCCTGGTGATCCTGGTCATTCACGGCGCGGGCAAGGACGCCTGGCGCTCCGCCACTCCGAAGGCCAAGTATGTGATTGTGAATTTGCCCTATCGCGCCATCTCCGTGCGAAAAATGCAGCTCAAGAAGAAGATGATCGAAGCGATCTACGTGGAAGAAGTAGGCGACTTCGGAGAAAGCTCGGCCGTGTTCTTCGACGGCAAGCGCTTCCGCTACGTGCCGATGGGCGGAGACATGCAGTAGGCGCGGAGTCTGAGCTGTTAGCCCGGTGCAGGTGCCCTTTGTCCCCACGCCTGTCAATTTGTGGGATGGCTGCCACACTCCAACGAACTTATCCACAGATGGCCTCCTCAGCGAAGCAGAAACCACCAGTGCCATTTCAGTCGTGAGTACGTTCGAGCACAGGTTGTTGCTTGGATCCGGGCAAACGCGTAGTTGAGAGGGTTGGTTCGATTCGGGGACATCTTGTCCGCTTTCTCTCCGATTCGCAGTTGTGTGCTCCTTGCTATCTACACATCGGTATCTAGCATCTCCCTAGCGGCGATACCGCCGTGCTAGAATCTGCGGATCGAAGCGTGCTGGTCAGAAATATCGTTGGACAGAGACATGATTCTACAACCGCACACCCGGGGCTTAATTTTCGATCTTTTCCCGGGGGACTCATCGCCGGTCGTTGACGTCAACTCAGTCGCTATTATGTTGCGATATTCGGCACAGGACGATCCCGCAACGGTAGTTAATCTGCCATTTATAAGTGCGGGAGTCCCGCAGGCTGTGCAAGACGCGCTGAGCAATGCGCAAGTGCAACCGACCCCAACAAATGGGCTGTCGTTCCCGGCTCATGCCTCTGCGGTTATCACTCAACTTGTCACAAACCTAAATAACCAATTTAGCGCGCTGAGCCCAGGCCTTACTAGCAATCTTCTGAGCAAGGTCACCACAATTCCGGGGGTACAGCTGGTCTCAGGGCCAACATTCCCTCACGGTCTGGTTCGTGCTCGGCAGATATCGGGCGGTCCCTTACTACTGGACCTTTGGATTTCCCCCATCAGCGCCCAACTTGTTTACACCCTGAAAACGCTAAGTCTCCATACTTATTTCAATCTCACGCTCGATGCCGAATTGCTCTTTATGGTGTTTGCGCAATTGCCTTCTGTTCAGGTGATTTGGACGTCGAATCTCTTGAACACTAGCATTCAACCCACCAGCCTCAACGACGCGATCAACTTGGCAGCAGCGGACGCTCTGTGGGGGTGGCTATATCCAGAGAATCCAGGTGCGGCGCCATCAAATCAGATTGCGCTCGCCGAAACTATGACCAACTACTCGGCGATCGTTACGTCCAGTTCGAACCCGAGTGCAGTTAAGGCGATAGACCAGAGTACCGAGGTTTTCGGCGACGCGCTTTCGGCTTTTTGGGCCGCCGGACTTCCTCTGGGTTTGATTCAAGATGGATTTTCGGCCGCCGCGGCCCTAAATCCGACACTGCAGTTCGTAATGAACCACCCCATCGATCCGGCGCCGAATGCTTCTAATCCGCAAGTCCCGCTTGGTGGTTATCCGTCATTTACGCATCCGACCCTGGGTAGCAGTCAGCTAAGCGCTACGCCGGGTCAGCAGCTAGCCATCACGGGTACATATTTCACTCCGACCACTCCCGCGGCAGTAGCATGGACGGATACGTGCTCCGGAGCCGTCACCAGCTCCGATGTAGAGTGGAATTTGGCAAGTCAGTGGGAAAGTCAGCCACCGAACTCTGTAAACATACCCGCCGCTAGTGAAACAAATGCCGCCACTGGCGATTTTCTCTTCGTAGCGCCAGTCGCGCCGCAGAGCATGCAGGCGTATACGTTCCGGGCTCGGAATTCCGACGCGCTCACAACCACTCAATACAGTAATCTCGTCACCGTTCAGTCTATTTTCGACGTGGTGAACTTTATTCTGACCTACCAGTCGCCAAGCGGTCCAAATGCCGTTGCCGCTGGAACAGCCACTGTGGGCTCCGATGGAATGTTCACCGCCTTGATCAAGCTTCCGCTGGATGCTGTTCCGAATGTAGCCCCCGCCAAGCTGTGCGCGTGGGCTTTCGGACAGCAAATAGCGTGTATCTCGATTCCGATAGTCGCAAACATCGAGCCCGTCCTCAACCTGATTAATCCCTTGACTGGCACAATCGCAGCTCCGTCTGTGCAACAAGGTCTCCAAGCCAATCTGACTGCGCGAGGCGAGGGGTTCACGCCCGGGGGTAACGTAAGTCTCTATATCGACGACGCTGAGAGCAACCCCGTAGGAGCGGAAATTGTGGGGGCAAACGGAACCTTTGTCGTCCCTTTTGAGTGGCCTACTGATCTGCTCCCCGGAGTCCACAGCTTGATTAGTATCGAGGAGATTGGTTTGAAGACGGTCCAGGCTGATCTCGCGATTACGCAGCAAGAGCCCTTGCAGTAAGCCGACGCTAAGCCCCACCTCAGCACCTACGCCGCACTCGACCCTTCTGTCTTGAGATCGCGGAGTAAGTTGTCAAATCCCTTCGTATACGAATCGTGGTTCTTCCAGTCGCTGAAGTCGGGGATGTAGTATTCGCGAATTTCGGTCGCCAAATCCTTCCCTTCGTCGGCGTCGAAAAGCTCCCAGTCGCGAATCGCCTCGAAGGAAACAAGGCGGACGGGAAACAGCACTCGCTTCTTCCCTTTGTCGTTGCGCTCCCGCTTGCGAGCTTCCCTGATTTCCGTTTTCACCCATTCGCTGTTCATGCTGTTCGGCGACAGGATCAGGAGCAGCCGCTCATATCTTCGTATCGCTTCGTCGATCTGCTCATGGATCTTCTTTCCGGCCTGTATGTCGTGGGGCGCGAACCAGCAGCGGACGCCATTGTCTTGTAAATCGGCATGCAGGCGGGCGGTGAATTCCTGATCTTTGGTGGAATAGCTGATGAAGCAGGAATAGAACTCAAGGGCCTTCCCGGTGAGGGACCCCATGTACTCGATAAAGTTTTCGGGGACTCCGGCCCCGCGCAGGAATGCCAGAGGAATCTTGCCTTGGGAGCGGTAGATGGTATCGATGCCGATTGTCGACGGACCCCTGTGATGTATGGCCTCAAGGCCCTTCACTTCGCTCAGGTCGTTGTCGCCGAAGGTCGCATAGGCAATGGAGGCCTGGGTGAGGTCCGCCTTGCTAAGATTCGTCCCGATAAGGACCGCACCGAAGAGGTCCTCCCTGCTGAGGTCCGCCGCACTGAAGTCCGCCTTGGTGAGGTCCGCGTAGGTGATGCCCCCCCCGCTGAGGTTCGCCCCGCGGAGGTCCGCGTTGCTGAGATTCGCCCTGCCGAGGTCCGCCTCTGTGAGGTTCGCGTTGCTGAGATTCGCCCTGCCGAGGTTCGCCCCTTGGAGGTTCGCCCCGTGGAGAGCCCCGTAGGGGCCATGGCGGGGGTTCGCGGCGACGAGGTTCGAGTCTCTGAGGTTCGCCTGGCTGAGGTCTGCCTCTCTGAGATCCGGGACTACTTCGGGGCTTGCCGTTCTCCAGGCATTCCAAGCGTCTACCCCTTCCTTGAGTTTAGCGAGATGTTCACTGTTAGGCATGGCACCAGCCTTTCATTGGCGCTCATCATAGCGCATCGGGCCATCGGGTGATCGGGTCATCGGGAGATCTAAAATCTTATCCGCTGTAGTAATCTTCCTTCCTAGTTGCCTCGCAAGTTGAAATTTCGCGTGCTTGAGGAGCGGCTGGCAGTGTGCCGGCTCGGTTCCGATGCCCGCATTCCCGCTTGGGCGTTTGCAGACGAAAGCGAATTCTTCTGCGTGGTGCGCACGGCGGATGAACTCTCCATCGTTTGTGCCGAAGATCGCATCCCAGACTCAGTACGCGCCGAGCGTGGATGGCTGGCGCTGAAGTTGGAAGGGCCGTTTCCGTTTTCTATGACGGGAGTGCTGGCGTCGTTTTTGCAACCGCTGGCGGAAGCGGAGATTCCTATCTTTGCGATCTCGACTTTTGATACCGATTATGTGCTGATCAGATGCGGGGATCTGGAGCTGGCGGTGAGGGCGCTGGTGGCGGCGGGACATGAGAAGGTTGGCGAAGAAGGTGGGTGATGCGTGGGCCTGAATCGCCATTCGACCCGGCTTTTTCGCCGAATACTGCGGTGAATTGGGTGTTGGGCCCGTGGTGTGGTGAAATAGAAGGCGGGATTGATCTCTCACAAATGGATTTACGGCTGGCCCTCAGGGGCTAAAGCCCGCATTTTATTGCGGCCTGAATGGCACGGCTGAAGCCCTGCCCAAAACCATTTGTGAAATAGAAGCTGCGGAAGTCGGCTCGCAATTGCTGGTCCCTAGAGAGTGTGCGTGAGGACTCAGCCGTCCCTCCGGGACTCGAATCATACGGTTAACTTTTCCCAGCGCTGAAGCGCTGGGCTAGGTTCGGTCGCCCCTCCGGGGCTGAGTTAAGGTTGAGGTAAACGATGACGGCAAACTGGCGGCCAAATGCAGAGGTCCTTCGCTCCGCTCAGGATGACAGACTGACAAGAAAGATGACAGCGATTTTCGAGCGATGAGAACCAGGCTATGACAATCAGGGCAGCGGCAATCCGCCGCAAACTTAAGGCGGTCGAGCGGGACGCTCATGGATTGTGGCAAATCCTTAAGGCACTGGTGTCTACCGACCATCCTTTGTTGGCGCATCTGATTCCGATCCGGCGCTGCAATCTGGCTTGCACTTACTGCAACGAGTTCGATAATTTTTCCAAGCCGGTTGCGACCGACGAGATGTTGCGGCGCGTCGATCGGCTGAAGGACCTGGGCACTTCGGTGATCACGATCAGCGGCGGCGAACCGATGCTGCATCCGCAACTGGACGACATTATTCATCACATGCGGCATCGCCGGGTCGTCTCGGGGCTGATCACCAACGGGTATCTGCTGACGGCGGACCGCATCCAGAAGTTGAATCGCGCGGGACTGGAGTGGCTGCAGATTTCGATTGATAACGTCAATCCCGACGAAGTTTCGAAGAAGAGCTTGAAGGTGCTTGACCGCAAGCTGCAACTGCTCGCCGAGCATGCGGAATTTCACGTGAATATTAATTCGGTGGTGGGCAGCGGCGTGAGCCATCCGCAGGACGCTCTTACCATTGGCAAGCGCGCGCTGGAGCTGGGCTTCAGTTCGACCATCGGAATCATCCACGACGGCACGGGACAGTTGCAGCCTTTGAACGACGAAGAACGGCGCGTCTATCACGAGATGAAGAACCTCGAGAAACGCAGCTTCACGCGCGTGAATGCGTTTCAGGACAACATCGCTTTGGGGCGTCCTAATCAGTGGCGCTGCCGCGCCGGAGCGCGGTACCTCTATATCTGCGAGGATGGGCTGGTGCATTACTGCTCGCAGCAGCGCGGGTATCCGGCGATTCCGTTGGAGAAATACACGCTTGCCGATATCCGCCGCGAATTTCATACGGAGAAGCCGTGCGCCCCGCATTGCACGGTGTCATGCGTGCATCAGGTCTCGGTGCTGGATGCCTGGCGAGCGCCGCAATGGCCAGCTCGGGCGTCGGAACCGGCCAGCGGACTGGTGCATATCGAGTAGCGGCAGTTGTCTGTTCCCAGTTGTCAGTTGTCAGTTCTCACTTCTCACTTCTCAGTACCCCCCCGAGAGTCGAATGGCGAATTTCCAAAGAGGTGTAGTGTTTCGAAGTCACACGCGAGGAAATCATGTAGTGGGAACACTGCGATCCACTTCTGAGAACTGGGAACTGGGAACTGCTTCTAGAACGTTGTGGCCACCGAGAAGCGGAAGGTCTTTCTCGGTTCCAGCAGGGTGAAGCTGGAGCCGAGCGTGGATTTCGTGAGTTTATAGGTGTAATTGCCAGCTTCGTAGTCTCCGTTACAGGTAGGAGATCCCGCTACCGGACAAGGGAACATGTTGCGGTTGATCTGGATGGGCGGCGTGGCGCTGCTGTTGAGGCGCAGAGCGTTGTAGGCAAAGTAGATGCGGAAGGGCGCATTGACGACCGGAAGCATCGTCTGCAGCTCGAGACCAGTGGACATGCGCGGAACCCAGTTGGTTCCGGGAACGGGCTTGAGAACCTTCGGGATACCGGTAATTTGCTGTCCACCTTGGCAGGCGTAAAAGTTGGAGGCTTGCGGGGCGATGGGGCAGCCGAAGAAGGTGCTCGCCAAGGTTTGGTACTGGGTCGGGTTGATCTGCAATTGAGAGGTACGCAGGATCGGATCGGTGCCCAGATCGACAAAGGGCGCGATGGCTACAGGTCCGGCAATGGTGATGCGGTACTCCACGTTACCGTTCAGGCTGAGGTCGCCTCCGGGAGTGACCAGTTGCTGGTAGGGAATCGGAATATTGATGCAGTTCGAACTCGAGGGCGGCCCGGCCGTGAGATTAATACAATTCCCATTCGCGTCAGGACCAACCGCGGGCCCGCGGGGGTCCCGGGGAAGAAAGTTGTTATGGCCGTCGCGCAGGGCCACGTTCTGGGCGCTGGGCAGGTAGGCGATGGGCGAGATGGTGCGGATGTCGAACCCGCGGATATCGTTTTCGCCGCCGAGGTAGGCCCGTTCAAATGGGGGAGCGACGATCCCGCCGTATCCCGTAATAAACGAAGCCTGAAGGTTGTAGCCGATGGCATTGCGGCGCTTTTGCACGGGAAAAAACTGTTTGTACTGCACAACCGGGCGGATGGTGTGCACGGTGCCGCCGATTCCGGAGAACTCCCCGCCGAGGAACAGGCTCTTGCCGCTGTGCGGCGCATACGCAGCGTCGAGCGAATTGATGGTGAAGCTGGGAGTGATCTTGCTGGTGATGATGCCGTTGAGCGCGTTGGGGCCGGTGATGCCGCGGAAGTTGAGGTTCTCGAATAACAGCTTGGAAGCGGTGCTGACCGCAACCAGCGAGGAGCGGTCGAAGGAGTAGCTGAGGCCGATCCGCCGTGCGGCCCGGCGCTTGCCGCGCAGCGGATAGCTTACGCTCAGGCTCGTGCCGGTACTGGACTGCGAGTAGTTCTGCAGGTTCTGAAGATAAGGCGAGGGCAGGTTCAGAGGCTGTCCGGTAGCGATGGCATACTGCCGGGCCTGATCGTAGTTGGTCTTCCGGGTATAGACGTTAAAGCCGGCCTGGACGGGCCGGTCGAATAAGTAAGGCTCAGTGAATCCGAATACCAGGTCGCGCTGGCGGCTGCCCAGGCTGGCCTGCACGGAGAGGGTCTCGCCCAATCCCAGAAAGTTGTTGGTACTGTAATTGATGCCGACAAAGGCGCCGGCCAGACCGCTGACGCCACCTTGCAGGCCGATGCTGTTCTTACCTTTTTCGTGCACTTTTAATGTCAGATCGACGGTGCCGGCCTTTTCGTCGAGGTGGCGTTCGGTGGTATTGGGGTCGTCGGGCTTGAGCTGGTCGAAATAGCCGAGCTGGTTCAGCCGCAGCAGGCTCAGTTCCCAGTAGCGCGAGTTGTAGATCTGGCCCTCTTCCAATGCAACTTCGCGGCGGATGACTTTGTCGCGGGTGGTGGTGTTGCCCGTAAACTCGATGCGGCGCACGTAGAACTGCTTGCCTTCATCGACATCGACGATGAGATCCACAGTCTTCTTAACGTCGTCGAACTTGGTATCGGGAACGGAAGTGAAGTTAATGTAGCCAGCCTCACCATAGGCTTTGCGCAGGTTCTCGAGGCCCTTGGCGACTTTTTCGCGGCTGAAGATTTCGCCGTCTTTCATGGGGAAAAGGCCGCGCAGGGCGACGACGTTCGAGATGGCTTTATTGTTCTTGAAGGTGATGGTGCCGAGGTGGTAGCGATCGCCCTCCTCGATGGGCATGGTGATATCGACCGCTTTTCCCGGCCCGGACTGCAGCAAGGGAACGTGGACACCGGTGTGGCCGGTGTCGTGAATCTCGGTTTTTGGGTCGTCCACCAATACTTTGAAGTAGCCGCGGTTCTGGAACTCGGCGCGGACGCGCTCGGTATCTTCTTCGAGCTTGGTCGCGTCGTAGGTCTTGGAGAAGAGGTTTTCTAGGAAGATGGAGTGGGGAATACCGATGGGCTTGAGGTTCTTCATGGCCGCGCGCAGGGTGCGGTCGTTGACGTGTTTGTTGCCACGGAAGCGGATTTTTCCAACCTTGACCTTGGGCCCTTCCTTGACGACGAAAGTGATGGCGACGGCGGCGGGCGGAATGGGCCGGACTTCGGTGCGAATGGTGGCGAACTGACGCCCATGCTCGGCGAGCAGCCCCTTCAGGGTAACTTCGGCTCTTTTGATTTTCGTGGGATCGTACTGGTTTTCGACCGAGAGTCCGACCTTGCGTTCCTTGAAGCGGTCGAGCACATCGCTGGTGGACACGGCATTCAGTCCGGTGTAGTTGATCTCGCGGATGGTGGGCCGCTCTTTGAGATAGATGTGCAGGATCCAGCCTTTGGCGCTCTGTTCGCGTTCAAAGCGGATGTCCTCAAAGTAGCCGGTGTTCCAGAGGGCATTGAAGTCGCGTTCGATGGCGGCTTGGTCATAGATGTCGCCGACTTTGCTGAAGATGCGGGCCTTGACGGTGTCGGCGGGAATGCGGCGATTGCCGTGGACGGTGATGCCGACAATGAGGTCCTGCTGGCCAACCACGGGGGCAACCAAGAGCAGAAGCGCGAACAGAACGAAAAGGCGGTTCCAGACAGAACTATGCTTCCAACCTCTTGTAGTGGAAGAAGATGGAGACCATGACAGGTCTCTCTGCGGGCCCATGTCGTGGCCAAGTTGAGGGGCCCACACAGGGATGGCATGATGGCGGCGATGAATCGCAACTACCTCGAAAAACAAGAGTTAGGAAAACGGCAATTATACGGTAGAGAGCGCGAACCGTCCAAGGCGGAGGAACCCGCTGCTGGCTTCTAGCTCTTGGATGCAGGCTGGAACAATGAAGGCCAAACGCTCATACCAAGAACTGAACGCGCGAGCCGGCTTTCTGCTTTCATTCTTCCCGGAAAGTCACGCCCGAAAAAGTTCTACCTCAACACAGACGGAATAGAAGGTCGCCGCGTTGCCCAGATCGGTAAGTTTTTCTGAGGTTAGCACATTGATATTGCGGCCGCCGGGACTGAAGCGGGCCCAATCGAGGCGGGCGGCGACGACTCCGGGCTGCACCGCGCCATCGACTCTTGCGTGGAGGATGATTTCTCCGCGTGAGTTGAAGGCGCGCACGCGGTCGCCGTCGCAGACTCCCCTGGCTTTGGCATCGGTGGGATGCATTTCGAGATCGCCGATCCACGGTTCCATCTGGCGGACGGAGGGGAGGTTCGCGAATGACGAGTTGAGATGGTTATCGGGCTTGCGGGCCAGGAGTTCGAGGGGAAAGCCTGCGGCTTTGGATCGAGATCCGTGGCGCGATTCTTCGGGCGGGGTGAAGGCGACTACCGGGTCGAGGCCTTGACGTTTTAGAGTTTCGCTGTAGAACTCGGCTTTGCCACTGGGCGTGGGGAAGTTGCCCTGGGCGAAGGGAAGGTAGGGGGCGGTGCTTTCCGCCGAGATTTGCTCAGCTGGACGGACGAATGCGTCCGTCCCTACGGGGTTTTTGGGGCCTTCGAAATTCAGGCGGATGCGATGTTCTTGCTCCAAGCGATTGCGCGTGATCCCTTTCAAATGTGGGTTGGGCGAACCTAGGGCGCGGTCGATCATGGAATCTACTGTTTCGAGGAAGCATGCGTCCTCAAGGCCCATGCGTTGGGCGAGGGCGCGGAACAGGTCGACATTGGAACGGCTTTCGCCTACCGGTTCCATTGCTTGGTTGGAAACCTGGAGGTAATAGTGTCCGTAGGCGGGCTGCAAGTCTTTGTGCTCGAAAAATGTGGTGGCGGGGAGCACGATGTCGGCATAGTCGGTCGTGTCGGTAAAGAACTGCTCGTGGACTACGGTGAAAAGGTCCGGGCGCATCAGTCCGCGGACCACGTCGTTATGATTGGGGCAAACCGCTGCGGGATTCGAGTTGTACACAAACAGCGCATGGACGGGGGGTACCATCGTCGTCGAGTTCAGCACGCTGCCGAGTTGCACCATGTTGATGGTGCGAGCGGGGCGTCCCAGGGCTTTTTGCATCAACTCGGGCATCTCGAGCGCGTCCTTGTTCAAGCCGAAAGAACCGCTGAGCGACATCTGGAGGCCGCCGCCTAGTTCTTTCCACGACCCAATCAAACAGGGAAGCATGGTGACGGCGCGCATCGACGTGCCTCCGCGCTCGGAGCGCTGGATACCGTAGTTGACGCGGATTACAGACGGGCGTTCGGTGGCGTACTCGCGGGCCAGTTTACGAATGTCATCGGCGGCTACGCCTGTCCAGTGGGCAACTTTTTCTGGCGGATACTGTTCCGCGCGGGTTTTCAAGTCCTCGAACCCCACCGTGTAGCGCGAGACATAGTCGGCGTCGAAAAGATTTTCTTGAATGATGACGTGCATCAGGCCCAGAGCCAGCGCGGCATCGGCGCCGGGATTGATCGGCAGGTACCAGTCGGCCAACTTCGCGGTGCGGGTGCGGTAGGGATCGATGACTACCAGTTTCGCGCCCTTGCGGCGGGCTTCTTCGATGAAGGGCCAGAGATGGACGTTGTTGCCGTGAATGTTCGAGCCCCAGGCGATGATGTAGCGCGAATGGGCAAACTGTTCAGGCTCGGTGCCGAGCTTGATGCCAACCACCGACTTCAAGCCTTCTTCGCCGGCGGTGGAGCAGATGCTGCGCTCCAGTTGCGAGGCGCCGAGGCGGTGAAAGAAACGGCGGTCCATGGACGCGCCGTTGAGCGCGCCGAGCGTGCCTCCGTAGGAGTAGGGCAGGACGGATTCGCAACCGTGGTCGGCAATGGTGCGGAGCAAGCGATTGGCGATTTCGTCGAGCGCCTCGTCCCATGAGATGCGCTCGAAGGCAGATTCAGCCGGTCCCTTCCGCTTTACCCTTTTCATCGGATACAGCACGCGATCGGGCGAGTACACGCGGTCGAGATACTTGGCGACTTTGGCGCAGAGGAATCCGCGGGTGACGGGGTGCTCGGGATCGCCCTGAATTCTGGTGGCGCGGCCGTCTTCGATGGTGATCAGGACACCGCAGGCGTCGGGACAGTCGTGCGGGCAGGCGGCGTGGACGACGCGCTTCATCCTCAGATTATAAGGTCAACTTGGCGCGGGTGAGATTAGCCGAATGTGAAAAAAGCATCCACCACCAAGGGGCACGAAGGGCCACGAAGGAAATTCAAGACCGTCGAATCTTGAGCGCAAACGGGGTTTCTGCCGCTTGGACAGGGCCCTTCGACTCCGCTCAGGGCGGGCTCCGCCCCGTCACGCCACTGGCAAATAACCCGCGGGAAAATTACTTGAATTCGAGCACTTCTTTTTCTTTGGCTTTGCTCATCTCTTCCATCTTTTTGATTTCGTCGTCGGTGAGCTTCTGGATTTCGTCGAGGGCGCGCTTCTCGTCGTCCTCGGCAATTTTCTTGTCTTTCATTGTCTTTTTAATAGCGTCGTTGCCGTCGCGGCGGATGTTGCGGACCGCGGTGCGGTGTTCTTCGAGGATCCGGTGCAGGTGCTTTACCATATCTTTGCGGCGCTCTTCGGTGAGAGCGGGAATGGGCACGCGCACCAGTTTGCCGTCGTTCATCGGATTGAGGCCGAGATCGGCGCTGCGGATCGACTTTTCGATCGCTCCCAGTTGCGATGGATCGAAGGGCTGCACCGTGATCATCTGCGGTTCGGGGGCGTGGATCTGGGCGATCTGGTTGAGCGGCATCTGCGAACCGTAGTAGTCGACGGAAACGGTGTCGAGCATGTGAACGTTGGCTCGTCCGGTACGGGTGGCGGCCATTTCGCGGCGGAAGTCTTCCACTGCTTTGTCCATCCGCGTCTTGAGTTGTGCGAAGACGTCTTTCAGGGCAGGATGAGCCATAGCTCGGGGCTCCTAGAATGCATGAGAATCAAAACGGTAGATTATAAACCTACTTCGGTTCTTGCGAAGCAGCGCGGAATTTGGCTGCGCACCCGGAATTGGCGATATAGCTTCGGGGCACGAAGTTGAAACCGACTTGTGGCAAAGGGCGGGCGCGGACAGGAGTGTCCGCGCTACACGAGCTACGCACTTACCAGGGAGCCGATCTTCTCTCCCAGCACGACCCGGCGGATATTGCCACGCTGGTTCAGGTTGAAAACGATGATGGGGAGATTGTTGTCCTTGCAGAGGGAGATGGCGGTCGAGTCCATTACCTTGAGGCCCTGCTTGAGAACGTCCATGTAGGTGAGGTGCGAGAACTTTTTGGCGTCCGGCACCTTCATCGGATCGGCGTCGTAGATACCGTCCACCTTGGTGGCTTTGAGGATGGCGTCGGCTTTGATTTCCATGGCGCGGAGGGAGGCGGCCGTGTCGGTTGAAAAGTAGGGATTGCCGGTGCCGCCGGCGAAGATGACGACGCGTCCCTTTTCGAGATGGCGGATGGCGCGGCGGCGGATGAAGGGCTCGGCCACCTGGTTCATCTCAATGGCCGTCTGGACACGGGTGTAGACGTTTTGTTTTTCGAGAGCGTCCTGCAGGGCGAGAGCATTGATGACCGTGGCTAACATTCCCATGTGATCGGCGGAGACGCGGTCCATGTTACGGGCCTGGTCGGCCACGCCGCGAAAGAAGTTGCCGCCCCCGACGACGATGGCCAACTCGATGCCGAGGTTGCGCACTTCAGCCAGTTCCGCCGCGATTTCATGAATGCGGGCGGTGTCGACTCCGAAGCCTTGATCGGCGGCGAGGGCCTCGCCAGAGATTTTCAACAGGATGCGTTTGAAGATCGGTTCCGGCATGAAAGGCTAGTGTAGCACTGCAGACAGCCGGGTCGAGGAGCCGGGCGCGTGTATAATTCCGCCCGTATTGGAACGGAACAAGGAGACTTCGCTTGAAATTTCTGGTGTTGTGGCACTTCGATCTGGCGCGCTTTGGACCTGAGGTGGCGCGTGCAGTCATGCATATGCCGGATTATGCCAAGAAGCTAGGCGACAAACTGGAGTGCCGGTATCACGTTATCGGCAGTCACGGCGGAGCCTGGATTTACAAAGTCACGTCGAACGAGGAACTGGACCGGCTGCTGGCCATGTCGCCGGTTTACAACTATGCCATTTACCAGGTGCTGGCGCTGGCGGAGATGGTGGACCCGATGACGGTGACCGGGAACACAGGCTAGGCAAAGTTTGCGGCGGGGTGTCGTCCCTAGCGGGACTCGATTTGTCCTATTCCGGCTTCCCGGCACTCACGTGCCGGGCTTTCCTATCCCGCCGCTTCGCGGCTGCTGTCGTACAATTTCACTGACGTGCCTTCTTGCTTTACTCTGTCTTTGGCTCGGCGGGTTTGGTGATGGCAATCGTCTCGCCGGCGTCGCCCACTTTGAAGCGGGCGAAGCGGCGCACGGCGATGTTTTCGCCGAGTTTGCCTACCTTGGCGGCGATGAGCTGCGCGATGTTGATGGTCTGGTCCTTGATGAAGGGCTGCTCGAGCAGGCAGACCTCTTCGTAGAACTTTTCCATCATGCCGGCCACCATTTTCTCCGCGATGTGCGGCGGCTTGCCGCTGGCGATGGCCTTCGCGAGGTAGATGTCCTTCTCGCGCGCGTAGTCCGCGGGCGTGACGTCTTCTTTGCGGACGAACTTTGGGTCGCTGGCCGCAATGTGCATGGCGATGTCGTGCACCAGTTCCTTGAAGTCTTCGGTGCGGGCCACGAAATCGCTTTCGCAGTTGACCTCGACCAGCACGCCAATCTTGCCGCCGGCGTGAATGTAATGCGCTACTGAACCTTCGCTGGTCACACGAGCCGCTTTCTTGGCCGCGACCGAGACGCCTTTCTTGCGCAGCACGACAATCGCATCTTCGAGGTTGCCCTTAGCTTCGGTCAGGGCCTGTTTGCAGTCCATCATGGGGGCTCCAGTCTTTTCGCGGAGCTCTTTTACTTGTGCAGCGGAAATGTTTGCCATAGTCGTGCTCATTAAAATTTGTCCTTCGTGAAACTTGCGGTTATAAAACTCGACCCGCGCACAGACAGGCTGCGCGGGTCAGATGTGGCGGTTGCGAATTTACAAACCCAGCCCCTGAAAGGGCTTCCAATTTCGCAAGGCTTGCGGTATCGCTAAAGCGATACCCTGATACGAAACTCGATACAGCACACAAGCTAGAACCGGCGCGTTTCGGCCTGGAGTTCGTCGACATCTTCGGTGGCGGCTGTGGGACGCTTGCGCGTGCCTTTGCCCAGCACGTCTTCCATGCGGATGTCTTCGCCTTCCACGCCCGTGCCTTGGGCTCCCGCTGTGGGAACCGCAGCGGCGCCGTCGACGGCCACGACCTCGGCAAATTCTGCTTCAGCGCCGGGGGCTGCAACCGCAGGTTCGGGCTCTGCGACCGCCTGAATGTCGGCCATCTGCTTGTCGTCGCGGGCATGCACGCCCTCGGCAATCGACTCGGAAATCTTCGAGGTGAAGAGGCGAATTGCGCGCAGCGCGTCGTCATTGCCCGGGATTACGTAATCCACTTCGCTCGGATCGCAGTTCGTATCGACGACCGCGACCACGGGGATGCCCAGCTTGCGCGCCTCGCGCACCGCGATCTGCTCTTTATTCGAATCGACGACGAAGATCGCATCGGGTAAGCGCGTCATGTTCTTGATGCCGGCGAGGTTCGCCTGCAGGTGCTTGCGCTCGCGCTCGAGCTTGATGACCTCTTTTTTCGGAAGCAGATCGTAACGGCCATCGGTGGCCATCTCGTCGAGTTCCTTCAGGCGCTTTACGGATTTTTGCACGGTGACCCAGTTGGTCAGCAGTCCGCCCAGCCAGCGCTGGTTCACGTAGAACATCGAGCAGCGCTGTGCCTCTTCGGCGATGGCGTCCTGCGCCTGGCGCTTGGTGCCCACGAAGAGGATGATTCTGCCTTCGGCGGCCAGGTCCTGCACAAATTTCGACGCTTCCTTGAACATCTTCAGCGTCTTTTGCAGATCGATAATGTAGATACCGTTGCGCTCACCAAAGATGAATTCCTTCATCTTGGGGTTCCACCGCTTGGTTTGATGCCCGAAGTGAACGCCTGCTTCGAGCAACTCCTTCATCGTGATGTTTGCCAATCAACCTCCTCAGTTGGTCTGCATCCGGACGCTAAGAGGCCCCGGATTGCCATTCCCGTCCACCCCATCTCGGGGAGGTGGGGGGATGAATTTTAACACCCTAAAACCAGTCGTTTGTCGTTGGTCGATAGTCGTTCGCGAACGACCATGGACTAAACCACCATCGACTATCTCTTTGAGAATTGGAACCGTTTCCTTGCGCCTTTTTGTCCATACTTTTTGCGTTCTTTGGCGCGCGGATCGCGCGTTACCATGCCTTCGGCCTTGAGCTTGGCGCGCAACTCCGCGTTAAACAGCATGAGGGCGCGGGTGATGCCGAGGCGGACTGCATCGGCTTGTCCGGCAACTCCGCCGCCGCACACATTTGCCAGGACGTTGAACGTGGCCCCCGTGTCGGTCGAGACCAGCGCCCGTTTCGCGGCGATGCGTTGCGAGGGCGTAACAAAATATTCATCGAACGCTTTGCCGTTGACTTTGAACTCGCCACTGCCGGGACGAAGAAAAACGCGCGCGATCGCCGTCTTGCGGCGTCCGGTTCCGTAGTATTGCACCAGTTCTGCCATTTAAGCCCTCAGCACTCAGCCGTCAGCCTTCAGCCAACCCCGGTGCTCATCACCTTTCAAAGTTTTACTCGCGTCTTCTGAGACTTACGCCTTGAGACCTTGCCCTACGGCAAACACTTTCGCTTCCGGCTTCTGCGCCTGGTGCGGGTGTTTGTCGCCGCGATACACCTTCAGCTTGGTAAACATCTGCTTGCCCAGTTTGTTCTTGGGAAGCATGCGCGATATGGCGTCTTCAATCACCAGCTCCGGCTTGCGGACCATGCGCTTCTTCATTGCTTCCGAGCGCAGACCGCCGGGATACCCGGTATAGCGGTGATAGAACTTCTGGTCCGTCTTCATGCCGGTGATCTTGATCTTCTCGGCATTAATAATGACCACGTGATCGCCGGTATCGATAAACGGCGTGTACTTGGGACTCTCTTTGCCCATCAAAATGCGGGCCACGCGCGAGGCGAGGCGCCCGAGCGGAAGCCCGGCCGCATCCACCACAAACCACTTACGCGCAATATCTCCCTCTTTAGGGAAATAGGTTGACATCGGAAATCTCCCAGAAACTAAAGAACGTTATGAAGACCGCTGA
>Ga0209698_10000113_pt1 | contig 78329 bp, 69 predicted proteins | sample LitLauG_LLR_2012_FD_187203 | JGI IMG/M metagenome (GOLD analysis project Ga0209698, IMG submission 187203) | Freshwater sediment microbial communities from Pennsylvania, USA - Little Laurel Run_MetaG_LLR_2012 (SPAdes) (version 2) | ecosystem: Environmental > Aquatic > Freshwater > Creek >... | reverse complement strand
GTTCAACTCGCCCAAGTGACACAGTGTTCTTTGCCGTGGTCCATCGGGGGTGCGCACCGATTCCACCAGCGACCAGTAGGTGTGCTCCTTGCCGTCCTTTCGCCGAGCATGAGGCCGCAAAAACATCCTGGCCCGATTCTGTCATTAAGCCAGCGGACCCTTCAAGGGGGTAGGTCTGCACTACATTGCGATTTTCAGAAGTCGCCGTTGAAACCACGATAGTTGCGCATCGTCGGCGCCTCAAAATCGCTGAAATCGATGCGCCCGTGACGAACTTGGGTTAGCGTCCGGCAGGGGCCAGGGGCCGGGCACCCGTCAGCATTCGGGTCGGGCCCTCAACGGAAGGTGAGCAGCGTTTCCTCTTCCAGGTGGGTGACGGAGTTGAACGAATCCAGAGAGAGGCGGCTCTGGTTGAACAGGAAGGCGGTGAGCGAGGCATTGCGGACACGCCAGTTGAGTTCCAGAAAACTGCGGTCCGGCCCGCCGATGGCGTAATTCGCGGTGAATCCGATGGGGCCGCCGGACGTGAAGATCGCGACGCGGCGGCCCGGCGCCCCGGCCATCAACCGGCGGATGGCGCCAGTGACGCGGCCGCGGAAGGCTAGGAACGGTTCCACCCGGTCCGCCGGTGCGCTGCCGGCGAGCCACTCCAGCATGACCGCTTCGAACCGCAACTGAAAGCGGCGGTAATCTTCCCGATCGAACTCGATGCCCGCCGAGGCGAGCACGCCGTGGGCGTCGTACTCGTTCCAGGCCGCGTCTTGCGTGACGGTGGGCCAAGGCATGCCGGCTTCGCGGTAGCACTGGGCCACGATTCGTTCTGTCTGCACCTGCCGGGTGAGGGCGCCGGAGTGGACTTCATCGAAGGCGGCCCCGTGCTTCAACCAGAATTCGGCCAGCTTGCGGGCCTGGGTTTCGCCGAGCGCCGTAAGGCGGTCGGCAGCATGCTGGAACGCCGTCGCTTGTCCGTGCCGGACGAGGGTGAGAGAGCTCATGCAGTCACTCGGCGGCGCGATAGACGATCTTGCCGGCTCGCAGCGTACAGTGTACCGCCGCCAGCGCCCGGATGTTCCTGGAGGGGTCGTCCCGGAAAACGACGAGATCCGCCTGGAGGCCGGTGGCAATTCGTCCCAGGTGAGTGGATTCTCCAAACCGCTCGGCGGGCGCTGTGGTCAGGGAAGCGAGTATTTGCCGAAAACTCATTCCCGCATCGCTCATCAAAGCGTACTCCTCACTGGGATCGTATTCGACAGCGCCGAGATCGGTTCCGAAAAGAACGTCCCCTCCTGCGGCAACCCAGGCGCGCAACTGGCCGATCTCCGTCTGGGCGACTTTTTCCTGTGCCGACAGGCGGTCGTGGCGCATGTAGTACTTCCACAGCGTAAGGGTGGGCGTGACGGCCACGCGCCGCTCGCTCATGGCGTGAAGGATGGTTTCGTCCCATGGGCCGGAGTGGGGAGTGGTGTGAGCGACGATATCCACGCCACCTCGTACCGCGGCCAGAACGTCCGTGCCGCTGTTGGGGTGGACAAAAACAGGTTTTCCCACGCGATGGGCTTCGTGTACCGCGGCTTGAATCGCGCTCTCCGAGAGCGCGGCGCTGCGCGGCGAGGAGGCGAACAGCTTGATCCCGTCCACGCCTTGATCCAGGAGTTTCCTGGAAGCCGCCGCCGCCTGGGGTGCGTCCGCGATCTCGGGCGCCGGGAAGCTCATAACGCCCATCATGGTGAGGACGGCTTCCGACGGCAGAGCGCCCGGCGGAACCAATCCCTCCCCGGTCGAGCGAATTCGCGGGCCCGGCACCTCCCCCGACTCGATGCGGTCGCGAAGGCGCCGTGTGTTCTGCCACATGCTCCCGATGTCGAACACGCTGGTGAATCCATATCGAGTGAGCATATCCTGAAGCTGACGGCCGAGCTCAGGCGCAGGAATGGCCGCGGCGTTCGCCCACTTCCTTTCGAAGAAGTGGACGTGGCTGTTCCAGAAGCCGGCCGTAATGGCGCGGCCGGAGCAGTCGATCGATTGGACAGTCTCGGGAACCGGCAGAAGCGCCCGGCTACCCACCCCGGCTATCGTGCCACCCTGGATGAGGACTACGCCGTCGCGGATAGGCTCGGTGGTGGGGCTGACATAAATCGTCCCTCCCACCAGAGCTAAGCTCACCGGCGGCAGAACCCGTCCGCCCGCGCCACGAGTTGGCATACTGTATTGATATAGGAGATCACGGAATGGATGTCGGTTTTTACGGTCATGTTCGTCAATATCACAATATCAAGAGCGAGATCGACGCGAATCTTCATGAGGTTCTGGAGTCCGGCCAGTACGTGATGGGGCCGATGCTGAAGCGTTTCGAGAAGGAGCTGGCCAACTATCACGGAACGAAGTACGCGGTGGGCGTGGGCAACGGAACCGATGCCCTGTGGCTTTCGCTTCAGGCGCTCGGGATCGGCCCGGGCGACGAATGCATCACGACCACAAATACATTCTTCGCGACCGCGGAAGCGATCTGGATCGCCGGCGCCACGGCGGTGTTCGTAGACTCCGACCCGCGGACGAACTGCATCGACCCCTCGCGGATCGAAGCGGCCATCACGGAGAAGACCAGGGCGCTGGTGCCGGTGCACCTTTACGGTCAGTGTGCGGACATGAAGGCAATCCGCGCGATCGCCGACAAGCACGGTCTGCTGGTAATCGAAGACAACGCGCAGGGGATAGGGGCGAGGGGTGACGGGTTCAAGATCGGCGAACTGAGCGACGCCGTGTGCCTGAGCTTCATCATCCAGAAGAACCTGGGATGCTTCGGGGACGGCGGCGCCGTGGTCACGAATCACGAGAAGGTGGACCGCGCGGTCCGCAAGCTCCGGAATCACGGTTCCGACAAGCGATCGTGCCACAGCATGGGGTACAACAGCCGGCTGGACGATATGCAGGCAGGCGTCCTGAGCGCCAAGCTGAAGCATATCGACGATTGGAACGGCATCCGGCGGAAATGGGCGGCGCGATATTCGGCTTGCCTGAAGGATGCCGCCCACATCACGCTGCCTCATGAGACTAACGGGGCCTATCACGTCTACCATCTCTACGTGATCGAGACGAAGCAGGCCGCACAACGCGACCCGCTGCTGAATTTTCTAAACGCCAGCGGTATCGACGCGAAGTGCCACTACCCGATCGCGATCCATCAACAGGAAGGATATCCATGGGGCAAGGGTGCGCGCATTGCGGGTGAAATTCCCAACTCCGAGCGGAATGCCGCCTGCTGCATCTCGCTGCCGATGTTTCCCGAGTTGACGCAAGAGGAAGTGGACTATGTGATTGGCAAGGTTCTGGAATGGGACGGGGGTGCGTAGACCTTGAACGGGAGTGCTTGACGCGAAGGCGGCCTTGGAGGCGGCCGCAGTTCATACCGCGACGCGCCTGGCGGCAGCCGCCGCCAACTCCCGGCGGCGGATATCGCCGATGATGGTGCGCGAGCCTGCGTAGAGCACCACCGCGAGCAGCACCGACAGCACCGGGATCATGAGCATGGCCTCTTGCAGTCCGATGGCCTTAAAGGCCTCGGTGATCCGGGCCGAGCCGGCGGCATCGGCGGCGCGGCGCGCCATCATGTCGCTCACTCGGCCGGTCAGCAGCGGCCCGAACGACGCCCCGCACAGATACATCGCCATGAAGTAGATGGCCATCGCCGTGCCGCGCGTGCCGGGCGGGACAATGTCCTGGATGGAGGAATATACCAGCCCGTAATAGGCGTTGAGCGCGCCGTACGACATCATCAGCAGCGCCACCACCAGATAGAGGTCGCGCCCGACGATGCCAAAATAGGCCAACGGCGCGCCGGCCAGGGAGACCGCGGCCGCGCACAGCATGCGGCCGTCCTTGCGGCGATGCACCACGCGGTCGCCGATCGATCCGGCGCACAGGCCTCCCGCCACGCCCCCAACGGCGTAGACGATGCCCGTGGCCACACCCGACTGCGCCAGGCTGAGGTGGTGGATGCGGCTTAAGAACGCGGGCAGAAACAGGCCAATCGCATACATGTTGAAATTGAGCAGGGCGCCCGAAGCAATAATCCACCAAATGGTGGGGATGGTCACCACGGCCATGATCGAAGACTTCTTCCCGTATTCCCCGTGGACGTCGGCGGCTCCCCGCGCGGGTTCGCCCAGGCGCAGCAGGAGCGGCACCAGGATCAACGCAGGCGCGGCGGCCAGCACCATGGAGGTCCGCCATCCGAAGGCCTGCGCCAGCGGCCCGCCGAAGAAGTAGCTGGCCGCTCCCCCCACCGGCACGCCTAGCATGAAGAGCGCCAGCGGACGCGCGCGCTGGGCAGGCGGGAAAAGATCGCCGATCCAACTGGTAGCGGCCGGAGCCACCGCCGCTTCTCCCACCGCGAACCCCAGGCGCGCAAACAGCAGCATGGTGTAATTGGCCGCCAACGCAGCCATGGCCGTGAGCGCGCTCCAAACCACCATCCCCGCGGCCAGCAGCGTCCGGCGGCTCCGTGAATCGGCGATCTTCCCCAGCGGAACTCCAATGATCGCGTACAGCCAGATAAAGATGCTGCCCAGCAGGCCCACCTGAGTATCGGTCAGGCCGAATTCCCTGCGGATGGGTTCGGCCAGCGCACCGATCACGTTGCGGTCGTAGAAGTTCAGTATGTTGACGGCGATCAGCACCAGCAGCGCGGCGTGGTTGCGGCTTTCTCTCTTCACGAGGAATATCTCCGAACTACCCACTCGGCCACCAGCGCCGGTTTGGTGTTACCCTCCACTTCCACGCGGACTCCCCAGACAATCTCCACTCCCTCGGCGAACTCCTTCACCGCGTTCACCGCCACCCGCGCCCGGATGCGAGCGCCGGCCGGCACCGGCGCAGGGAATCGCAGGCGGTTGAATCCATAGTTGACACCCATCCTGCACTCTCCCCGCAGGTCTACCGCTTCCCTGACGAGCCGGCTCAGTAACGACAGCGTCAGGAAACCGTGGGCGACCGTCCCGCCAAAAGGCGATTCGGTGCGCGCCCGCGCCTCATCGATGTGGATCCACTGGGTGTCGCCGGACAACTCGGCGAACCGCGAAATCAGATCCTGCGTGACCGTAAACCAATCGCCGAGGCCGGCCTCCCGGCCGGTTAGCGACTGGAGTTCGGCGGCGTCATGAATGATGCGCGCGGGCAATCGGTCGATTCTATCACTTTCAATTACAATATCCGCACCCCCTCATTCGTCTACCAGGGTAGATGAACGATGTGGCTGGCCTGAAGCGAATGGCATTCGAACAGGACCGGATCTCGGAAGTGGTCAAGCGGGAGCAGTCGCGGCTGCGCAACTTCATTCGGCGGCGCGTGGCCGACCCGCGCGACGCTGAGGATATCTTGCAGGACGTCTTCTACGAACTGGTGGAAGCGAACAGGCTGCTGATGCCAATCGAGCACGTTACCGGCTGGCTGTTTCGCGTGGCGCGCAATCGCATCACCGATCTCTTCCGCAAGAAGAGCCCGGAGAGCTTCAGCGATGCCGCCGTCGCGGATGAGGAAGACAAACTGCTGCGGCTGGAAGACCTGCTGCCTTCGCCCGATGCCGGGCCGGAGGCGCTGTACGCCCGCGGCGTGCTTCTCGACGAAATCGAGTTGGCGGTGGGTGAACTGCCGGAGGAGCAGCGCGCGGTGTTTGTGGCTCACGAATGGGAAGGGCGGAGCTTCAAGGAGATCGCCGCCGAGACCGGCGTGAGCGTGAATACCCTGCTCTCGCGCAAGCGCTATGCGGTGCTGCATCTGCGCGAGCGACTGCAAAGCATTTACGACGAATTTACGAAAGCGTGAGGGACTGAATATGAGACGGAAATGGATTTTCATTGCTCCGCTAGCGATTGTGGGGGTGCTGCTTTTTATCGCCCTCGGCGGCGAAGTGGTCGAGCACCTGTGGAATTGGCTGTTGCCGCCGCTCTTCGGGTGGCGCGACATCACCTTCTGGCAAGCTCTTGGGCTTCTGGCGTTGTGCCGGATCCTCTTCGGCGGATTTGGCGGTTCCGGACGCTCCAATTTCCGCCGCCGCATGGCCGAGCGCCGCGAGCACATGACCCCTGAGGAGCGGGAACGATTCCGGCAAGGCATGCGCGCGCGTTGCGGCTTCCCGGAAGCCAGCGAAAGCAAGGGGCAGTGAAGCCATGAGGGCCGCCAAGCCTGGCGCTTGGATTTGCGGCAAGCTCGGGCCGGAGTGATCCTATGATTGACCGGATTCTCCCGCAACGCATCGACAACACCCATCGCGGTCACCCCCTCGCGCTCTGGCTCTTCATACCGGTCGTGGTTTTGAAAACGGGTATCGCGCTGGGCACCATGTTCAATGGCCGTGATGCGGCGCAATCGGCCGACGGCATCCCGCTCGACCGCTTCGGCCCCGGCGGCGCGGAGACCGTGGTGGCGCTTTTCGCGATCTGGGGACTCTCGCAGCTCGTCCTCAGCCTGCTCAGTGTGCTGGCGCTGATCCGCTATCGCGCCATGATTCCGCTCCTGTACGTCGTGCTCCTGCTCGAGCATCTGGCGAGGCGGTGGGTTCTGCTGGCGAAGCCCATCCCCGGGACCGGGACGCCTCCAGGCGTCTACATCAACCTTGTGCTCCTCGCGCTGATGATCGCTGGACTGGCGTTGTCGCTACGGGCCGAGCGGAGTTCTTGAAAATCCGCTGAGCTGGGAGCCCGGCCGGCGGGCATTTGTGCGGAAGGTCACTAACATCAGATTCGTCATGAATTACTAAATGAAGGGGATGGAGTCTATCGCGACTTGAAAGTACATTCATAGTCGATATGAATCGGTTCAGCCTGTTGTGCACCTGTTTATTGGCCCCCTGCCTTGCCTTCGGCCAAGGCGAGGGCGGCGAAATTCACCATCAAAACTTCGCCTTCGGCGTCGGCTCTGCCATTCCGCTAGGCAACGCAACCAACTACCTCAACACAGCACCGTTGATCCGTATAGGATACGGCTATCGCTTGAACCGGCTGTTCCAGGCGGACGTTGGGCTTCAAATGGCATTCGGCGCCGCGCACAATCTGAACGCGGAAGTCACAGACTTCGGACCGGTACAAGGCGGCGACCATGAGTACATGGTGCCCCTGGGCGGACGTGTCTACATTCCGTTACCGTTTCGCCGCATTCAAGCCTCGGCGGGCGGAGGCGCCGTCTACATGCATTACTCGGAAACGATCCCATCCAATGGATACCATTCCTCCACTTGCTACAGCTGCACCACCCGCGGCGGTTGGGGTGGTTATGGACTGACGAATGTCAGCTACTTCCTGGATAGCAACCACATTTTCCGCGTAGGGACTACCCTGCAATACATCGCCGGAGGCACCAACGGTCAAGCCGTCGCCAACTTTCCAGCCAACCGGACAACCGACCACTGGGTGAATCTTGCATTTGACTTTGGATTCAGCTTCTGATGACGGATGCTGCGGGATACTGTCGTAGCAGTAGGAACTCGCGAAAATCTGATGAGGAGTAGCGATCGGGCAGGTATCCGCATCTAACAAATTGGAATGGATCGGGGTTGATCGATCCGAAAGGGAAGGTGGCGAGATATGAAGCCCGATTCTCATGGATCTGTTCTTAGGCGAGTCCTTACATCAATAGTCATTGGTCTCTTGCTGGGAGCTGTAGGCCCTGTCCGGGCACAGGGACCAGGGTACCCAGCCCCTCGGACAGCTCCTACGCAAGTCCTTTCAGCGGATCAACTGGACAATCTGGTAGCCCCGATTGCACTCTATCCCGACCCTCTGCTTAGTCAAGTCCTGGTGGCTTGCACCTACCCCTTGGAGCTAGTGGAAGCGCAACAGTGGCTTAAGCACAACGACAATTTGCGCGGGACCGCTCTGATGGACGCGGCGCGCAACCGGGGCTGGGACGCCAGCGTGCAAGCCATGGTAGCTCTGCCGGAAGTACTATCGAAGTTGAACCAGGACATTCGCTGGACTAAGGACTTAGGTAACGCCTTCCTGGCGCAACAAGCCGACGTCATGAGCGCAGTCCAACGGATGCGAGTGCAAGCGAAAGCCAGAGGCACGCTGTCTTCCTCGCCACAGCAAACCGTGGCGACGGAAACCGAAGATGGCCAAACGGCGATCACCATCGAGCCAACCGCCCCGGATGTGATCTACGTTCCAGCCTATGACCCGATGTACGTATGGGGCCCCCCGGTCTGGGGTGTTTATCCTCCATTGCTTTACCCCGGATTTGGCTTCGGGTTCGGCCCAGGAATCGATATCGGATTGTGTTTCGACGGCTGGGGCGGCTGGGGCTTTGGTGGATGGGGTGGTTGGGGCTGGGGCCCCAACTGGTTCGGAGGCTCTATCTTCGTGAATAACAACTTCTTTGGCCGCTATGGATTCCGCGGCTACGGAGGAGGAGGATTTAACGGAAGAGGCATTTGGAGCCACGACCCGATTCACCGGCTCGGCGTTCCCTATCCCAACCGCCAACTCAGCGGACGATTCCAGGCCGCTTCGGTGGCGGGCGCAAGAGCCAGCCTGGGACGGCCGGCAATGCGGAGTTCTTTTGGCGAGGCGTACGGCCCTGAGAGGGGTGCGTATCGGCCTCGACAGGCGGGCCCCTCCCAATATGCGGGGCGCTCTTTTGCAGGCCGCGCTGCGATGCCCGGCAACCAGAGGTTCCGCGGGGCAGTGCCCCCGCAGGGGAACTCACGGAGCTACTCCCAAGCGCCGCAACGATTCCAGAGCAGGCCGTCATTTCCATCCGCACCCGGAATGAGTGGGCCAAGATTTGGAGGCTTTAGAGGCAGCCCTGGGGGAACTGGCCGCGGTTTTGGCGGTTTCGGCGCCGGTCGTAGTTTTGGCGGCGGCGGAGGGCACTTCGGTGGCGGCGGGCACGGCGGCGGCAGGAGATAGGCATGCCCGAAGAGCAGACGATGACCGCCACGGTGGACAAGTCCGCACCTTCTGTGCATCCTTCCGAACCTCCGGGTCCTACGGTACGGCCCAAGAGGGCGCGTCTGACAGGCGCTATCCGCGCGATCTTCTCCCGACGGGAAGTTGCCGATCCAAAAAAGGTCATCGCGTACCGCCGCCGATTCGTCATGACGGCCGTGCTCTCCACGCTTTCGGTGAACTTCCTGATGTTTCTGCGCTTCTTCTTTCCGCGGGTTCTGTATGAGCCTAAGACCAGGTTCAAGATCGGCTACCCGTCGGATTTCGGCTTTGGTGTGGACAGCAAGTTCCAGAGTACGCATCGAATCTGGGTGGTTAGGAACACGGAGGGCATCTTCGTGATCTCAGCCATTTGCACGCATCTCGGATGCACGCCCGACTGGAAACCCAGCGAGAACAAGTTCAAGTGCCCGTGCCACGGCAGTGGATACGATTCCGAGGGCATCAATTTCGAAGGGCCGGCTCCACGGCCGATGGACCGGGCACAGGTCGAACTCGACCCGGAAGGCCAGATCGTTGTCGACCTGAGTCACCTGTATCGCTGGCCCAAAGGCGAACGTTCACAATTTGGCGATCCTGGCGCCATCCTGAGAGTTTGACATACCCGCTCTCCTATGTTCATAGGATAGGAACTCCGAGGCGCCTCGGCTAAACTCGTAATTACGAAGCACGAGGAGCACTCCATGAGAACAGCGGTCCAATCCATTTCCGAGCGAAAACCGGCACGCCGGAGCATGCAGGGAACGATCCTGGTGGTGGATGACGAGCCTGCCCTGCGCGCGTTCGTAACTTACGTGCTGGCGCAGGAGGGATACTCAGTACTCAGCGCTTCCAATGCCGAAGAAGCGCTGGTGCTGGCTGCTAACCGTGGCGCCTCGATTCAGGTACTCCTAACGGACGTGGAAATGCCTGGAATTGGCGGCTTGGCATTGGTGGGCAAACTCTCTCGCATGCTGCCCCAAGTCAGACCCATTTTCATGTCCGGATCTCTATCCGTGGAGCCGGAGGTCGATACACCGTTCCTGCACAAGCCCTTTCAGGTGCGCGATCTGCTGCAAACGGTTCAAAGCCGCATAGCAGGGTGCTGATTGGCGCGTGCTCCGGCGTCGCGAACCTGGCCGCTGCGAACGGGAAAGCGACCGGCTGCAATGATTCTTCGCCCTTCCACTACCGCAGGGTTCCCACCTGATAGTCGAGGATGACCCGCTGGGCCTGGTAGTCGTAGCGCGCGCTGGTGTCCGCGATCTGCGCGGAAGTCAGATTGAGTTCCGCGGTGCTTAGTTCCACGATGTTGCCGAGGCCGAGGTTGTAGCGGGTCTGTGCCAGGTCCAGCGCTTGCGTCGCCTGGCCCAGCATCTGCTGCGTGAGCGCCATGCGGTCGTATGCCGTGGTGGCGTTCAGGAAGGCGACTCGGACATCGCGGGATACGCGGTTCTCCAGGTCGCTGATGTTCTGGGTTGCGGCCTTGGCCTTCAACTCGGCTTGCGTCTGGCGGGCCTTGTAGAGGCCGCCATTGAAGATCGGGATATTGATGTTGGCTCCGATCGCGCCATAGCGCCCGGGAATCGTTTCGTAAGCGGCCGGGGCGAAGCCGGCCGTTCCCACGATCGCGACACTCGGGTAGTAGAGCGAATGCTCGGCCTTGACGAAGCGCTCGGCGGCGCTTTGCTCCAGCCGTAGATCCTTCAATTCAGGGCGGGACTGGAGAGCGTCGCGGATGAGGTCCCCGACCTGATCGGGCAAAGGCGCAGGCATCGGCTCGTCCTCGAGGATGAAGCCGGATTGCCCCGGCAATCCCATGGCAGTGGCCAGATCGGCCTCGGCGGCCTTGAGATCGTTCTGCGCCTGAATTTGCATCAGCTTGGCATCCGAGAGGTTCACGTTGGCGAAGCTGACGTCCAGGGTGGATTTGAGTTTGCTTTCGGCCAGCGCAGTTACCTGGTCCACCACAAGCTGGCGGGCGGCGACGGTCTGATCGGCAACCTTCACCACGGCCTGCGCTCGCAGCACCGCGAAATAGGCCCGGCTCGTGGTCAGCAGGATCTGGGCCCGAGTGGTTTCCGTAACCTGGTCCTGCGCGGCGGCCTGCAGTTTGGCCATCCCCACCAGGTTGCTGGTCCGGCCGAAATCCGTGATCATCTGGCCGACCGTCAAACCGGTGCCGAAGCGGTTGTACACCACCGGGTTGTTCAGACCGCCGGCGGCCAGACGGCTGCCGTTGTCGGCGCCCACGCCGGTGAGGCTGCCGCTGAAGGTCGGCTCGTAGCTGGCCTTGTACTGCAGCGGCACCTGATACGCGGCGGCGGCGGTAAACCTGGCCGCCGTGAATTGAGGATTGTTGGCGATGGCCTGGCGTTGCGCCTCGGCCAGCGTCAGGTGCATCGCGGGCTGGCTCCACAAAGGAAGCTGGAGCAGGCCGCAGAGAAGCAAGCGGCGCATAAGATTAACGAGACCTCCCGTAGACCAACACGTAAGCGGCGGGCACAAGAAAAACGGTAAGGACCACCGAGACACTCAAGCCTCCCAGGATGGCGCGGGCCAGCGGAGCATACGCTTCGCTGCCCGCGCCCAACTTCAGCGCCATGGGCAGCAGGCCGATGATCGTCGCCAGGGACGTCATCAGGACGGGACGCAACCGCACTCGGCAGGCAAGCGCCACGGCCTCCCGGACCTCCATCCCCTCCCTGCGCAGATGGCGCGTAAACTCGACGATCAGAATGCTGTTGGAAACCGCGATCCCAACCAGCATCACGACGCCCATCAACGACATCACGTTCAACGTCGTGTCCGACAACCACAGGATCAGGAGCACGCCGCTCAACCCGGGCGGCACCGCCAGCAGGATGATGAAGGGATCGATAAAAGACTGGAACTGAGCCACCAGGATCAGGTACAGCAGCACCACCGCCAGGCACAGGCCGAGCGCAAACCTCGTAAATGAACTGCGCATGCCCTGGACCATGCCCTGCAACGCGACGCTCAGGCCCTCGGGCACTTTGGTTCGGCCGATGATGCCGTCGATCGAGTTGGCGATTCTGCTGAGGTCTTCATTCAACGGGCGGACGTAGATGTCGATCGTACGCCGCAGTTGGTAGTGGTCGACTTCGGTGGGCGCCTTCATGGGGTGGATGTTGCTGATCATGTCCAGCCGCGTGGGGTCGGTGTAGGTGGCGGCGCGCAACGGGATCGACTTCAGGTCGGTCAAGGTCTTCACCTGATCTTCCGGATACTGAACCGTCAACATGTAATCGTTGCCGGTCTTGGGGTCGATCCAGAAGCTCGGTGCGATCATCTGGTTGGAGGTAAGGGCGGTGATGACGTTATCGACCACCTCCTGCTGGTCGAGGCCCATTTCGCCCGCCCGGGTGCGGTCGACATCCAACTGCAGCGCCGGGTAATCGATGTCCTGCGGGATGAAAACATCGGCCACGCCGCGAATGCCGCGGATCTGTGAAGCCAGCTTCAAGGCGGTGGCATAGGCAGCGTCCATGTTCGACCCGGCCACCTGGACGTCGATCGGCGCCGGCAAACCGAGATTCAAGACTGCATCCACCAATCCGCCCGATTGGAAGTAAGCGCTCAGTTCCGGCATGTCGGTCTCGATACGGTGCTTGACGCGGGCCATATATTCGTAACTGCCCACCTGGTGCTCCGCGTTCAGGCTGACCTGGACGAAGGCCGTATGCATCGCCGAATTGGTGGTGTAGATGGCGGAAAAATCCGGCGTGGCGCCGATGTTCGAGACAATCATGGCGAGATCCCCGTGCGAGACTACCTCGCGGATGAGGCTCTCCACCTTCATGACCTCATTCTCGGTGACGGACAGGCGGGAACCGGTGGGCGCTTTCAGATTGATCACGAACTGGCCTGCATCCGTGCGCGGGAAGAAGGAAAGGCCCAAGAAGCGAAAAATCCCAAGGCTCAACACAAAGATCAGGCCGAAAGCCAGCAAGGTCAAAGTGGGCCATCGCAGGAGGCCCGCCACGGCGCGATCATAAATCCTGAGGAAGGCTTCGAACCGGTTGTTGAACCAGACGTTGAAGCGGTTGCCGAAAGAGAAACGGCTCGCCGGAGGATCCACCGTCACCGGTTGTTCCGATGCCGGCGTGCCATGGTGGGTGGCCCTGATGAAGCGGGCGCAGAACAGCGGCACCACGGTCATGGCCACCGCATACGAAGCGAAGAGGGAAAGCGCCACTGCCAAGGCCAGCGCGGAGAAGAGGAACTTGCTGACACCGTACAAGAACGTCACCGGAAAGAACACCACGACCGTGGTCAGGGTCGCCGCCAAAACCGGAAGCGCCACCTCACTGCCACCCTTGACGGCTGCCACGTCGCCCGGCTCGCCCGCCTCCAGGTGGCGGTAGATGTTCTCCAGCACTACCACGGAATTGTCGATGAGGCGCGAGAAGGCCAGCGCCAGACCGCCCAGCACCATGCTGTTGATGGAACTGCCGCCCAGCGAAAGGGCGATGAAGGCGGCCAGGGCCGAGAGCGGAATGGAAAAGAAGACCGCCACGGTGGCCCGCATGCTGCCGAGGAAGATCAGGATCATGATCGAGGTCAGAAGCAGGCCGATGCCGCCTTCGTGCAGCAGCGTTTCGATGGCGGTCTTCACGAACACGGACTGATCGAAGACCACCTTGGTGATCAGCGTTTTGGGAACATCGAACAGGTTCTGCAGTGCGCCCTTGATACCGTCCACCACAGCGATCGTATTGGTGTCGCCGCCCTGTTTCATCACCGGAGTATAGACCGAGCGCTGACCGTCGACGCGCACGATGTTGGTCTGGATCTGGTGGCCATCCTGCGCGAAGCCGATGTCGGCGACCCTCACCGGAGCCTGGCCCACCGTCTTGAGCGGTAACTGGTCGATCTCACGTACCGTGCGCAGCTGGCTGTTGGTGTAAATGTTGTAGTCGAGCGGGCCGATCTGAACGTCGCCTGCGGGGAGGATCAGGTTGGAGTCGTTGACCGAGCGGACCACGTCCATCAGGCTCAACTGGTGCGCTTCCAGCTTGTACGGATCGACGTAGACCATGATCTGGCGGTACTTTCCGCCGAATGGCTGGGGCACGCTGGCGCCGGGGACGCCGCCGATCTGGTTGCGCACCTGGAACTGGGCCAGGTCGCGCAACTGCGTCTCGTTCAAACCCTCGCCCTTAAAGGTGACGAGGCAGACCGGCAGGCTGGAGGCGTCGAACTTGAGCACCACTGGCGGCAGCGTGCCGGGAGGCAGCCGGCGCAATTGGGCCATGGCCAGGTTGGAGATGGTGGTCACGGCCGAATCGGGATTGGTGCCCGGCTGGAAGAAGACCTTGATGACGCTCACTCCCGGCAGAGAGCGCGATTCGATGTGTTCGATGCCGGAGCCCAGGGTGAAGAAGCGTTCGAAGCGGGAGGTGATGTCGTTCTCGATCTGCTCGGGCGGCATCCCGGAATAGAAGGTGGCGACGACCACCACCGGGATATCCATGGACGGGAACATATCCACCGGCATGCGCACAAGGCTCACGGCGCCGACAATAGCGATGATCAGGCAGACGACCACGATGAAGTACGGGTTGCGGATGGCAAAAAGGGACATTAAGCAATGACCTCCCCGGGCAGCCGCGAGTCCTCTTTGCGGTAAGCCACGTAATAGGCGGCGGGAACCATGATCACGGTCATCATCAGCGAAACGCTCATGCCTCCCAGAACGGCGCGCGCCAGCGGCGCGTAGGACTCGCTGCCGGCGCCGAGTTTGAGCGCCATCGGCAACAGCCCGATAATGGTAGCCAGCGACGTCATCAATACCGGCCGCAGCCGGACGCGCGCCGCGGTCACCACGGCCTGCCGTACGCTCATGCCCTGCTCCCGAAGATGACGGGTAAATTCCACGATCAGAATGCTGTCGGATACGGTCATCCCGATGAGGATCATCAAACCCATCAGCGACATTACGTTCATGCTGGTCTGGGTCAGGTAGAGAATCAGCAGCGCGCCAGTCAATCCCGGCGGCACCGCGGTCAGGATCAGCAGCGGGTCCAGGAACGATCGGAACTGCGCCACCAGGATCAGGTACAGCAGCACCACCGAGAGCGTCAGCCCGATTCCGAATCGCCGAAAACTCTGCCGCATTCCTTCCACCAGGCCGCGGAGAGAAACCGTCACTCCGGTGGGGAGTGCGGTCTGCGCGGTCAGACTGTCGATGGAACTGGCGATGCGGCCAAGATCCTCGCCGAGGGGCTGCACGTAGATGTCGACCACGCGGCGCAAATTGTAGTGATCCACCTCGGTGGGCGACTTGATTCGGCGGATGGCAGCCACCGCATCCAGCCGCGTGGACTCGGTAATGTCTTTGCCGTGGACCGGAATGGCTCGCAGATCGTCAAAACTCCGGATCTGCCGCTCGGGGTACTGGACCGTCAACATATAGTCGTTGCCGGTATTAGGATCGATCCAGAAGCTGGGAGCGATCATGGCGTTGGAGGTGAGCGCGGTGATGATGTTGCCGACGACTTCTTTTTGCGTCAAACCGAGTTCGCGAGCGCGCATGCGGTCGATATCCAATTTCAGCGCGGGGTAGTCGATGTCCTGGGGAACGAAGATGTCTCCCACGCCGTCGATCTTGCGGATCTGGCCTGCGAGTTTCAGGGCCGTCGCGTAGCTGGCGTCGAGATTGGAACCAGAGACCTGGACATCGATCGGCGCCGGCATGCCCAGACTCAGCACGGCGTCCACCAGGCCGCCCGATTGGAAGTACGCCGTAACCTCCGGCAACTCTTCGGCAATCCGCTTTCGGACGAGTGCCATATATTCATAGCTGCCCACCTTGTGGTCTGGGTTGAGGCTCACCTGTACGGTGGCGGTGTGCATTCCGGAGTTGGTGGTGTAGATCGACGAATAGTCCGGGGTGGAACCGATGTTCGACACGATCATGCTCAGGTCCTCGTGCGTGACGGTCTGGCGCACCAGGAATTCCACCTTGGCGACCTCCTCTTCGGTGATTCCGATACGCGAGCCCGAAGGCAGCTTGAGGTTCATCATGAACTGGCCAGGATCCGTCCGCGGAAAGAAGGAGAAATCCAGCAGCGGAAACAGGAAGAGGCTGACGATGATGATGCCGGTGAGCACGAAGAGGATCGATACGGGGCGCTTCAAGACCACGCTGACGACGCGGTCGTAGAAATCCAGGAAGCCCTCGAATTTGGGGTTGAACCAGGCGTTGAAGCGGTCGAGCAGCGACCGGCGGGGCGTCGCGGTGTGCGCCGCCTGATGGCCTTGGATGAAGTGCGCGCAGAACAACGGCACCACCGACATGGCCACCGCGTAAGACGCCATCAGCGAGAGCACCACGGCCAGCGCCAGCGCTGAGAACAGGAATTTGCTGACGCCGTAAAGCAGCGTAACTGGAAAGAAGACCACAATGGTGGTGAGGGTGGACGCAAGCACCGGCAGCGCCACCTCCATCCCGCCCTTCTCCGCGGCCACGGCAGGAGCCTCGCCCAGTTCCAGGTGCCGGTAGATATTCTCCAGCACCACCACGGAGTTGTCGATCAGGCGGGAAAACGCCAGCGCCAACCCGCCCAGCACCATGGCGTTGACCGAACTGCCGCCAAGGGAAAGCGCGATGAACGCCGCCAGAGCGGAGAGCGGGATCGAGAAGAAAACCGCCACCGTGGCACGCATGCTTCCGAGGAAAACCAGAATCATGATCGAGGTGAGGAGCAGCCCGAGCGCGCCTTCGTGAAGCAGGGTCTCGATCGCCGTCTTCACGAACACGGATTGATCGAAGACCACTTGAGTGATCAGGTTCTTGGGAACGTCGAAAAGATGTTTGAGGCGTTCTTTTACTCCGTCCACCACCTGGATGGTGTTGGTGTCGCCGCCCTGCTTCATCACCGGCGTATACACCGAGCGCTGGCCATCCACGCGAACCAGGTTGGTCTGAATCTGCTGGGCATCCTCGGCGTGGCCGATATCGGCGACACGTACGGGTGTCTGACCCACGGTTTTGAGCGGCAGTCGATCGATATCGGCCACGGTGCGCAGTTGGCTGTTGGTGTAGATGTTGTAGTCCAGCAGACCGAGTTGCACGTCGCCGGCGGGCAGGATCAGGTTGGCGCGATTCAGCGCGCGTACCGCGTCCATCAGGCTCAACTGGTGCGATTCCAGCTTGTAAGGGTCGGTATAGACCATGATTTGCCGGTACCGCCCTCCGAAAGGCTGTGGCACGCTGGCGCCGGGGACGCTGGCAATCTGGTTGCGCACTTGGAATTGCGCCAGGTCGCGCAGGGCGGTCTCGTTCAGCCCTGGGCCTTTAAAGGTCACCAGGCAGACCGGCAGGCTGGAGGCATCGAACTTCAGCACGATGGGCGGCAGCGTCCCGGGCGGCAAACGGCGCAACTGCGCCATCGCCAGATTCGAGATGGTGGTCACGGCTGAATCGGGATTCGTCCCAGGCTGAAAGTAGACTTTGATGATGCTGACGCCCGGCAGGGAGCGCGATTCGATGTGCTCGATGTCGCTGCCCAGCGTGAAGAAGCGCTCGAAGCGGCTGGTGATATCGGTCTCGATCTGCTCCGGCGGCATGCCCGAATAGAACGTGGCCACCACCACCACCGGGATGTTCATGGCGGGGAACATGTCCACCGGCATGCGCACCAGGCTGGTAACGCCCACCACCGCGATCATCAGGCAGACGACTACGATGAAATACGGATTGTGAATGGCAAACCGGGACATGGGACGCGCCGCTACTGCTGCGTGGCGGCCGCCATCGCCGTCACCTTGGGACGAACTTCCTGTCCCGCCTGGAGCGCGGCTCGTCCGCCGATCACGACCATATCGCCCTCATTCAGGCCGGAGCGGACTTCCACGTTGTTGGCAGTCTCGAGCCCCAGTTCGATCCGGCGAATTTCCACGCGATTGTTGGGCGTGACCACCATGACCCGCCCCTGGGCCAAGGCCTTCGTCCCGCCGGCCGGCTGTGCGGCTTCATCATCCAGGTCTACCGCCGTAACCGGGACCGCCAGCACGGCGTTGCGTTGTGCCAGTGAAAGATCGACTTCCGCATACATGCCCGGAATCAGCACCAGGCTGGGGTTGGGCACGTCGACTTCGGTCTCCATGGTGCGCGTAGCCATCAACAGCTTGTCGGAAAACCGCGCCACGGTGCCGGGGAAATTGCGATTCAAGCTCGGCACCCGGACTGCCACCTGTTGCCCGAGGTGCACCGTCGGCACCACCGATTCCGGCACGGGCAGGATGAGCCGGAGCCGGCTGTTCTCCGAGATACGGACTACCGGCATGGCCTGCGTCTGTGAAGCCGTGCCGGCCTGGATCATGGAGCCTTTGTCCGCGAATCTCTTGGTCACGACCCCGGCGAAGGGCGCGGTCACGCGGGTGTAGTCCAGCAGCGTCTTCACGCGTTCCAAATCCGATTGATTCACCTGCACCTGTTCCTCGGCGACCGACCGGGCCGATTTCGCGGCGGATACCTGGGCCTCCGCCACCAGATCCCTGCCTTGCGCATCGTCGATTTCCTGTTGCGCGATCAGCCCCGGCTTTTTTTCCACCACTGCGGCCAGCCGCTGATACGACAGGTGAGCGATGTCGTGCGCGGACTGGGCCCGCTTGAGCTCATCTTCGGCGCGCCGCACTTCGGCCTGGCTGCGCTTCACCGAAGCCATGGCCTTCGTCTGATCGTCGGCCATTTCCGGGATCAACAGGGTGGCGAGGATCTGGTTCTCCTTCACGTGGTCGCCGACATCTACATTGATCTCCTGGATGTATCCGGCGACCTTGGCCATCACATCGACTTCCTGGTACGGTTTGAATTCGGCGGTCAAGACGAGGTTATGGGAAAGATCCCGCGTCCCGACCTTGGCAACGGCGACGGTTGGGATCTCCGAGGCCTTTGGGCTGCTGGCTTCGACGTTATCGCGTCGGGAACAGGATGAAAGCAGAACTCCCAGCCCAAGGATCACGACCGTGCAGGTCCGCGGAATCAAGCGATGAATTTCGTTCTTCATTAGACGCTCTTGAGTGCTTCCTTCAACTTGTGGGGCGAAAAGTCAGGTGACTGGCAGATATCGATGATCCGCCGCTCGCTAGCCTGGATTCGCGACGCTACGGCCGGAAGTTCCCCTGCGATTTCCGGCGGGATCGAAATCACGCCGTGGCAGTCCGCGAAGAGCAGATCGCCCGGGTGGATTTCCAGCCCGTAAATATCGACCCGCGTGCAATAATCCACCACGTGCAAATAGGAATGGGAGACCGCGACCGACGACGCGAACATGGGGAACCCCATACTGCCGACACCCGGGATGTCGCGGACGGCGCCGTTGGTGATGACTCCGGCGCAGCCGAATGCCTTCAGAATCGCAGCATGGACTTCTCCAACGGTTGACCCGATGCTGGTTCGAGCGTCGAGATCCTGGATTACCGCGATCCTCGGCAGTGGAAGCTGTCCGATCAATTCCCACCAATCGGTCCGGTCGAGATAGGAGCCCCCCTCGAGCGGCGGATCGGATGAACGGACCCGGCAGGTGGCGGCATAGCCGAGGACTTTCGGAGAGCCGGCTGTCACGCAGCGCAAACCTGGCCTGGTAAAGCCCTCGTTGCGCAGCCGCAAGCCGAACTCCTCGATGGCATTGGCGATGGTGCAAGTGTCGAATTGGCCGATGGCGTCCAACAACTCCGCAGCCACGGCGCGCCGGCCGTTCATCCGCTCCAGTGACTGGAGCGCTTGATTCTCAGGATCCAATGTAGGCATGCAATTTGCAGATCGGCCACTGACGGACGGATACCAGGTCACCTAGGCAGGTAACCCCTCAAGATGATCATATTCATCCCGGGTGCCCGTTACCATACTTGATTTGGGGTATTTTGATCGGATAGCGGCTGTATCGTGCTTGGGCTGCGACGCGATCGCATCAGTTCCCTGGCCATCAGCACAACGATCGCCAGCCCAATCACGGGACTATCGATTCCTGCAAACAGGTCCAACACCAGGTAGAACAGGGCGGCGAGCAGCACCACCAGGCTCCAGGCGAACCGGTCTGATGCAATGGGCTGGCGTTCCCCGTTGACGGTGTTCACCGCGGTTCCTGCCTTTGTCCGGGAACGGATCCGCGCTCCTGGAAACGGGCAATATTCCCTCGTCCGTGGCCCCTCCGCGGTCATGCGACCGACGCTCGTTTCGCTGGAGGACTCCCAAAGGCGGCGCCGGAGTAGCTCTTCGGGTCCCGAATGGAAGGCAGCGGCAGGGATGCCCGAATGAGAGTGCCTCTGCCCGGTCCGGAATCGATGATCAAAGTGCCGCCCAGACTTTCCACCCGCTCCTGCATCCCAATCAGCCCCACTCCCTTCATGCGGTCCGGTTGAAAGCCCCTCCCATCGTCGTGCACCACCACCGCGATCCCGAGGCCGGGGGCACTGAGATGAATCTGCACAGAGTTTGCGTTCGCATGGCGGCAGACGTTATTCAGGGCCTCCTGGACGATTCGAAAGATGCACGTCTTGTGCTCATCGGGCAGTTCTTGAGGAAGGTCGTCCGCCGACACGTGGATTCGCACACCGGTGGATCGTGTCATCTGCATGGCCTGCCATTCCAGGGCCGCCACCAATCCCAGATCGTCCAGCATGGATGGCCGCAAGAGCAGTGCCATGTTACGCACCAAGGCAACCGAACTCTCCACCAACTCCCGGATGCGGTCCACTCTCGACCCCAGTTCTTTCGGATACGGCGCCAGCACGCTCGCCAGGTCATGCAGTTCAAACTGCACTGCCGACAAAGATTGGCCGACCGCGTCGTGCAGCTCGCGAGAGATGTTCTTGCGCTCGTTCTCCTGTGTAGATACCAGTTTGGCCGAGAGATTGCGTAATTCCTGGCGTGCCTGCTGCACCTCCGTCAGGTGCGAGAGGGTCTGCCGCTCGAGTCGCAGAATGTGGATCGCTGCCACCGCGGCCTGTCCGAACCCGAACAGAAACATCACCACCAAAGTCCCCATCAACTGGTTACGAAGACCCGAGAACATGCCCACCAGGCGCTGGTCCCGCCGCAGTAACTGCTGGCGGTTGACCGAAGCGATGGTGTCCGCGATCTTGAGAGTGCTCGACCGGCGCGGCAGCACCTCGTCGTGCAGAAACCGGTATCCGTCCCGTTTTCGCTGCCGCGTGTTCCACGATAGCGCCGGATCGAGCACCCGCCAGTACTCTCGGATTTCCCGGCTCAACGCCTCATACAGCGGCTGGTCGGCTTCGCCCGTCTGAGGGCCATGATCGGCGAGCAGGGATTCGATGCGCGCCCTCGTGTCCCGGAGGGCTACGCGGTTTGGTTCCGCCTGCTCGGGATCGGGTTCCAGCAGGAAATCCCGGATATACGTGCCGGAAAGATAGATCGCGGAGCGGATCTCGTCGAGATGCTGCACGCGGTCGACGAAATCCTCCAGGATGCCCTCATTGTTGGACCGAAGTTCGCCCAAGACCCGGATCGCGTTCACTCCCGAGAGGACGAGAAGGGTCAGCAGAACCCCAAAACCGAACGCCAGAAGCCTCCTCGTAGTAAGGAACCGGCGCGCTGTACCCGTAACTGGATTTGCACTCGTCAAATCTGGACCCCGCTGGGATCGCGCAGCTTAAGAGCCGCGGGCAGTGCCGCGCTGCGATGCCACGACCCCCTTTCGAATTGCATAGAGAATCAGCTCCGCCAGATTGTGCAGATTCAGCTTCTGAAAGATATGCTGGCGGTGACTGACGACGGTTGTCGGACTCAGATCAAGGAGGTTGGCTATGTCCTTGTTCGCCTGTCCTTCCGCCAGCAACTGCAAGATCTGGCGTTCCCGGCCGGTAAGCAGGTCGTACGCATCATCGACGCTCTGGCTGCTCAGATACCGGACATACTCATCCGCCAGCATTCGGCTCACCTTAGGGCTGAAAAACGCCTTCCCCTGGCTGACGGCCCGTACCGCCTGAACGATTTCCGATTCCGCTGAGCTCTTCAGCACATACCCGCGAGCGCCGGCTTTCAGGGCGTTGACCAGATAGCATTCATCGGTGTGAACCGTCAGCATGATGATCTGCACGTCGTGGAACTTTTCGGTGATGACACGGGCGGCCTCGATTCCATTCAAGATCGGCATCCCGATGTCCAGGATGGCGACGTTGGGCAACCGGCGCCCGGTCTCTTCCACGGCCGCCCGCCCATCACCAACTTCGGCGATGACCTGGAAGCCCTCTTCGCGTGCCAGAACATTGCGCAAGCCGCTCCGGATCAGTGAGTGATCGTCCGCGATGAGAATACGAACAGCACCCATAAGCTCATCCTAAACACCACACGCGGTGGACGGTATACTGCAAACAAAGGATTTTTGGGATGTTCGTGAGGTAGACGGCCAATTATCCAGGCAAAGCAAGGGCGGCCCGAGTGCGGGTCTGATACCAGAGCATGCGCTCTACCGCCGCTTCACAGGCAGACCGGATCAGCTGTCGCAGTTTGTGCGGCTGGACCGGTTTCCACAGAACGCCAAAAACGCCACGATGGAGCGCTTCCGACACAGTGGATTCATCTACTTCATCGGCAATCAGCAGAGATGGTAGCAGAGGGTGACAATGTGCCAGCATGGCGACCGCCTGGTCCCACGAACCATCCAGAAAAGCAACGTCCATCACGAGCACCGTAGCGCTGGTCACGGTTAACAAGAAGTCCGCCTCATCCAGCGTTTGGGCGTGATGCACTCGAATTCCGCCACAACTGAAAAGTGAGGCCCAGAACCTGACGTCGGAATCGAAGCAAGTGAGCACCACGCAATCGATTCCGCCCCAGGCCGGTTGCGGCTGCTCCCCAAGGTCTGGATCGACGGCGAATCGCGACTGCCCGGCCATGCTGCCTCCCCTCCGTCATGGGCTCTCGGAACCTCAGGATACATCGCGGCCTGACAGGTTGCCCATACTGGCATCGAAGTAGTTTCAGCAAATCATCGTGGTAGCGCGGATTCCGCACCCCCGGGAACGGGCGGCGGCAGCACCCCGTTTTTGGCGCCGTTCTAAGCTATGTAAGGTATTGGAACGCTGGGCGGAGCGTCATATTGTAAAGACGGCAATGATGGATCCGGCGGAGACTCGGCAAATCCACTGAGAACATAGCCGTGGACTGCGGATTCTTCCCTTAAGGCCGGCGGCGTGCCCCCGTTGCGCCGCCGGCTCTTTTTCGATCCTGCCGGTGTTGCTTGCTGCGCCGCACGTACGCTCTGCTGCCGCAACCCGCCTCGAGCGCGACGCCCCCACTCCTGGAGGCCGGAGACTCGACGGCAAGGGGCACAACTGATAGCATGTGGTGAGCCGGAAAGGGAAGATCGGATGACCATCAATCGACGTCAATTCACCCAATGTATCAGTGCCGCGCTGCCGGCCTTCACTCTCGGGGCGCAAGCGCCTTCTACCAGCCCTTGGGGTGGGCCCGTCATCGATTGCCACCACCACTTACGACGGACGGCCGAAGCCAACATCGTTCACCTGGATGGGTGCGGGGTTTCGAACGCTCTCGTTCTGGCACGCGAGAATTCCACCGATGACGTGAAGGCGCTGGAGACCAAATACCCGGGGCGCGTGCTGGCGTGGTTTGCCAGCGCCGACATCACCAAGCCCGAGGCCGCGGACCTTCTTACGAAGGCCGTGAAGAACGGCGCCTCCGGTTTCGGCGAAATCAAGTTCCATGTGGAGGCCGCCGGGCCGGAACTCCGCCGCATGTACGCTCTTGCCGCCGATCTGAACGTGCCCATCCTGATCCATTTCCAGGAGGTGCCGCACACTCCCACGGAGGGCGTTTTCTCCACCGGATTCAAAAACTTCGAGGCCATACTGAAAGCCTACCCGAGGACGCGCTTCATCGGCCACGCCGATGCCTTCTGGGCGAACGTGAGCGCCGATTACGCCAATCAGGAGGCTTATCCCTCGGGAAAGATCAAACGCGGAGGATTGACGGATAAGCTCCTTGCCGATTATCCGAACCTGTTCGGAGATCTGTCGGCGAACTCCGGCAACAACGCCCTTTCGCGCGACCCCGAGTTCACCGAGGGATTCCTGACACGCCACGAGGCCAAGCTGATTTTCGGCAGCGATTGCGCCTGCAGCGACGGCAAGGGCGGCGGCGTCTCGCAGGCCGGCAATCCCGGGGCCAGCCGGCTGGCGGGCAAGTGCGTGGCCCGAGAGACTCTGACGCTGCTGAAAAAGACGGTCTCCCCAGCCGCGTTCCGCAAACTGACTTGGGAGAACGCCCACCGGATATACGGGCTGGCCTGATGGACCTTCCCGTGAATCCGCCGATCCTGCCGATGCTCGCCAAGCGGGTCAGCGAACTGCCCGCCGGTGAAGCATGGATTTTCGAGCCGAAGTGGGATGGGTTTCGCGCATTGGTCTTCCGCGACCGGGACGAAATCGAGATCCAAAGCCGGGATGAAAAGCCGCTCAACCGCTACTTTCCCGAGTTGCTCGAAGCGCTGCAGCCGCAGTTGCCTGCCCGTTGCGTTCTCGACGGCGAAATTGTCATCGCCAGGGACGGCGGACTCGATTTCGAGGCGTTGCAACTGCGCCTGCATCCGGCCGCGTCGCGAGTGAAGCTTCTGTCCAAGCAAATCCCTGCATCCATCGTGTTCTTCGACCTGCTCTGCGAGGGCGACCGCGACCTGCGAGGGGAAACGTTCCTCCAGCGGCGCGAGGAGCTGGAAGCGCTGCTAGCCTCGGCGGCGCCGCCGGTGCATCTGACACCCGCGACTCGCGAACCGGGTGTCGCGTCGGACTGGTTTCGCCGCTTCGAGGGCGCCGGTCTCGATGGAGTCATGGCCAAGCCGGTTTCGGGGACCTACGAGCCCAACAAGCGGGTGATGCTCAAAGTCAAACACGAGCGCGATTGCGACTGCGTCGTCGCCGGGTTCCGTTGGTACAAGAGGGGCGAGCGCACGCAGGTGGGCTCGCTGCTGTTGGGACTCTTCGACGATTCAGGCGCCTTGCAGCATGTTGGCGTCTGCGCCAGCTTTTCGGATGACACGCGCCGGGATCTGGTGCCGTTCCTCGCGCCCTACCGGGAGGACGCACTCGCCAATCATCCCTGGAAGCAATGGGCGGAGGCGATCACCGCGGACGGAGAGACGCGGCATCGCATGCCAGGGGGCCAGAGCCGCTGGAGCCAAGGCAAGGACCTGTCGTGGGAGCCACTGCGACCCGAACTGGTGGTCGAAGTCGCCTATGAGCACATGCAGGGCGCCCGCTTCCGCCACATGGCCCATTTTCGAAGGTGGCGCACAGACAAAAAGCCGAGCGCCTGCACGTACGCCCAACTGGAAGTGGTGCCCCCGCAAGAACTGGCCGCGATCTTCCGCGTGGCGTAGCGTCCTACCCCGCGTGCCTCTTACGCCATTCCCGCCATTCGCGCGTCGGATCATCATCCGGATCGGGCGTTTCCTGCGGCGGCCGCAACGCCTCGGGCACATGACGCAGGTTCACACGGATTCGGGTCCAGGTGGATGACCTGCCTCTCATCGAGTCGACCAGCACATCGTCTACCGCGAGAAGTCCGGCCGCCTCGGGATATTTGCTCTTCCAAAGTTCCAAACCCGCCAGCGCGGCCTGTTTATCGGGAGAGTTCGCGACCACCACGAGCGGCATCTTGGTTCGTGGCTTGGCGGCGGACTTGGCGCGGGAAGGCGCCACGCGCGGCGCTTCGCCCTCCATTTTGCGGAATTGCGGCGGCCAGGGCGCGTCGGCCAGGCCCGCGGCCTCGTCTCTGGCCGCGAGTTCCAAAAGTCCTGCGAGCGAGCCCGGCGCCGCGTTCATGTCTGCATGCGGATAGCCGAACTCCTCGAAGCGCTTCGGGACGGTGAGAATCGTAAAGTCGGCCGGATCGCACTCGGGAACCTCATGCCAGTGAAGCGGGGTGGACACACGGGCGTCGGCGAGCGGCCGCACCGAATAGGCGGAGCACGTGGTTCGATCCTTGGCGTTCTGGTTGTAGTCGAGGAATACGCCATGGCGCTCCTCTTTCCACCATTTCGAACTGGCCAGGGCGGGCACGCGCCGCTCGACCTCGCGCGACAGTGCGACCGCCGCGCGGCGCACCTCGCCGAAGGTCCAGCGCGGTTGGATGCGGACGTTCACGTGCATGCCGCGCGACCCGCTGGTTTTGGGCCAGCCCCGAAGCCCCACCTCCTCGAGCAGCGCCTTCACTTCCAGGGCGACCCTGCGCACGTCCGCCCAATTCACCCCGGGACCCGGGTCAAGATCGACCCGAAGTTCGTCCGGGTGATCGAGATCCGCCGAGCGCACCGGGTGCGGGTGCAGCTCGATGCACCCCAGATTGACCATCCACACCAGCCCGGCCGCATCGTCGACCACCACCTCTTCGGCCGTGCGTCCCGACGGGAATGACAGAATCACGGTTCGCAGCCACGCCGGCCGCTCCGCAGGCGCGCGCTTCTGATAAAAGGCCTCGCCTTCGGCGCCGTTTACGAATCGTTTGAGCACGATGGGACGGTCCACGATTCCAGCCAGGGCGCCCTGAGCCACCGATAGGTAGTAGCGTACGAGGTCGAGCTTCGAAACGTTCACCTGCTTGGAAAAGTACAGCTTCTCGGGGTGCGTCACACGAACCTCGCGTCCATCGATCGAGAGCACCTCGGCGGCTTCTTCTTTCTTCACAAGAACAGACTACACGATTTGCGTAGCCGTTACTTTCACCGCGTCCGGCCTGCCGCGCCGACCCGCGACAGGACTTGGCGGATGGCCTCGCGGATGCGCGCGTCGTCGGGCGGCGCTGCGGAATCGTTGGCGTGGGAGACGAAGAGCAGACCCTGGGCGGGGAATTCCCGAGGGAGTTGGGATGGGCCGCTGAGCGCGACGATCACCAGGTCTTTGCCAAGAGCGATGGCTTGCACCGGGTACGCGCGCCATGGGTCGGCGCGTTGCAGCAGACCGTGCGTGGGCTCCACCATTTGAAGGGCAGCCCGGATAGGCCCGTGGACGAGTGCGCCGCCGGCGCAGTCGCCGATGATCGGGTGGCAGTGGCCGGCGAGGGTGACGGAGAGATTGGCGCCGCGGATGCGGACTTCGGCCGGTTCCAGGGTACCTAACGCCGCTGCAGTGGCGGTCAGTAAGTCTTCTGGCTGGGCAGGTGGCCCCGAGGGCGCCCCCCCTGCCCCACGGAGCAACAACGAGGGGCGAGGCAGGTCGTAAGTCTGGACCAGGCGGGCGGCGACGAAATCGGCTACGGCTTGCGGGATCTCGAAATCGGCTTCGGCGAAAACGGCGTAAGCGCCGCGGCGGTCTTTGAGGACTACCGCCTTCGCTTGCCCGGCGGTGGCGGCGCCCGCACGGAAGTCGGCCGCGGTCCAACCCCCCGCCGCCAGCAGCAACTCAATAGCGATGCAGCCAGCGAGCCTTCTCGACGACCTTGTCGGCATTCGGCAGGAACGCCTCCTCGAGCGGGGTGCTGAAGGGCACGGGCGTGTCGGGTGCGGTGACGCGCAAAATCGGCCCGTCCAGGTACTCGAATACGGATTCCGTGATGGTGGCGGCCAGTTCCCCAGCCATGCCGCCGGTGCGCGTGTCTTCGTGCAGCAGGAGCACCTTCGAAGTTTTGCGCGCGCTCGCGCAGACGGTCTCGCGGTCCAGCGGCGCCAGCGTCCGCAGGTCCACCACTTCCACCGATACGCCTTCTTCCGCCAGTTTGCCGGCCGCTTCCAAGGCTACCCACACCATCGCGCCGTAAGTGACGATGGTCAGGTCGCGGCCCTCGCGCACCACCTTGGCTTGGCCGATCGGCACCGTGAACTCCCCGGCGGGCAGGTCTTCCTTGATGCGGCGGTAGAGGCCCTTGTGCTCGAAGTACAGCACCGGGTCGTTATCGCGGATGGCCGACTTGATCAGGCCCTTGGCATCGTACGCTGTGGCCGGGCACACCACCTTCAGTCCGGGGGTGCGCACGAACCACATTTCCGGATTCTGCGAGTGGAACGGGCCGCCGTGAATGCCGCCGCCCGAGGGCGAGCGCACCACCATCGGCACCGAGGCGTTCCAGCGGTAGCGGCACTTGGCGGCGAAGTTCACGATCTGGTCGAAGCCACAGGAAATGAAGTCGGCGAACTGCATCTCGGCCACCGGCCGCAGCCCCACCAACCCGGCGCCGATCGATGCACCCACGATGGCGGCTTCCGAAATCGGCGTGTCCACCACGCGGCGCTCGCCGAAGTGCTCGATGAAGCCGGCGGTCACCTTGAACGCGCCCCCATAAACGCCGATGTCTTCGCCAATCAGGAAGACGTTGGGATCGCGTTCCATCTCCTCCCACAGACCTTCCCGGATCGCTTCCAGATAGGTGGTGGACATGGCTATTGGTTCTCGTAGACGCCGTCGAGCAGCGAGGCCGGGTCGGGCCACGGGCTCTGTTCGGCCCACGCTACGGCGTCGTCCACTTCCGCAATCACGGCCGCGCGCGCGGCGTCGAGTTCCGCCGGGCCGGCCCAGCCTTCGGCCATCATTTTGGTTTCCAGACGCGTAATCGGGTCGAGCTTTCCCCACTCTTCGAACAGGCTTTTGGGCACGTAGTGAGCGGCATCGTGCGCGGAGTGGCCGGTCATGCGGAAGGTCTTGCACTCGAGCAGGTAAGGGCCAAGGCCGGCGCGGCAGTGCGCCAGGGCCCGCTGGGTGGCCTCGTAAACTGCCAGCACGTCGTTGCCGTCGACAATCTCAGCCGGGATGTTGTAGGCCGGACCGCGGTCGGCCACGTTGGCGCAGGCCATCTGCAGATGCAACGGCGTCGAGTAGGCGTACTGGTTGTTGTTACAGATGAAGACGACCGGCAGTTTCTGTACGCTGGCGAAGTTCACGCCTTCGTGCCAATCGCCGCGGCTGGTGGCGCCATCGCCGAAATAGCTCAAGGCTACGCCGCTCTTCCCCTGGTAGCGCAGCGCCAGGGCCGCGCCGGCGGCCACCGGGACCGTGGCGGCCAGAGCGCTGATGATCGACACCACTCTGGCGTTCATATCGCCCATATGCATGTTGCCGTCGCGGCCGCGCGTGAGTCCGCCCATGCGGCCCATGTACTGCGCCAGCACGCGCCGCGCGGAGACGCCGCGGATGAAAAAGACGGCCATGTCGCGATGCGAGGGAAACAGCACATCGTCCGGCTCGGCCAGTAGCGCGCTGCCTACCGGGATGGCCTCCTGCCCCCGCCCCACGTAGATGCCGCCCAACACCTTGCCCTGCTTGTACAGTTTGCGCTCGATGCGGTCTTCCGCTTGCCGCATCAGCTCCATGTAATACAGGCATTTGCGAGCCAATTCGGCCTGCGGACTGGCGTGTGCTTCGGTAAGCGGAGTGGTCACTTCTGCCGCGCTCATGAACTCCTCAATACCCAGATTTCAGGACCAACGGGTAGTATAACGCTTATTCCACGTGGGCAGGCTTAACCAAGGGCTCACAAGCAGCTCACAAACGGCCGCTTAAGCACCCCACTCCCGCGGCCGGCCGGCCCACTCCGATTCCCGGGGTACATTACAGGAAAGTAGTAAGGCATCGAACTTGGGGCGTTTTCCATAAGCTTGGCTGTTAAAGACCTGGGAGCTTCGAGGCAGTTTTACGAAAAGTTCGGCTTCAAGGGCTTTGCGGGAGATCCCTCACAGAACTGGCTGATCTTGAAGAACGGCGATCACGCCATCGGCCTCTTTCAAGGCATGTTCGACAAGAACATACTGACCATTAACCCTGGCTGGGACAGTAACGCCCAAAAACTGGCTGCTTTCACGGACGTGCGCGAGCTACAGCGCGAGTTGAAGGCGCAGGGCGTGCAGATGACGAGCGAGGCGGACGAGAGCACCACGGGCCCGGCCAGCTTTGTCGCGGTGGACCCCGACGGAAACCCGATCCTCGTCGATCAGCACGTCTGAGAAGGAGGTCCCGGCCTTGCGATTCGCCGGGGCTGGGAGTGGCCGGGCCTTGCCTGGCCATGGCAGGATGCCTACCCCGCATGACTTGCCGCGCGATATAATTCCGCCCTGAGAGACCTATGAAGAGGTGCGCTTTGTGGGGCCTGACTGCGATCGTGGCATGCGGGCAAACTCCTACCATTCAGGTGGACATCACGCCCGGGCACGCAGTCAATTCGTTTGATCCCGATCGCGCTCTGGGCAGTTCCATCGACGTCCTTTCGCGCACCGGCATCGACAAGGTGTACACACCGCACATTGTCCAGGAAGCCCTTTCGGCGGGCTGGGGACCCATAACCTATCGCAACAACACGGAACTCCGCATGGCGGCCTGGCACTGGACGGAGAACGGGACCTGGAGCGATGCCGCCCACCAGAGCGGTTACTTCACCGGCAGCAGCGATCTCAAGGAGCCGCTGCGCTACATCCTGAGTTATGCCCTGCCCCATCGAGGCTTCTCGGCCAGCGGCGACCGGCCGGCGCAAGGTCCCAACCAAAGCCACTGGAAGAGCCATCCCTACCTGACGCGCAGATTCACGGGCGAGAGCGACGCGCTGCATCCGCAGTGGGTCGTGATGGATCTGCGCGCCGACAAACCGGTGAGCGCCGTACAGATCGCCTGGGCCGACCCGTACGCCAAGGTCTATCAAGTGGATTACTGGGTGGGCCGCGAGCCACTCAGCCGCGCGCCCAAAGGGGAGTGGAAGACTTTTCCTTCCGGGATCGTCAAGGATGGCAACGGCGGCACGGCCACTCTGAAACTCACGCCTGAGCCCGTTTCGACGCGATATGTGCGCGTCTGGATGACGGAATCGTCAGAAACCTGCGACCTGCACGGATCGGAGGACATTCGCAACTGCGTGGGCTACGGAATCCAGGATTTCAAGGCGGGCAGCGTGAATGCCGGGGGCTCTTTCGCGGCTCTCGATGGCCAGGCCGGATACACCACTTCTTCGATCGACCCGTGGCACTCCGCCACGGACGTGAACGCCACCGGCAGCGCCCAGCACTCCGGCTTCGACGTATTCTTCACCAGCGGCCTAACCAACAACCTGCCCGCCATGATCCCGGTCACCATGCTCTACGGCACGCCGGAGGATGCGGCGGCGCAGATCGCCTACATCAGGAAACGCGGATACCCGATCGGCTGGATCGAGATGGGGGAGGAGCCGGACGGCAAGCACATTCTCCCCGAGGATTACGCCGCCCTCTACATTCAATGGGCCAAGGCCATCCATGCAGTGGATGCGTCGCTCGAGCTCGGCGGCCCGGTGTTCGAGGGAATCAACGAAGACATCAAAGTCTGGCCCGACGCGCAGGGAAGAACCTCGTGGATCGGGCGGTTCATCGCCTATCTCAAATCTCACCGCCGCCTGGCCGACCTGGCCTTCGTTTCGCTGGAGCACTATCCCTTCGAACCATGCAGCATTACCTGGGGATCCCTGTATCGGGAGCCCCAGATCATGAAGCACGTGCTCGATGCGCTGCGCGCGAACGGAGTTCCGAAGGAGGTGCCGATCATGATTACGGAGAGTCACATTTCCTGGCGGCTGACTGGCCCCATGAGCACGATCTTCGCGGCCCTCTGGCTGGCCGACAATATCGGCTCGTTCTTCGAGGGCGGAGGCGCAGCCTTCTACCACTCGCCGATCCAACCGCAGCCGGTGCAGGATACCTGTCTGGGGCCGGCCTCCTGGTCGAATTTCGTTGCGGACCGCGACTACAACATCACCGGATACACGTCGCCGTATTGGAGCGCGCGCATGATTAATCTCGAGTGGGTGCAGCACCGCTCCGGCGTACACCAGATGTTCCCTTCCTCAACCGGAATCGAAGACCTGACCTCGTATGCGGTGCTCCGGCCCGACGGGAACTGGTCGCTCATGCTGGTGAACCGCAACCAAACCGATGCTCACCCGGTTCGCGTAGCGTTCGACAACTCGAAAGCAAGCCGCGGGTTTGCCGGGCCGGTTACCATGGTGACGTTCGGCAGCGAGCAATACGTGTGGAAGGCCAATGGCGCCAAGAGCTATGCAGATCCGGACGGACCGCCGGCAGCCACCGTCATCCAAGGCAGCCGGCAGGCGATATTCACGCTCCCGAAGGCTTCGGTAACGGTTCTGCGCGGCAAAATCGAAGGAGGCGGACAATGAAGTCTTTAGCACTGCTGGTGTGCGCAGTCACCTCGCTCTGGAGCCAAACGCTCTCGCCAAAGTGGGAGGAATTGACCGCCGCCGATTTTGAAAAGGCGATTCAAAACGCCCAGCACACGTGCGTGCTGCCGTTTGGAATCCTGGAGAAACACGGACCGCACCTGCCGCTCGGCAACGACCTGATCAACGTCCGCTATGTGGCGCTGCACGCCGTGGACCAGGAATACGCCGTGGTCTTTCCCGAATACTATTTCGGCCAGATTTTCGAAGCCAGGCACGAACCGGGCACCATTGCCTACAGCGCCAGGCTGCAACTGGATCTGCTGCAGGAGACTGCCGACGAGATGGCGCGCAACGGCTGCAAGAAGATCGTCATCGTGAACGGGCACGGCGGCAACAACCATCTGTTGCCGTTTTTCGCGCAGTCGCAGATGGCCGCCCCGCATGACTACGTGGTTTACGTCTTTCAGAACCCCGGCTACCCGGCGGGCCGTCCGCAGTTGCACAGCCAGACCGATCAACACGCCGGCGAGTCCGAGACGTCGCACACCATGATCGCGCGTCCGGACCTGGTGCACCTGGACCGCGCCGCCAGTGAGTCGGGAGCCGACCGCAATCGCCTGGATCTGCCTGCGGGCGTCTATACAGGCATCTGGTGGTACGCGAAATTCCCCGAGCACTACGCCGGCAACGGAGCCGACGCCAACGTTGCGCTGGGCGAGTTCGACATGAAAGCCTGGATCGCGAGCGTGGCCAATGCGATCCGTGCAGTCAAAGCGGATCAGATAGCGCCGCGCTTGCAGAACGAATTCTTCGAAGGTACCCGTCAGCCCGCAACCAGGCGGTAGGTGCGATTGCGCGCGGCGTTCGAACGTCGCGCTGAGTTCCCCGAAGCACCGATGACACAGGTGTCTTCGCGTTTCCACGCGGGGCGGAGCGCGCGGCCATGGAAATCAAGGGTATGCGAAGTGGCTACCGATCTGCATGAGTGAGCGCCGTCAGGTGACCCCAAATGTACGCTTCGCCAAAACGTTCGACGCTTCTCTCCGGGCTGCTGCACGCGGCCGTCATCGGGTTGGTCCTAATGACTACGGCTGTCAAAACCCCCATCGTCAACCTCCAACACGCCGTGCTGTTCGAACCACCGGACCTCCATCGGTATGTCGTGCCACGCGCCAGCGAGGGTGGGGGCGGAGGAGGTGTCCGCGCGGACTTGCCGACCAGCAGGGGCTTGCTGCCGCGAGTCTCGCGGCAGCCCTTCACGCCTCCGGTGGCGAAATACGAAAACTCGAACCCGATCTTGCCTGTCGAGCCGGCGATCCTCGGTAACTACGAAGCGCCGGTAGTCAGAATCACGCTGCCATTTGGCGACCCCAATGGCGTTGTGGGGCCGGCATCGGGCGGCCCCGGAGCGGGTGGAGGCATCGGTGGCGGCGATGGCCCGGGCGTGGGTAACCAAAAGGGCTCGGGTTATGGTTCCCAAGGCGGCTCGGGCGTAGAAGGCATTGCCGCTAAGTATGTCCGCGATGCCACTCAGCCCGTCCTGATTTACAAGATTGAGCCCGAATACTCCGACGAGGCGCGCAAAGCGAAGTTACAGGGCGAAGTGGTCTTGTACATCGAAGTGGATCCGCGCGGAGCCGCGCGGAACATCCGCGTGGCGCAGAGCCTGGGGCTGGGGCTCGACGAGCGCGCCATGGCAGCGGTCTCGCGTTGGAGGTTCCGCCCCGGTTACGCCGGCGGAAAGCCGGTGGCGACCCAGGCCATGATTCACGTCACGTTTCGATTGTTGTAGCAGGGTAGGCGTTCTGGCCTGGCGGGGAGGGTACTCCGGCCGCGGTTCAGAAAACAGGCGTTTTACGGGAGCGCCTGCACTCTGCGCTCTGAGCCGCGACCGGGGCGCCCTCCCTGCAAGGAACTTGCGACTGCGGTGCAGTGTCTAATCTGCATGACGATGACAAATGGTAACTTCTCAGGCCGGAAGGCGGAGATGAATGTAACTCCGATGATTGACGTCCTGTTGGTGCTGATCGTCATTTTTATGGTGATTACGCCGCTCGCACCCACGGGTCTGAAGGCATTGGTTCCGCAACCAGCGCTCGGCGCGCCGGCAGCTCCCGCTCGCGAGATTGTGGTTTCCATCGATCGCGACAATGTAATCCGGCTGAACCAGCAGCCGGTGGAGTTGGCGATGCTGGCGGACCGGCTGGCGGAACTCTCCAAGCTTGGTGTGGCCGACCACATTTTCGTTCGTGGCGGCCGCGGCCTGGAGTTTCGTAGCGTAGTACAGGTTCTGGATATCGCGCGCGGCGCGGGATGGGATCGGGTGGGGTTAATGACGGAGTGAAGCAATTCGCATCGGGCCGCTGATTCCCTGCAGATTCGAATATCCCCAGCCGCGGAGAAGTTTCCGATATACTAAGAACCACTATGGTCACTCGACTGGGTATCTTGTTTACATTGGTAGCGTCGGCGGCCTTCTGTGGGGACTGGAACCCGAAGCTGGCGGCGCAATACATGGATGCGCGCCAGAAGGAATGGTTCGCCTGGCCGTCGGCCAACGCCAACGGCATGCCGTGCGTCTCCTGCCACACCGGAGCGAGCTACCTGCTGGCCCGTCCGGCGCTGCGTCGCGCCCTCGGGGAAACCGGACACACTCCGTACGAAAAGGGCCTGTTGGATGGCATGCGGTCCCGCGTGAGCAAGAAGGAGGTGACCGAACTGTTCCCAAAGGCTACCCCGCCGCACTCCCTCGAAGCCCTGGGAGTAGAGACCGTGTTTGCGGCTCTGTTCCTGGCGGCCGAGTCGGCCGAAGCGCCTCACGGTAAGTTGAGCGACGACGCCGAAAAAGCCTTTGACCGTCTGTGGGCGCTTCAAATCCACGAGGGCAAGAACAAGGGGGCCTGGGTTTGGAACACATTCGATCTCGATCCGTGGGAGATGCCGGAATCGACTTACTACGGTGCGGCGCTGGCCGCGATTGCCACGGGCATCGCCCCTGCCGGCTATGCCGCGCGTACCAAGATTCAGGATAACCTGGGAGCGCTCGAAACTTACTTGCAGAACGAACTGCCCTCGCAGCCCTTGCATAATCGCTTAATTGCGCTTTGGGCCGCCGCCAGGTTGCCGGGGCTGCTGCCGGATGACGTGTGCAGAGGCATCGTGGCCTCCGTCTGGCAGGGGCAGCAATCCGATGGCGGCTGGACCTTGCAGTCGCTCGGCCCTTGGAAGCAGCATAAAGACGCGCCGCCATCGGAGGGTTCCAACGCCTATGCTACAGCGATCGCCGCTTTCGCTCTACAGCAATCCGGGGTGGCCCGTTCCCAACCGGCGATGACGAAAGCGCTGGAATGGTTGCGGTCGCATCAGGACCCGGCACTTGGCGTCTGGGCGGCCGACTCGATGAACCATCACCACAAGCCCGATTCCATGCCCGCCCGCTTCATGCAGGATGCCGCGACTGGATACGCCGCGCTGGCGCTGCTCGGCCGACCGTAGGTTTCACGAGCGCATGTGGCTGCTCATCGATCACACGGTCGCTGCTACCTGGCGGCTTGCTTGTCCAGCGCCAGGTTCAGCTTCAGCACGTTCACGCGCGCCTCGCCGAGGATGCCTAACTGCCGGTCCTCCGTATTCGCAGCTACCAGTTGGCGCACCGCATCCACGCCCATCTTGCGGGCAGCGGCCACCCGGGCGACCTGGGCTTCGGCGGCAGCAGGACTGAGGTGGGGATCCAGTCCGCTGCCCGAAGCCGTCAGCAGGTCGGCCGGCACCGGGCCAGAGAACGTGGGGTTCTCGGCGCGGAACTTTTTCATGTCGTCGGCAACGCGGTCCGCCAGTTTCTGGCTGGTGGGGCCGAGGTTGGAGCCGCCCGAAGCGAGCCCATCGTAACCGTCGTTGCCGGCGGCCGAGGGACGGCCATGGAAATATTCGGGCTTGGTGAAGCGCTGGCCGATCAGTTCGGAACCGACCGTCTTTCCCCCAGCCTGAATCAGGCTGCCGGCGGCCTGTGATGGGAATAGCACCTTGGCCAGACCGGTGACCAGGAGCGGATACGCCAGCCCGCACAAAACCGTCAGCAGCAGCGTCGCTTTGATGGCAATCAGCAGTTGTCTCATGTCCGTCTCCTTTCTATGCCAGTCCCAGGATTCCGAGCAGGCGGTCGATCAGCCAGATGCCGGGGAAAGGCGCGATCACGCCGCCCACACCGTAGACCAGCAGGTTGCGCTGCAGCAGTTTGGCGGCGCTCATCGGGCGGTACTGCACGCCGCGGAGGGCCAGCGGAATCAGCACAACGATGATCAGCGCATTGAAGATGACCGAAGCCAGCACAGCGCTTTGGGCGCTGTGCAGCCCCATGATGTTGAGTTTGGACAGCGCCGGATAGGTGGCCATGAACATCGCCGGCAGAATGGCGAAATACTTGGCAATATCGTTGGCAATGGAGAACGTGGTCAGCGCGCCGCGCGTCATCAGCAGTTGCTTGCCAATCGCCACCACTTCGATGAGCTTGGTGGGGTTGCTGTCCAGGTCCACCATGTTGCCGGCTTCCTTGGCGGCCATGGTGCCGGTGTTCATGGCGAGACCGACATCGGCCTGCGCCAGCGCTGGCGCGTCGTTGGTGCCGTCGCCCGTCATAGCTACCAGGCGTCCGCCGCCCTGTTCCTTCTTGATGAGGTCCATCTTGTCTTTGGGAGTCGCCTGCGCCAGGAAATCGTCCACGCCGGCTTCGGCGGCGATGGCGGCCGCGGTGAGCGGATTGTCGCCCGTGATCATGACGGTACGGATACCCATGGCGCGCAGTTGTTCAAAGCGCTCGCGCATGCCGCCCTTCACCACGTCCTTCAGGTGCACCACGCCCAAGGCGCGGCCGCGGTCGGCCACCACCAGCGGCGTGCCGCCGAAGCGCGAGATGCGCTCGGTGATATCCATGAGTTCGGTCGGGATGCTGCCGCCGTGCTCGTGAACGAATTCCACCACGGATTCCGTAGCGCCTTTGCGAACACGGCGGCCGTCCAGATCCACGCCGCTCATCCGGGTCTGGGCGGTGAACGGAATGAAGTGGGCTTCGTGGGTGGCTACCTCGCGTCCGCGGATGTTGTATTTCTGCTTGGCCAGAACCACGATCGAGCGGCCTTCCGGGGTCTCGTCGGCCAAGCTCGAGAGCTGCGCGGCGTCCGCCATTTCCTCCGCGGTCACGCCGCCGACCGGAATGAACTCGACGGCCTGGCGGTTGCCCAGCGTGACGGTGCCGGTTTTGTCGAGCAGCAGCGTGTTGACGTCGCCCGCGGCCTCGACGGCTTTGCCGCTCATGGCCAGCACGTTGTGCTGCATCACGCGGTCCATGCCGGCGATGCCGATGGCGGAGAGCAGGCCGCCGATGGTGGTCGGGATCAGGCAGACCAGCAGGGAGATGAGCACGGTCACCGAGGGCGCCGTACCGGAGCCGCTCGCCGCCACGCTGTAAATCGCGAACGGCTGCAGCGTGACCACGGCCAGCAAAAAGATGAGGGTGAGGCCGGCGATCACGATGTTCAGGGCAATCTCGTTGGGCGTCTTTTGGCGCTCGGCGCCTTCCACCAGGGCGATCATGCGGTCCAGGAAAGTCTCGCCGGGGTTGGAAGTGATGCGGACCTTGATCCAGTCGGAGAGCACCTTGGTGCCACCGGTAACCGCGCTGCGGTCGCCGCCCGATTCGCGAATCACCGGGGCGCTTTCGCCGGTGATGGCCGATTCATCCACGCTGGCGATGCCTTCGATCACGTCGCCATCGCCCGGGATGGTTTCGTTCTGCTCTACCAGCACCACGTCACCGGCGCGGAGTTGGGTGGCGGAAATGGTTTCGTTGCGGCCGTTCCGGATGCGGCGTGCGGTGGTTTCCGTCTTGGTCTTGCGCAGGGTATCGGCCTGCGCTTTGCCGCGGCCTTCGGCCATGGCCTCGGCAAAGTTGGCGAACAGCACCGTGAACCATAGCCACAAGGTGATCTGGAAGGTGAAGCCGGCAACCGCGGCCCCGGAGGCCAAGTCGCGAACGGCGAGCACGGTCGTCATCACTGCCCCAACTTCCACCACGAACATTACCGGGTTCTTCATCATGGTGCGCGGATTCAGCTTGCGGATGGAGTCCGTGATGGCGCGTTTGACGATGGGCGGGTCGAACAACGGGCGGGAGCGGGCGCCCCGCTTCGGCATAAGGGTAACCGCATCGACTTCCGCCGGGACCTGGTGAATTGGTTCGATTTCAGGCATGGTGACGTTCGACATGGTTACGTTAGCTCCAGAGTTTGCCCTGCATCATCAGGAAATGCTCGACAATGGGTCCGAGCGAGAGCGCCGGAAAGAAAGTAAGAGCGCCGACGATCAATACTACGCCCACCAGCAGGCCGACAAACAGAGGCCCATGAGTGGGAAACGTGCCGGCCGAGACCGGCACCAGCTTTTTCTGGGCCAGGCTGCCGGCGGCGGCCAGCAGCGGAATCAGCATCAGGAACCGGCCGAACAGCATCGCGATTCCCATGGTGATGTTGAAGTACGGCGTGGTCGCGTTGATTCCGCCGAAAGCGCTGCCATTGTTGCCCACGGCGCTGGTGTAGGCGTACAGCATTTCCGAAAGACCGTGGGGGCCGCTGTTTCCCAGATTCGCAATGGCCGGCCCGGGAGAGTTGACCCAACTGTTCTTGGCGAACTGGATCACCGATCCGGTGGCGGCGAACCCCAGAATCGTGAACGCAAGCACCAGGCAAGCCAGCATCACCATCTTGACTTCTTTCTGCTCGATTTTCTTGCCCAGATACTCGGGTGTGCGGCCCACCATCAGGCCGGCGATGAATACCGCGAGGATGGCGAAGATCAACATACCGTAAATGCCCGCCCCGACTCCGCCGAAGATCACCTCGCCCAGTTCGATGTTGATGAGGGGCACCAGGCCGCCCAACGGCGTCAGGCTATCGTGCGCGTTGTTGACGGCGCCGCAACTGGCGTCGGTGGTGACCACCGTAAACAGGGAGGAGTTGGCGATACCGAAGCGCACCTCCTTGCCCTCGTAGTTGGCGCCCGGCACTCCCAGTTTGGCCAGGATGGGGTTGCCCGCCGCCTCCGACGAGTAGACCACAAACACGCCGGCCAGAAACAGGATGGACATCGCGGCGAAGATCGCCCATCCCTGCCGCGTGTCCTTCACCATCTTTCCGAAGGTGTAGGTGAGGCCCGCCGGGATGATGAAGATCATCACCATCTGGATGAAGTTGGAGACCGGCGTGGGGTTCTCGAAGGGGTGCGCGGAGTTGGCATTGAAGAAGCCGCCGCCGTTGGTGCCGATCATTTTGATGGCTTCCTGCGACGCCACGGGTCCTTGCGGAATCGTCTGCACCGCGCCTTCGAGCGTGGTGGCCTTGGTGTAGGCGTCGAAATTCTGGATCACGCCCTGCGAGCACAGCAGCAGGGCGCCCACGATGGAGAGCGGCAGCAGCACGTAGACTAAGGCGCGCGTCGCATCCACCCAGAAACTGCCCAGCGTTTTGACGGAGTGGCGCGCGAAGCCACGCACGAATGCGACGGCCACCGCCATGCCCACCGCCGCGGAGAAGAAGTTGTGAGTGGCCAGTGCGCCCATCTCCGTCCAGTAGCTCATGGTGGTTTCGGGCGTGTACGACTGCCAGTTGGTGTTGGTGGTGAAACTGACAGCGGTGTTGAAGGAAAGATCCGGCCCTACGTTCGCAAGGCCCTGCGGATTCCACGGGAACCATTGCTGCAGGCGCATGAGTGCGTAAGTCAACAGCAGGCTCACGGCGCTAAAGAGCAACAGTGAGGCGGCATAGCGCGTCCAGTGTTGCTCGCCCGCCTCGTCGATCCCGCAGATCTTGTAGATGGCCGCCTCGATCGGCCGGAACAGGCGGTGCAGAAACGTGCGTTCGCCCGAGAAGACCCGCGCCATGTAAGCGCCCATAGGGATCGTCAGCGCGACGATCACCAGGAAGTAGAGTGTGATTTGAAAGATTCCAGATGCAGTCATGTGGTTCTCCTGGAGCGGATCGGGAAGCTAGAAACGCTCCGGCCGGAGGAGGGCGTAAATCAGGTACACGCCAAGAGCCCCTGCGATCAACAAGGAAATTACATATTCCGCACTCATAAACGGTCGCACCCTTTCACGAAAACCCAACCTGCCAGAAAAAAGAGGATGGTAATCGAAACCAATGCCAGGTCTAACATGTTTTCCCTATCCTATACTGTTACGCCACGTGTACCAGCGCGACTTTGTGCCCATCGGCCACCAGCATCTTGGCCAAACGTTCTTCCGTAGTGCGCCAAAAGCGCTTGCGCGCACCCACCAGCACCATGGAGTCGGGCCGCAGCATGTAACGGAAGCCTTCCTCGCGGCTGCGCGCCAGCACCACCTGTGCTTGCACGGGCAACGGGCACTGGGTGGAAAGGTCCTCGAGTTGCTCGACGAGGTGAGTATGCATCGCGGTCGGACCAGGGAAGTTTGTGGGGTACGGAACCGCGAGGACCGCGACCAGATTCAGACGGACTTGCAGGCCGGCGGTCAGCGTCGCCGCGCGTTTCAGCAACGCCTTAGTGATAGACCAGTCAGTGTAGGGGACCACGACTTCCATTTCGGCGGCCGGAGTCTCGTTTCCAAGAGATCCCGGGTCGATTTGAAGCTCGCCACGAGTGTGCATTCTGTTCACCTGATCTCAGGGTAGGGATCGGGGCATAAGGAAGTCGTAAAGAAACGATCAGGAATAGCTTAGGCGCCGCATCCCGCGATGTCGGCGGTCCAGGCGAAAACGCCCCCGAGTTGGGTGGCTACACCCGCCAGCCTCCGCAATGAGGGCACTGCCACATGCCGGCGAGTTCCGCAGTCAGTTCCCCGGGGCAGAGTGTCGACGGAATCGTTGTTGCCGATGCGTCCACTTGATACTGCGCGCTACTAAGATTCCTCCCACGCTTCCGTCGCCGGAAACAGCACGCGGAACCTCGAACCCTCCCCCAACTTGGTGGTCGCCTGGATGCTTCCCCGGTGCCCGCGCATGATGCCTTGCACCGCGGCCAGCCCCAGCCCGCGGCCGATGAACTTGGTGGTGAAGAACGGCTCGAAGACCTTCGATAGAGTCTCCTCGTTCATGCCGCACCCGGTGTCGCACACCTCGATGTAGACGTAGAGCCCGGCGCAAAGGACACGCCCTGCTTGGAGCGGCGGCAATTCGCCGGCTTCGGCCCAAACAACGCCGGTCGAGATGGCGATCCGGCCGTCGGCGTTCTGCACCGCATCGGCAGCGTTGGTGAAGAGGTTCATCACCACTTGCCGTACCTGGGCCGGATCGGCCTCGATGAGTGGCAGGTCAGAGGCCAGCTTGAGCTGAAGCGCGGCTTTGTTGCGAAGCATGGATTCCAGCAGCCGCGCCATACCCTGCAGCAGGACGGAGACGTCGAAGGCTTCCACCACGAATTTGCCGCGGCCGGAATAGGCCAGCATCTGCTGCGTCAGGCCGGCCGCATGCTGGGCCGCAGCCAACACCAGGCCGATGTTCTTCCGCGCGGGAGCGTCCTCCGCCAGGTCCGCCATTGCCAGGCTGGCGTAGCCCATGATGCTGGTGAGCAGGTTGTTGAATTCGTGCGCTACGCCCCCGGCGAGCATACCCATGCTTTCCAGGTGCTGGCTCACATGCATCTGCACCTCGAGCTTGCGCCGCTCTTCCTCGGCCAAACGATGTTCGTCCATCTCGCGGCGTAGAAACTCGATGGCCAGTTCGAGCTCTTGCGTGCGTTCGCGAACCCGGAGTTCCAGGCTTTCGTGAGTTCTGCGCAGCGTCTCTTCGGCTTGCCTGCGCCCGGTGATGTCAATCAAGAACGAGCGGATGCCGATGATGGCTCCGGCTTCGTCCCGCAAGTGGTTCTCGTGCATCTCCAGGACGACGCGGACGCCATCCGCCCGGATGAGAGTCCTTTCAAAGATACCTAAAGGGCCGTCGGCGCCGAGTTTCCGGAACACCGCTCGCCGGCTGGTATCCCGATCCTCGGGGGCGACCAGTTCCCACACCGGGCGGCCCAACAGTTCGGCCTCGCTGAATCCCAGCAGGCGGCACTCCGCGGCGTTGACCCAGACCATCCTGCCTTCCAGGTCGATCTCATGGCACGCCACCGGCGCTTGGGAAAGGGACGTATCAGGCGCCAACTGTCTTCGTGCCTGGGGCGAATTCGGCATTGGTTCTGTTGTATGTTGGCAGGAAAAACCTCTGCCATCCTAGTTAGCAAGGGATAGTTATCCAAAGACAAGAAACTCGGGTCGAGCGCCGGCGGGCGGCTATACTTTGAACATGGCCTTTGCGGGTCGCAGGGTGCTTTGCCTGGAGAGCCGGCGGGCGGCAGAGATGCAGGAGTTGATCCGAAAGCAGGGTGGCGAGCCGTTCGTGGCGCCTTCCATGCGAGAGGCGCCCATCGAGGAGAATGGCGGCGCTTTCCGCTTTGCCGAGCGCCTGTTTGCGGGAGAGTTCGAGATGATGATCCTGCTGACGGGAGTGGGCACCCGGCAGCTCCATCGCCTGCTGGCAACCCGCTACCCCGAAACCGCCTTCGCCGATGCCTTGCGCCGCATCAAGGTAGTCGCTCGCGGCCCCAAACCGTCAGCCGCTCTGCGCGAAATGGCGGTGACACCCGCGATCGTCGCACCGGAGCCGAACACCTGGCGCGAACTGCTGGCCGCCACCGAGTCCTGCGCGGAACGGCGCATCGCCATCCAGGAATACGGCCGCAGCAATCCGGAGCTTTTGGAAGGGCTGCGCGCCCGCGGCGCCGAAGTGACTCCCGTGCGCGTTTACCAATGGGAGCTGCCGCTCGATACCGGCCCGCTGCGCGAAGCAGCGCGCCGTCTGGCGGCCCATGAGTTCGACGTGGCGCTGTTCACCACGGCCGTACAGATCGCACACCTTGCCCGCGTCGCCCGCGAGCAAGGCATCGAAGAAGCGGCCCTCGATGGGCTGCGGAGTTGCCTGATCGTCTCGATCGGACCCACTACCACGGAGGCGCTGGAAGAGTTCGGACTGCGCCCCGAGTTCGAGCCGTCGCACCCCAAAATGGGTTTTCTGGTCAAGGAAGCCGCGGAGCGAGTGGCTATGCTTTCGAATCCTGCATTTTTCTAGCAAGATATTCTTGATTGACCAGTGTGTTCGCGCCCTTTGTTTATGCTGGTGCGGAGGCCCTCCGAAAAGCTTCGGACGTTGGAGTCCGATACCGTCACCGAGGCCTTCTGCCTCCTGACTTCTGCCTTCTGACTCCTTGGGCCGCTGCCTGTTTGGTTCCGGCTATGCCGGCTTAGGTAGAATGATTCTACCGCCCGGAGGGAATATGCAACCGTCAGCCATTGACCAGTTGAAGAGCAGGATGCGCGACACCTGGATGGCCGGCGATTTTGGCCAGATCGCGCGGTACTCCGCCCGAGGCGCCGAGGAATTCGTGGATCGCCTGACCGTGGAGCCCGGGATGCAAGTGCTGGATGTCGCCTGCGGCACCGGCAACCTCGCCATACCGGCTGCCCGAAAGGGCGCTCGCGTGACCGGCGCCGACATCGCTTCGAACCTGCTCGACCAGGCCCGTCAACGAGCGGCCGCGGAAGGGCTGGATGCCACGTTTGAAACCGGCGACGCCGAAAAGTTGCCCTATGCCGATGGCCGGTTCGATCTGGTGATGAGCATGTTCGGCGTCATGTTCGCGCCGCGTCCCGAACGCTCGGCGGCGGAGCTTTGCCGCGTCTGCCGCCCTGGCGGAACGATCGCGATGGCGAACTGGACGCCGGAAGGCTTCGTTGGAAAAATGTTCCGCCTGAGCGCAAAATACGTTCCTCCGCCGGCTGACATTCCCGCTCCGGTCCTGTGGGGCGATGAGGCCCAGGTGCGCCGGCGGTTCGGCGCGGAGGTCTCCTCGATCCAAACCGTTCGGCGCACTCTCCTGGTGGATTTCCCGTTTCCGCCACGAGATGTAGTAGCGCACTTCCGCCATTATTTCGGGCCGACCAAAGTGGCGTTTTCGAGGTTGGATGCAGCCGGGCAGTCTGCCTTCGCCGCGGATCTGGAGAGCCTTTGGCACGCGCATAACGAAGACGGCGACGGGCGCACGCGGTGTGCCAACGAGTACCTGGAAGTGGTCGCCACGCGCAGGTGAGGCTGCCGGGGAATCCGGTCAGCGCCGGTCGTAAAACCCGGTAAGTTGCCACAGCTTTTCGGCATGCTCTTGCGCGAACGAGTCCGGAGCGCAGCGCCAGCGCCAATTGCCGCTTGGCGTGGCGGGTTGGTTGAAGCGGGCTGTACTGCCCAGCCCGAGCACATCCTGAAACGGCACGAGCACGGTAGCGGCCACCGAGGCCAACAGGGCGCGGATGAAGACCCAGTGGATGTCGCGGCCATCGGTGTTCAGGTACTCGCGGGCGAACTGGCGTTCCTGGAGGATCTGTTCGGCGGTGCGGGTGCTATCGCCTTGGCCCTCGCTGGTCCACCAGCCCACCGTGGTATCGCAATCGTGGGTGCCGCTGTACGCTACCATTTCGCGCGGGTAGTTGTGCGGGCGGAAGGAGGGGCCCTGCGGGTCCGCGCCGAAGGCGAATTGCAGAATGGCCATGCCGGGAAAGCCGAAGCGGGCGCGGATGGCCTCCACTTCCGGCGTAATCACGCCCAGATTCTCAGCTACCAGCGGCAGGTCTCCCAGGGCCTGTTGCAGCACCCCGAACAACGCGCCGCCCGGACCTTTCACCCAGCGGCCATTCTCGGCGGTGAGTTCGGTTCCAGGAACCTCCCAGTACGCTTCGAAGCCGCGGAAGTGATCGAGCCGGACCATATCCACCAGGTTCAGCACGGCGCGGAAGCGGTGGAGCCACCAGCCGTACCCATCTTCGGCGAGCGCGTCCCAGCGGTAAATCGGGTTGCCCCAAAGCTGGCCGGTGGCGCTGAAATAGTCGGGAGGAACACCGGCCACTACGGTGGGGCTGCCATCGGGCTCGAGGTAAAAGAAATGCGGGTTGGCCCAGACGTCGGCCGAATCGTGGGCTACGTAGATGGGCAGGTCGCCCATGAGCCGGATGTGGCGCGCACGGCAGTAATCGCGCAGGCCGCGCCACTGGTCAAAGAAGACAAACTGGAGGAATTTCTGGATGGCAATGGGCTCGGCGAGCTTCTCGCGCCATGCGGCCAGTGCCTGGGGATGGCGCGAGCGGGCGCCAGACTCCCAGCGGGTCCATGCTACCATGCCATGTTGCCGCTTCAGAGCCATGAAGAGGGCAAACTCGTCCAGCCATGCTTCCTCGCGATGGCAGAAGAGGTCGAAGGCTGCGTGGTCATCGGCGGAGGAGCCCGCGAAAAAACGCCGTGCCGCCCGTTCGAGGAGGGTAGTCTTCCACGGGATGACGCGGGCGAAATCCACTTCATGCGCGCGGAAGTCCGGTCGATCGGCGAGGTCCGAGGCTTCCAGCCAACCGCGATCCCGCAGCAGTTCAGGGCTGATCAGCAGCGGATTGCCGGCAATCGCGGAGAAGCATTGGTAAGGCGAATCGCCATAACCAGTGGGCCCCAGCGGCAGTACCTGCCAAAGAGTCTGCCCGGCGGCGGCGAGGAAGCAGGCGAAGCGGCGGGCTTCGGAGCCTAGATCGCCAATCCCGAACGGACCCGGCAGCGACGTAGGATGAAGAAGGATGCCGCTCGATCTGGGGAAATGCATGGTAAATGCGCTACTGGAAGTGTATCAAAAGGGCGGCGCTCGACCGAACCGGGAGCCGAGTTACTCGAAGGACCTGCGCCACCCCGCCAGACTATCCACGCTCGTATGTTGCGAGAGTGGGTGCTCTGTTTGATCGGAGTAACTTTCTAACTGAGAAGCCAGCGCTTCTCTCGGCTGCTCTGGAAGCCATCCCACTCCGCGCTGCGCCAGGCGGCCCGCTCGCGTAGACTGAAGTTTCCAGCGTATCCAGCCGATAGAAGATACAGCAGATATGCTCGCAGCATCGGAAACGGCCTGCATCGATATCGGAACCTACGTCCGGAACATTGGCGACCAGCAAGGACATCCGTCGCACCATCGGGACACGTTGGACCCTTCGAATTGGCGCGACCTCCGGGCCCAGGCACATCGTATGCTCGACGACATTCTGGACTACACGGAACATATCCGCGAGCGTCCGGTTTGGCAGCAAAGCCCCCAGGCTGTGCGTGAGTCGTTCCGTCAACCGTTACCCCGAAAACCCACCGATCTGGCGTCCGTTCATGAGAAGTTCATGCAGGATATTCTTCCGTATACCGTGGGCAACGCCCATCCGGGCTTCATGGGATGGGTACACGGCGGGGGGACCCCGGTGGGCATGCTGGCCGAGATGCTGGCGGCCGGCCTGAATTCAAACCTCGCCGGGCGCAATCAAGTGCCGCTCGAGGTGGAGCAGCAGGTGGTCCGCTGGGTACGCCAACTGTTCGGTTTTCCCGAAACGGCGAGCGGCCTGTTTGTGACCGGCACATCGGTGGCGAATCTGATCGGAGTTCTCGTCGCCCGCACCGCTGCGGCCGGCGCCGGTGTCCGCCGCCGGGGGGTCGCCGCCATCGACAAACGCCTGATCGCCTATACATCCGCGGGAGCGCACGGTTCGATGGCTCAAGCCATGGATCTCGCCGGATTGGGGACCGACCATCTGCGGCTCATTCCGATGAATGAGAGATACCAGATTGACCTCCCTGCCCTCGAAGAAGCCATCGCCATCGACAGGAGCGCCGGTCTGACGCCGTTCCTGGTGGCCGGGTGTGCCGGCACGGTGGATGTTGGCGCGATCGACAATTTGGCCAGCCTTGCCGAAATCGCGCGGCGGGAGAACCTCTGGTTTCACGTCGATGGCGCTTACGGCGCGCTCGCGATGCTGGCGCCGGATATCGCTCCCCGCCTGGCCGGGGTCGAGCAGGCTGACTCCATCGCCTTTGATTTCCACAAATGGGGCCAGGTGCCTTACGACGCAGGGTTTGTCCTCGTTAGGGATGGCGCGCTGCACCACCGCACCTTCGCATCGCCTGCCGCCTATTTGAAGCGGGAAACGCGTGGGCTGGCGGCCGGTTCGCCCTGGCCTTGCGATTTCGGACCCGACCAGTCGCGTGGCTTTCGAGCGCTCAAGACCTGGTTCACCATCCAGGTGTATGGCGCGGAAAAACTCGGGAAGGTGATTTCCCGCACCTGCGCCCTGGCTCAATACATGAGGCGCCGCATCGAGACCGAGCCGTCGCTGGAGTTGCTGGCGCCGGTCGCTTTGAATATCGTTTGTTTCCGTTATCGCAGCGAAGACGCGGACGAAGTGAACCGGAACATTGTCGCCGATCTTCAGGAATCCGGCATCGCCGCGCCCTCGACCACCACCATCGGCGGCCGTTTCGCGATCCGCGCTGCGATCGTGAATCACCGCACCACGGAACGCGACATTGAAGCGTTCATCCAAGCGACCCTCGCGTCCGGCTCCGCCAATCGCAGCCACGGCAAATCGCATGATCGATCATGAAACCTTCTCGGCGGCGCCGAGTCTCGCGAATAAGGATGGCACCCAACTCATTGGCCTTGCCTCACTCGCCAAAATGGCCTTTGACGGCGCCGATCTGTTACCGTTGCGGGCGCGGTTGCTGGATCGCGTGGTGCACGACGAGAAGGATGCCAACGCCTTAATGGACTTGTCGACGGTTCTGCAACTCATGGGGCACCGCGATTGTGGGCTCTCCTTGCAATCCCTGGCTCTCGATATCCAGCAACTTTATCATCTCCGTTGTCCGGGAAATCCCAATGGAATTCGCTTGCTCTCGATCCTGAGCCCAGGCGACCTGGCGGAAAACAACGCCTTGGAGTTTCTTGTCGAGGGATCGGATGTTGCGCTCGATATGCTGTATGTCTCCCCGCACATGCCGCTCCCCGCAACCCTGCCCGATCACGATCTGGCGATCGTCGCCGTGTGCGAGTCCGATCGGAATCTTCCGCTGTTGGAGCGCCTCGAGAGCGTCCTCAAATCGTGGCCGCGGCCGGTGCTTTGTTCACCCCGCCGGATTGCCCGCTTGTCGCGCGATGGCGCTTCCGCCCTGCTGCAATCGGCGCCGGGCCTGGTAATGCCGCTTACCACGCGGCTCGATAGAGAGACGCTGGAACGCATCGGCCGTTGCGAACTGGCCATTGACGAGTTTGTTCGCGATGGCGGTTTTCCGTTCACCGTCCGGCCGGTTGGCCTGCACAAAGGCAGGGGGCTGGCTAAGGTTGAAGGCCCCGATGTAATCACCGGGTACTTGGCTAAAAGGCCGGAAAGCGCATTCTATGTAGCGCCCTACGTTGACTATCGCGGGCGGGATGGCCGCTATCGAAAGTATCGTATCGTGCTGATCGACGGGCTCCCCTATGCCTGCCACATGGCGATCTCCGACGATTGGATCGTCCACTATTTGAGCGCGGGGATGCGGGAGAGCGCCGAAAAACGGGCCGAGGAGGCGCAATTCTTCACCACCTTCGACAGCGCCTTTGTGCGCCGCCACCACGATGCATTACGCGCCATCGCTGACCGGGTGGAACTGAACTACTTCGGCATCGATTGCAGCGAAACCAAGGACGGGGAGCTACTGGTCTTCGAAGTCGATAGCGGCATGACCGTTCATGCCATGGATCCCTCCGATATCTTTCCCTACAAGCAACCGCAAATGCGCAAAGTATTTGGCGCGTTTCGCCAGATGTTATTCGATTCCCGGGCTGGCGGCCCCTGCCCCGCTGCCGTCCCAACCCCTGCGTGATCATTCCGGCCGGGTAACTGCCGAAGCTGGACCTGCGCGGTTTAGCGATTCACTCCAACCCGATGCTATCATTGCCTCAGAACGGTACACTGCGTGGCCCGCGAAAAAATCCTCGCCAAGCTTCGTGAAAGGATTGTCTTGTTCGCGGCATCTCATATATCGAGAGATGTTGCTGAAGACCTGGCGCAGGAGGTGCTCATGCTGCTGCATGAAAAATACGCGCACCTCGACCGCGCGGAAGACCTGCTCCCGCTGTCCCTGCAGATCGTGCGCTTCAAGATCATGAGCCTGCGCCGGAAAGCGGTCCGGCGCGGCGAGTATAGCCAGGTTTCGATCACCGATATCCAACTGCCCGACTTGGACGCCAACCCGGCCGACGCCGCCGAACGCCGCGAGATGCTGGAGCGGCTCACTCAGGCCGTGGCCAGGTTGGGAGATCGCTGCCGCGAGTTGATTCGTCTCAAGCTGCAGGGGAGAAGTTTTCCGGAGATCCAGCAGATCATGGGAGCCGGCGCCATCAATACGATCTATACCTGGGACCACCGGTGCCGCAAAAATCTGCTGGAATTGATGGGTGGAGATTGGGAGCCGGGAAAGCGATGAACCGGGAAGAAGTCCACAAGCTGCTAGGCGGATACGCCACCGGAACGCTGACGCCGGAAGAGCAGGAGGCCCTGTTTGCCGCGGCGTTGGACGACCAGGAGCTTTTCGATGCCCTGGCCCGTGAACAATCCCTGCGCGACCTGCTGCGCGATCCAGCGGCGAAGGCACAGGTGCTGGCGGCGCTCGACCCCCCGCACGTGCCCTGGTACCAGCGTGGCTGGTGGCGGCCCGCGGCGGTGGCGGTGGCGATGGCGGGCATCGCCGCGACGGTAGTCGTGGTAACCCGCAAGCCGGCCCCCGCGCCGGAGACGGCGATTCTGGCGGACGCGAAGGAGTCGAAAGCGCCTACGCCCCAGCAGTTCGCGGCCCCCGCCGGGGAGCCGGCTAAAACGTCCCTGCCCAAGTTCAAGAACAAGACGGAAGTGGTGGAACTGGACCAGGTCGTCCGGCCGGTGCAAGCCAAGCCCGGCTCCGACGATAAGGCGCTCTACGCGTCGAAACCGGAGGAGAGTGCTGCGTCCAAGGACCAGATGCCCCCACCGCCCCCTTCCAGGGGTGAACCCGCACCGCCGGCCGCGCCGTCGGTGAAGGAGGCGGCGCCGGACAAGGAAGCCGAGACTGCGCGCGCTTCAAACCAGGCCATACAGGCGCAGATCCCGCCGATGCCCTATGCACAGAGTCAGCAACAACAGGGCTTCCGCGATTCCGCAGGGGGCGCGGGTGGCGTGCTCGGCCAGCTTGCCTCCCCGAATGCCCGGGGACTGTTTTATGCCAATCTCGCAGCCAACGGTCCAATCAGCGGACGGGTTACCGATCCGGCGAACGGCGTCATCGCGGGTGCGAAGGTTACCGCCGTCCAGGTGGATACCGATGCCAGGTTCGAAGCTTCCACGGACAGAGATGGGATGTACACAATCCCATCGGTGCCGCGGGCCACTTACCGGATCTCGGCCGAAGCCCCCGGATTCAAACGATACGCGCGTGATCTTGTCATCGCCGGCGCCAATGAGCGTCCGCGCATTGATATCCAGTTGGAGGTCGGCTCCGTGAGCGAGACTGTGGAGGTCACGAGCGCGGCTCCCAACTTGAAGACCATCGCTTCGGCCGGGAGCGGCGTCAGGTCCAACAAGAAGGTACCCGCTCTGGAAGCTCTCGCCACCACCAGCCTCGCGGCAGCCAAAGGCGCCGGAACTCTCGTCCTCCGCCTCGGTTTGCGATGCAGCATCCTGCGTAGGCGCGCCGGCAGCGGACCGGTGGAGGTGGCCCTGGAAACCCCGCTCGACGCAGGCGAACAGGTCCAGCTCAAGATCGTGCCCAATGATCGCGGCTATCTGCGCGTCTGGGAAACTAGCGCAGGCGGCGTGATGCGCCCGGTCGCCGGCGGGCCGGCACAGCCGCTGCAAGCCTTCCGAGCCGGGTTGCCCGGCTCCCCCTCCTCAGGGACTCGCCAGTTCTACGTGCAATTCACGCGGGACCGCCAGCCGCCTCCACCTCTCCCGAAGCAAGCGACCGACAATCTCATTCAAAACATGGCCAACGGAGTGGAGCAGGCAACCTACGTGGTCAACCGCGCCGACGACCCAACCGCGCAGCAATTGGTCGTCCCCATCACCCTGACCTACAAGTAGCCACTGCGTCCAGAAACAACTGCGCCACGCGCGGAGCGTCGAACTGCTCGACCCATCGCAGCCCCGCCCCCGCCTGCGCCGCCCTCTGCTCCTCCGAGCGGTAGAGGACTTCGATCGCGCCTGCCAGCGCCTCTGCATCCTCCGGCTGCACCAGCGCGGCATGCTGTGCCACTTCGGGAATGGCCGCCGCGCGCGAGGCCACAATCGGTTTGCCCGCCGCCATGGCCTCCAGCAGCACGATGCCGAATCCTTCCTGTACGCTCGGCAGGCAGAACAGGCTCGCGCGGTTGTACTCCGCCGCCAATTGAGCGCGCGGCACATCACCCAGCCACGTCACCGTGGCGCCCAGCCGCAGTTCGCCCCAGAGACGATGCAGCGAGCGCGCGCAAGGCCCGCTCCCCACGATGCGGACTTCCAATTCCGGTAGCCGAGCCTTCAGCGCCGCCGCGGCACGCAAGAGCACCTCCACACGCTTGCGTCGATACAGGCGGCCCACGTACAGCACCGTAAACCGTGGCGACCCGGCCGGATAGAGCCGCAACTGCCGGCGCCACTCCGCCAGGTCGATCGGCTCCGGAACCACCGTGGGAGACTCGGCCAGCCGGTACAGCTTCCGGGCCTGCTCGCCCGAATACCGGCTATCGACCAGCACTCGCGCCGCGCGGCGGACGTGCAGGCATTCGCACCGCGCTTGCACCGACATGGTGATGCGCGTCATTCCGGATTCGAATCGCACCTCGTCGGCGATCACGCCCTTCAGCGCGGCCACATGCGCGCCGTGCGCGATCCGGTAGCCATCCATATCGAACCCAACGGTGAGATCGCAATCGGTGGAGGGCCGCAGCCCGCGGTTGAACCACAGCCGTTCCAGCGTGTAAACCGGCAGATGCAGGCGGGGACCTTCGAAATCCACCGTATGCCCTAGCTCGGTCAGGGCCCGCGCCAGCACGGAAATGCCGACGTAGGTGCCGCTCCCCCTGCGGATGTCCAACGGCGTCGACGTAAGAAATCGGATGCGCACGTTACCTGGTTGCGGGCGTCGGCAATCTTCCAAAAACTAGGGCGTCGAGGCCGGCGGTGCCCGCCGCCTGGTGGCCTGCTCGAAACCGTAGGCAAGTTCGAGAAGCCGCGGTTCGCTACAGGCCATGCCCGTAAAGCTCACCCCGAAGGGCGCGGGCTTGGCATCGAAGCCCGGCGGGAACGGCGGCGTCGGTGAGTTCGGCACCATGCCGAACGGCACGATCACGGTGGGATAGCCGGGCTTGGCAGCGATGGCCGCGCCGTTGGCGCCCGGGAACAGGAGCGCATCCAACTTGTTGGACTTCATCACTTCATCGATGCCGTGCGTGGCGGCGAGCGAAATATCCCGTGCCCGGTCGGACTCATACCTTGCACGGTCGGCTTGAACGTCCATTTCGTCGGAGATGTCGAGTTGCGACTGGCTGTAGCGGATGGCGCCCGCGCTCAGATGCCGGATGTTCCACTGGCGCAGTTCGGTGAGGGTCTTGACCGGCGCGGAGGGTCCCAGCGTGGCCAGCCACTGGTTGAAGTCGCGTTTCATGCCGTACTTCAAGACTACGGAGCAATCGGCGTCCTTGCCCTTCACGTTGGTGAGGCCGGAACATTGGCCCCACAGCAGGAAGTTCTTGTCGGGGTCCTTGGTGACGATGCTGGGGATGTCGGCCGGGTCCAAAATTACGGCGCCCTGCTGCTTGAGGATGTCGATGGCCTCGGTCATCACGCGGGTCTGCTCCGCGTTGAGCCCGTCGAAACCGCCACGGCCCCCGCCGCGGCGCGTGCCGCCCTCGGGAGGCGCAATCTTGTCGTAATAAAAAGCGCGTGGGATGCCGATGCGCGCGCCCTTGAGTCCATCGGCTTTCAGGAACCTGGTGTAATCGCGGCCTGGGGCGGGCGCGCAGGCGCTGGTGGCCGGGTCGTTGGGATCGGGCGCGGGGCCTTCCAGAGCGCCCAACATAATGGCGGCATCGGTCACGGTCCTGGCCATGGGGCCGGCGGTATCCTGGTCGGCGGTGATGGGGATCACGCCGTATCGGCTGATGCGGCCGACGGTCGGCTTGATCGCCGCCAGCATGTTCTGGTTGGATGGGCTGAGGATGGAGCCCGACGTTTCGCTGCCCACGTTGCCGGCCCAGAAACTGGCCGCGGTGCCGATGCCGGAACTGGAGCCGCCCGTGGCCAGCGCAGGGCGTCCGTCATCGCTGGCGTCGCGCGGATCGCGGCGCGGGTCATAGGGGTTGTAGCCGAAGCCGCGGACCGCGTTGTAATTGCCGGGCATGGGAGTGGGCGCGCCGGCCACCCAGTTGGCCAGTTCCGAAAGACCGGTCTTGGCGATGATCACGGCGCCGGCGTCGCGCAGGTTTTTCACCAGCGTGGCATCGTAAGGCGGCAGGTAACCCTCGAAAGCCAGGGCGCCACCCGTGGTCACGATATCGTGGGTGAGGATGTTGTCTTTGAGGGCGATCGGGATGCCGTGCAGCGGGCCGCGAATCCTGCCTTGGGCGCGCTCCCGGTCGCGTTCGGCGGCTTCCTGGAGTGCGTTGGGATTGGTGGTGATGACCGCGTGCAGTTTGGCGTCGTAGAGGCCGATGCGCGCCAGGTAGAGTGTCACCAACTCGCGCGACGTGACGCGGCCCTGTTCCATGGCTGCGCGCATCTGCGGAATGGTGGCCTCGACCACGTTGTAGGGTTCGGCGGCCGGAGCCACCGCTGCCAGCAAGATTGATAGAACCTCGCGTTTCATAAATCCGTCCTGATCCCCATCAATTCGAGCTTCACATCGTACTTCCCGATCAGTTCCGTCTCATCCACAACCTCGCGGCCGGGAAAATTCGAGAGCAGATAAGCCAGCCCAGCCATATCAGTCGCCGGGCCGGCCACCGGGCCGCGGCGTACCGTCGTCCTTGGCTGGGCCGATTGGCTGGCTACCTTCAACCTCGATGCCGTAGGCCTGCTCGATGAGCCGTTTCACCGTGACGTTGGCGACGGTGAATCGCCCGCCGGGCTGAATGTGGAACAGGGTGCGCCGATCCGCCCGCGTACTCGGCTTGACCGGCGCCACCTCGAACGATTTCGCCAGGCCGATCGCGGCCCCGGCCGCGCCCGCGGCGAAGAGCAGCCATACGGCGGGTTTCATACCCCAGCCTATTTGGCCGTGAACCGGGCCCAGGGCCGGGCGTTGATGTCGCGTAGAATCTCTTTCTGCCAGGCGAACAGGGGGTGCCTGGCCAAGTGCCCGGCGGCCTTGTAATCGCGGCCGCAGGCATGGCCGAGCGCGGCGGTCAGGCTCATGTTGGCGGCGCCGGCGGCGTCGGTGACTTTGTTCTGCACCGTGCCCGCGGGGGCGTACGGGGGCTGCCAGGTGCCCATGCCGCGCGGCGACGTTTCGATATGGCCGCACAGGGTCCGCTCGTCCCCATCGGTCTTGCCGTCGTAAGCGTCGACGTGATCGGCGAGAAATCGCTGCCCGGCGGCCACATCGATCATGCCCTTGTTCTGCTCCATTAACGTGAGCCACCGCTCATGCCGCGAGTTCGCACTGAGGCTGCGGTCTTTGGGGTCGAACTGGGTCTCTTCCTGGATCAGCTTGGGGTCGGCAGGGAAGTTCGAACCCACGAAGAATCCGTCCGTGGACCGCTGCAGGGTGACGTTCTTCAGGCCCAATTCCAGGCTGGCGATCTCGTTGTTCTTACGGTCGGCTACCAGCCAGGTGTTGGCGTAGCCGCCGTTGTTGGCTTCTTTCATAATGCGCGCGAAATCGTCGATCGATTCGGCGTACTGCATGGCCTTCCGGGCACGCACGAATTCGGGCACGCCGTTGGGGTCGAAGCCGTTGAACTCGCTGATGGTGGTCTCGGTGATGATAAGACCCGCGGCATTCACGCCGAAATCGTCGCCGCTGTGGATCAATCCCGCCATGCCGTCCATCAGGATGCGGCTGCCCTTGGCTGGCACGATGTCGAAAATGATGTTCCAGCGGGTGCCGGACGAATAGCTGGTCCAGTTGTTGTGGCCGATCACCACGCGGCCGTCCCTGGTGTAGCTGCCGGTGGCGACGAAGGCGCTGCAATGATCGCCTGGGCCGCTGCCTGCCGTGCCGCCGGTGGCGCCCGGCGTGCCTTTGTCTTTCCATTTGTCGTAGTAGGGCAGCTCGAGCCAGGCGTTGAGCGCCACCATGTCCCAGAGGTCCAGCTTGCCGCCATGTGCCTTCTGCCCCTCCACGATGCCGGCGATCTCCTCGCGATACTCCCGCTCCACACGCGGCCAGAATACCTTCTGCGCGGCCTTGCGGAAGTAGGCCCAATCTTTCTTCTCTTCGTGCATCACCTCCACGGAGATGGCTTTGAACGTGTCCTGGATCTCCGCCGCCAGCAGGTAGCCGTGCTGGAAGCCAATCTCGCCCGGCGTCCCCTCCAGGTGCACCTGCACCCAGCCGTCGCTCTCGCCGGAACGCGAGGCTTTCTTGAGTCGCGGGTCGGTTTGGGGTTCGCGAGAGATCAGCGTGAGGGCCAATCCCAGGAACACAACCACACAAAAAATGGGGGTGGGTCGCATCCCGCTATTATATGTGAAGGGTTTCGATGGAGAAAACTACCCAGAGCCGCAAATTAACTGCGCACGTCAAAGCCGCCGGTTGAGCGTCCAAGCTCAGTCCAAAGTTGTTGGACCAGGTTTTGGCCACCGTGCCCCGTTGGGCCGACGAGAATGTGCTGATCGGGTTTGACACCGCCGACGATGCCGGCGTGTACAAGCTGACGCCGGAGCTCGCCCTGGTGCAGACCGTGGATTTCTTTACGCCGATTGTCGACGACCCGTTCACTTACGGCGCCATCGCCGCGGTCAACTCGCTCAGCGATATCTATGCGATGGGTGGCCGGCCGATTTCGTCGCTTACGATTCTCGCCTACCCGGCCAACGGCGACCTGGACGATCTGGCGCAGATCCTGAAGGGCGGCGCCGAAAAAATGCGCGAGGCCGGATGTTCCATTCTGGGCGGCCACAGCATGGCCGATGACGAAATCAAGTTCGGCTACGCCGTCACTGGCACGGTCCACCCGGCGCGCGTCAAAGCCAACGCCGGCGCGCGCGCGGGCGATGCGCTGGTTTTCACCAAGCGGCTCGGCACGGGCGTCGTCTCGACCGCGCTCAAGCGCGGCCTGGCCCGCGAGGCGGATGTGGACGAATCGATCCGGTCGATGCTCACGCTCAACCGGCGCGCCTGCGAAGCCATGCTGGCCTTCGACGTCCACGGCTGCACCGACGTGACCGGCTTCGGTCTGCTGGGCCACGCGCGAGAGATGGCGCTGGCGAGCGGCGTCACGCTGGAAATCGAAGTCGAGCAACTCCCTTTCTTGCCGGGCGCGCTGGATTACGCCCGCCAGGGCGCGCTGCCCCGAGGACTCAAGAACAACCGCGAATTCGTAGCCCACGAAGTGGAGACGCGGCGCGACGTGGCGCCCGAAGTCGAAGACCTGCTGTACGACCCGCAAACCGCTGGCGGCTTGCTGATCGCGCTACCCGAAGCCGATGCGGCTGCCTACGAGCGCGCATTCGAGGCAGCCTACCGGATTGGGCGCGTGCTGCCCCGCGCGCAGAAAGCCATCCACCTCATATGACAACTGTGACCGGAGCGATTCCCAACCCGCTCATCGTGGCGCTCGACCTGGAGTCCGCCGAAGAGGCCCGCCGGCTGGTGGCGCGCCTTGGTAACCGCGTCAACTTCTACAAGGTCGGCATGGAGCTTTACGCGGCCACCGGCATGGAGTTCGTGCGCGAACTGCTGGGCCAGGGCAAGGAAGTCTTCATCGACCTGAAATTGTACGACATCCCGGAAACCGTGAAGCGGGCGGTGGCGCAGGTGGCCAAGGTCGGCGTTCGGTTTCTGACGGTGCACGCGGTGGGTTCGGTGATGCGCGCGGCGGTCGAAGGCAAGAAGGGATCGAAGCTGCAGATCCTCGGCGTCACCGTCCTGACGAGTTTCGGTCCCGAGGACCTGGACGACCTGAATTACGACGGCGCCATCGCCGATCTGGTGGCCCGGCGCGCGCGCAAGGCTGTGGAATGCGGGGTCGAAGGCGTCGTGGCCTCGCCGTTGGAAGCCGCGGCGGTGCGCCGCATCGTAGGCCCGGGCATGATTCTGGTGACGCCGGGAGTGCGATCCACCGGCGCCGATGCGGGCGACCAGAAGCGGATCGCAACGCCGGCGCAGGCGATCGCGGATGGGGCGAACTACCTCGTGGTGGGGCGGCAGATTACGCGCGCGCCGGATCCGGCAGAAGAAGCCGGGCGGATATTGAGGGAGATTGCGGTTTCCGTCTACAGATAAGCTGCCGGCAGGCTACGGCCTCAAAACCGGGGCATCGACCGGGAACCGAAGGAAGGCTACGTCGACCTCGCGACCCACCATGCTACGTCGTGCATCCAAGGTTTCATTGACGGAAGGGCTGAGGGACGACCTGGAACGGTAATGGTACTCTCGCAGCCGGACCCTGAAGGCGCGTTGCGGCTTCGTGGCCGAGGACATCCACACCGTTCACGCGAGCCATTTGCAAAACTACGTTAAAGCGCGGGAATAAGACAAAACGGTCTTCATATGTTTTAAACGGGATGTAGCTAGTCGCTCGCGATTCCAGCTATCTCTATATGAGCTGCCCGAAAAACGAATTGATGAAGACTGGCACGGATGAGCCTGTCCGAATGCCAGATCAGCGGTTCTCTTCGAGATGCCGAATCCGGGCGTCCATTACCTGCTAGACACGCAGCAGTTCGGACTTCTGCTCGGCAAAGCGCGCGTCGATCAAGTCCCGGAGATCCCTCAGTGAGGCTCGGACATTTACGTGGTTAGACGGCTGTTATTCAACAGTGAGCCCACTGCCACAATCACCAGCGTGCCAAGCAGGGTGAAAAGTGAAAGAAACGGGGTGAACTTCGCCCATGCAGGACCACCGTAGCGCGGGCAGAGGCCTCAGATCTCGCGGCGACCCGACCCCTGCCCCCGGAATTGCGTCATCTGGCGCTCGCGCCGCATTTCCAGAACCAGTTCCATGACCTTGCGTTCGATCAGGTCGCGCACCTTGCAGTGGTCGTCGAACTCCATGTCCACCGGGTCCGGCACCTCCCACTCGATCAAGCGGACGCCCACCTCCTCGTGAATAAAGGTCTCGCTCATGTTCACCACAACGTCGAACTTCACGCGGCCCAGGTGGCGGAGGCTCTTGGGAAAGTGTTCTCGCAGGTCGATGCCCTTCTCATCCATGGCTCGTATCGTATCGGGCGCGACCGACATGGCCGGATACACGCCGGCGCTGGCCGGCACCATCGCATCCGACCCCAAAACGCGCGCGAAGCCTTCGGCCATCTGACTGCGGCAGGCATTGCCGAAACAGACGAACAGTACCCGCTTCTTGGGCCTCTCGTTCACAGCTTCTCCACGAACAGCCTGTGCACGCGCGGGTCCGATGTCAATTCGGGGTGGAACGTGGCTACCAGGTGCGGCCCCTGTTCGATGAGCACCGCGTCGCCTTCGTACCGCGCCAGCACCTTCACCGTCCCGTTAACCCGCCGGATGATGGGAGCCCGGATGAACACTGCCTCCAGTTTACCCGGCGCGGTCCGTTGCTGGAAGTCGGGCTCCGTGTCGATCTCCACCACGCGCGAATCGATCTGCCGCCCGTAAGCGTTCCGCTCCACCGCAATGTCCACTAGCCCCAGGCTCTCCTGGCTCGGATGCGAAACCTCCCTGGCCATCAGGATGGCGCCGGCGCAGGTCCCGAACATGGGCTTGCGCCGGCCGAACTCCGCCAGGCAATCAAAGAGCCCCTCGTAGCGCAGCAGTTTTAACATGGCGGTGCTCTCGCCGCCGGGGATAATGAGTCCGTCGATTTCGTCGAACTGCGCCTCTTCGCGGACGTACACGGGCTCGGCGCCGGCGCGTTCCACCGCCGCGCCGTGGGCCGCAAAATCCCCTTGCAGCGAGAGCACCCCGACCTTCTTCATCACCAGCCTCGTGTCTGCATCAGCTCCGATTCGGCCATCTTGGCAACGTCGAGCCCGGGCATCGCGTCGCCCAGTTCCCGGCTGGCTTCGAGAAGCTTCTCGGGGTTGTCGTAATTCTTGGCCGCTTTCACGATCGCATTGGCGCGGGCCACCGGGTCGGACGACTTGAAAATGCCCGAACCCACGAAGACCGCCTCCGCTCCCAGTTGCATGACCAGGGCCGCGTCCGCCGGCGTGGCAATACCGCCGGCCGAAAAGTTGGGCACCGGCAGCTTGCCATTCTGCGCCACCCACTCCACCAGTTCCAGCGGAGCTTGCAGGGTTTTGGCCTCGTGGACCAGTTCTTCCCTCCCCAGAATCGTGAGGTGCTTCATCTCCTTGATGATGGTGCGAATGTGGCGCACGGCCTCGACGATGTTGCCTGATCCGGCCTCGCCCTTGGTGCGGATCATGGTGGCGCCCTCGGCGATGCGCCGCAGCGCTTCACCCAGGTTGCGCGCCCCGCACACGAACGGCACCTTGAACGCGGTTTTATCGATGTGGTGCTCTTCGTCGGCCGGGGTGAGGACTTCGCTTTCGTCGACGTAATCCACCCCCAGGACTTCCAGGATGCGCGCTTCCATGAAGTGGCCGATACGCGCCTTGGCCATCACCGGGATGCTGACCGTCTTCATGATCTCTTCGATGATGGCGATATTGGCCATGCGCGCCACGCCGCCTTCCTTACGGATGTCCGAGGGCACCCGCTCCAGAGCCATGACCGCTACCGCTCCCGCGTCCTCCGCGATCTTGGCCTGTTCCACGTTGGTGACGTCCATGATCACGCCGCCCTTCAACATCTCGGCGTGTCCTACGTTCACCCGATGCAATTCACTCGAAAAGTGATACATTCTGCTCTCCTCCCGGGGCAGGCCGCGGGCCTACCCCACTTACACCATCGCGGGCGAAGGCTCGAAGCTCCTTGCGGCGCCTTCCAGTTCCACCCGGATAATCCGTCCTAAGATGGCGAGACCGGTCCGGATCTGCTCCGGAACGAGCCCCGCAAAACTCAATCGCAATGCCCCCGGGTCGAGCCGGGACACCGCGAAATACCGTCCCGGCAGGTAGGCCACGCCTTCCCTTTGTGCCCTCGCCAGCAGTTCGCCGGCATCCAATGGTTCGGGCAGCCGCACCCACACGTTCATTCCGCCTTCCGGCCGCGTCCAGCGCGTGCCCGCGGGCAGAAATTCGCGGCAGGCCTCCAGCGTGGCCGCCAGCCGTTCGGAGTTGGCCCGGAGCACGCGCGCCAGGTGTCTCTCCAGCCGCCCCGATTCGGCGAATTCCAGCAGCACGGCCTGCGAAAGCTGGTCGGTGTGCAGATCGGCGGCTTCTTTGGCGCTACGCAGACGGTCCAACAGCGGCTTGGGCCCCACCGCCCAGCCCACCCGCAATCCTGGGAAACTCACCTTCGAAAAACTCCGCAGCAGCACCGTGCCGCCGCTGCCATCCAACTGCTTCAACGCGGGCAGCGGTTCACCCTGGTAGCGCAGGTCGCCATAGGCGTCGTTCTCGATCACCGGCACGCCGGCCTGGCGCGCGGCATCCAGCAATGCCAGCCTCGAAGGCAGAGGCAAGGTGGCGCCGGTGGGGTTTTGAAAGTTCGAAGTCACTACCAGCAGGCGCGGCCGCTCGCGTTCCAAAACGCGTTCCAGGTGGGCCGGGTCCATGCCGTCGGCGCCTACCGGAATCCCGCAGAGTTGCGCGCCCATCCCCGTCAGCAGATTCTTGAGCCCCGTATAGATGGGATCCTCCACCGCTACTGAGTCGCCCGGCCGCAGCAGCACCCGGCCGATCAGGTCCAGCGCCTGCTGGCAGCCGTTCGTAATCAGGATGTCGTCCCCTGGGCCGGCAAGCTGCTGGCGGCGGGCCTCCTCCATGAGATAGCGCCGCAGGGGTTCGTATCCGCCGGGCGACCCGAGTTGCAGGATGTCGGGCAGATCGTGCCGGCCGAGCACCGCGTTGCAACAGGTGCGGAAGTCATCCAGAGGGAAGAGTTCGCGCGACGGCCGGGAGAAGGCGAAGCTAATGACCTCGTTGCCCAAACCCGCCGAATGGCCAGAACCAGCGGTGGGAGTTTCGCTGCGCTCGAGCAGAGCGACCCAGTCCACGCCTCGGCCGGCGCCGGATGGCCCGTTAGTGACAAAGCTGCCGCGGCCCACCTGCCCGGAGATCAGCCCGTCGCTCTCCAGCAATTCGTACGCGGCTGAAACGGTTGTCCGGTTCAGTCCAAGCAGGCCAGCCAATTCGCGCGTGGCTGGTAGCCGTTCGCCGCGGGCCAGTTGCCCCGAGCGGATTTGTTGGGCAATTTGCTCGAATAGCTGACGATAGAGGGGAGACTCCGCCTGATGATCCAGTTTTGGCTTGAAGTCCATCAGTCCATACCATACCACATTGGACTGGGATGGAGGGCGTACGTAACCGAAGTCGAGGTTTTCTGAAAAACGGCCCCGGCGTGTCCTGGATTACACTGAATGTATTCATGTCCAAACTTCTGGAGGGCAAGCTTGCCCTCGTACTGGGAATCGCCAACAGGTGGAGCTTGGCTCATTCGATTGCGCAGGCATTTTGCAGGGAGGGCGCCTCGCTGGTGCTCACGTACCTCGGCGAGCGCCAGAAGGAGGCGATCGAGGACCTTTCCAAAGACTGGAACGTCACAGCGGTTCTGCCTTGTGACGTCACCCGGGACGACGAACTGGCGGCGCTCACCGAATCGTTGCGCGGGTTCAACCGGCCGCTCAGTGCGGTGGTGCATAGCCTGGCCTTCGCCAATCGCGAAGACCTGACGCGGCCCTTCCTCGAGACCAGCCGGGCGGGATTCCTGCTGGCGCAGGACGTCAGTTCCTACTCCCTCGTGGCAGTAGCCCGGGCCGTAGCCCCGCTGATGACCGAAGGCGGGTCCCTCACCACGCTGACGTATCTCGGGTCGACGCGCGTTCTGCCGAACTACAATGTGATGGGCGTAGCGAAGGCGTCGCTCGAAGCCGCGGTTCGCTACCTGGCGAGTGACCTGGGTGGCCGGAAGATCCGGGTGAACGCGATCTCGGCTGGGCCGGTAAAAACCGCGTCGGCGCGGGCGGTCAAGGATTTCACCAGTATCCTCGAGCGTATTCCCGTCGTGGCGCCCTTGAAGCGCAATACCGAACCCGCGGAAGTGGCCGATGCCGCCGTCTTCCTGGCTAGCGATCTGGGCCGCGGGGTCACCGCAAATGTGCTGTTCGTGGACGCGGGAATGCAAGCGATGGCAGGCTGACGAGTACTCTCCACCTTGCTACCTGTCATAATGGTTAATTCTCTATGAAAGTGGAAGTCGTACTGACAGAGGCGGATATCGCTCAGGAGTTCGCCGAGGCGATCGAGGCGCGCGATCTGCCCGAAAAATTCTTCTACTGGTTTCCGCGTTCGGCCGCCGAATGGGCGGCGTTGACCGAACACGCCGAACTGTACGGCGGAATTTGGGAAACCTGGAAGGAGTTGACAGCGGGCGTAACCGCACTGGCCAAACACTTCGGCAGCCGCGTTCCCGTGATCAGCTTTGGCGCCGGAGACGGGTCTCGCGACCGCCTGCTGATGGGCGCGTTGAAAGACGCCGGTGTGGAGTGCCTCTACTTTCCGGTGGATGCCAGCCAGACCATGCTCGAAATGGCCTGCGCCGGCGCCGATGACGAAGACATCGAAACCGTGGGCATCAAAGCCGACATTTCCAGCCCGGTGCATCTGATCTACGCGGCGGACGCGGCCGAGCCGCCGCGGCTGTTCATTCTTTCCGGCAACACCATGGGCTCGTTCGATCCCCTGGCCGAAATCCGTTACGTGGCGCAGTGCATGAAGCCGGGGGACCGGCTGATCATCGACGGCGAAATCTACGATGAGCAGAAGACCATGGGCCGCCGGGACAACCCGGCGGCGCGCAAATTTGTGTCGGCTCTTCTGGCCAGCGTGGGCATCGGCGACGATGATGGCGAGATCAAATTCGGCCACAAGACCGACGAGCGGCACGCCGGCCTGCACCTGTTCACGCGCCATTTCCGCGCCGCCCGCGATCTCTCGGCAACCGTAGCCGGAGAGGAGATCTCCCTCGAGCGTGGCGAACTCATCGGACTGAATTTCCAGTACACCTACACATCCGATGCCTTTCGCTGGCTGCTCGAAAAGCAGGGCGGGTTGGAAGTCGTCAGCGAATACCAGAGTCCGGACGCCCGCTTCCTCACGGCAGTGTGCAAGAAGTAGGTGCTGGTAGCGCTCGCTAGCGCCGCAAAATTGGAATTGTGAACAGCCGCACCGATCATCTTCCTTCGGCTCCAAACGCGACTTCGTGCCGGTGATTTGGCGGCTGCCGCTTGATTGGCAAGATGAAAGGTTTCCGAGGGCGAGCGGCCGGCTGCCTGAGGAAACCCGAATTGCACGGTTTCCCGGTGGTCGAAGGAGACGAGGATCGACCGCGCAGCCGGCCGAACCCAACTTCACGGACATCACGCCTCCCGGATGGTTCGGCCCCGAACCGCCCGCCGTCACTCCCTGGGCCAGCAATTCGCGGGTCCGCGCGTCGCCAACCGCGATCAGCGCGCCGCCCAATATCGTGACGCAGGAACTTGCCGTCTTCGGCGACGACACGAGCGGTGCTCTGCGGGTTCATTTGGTCAGCCGGTCAGATAACGCGCTCCAGGATTCGGCAGCCGCGGTGGCCCCTATCCGAGAAGGCCAGGATACTCGGGTTGGGAACGGAGTCAATTTGACTCGTTAGACGGCAGCCATCTAGCATGGAATCCAATGATCGGCGCCGAATGCCTGCTCAGAACCCTCGTTGCCAACGGGATCGATACCTGCTTCATGAACCCGGGCACCTCCGAGATGCAGTTCGTTTCGGCGCTCGACCGGGTGCCGGAGATGCGTGGCATCCTGTGCCTGTTCGAGGGTGTCTGCTCGGGCGCTGCCGATGGTTATGCGCGCATGCTGCGGCGCCCGGCTTCGACGCTCCTGCACCTCGGGCCTGGGCTCGGCAACGGGCTGGCGAATTTTCATAACGCGCGCAAGGCCCGGTCGCCGATCGTCAGCATCGTTGGCCAGCACACCACCCAGCATCTGCGCCACGACGCACCGCTGAGCGCGGACATCGAAGCCTTTGCGCGCACGGTATCCGGCTACGTCCGAAGCCTGCAGCGGGTCGAGGACATGGGCCGCGCCGCTGCCGCCGCTGTAGCCGCCGCCTGTGCGCCCCCGGGACAGGTGGCCACTTTAATCGTGCCCGCCGATTTTTCCTGGAGCGAAGCCGGCGAACCTGCTGGTCTGGGGCCGCGCGCCGTAGCGGCCGGCCCCAAGCCGGAGTGTGTGCAAACAGTGGCGTCCTTGCTGAAGTCGGGCGAACCGGCCGGCCTGCTGCTGGGGGGCAACACGTTGCTGGCGCCGGGGCTCGAACTGGCCGGCCGGTTGTCCGCCGCCACCGGCGCTCGCGTGTTTGCCAGCCGCTACGGCGCCCGTCTGGCCCGCGGCGGCGGCCGATTCGCTCCGCCGCGGCTTCCCTACTTCCCCGAAACCGCGGCCACCGTCTTGGCCGGTTTACAGCATCTCATTCTGGTGGAAACCGATCCCCCGGTGTCCTTCTTCGGATACCCGGGTCGCCCGAGCCATCTGGTGCCGGAAGGTTGCGCGGTCCACGTCCTTTCCCCCGTTGAAGCCGACGGCATGGAGGCCTTGCGCCGGCTGGTGGAGGCGTGCCACGCCGAGGACTTGCACGCGCCGGACTCCCACGTGCGCCTTCCGGACCTGCCGGCGGGCGGCGACTTGACGCCGGAAGCAATCGGCCGTACGCTCGCCCGGCTGCTGCCCGATGGCGCCATTCTCTCCGAAGAGATGGTCTCCTCCGGCGAACCAGTCCTGAGGCAACTCGAGGCCGCGCCGGCGTTCGACCTTCTGCCTGTCACCGGCGGTTCCATCGGGCAGGGCCTGCCGGTGGCGGTCGGCGCGGCCGTGGCTTGCCCTCACCGCAAGGTGATCGCGCTCGAAGCCGATGGCAGCAGCATGTACACTCCGCAATCGCTATGGACCATGGCGCGCGAGAAGCTGGACGTGTTGGTGGTGATCCTGGCCAACCGCCGCTACCGCATTCTGGATATCGAGATGCAGCGCACCGGCGCCGGCGCGATGGGACGGCGGGCCAACGACATGCTCGACATCGGCCGGCCCGATCTGGACTGGGTGAAACTGTCGGAGGGTATGGGTGTGGAAGCCTCCCGCGCCGCAACCGCTGCCGACTTCGTCGCCCAGTTCGCCGCCGGTGTGAAGCTTCGCGGGCCGCGATTGATCGAGGCGGTGACGCGCTCTTGACCCGGCCCCACTTGGGCTGGGAGTGCCCAACTTGGCTATCGTGAGGCGATGCGAAATGATTCACGTCTGGAATGCACTATAATTATGCCCGGGGCAATCCTGTCCGCAGCCGGCTTTTTGTGGACTCGCGAGCTCTGGAAAGGAGACCGACCGTGCGCACTCTAATAGGGAAACCAGCGGCTTCCTGGCAGACAACGCCCGCTGGCCGGGCGCACCCCGATCGAGCATCCGTAAGCCGGATTGATGCGCTGAATTCCATCCACCATTTCCAGCGCATGCTTGGTAATCAAGCCGTACACCGGCTGTCAAGCGCCACAATACCCGTGGACGCCGATCCTGGCGAGGCCTCGCCGGCGTCGCGCGAGCAATTGAAGCAAGATCTGTTTGGCCCACCGGCTGTCCGGACGATTCCCCTCCCGGAAGCCGAGCCGGCGGGGCCGATGACGCAGTTGATACCGAGCAGCGACGGAGGCGAGGAGAGCGTTCTGGAGCCCCAGGCTGCCGGGGGCGGAAGCGGTTCCGCGACCGCATCTGGCCCTTCCGAGTCCTGTGGTACGCCGCGAAGCATGAACAAAATCGTCTCTGGCTCCTTCCTCGGGGGCTTGACCATGGACAGCTACTTTCCCGATCTCACCGGTACCGGCTCCTGGGCACACGCGGGCACGGGCGGCACCTTCGATACCGGGAGCCGTGTGGGAGGAAACGTGCAGCTATTTGGCGTCATTCCCAGTCCGTGCGTCCCCACGCAATTCCATCTTGCCCAAACCGCCAGCATCACCCGGCACCGTGTGAACGGGGTGGCCACTTCGCTGGAGGGTACAACGGTCGATGACGTCGCCCGCTCCGGTCGTGACTTCGAGCATGCGCCGGCACGTCAGGATTTTCTGGGAGGTGGCACCGCCCCTCTGGGCTACATTATTTCTATGGCAGATCCGCCGAGCGAGGCCTACTCCGCTACGCGGCATGACGTCGAGCGTGATGTGGACTTCGTCTCTTCGCTGGTAGGCCCCGGCGGAACCCAATCCGTCACTTGGTCGCAGTCGCTTCGCGTAAGCGGGGGCACCGTCACCGGGAACACGTTGACTTGACCAGCATCGAGGCGCAGATAGAAGAGGCGCTGACGGAGGTTGATTCCGTCGAGCCCGGTTCGTACCAACTCGGCACCCCCGAGTTACCGGAAACAGACGCCCTGCAAAACCTGGTCGGCATGGGAACGGCGGCCGTCCCGCACCTGCTCGCCCGTCTGGGGGACGAGCAACCCAGCAAACGTGTTGCGGTCATTGTGCGGGCGCTGAGCCGCATCGGCTACCGTCCCGCGCTTGAGGATGTTACCAAAGTTCTCGCTCGCTATGAGCGCCGTCACCCTAAGAACGCATGGGACTACGCTGTCATTGGCCAGTGCCGGCTGGCGATTGAGCGGCTGCGGGACGACCGGACTCCTGCGGGGTAAAGAGGGCGCCCGCTAGTCTCGCGATCGCTTCGATGCCACCACAACCTCCACTCTCGTACCCCGGCCAGGCGCGCTCTCCAGCCTGAGAGCGGCGCCAATCTTCATCGCCCGTTCCCGCATTCCCGTCAGCCCCAGATGCCCCTCTTTCGGCGTGATGGTCTGAGCATTGAAGCCGATTCCGTCGTCCTGGACCGTCAGGCGGATCTGGTCCTCCGCGTAGGCGGCTTCCAAAGTAATCTGGTCCGGCTTCGCGTGGTTCATGGCGTTCGTTATGGCTTCGCGGGCAATGACGAAAAGGTTGAACTGCACTTCATATGGAAGCGTGCGCACGGTTCCCCGCACCTCCATGTGAAAGTGGATGGAGGTGCCATCGACGACCTGACGCGCCGCGGCGGCGATCGCTTCCGGCAACGTCGTGTTTTCCAGTGTGGACATCCGCATGGCTGACAAGGCCAGGCGGGCGTCCTTCAACGACTGATCGGCCTGCTCCAGCGCCAGATCGATCCTCCGCCGGCCAGCCTCGGGCGATCCGATCAACTGGCGGGAAGCTGCTTCGAGTTGGAATACTACGCCGGTAAACCCCTGGAGCAGCGTATCGTGCAACTCGCGCGCCAGGCGCGCCCGTTCATCCAGCACCAGGCGGAATCTCAACCGCAATTGCCGCACCCGGTAGGCATACGCCAGGTATGCCATCAGCCCGAGCACGCCGGCGCAGAGAGCGACGAACAGCCACGTTTCGTAAAAATAGGGCTCGCGGCGGAAAGCCAGAGTCACGCCCGTGGTGTTCCACACCCCATCGTTGTTGCAGGCAATCACTCGAAAACGGTAGCGCCGCGGCGGCAGGTTGGCGTAGGCGGTCTGGCGGCGGCTGCCGGCGTCGATCCAGTCTTGGTCGAGGCCATCCAGTCGATAACGGAACCGAACCGCTTCCGGACGGGTAAGGCTCAGGGCGGTGTACTCAAATGCTACGGAGTGGCCCCGCAAGCCCATTTCGCCCGCCGAAATCTCCAGCGGCTTGCCGTCCACCGTCAGTTGTTCGATCGCCACCGGGGGCGGAAGGCCGTTGTTCCGCATCCGCGGCGCGTTGATGCTGGCCAAGCCGTCGCCCGTGCCGACCCAGAGGCGGCCGTCCCCGGTTATGGCGACCCGCTGGCTCATGGTGGCGGCGTTGCCATTCAGATAGATCCCGTCGCTGGCGCCGTACGTCGAAAAGGAAAGTGGTCGGGCCGCGGCGTCCCGTTGCCGGTCGAGATCGGTCTTGTCGGCGCCCAACACCCCGGCGCCGGTCACCAGCCACAAATGGCCTTGTTTGTCCTCGATAATTGCCTGAACACCCCCGGCTGGGAGTCCTTGGCGCGAGGTCCATGTGGTCCAGTGCCCCTTTCGGAAGCGGCTGAGCCCCTCGTTCGTGCCCACCCAAATCGTCTCGGACCTGTCCTGATACAGGGCCAGCACCGGTCCCGGCGCTAGACCTGATTGGGCATCGTATGATTGGACCTTTCCGTCACGCACCACGGTGAGCCCGCCACTGTAGTAGCCGATCCAGAGGTTGCCGGCGTGGTCGCACAGCAACTGGTACATCATCTTAGCGGGATCGAGGCCGTCGGCGGTAAATGGTTCGATCCGCCCGTTCCGTATTCGATGCAGACCTTGTTCCTGGTCGGCCAGCCACAGGTTGCCGGGTGGACCTTCGGTAATTAAAAATATGCGGGTGAACGGCTTACCATTGGGCGGCCGGATTTCCGTAAACTGGTTTTGGGAAAAGTAACCGAACTGTTTGCTGGTGGCGGCCCATAGGGTTCCCCTCGAGTCCTCCTGAAGGGCCAGCACCGTACCGTTGTCCCAGCCGGCCTTGGCCCGGAAGGGCTCGATTGAATCGCCGCGCAGCCGGTCCAGCCCGCCGCGCAAACTTCCAATCCACAGGCCGCCATCGTGCGCCTTGCCTATGGCGATGATCAAATTGCCGGCTAGTCCTTGTTCGGTCGACCAGCGGGCCACCTTGGGTTCCCGGAAGCGGTCGAGGCCGTTGGGAGTTCCTACCCACAGGTTTCCTTCCCGGTCTTCCAGCAGAGCGTGAATCACGTCGCTCGAAAGCCCGTTCTGCCGGTTGAAATGCTCCACGCGGCCATTTCGCAGGCGAAACAGACCCTGTTCCAGGCTGCCTGCCCAAAGCACGGAATCCCGATCTCGCAACAGAACCTTCACCGCTTTGACGGCCCGCTCTGTGTCCAGCGCGAACGGTTGGCTGTTCCCCCCGCCAAAGTGCAGGATGCCTCGTATGGTTCCGGCAAGAAGAGTGGCATCCACCGCACCACTTGCTATCGACGCGATGTGGTCCGGCAACGGACTATGCCGGCACTCCTCCGCGCCTTTGTCCGTGATGCGGCAAAGCGCTCCGGGCATACCGGCCCAGAGGGAGCCGTCGCGGTCTGAAAACAAGGACGAGACAGACGAAGCGGGCAGCCCCTGATTCTGGCCGAAGGTCCGCAGAGAGCCGTTTTCAATCCGGATCAGGCCATCGCCTTCGGTAGCCGCGCAGCCGGCCCAAAGGCGGCCAGCCTGGTCTTCCACCATCGTCACGACCGGCGCTGCAGGCACTCCGTCGCGAGCCGTGTATCGCTGGAGGCGGCCGTCGCGAAGCCTGAGGATTGCGCCCTGCATGCCAATCCATAGACCTCCCTTCGCCGAACTGGCGAGAGAGATGATCCTGGTTCCAGGCAGATCTTCTCCGGCCCTGGGCTTCCACGGGACAAAGCGAAGGCCGTCAAATTGAATCAGCCCTTGTTCGGTTCCCAGCCATAGATAACCATCGATGGTTTGTGCCAGCGCCCACACTCCCGGAATCGCAGAGCCGGCAGTCTCGTTCCAGGTGGTGTGAATAAACTGCGGGAGAAAGAGACTGGGGTCCAGGCAATAAGCCCTATCCGGAAGCCCTGCCCACAAGATGGCTCCAAGAAAAAGCTGGCATCCGCGCCAAGCATAGGGCAGGCGCTTCCTGCCTCGTCCCGTTGCGGGTATCCCGTTCGCGGTTTCTAGCCCTCGCCGTACGGTTACGGCTGTCCCGAGTTGCATGGAGTGGCGGAGCCGGCAGCATTCGATATTATCTACTAAAACGAGCGCCGGGACTGACGCTATAATTGGGGAAATTAACGAGCTTTCGACCAACCGCTGGGGTTCGTGCCGGACCCTGACTGGAATGAGTAAGTCAAATACAATCACGGTCTTGGTTGTTGACGATCACCCCGTTGTTCGCGATGGCTTGCGGGCTATCATTTCTTCGGAACCCGACCTGGAGATCGTGGGTGACGTGGGCACCGGCTGCGAAGGCGTCGACGCCTACTTCGCCCTGCGGCCTGCGGTGGTCGTGATGGACCTCCTGCTCCCGGATATCGGCGGCGCCGAGGGCTATCCGGCGAATCTGCCAGCGGGTGTCGGGCGCCCGGATCATCGTGCTCACCACCGCGGCTGGCGATGAGGATATCTATCGTGCGATCGAAGCCGGGGCCCGTGGCTACCTGCTCAAAGACATGGTGCGGAAGGAACTGCTCCAGGCCATCCGGGCGGTCGCCGCGGGCAAGCGTTACATCCCCAGCCAGGTAGGGACCGCCATCGCCGAGAACCTCCCGCGGCCCGACATTAGCTCCCGCGAAGTCGAGGTACTGCAGTTAGTCGCTTCGGGTTTCAAGAATAAAGAGGTGGCGCACCGGCTGGACATTTCCGAGGATACGGTCAACGCCCACATCAAGCACATTCTCCAAAAGCTGAACGCCAGCGACCGGACCCACGCCGTCACCGTGGCCCTCCGCCGCGGCATCATCCGCCTGTAGTGGGCCGGTTAGGCTGGCAGCTAGCCAGGTCTTCACGCCACCCCGAAAAGTGGCAAGCTGGATGTACTACGCCGGCCAACCGGCAGGGGCAGGGCCACGAATGGCGCTGTCGAAATTCCTTATTGAGGCCAATCCGGATGTGCAGGAACATCAGACCGCTTTTCAACTTCGATCCGCCGGTGACGGAAGAAGAGGTTCGCGCCGCTTCGCTGCAGTTCGTGAGAAAAATCAGCGGGCTCCACAAGCCGTCGAGGGCGAACACGGGGGCGTTTCAGACGGCAGTGGACGAGATAGCCCGGGTCTCGATGCGGCTTCTGAACTCGCTCGAAACCAGCGCGCCGCCGAAGAATCGGGAAGAGGAGGCGGCGAAAGCCAAGGCTCGTTCGGCGGAGCGCTTCGGGACGTGACCGGCGGGAGGTTTACTCGTCCTTCCAGACGACACGATTCTCGCCGCACCAGGCGATGGCGATTTTCCTAAGCGCCTGCGCTCGGAATTGGGACCACGCCTTTTCGATCCGGTGGTGATCTGCCCTCATGAACTTCGAACTTGGAAGGCAGCTTGATGAACCGGGCCGGGTAGAAGTTGACGATCCGCTTGGCGACCTCCTATTCCGGCACTTGCCACTTGGGCATGTCCGGTTCGTCGTCGCCCGCGCGGTACTCCTCCGCCTTGTGCAGCCGCTCAACCGCGACCCGGCGCCAGGAATGCCGGCGGTACTCAGTGGATCCGGCCCATCTTATCCAAGGGCCAGTAAACAAAGACGGCTTTGCCGTAGATGGCCTCGCGGGTGACGAATCCCCAGGTCCGGCTATCGCTCGAGGAACTGCGGTGATCGCCTAAAACGAAATACTGGCCATCGGGCACCTTGTGGTTTTCCCAGGAGACCGTGTCGCGATACTCGGCAGGAACATAGTCCTCCACAAGTGGCTGGCCGTTGACGTAGACCAGTCCGCCATCGATACTCACCCGGTCTCCCGGGATGCCGATGACGCGTTTGATATACGATTTCGACGGGTCGAGCGGGTACCAGAAGACCACCATGTCGCCGCGTTCGATCGCGCCCAGGCCGAAATGGTAAGTGAACTTGTTGATGAAAATACGTTCCTGGTCCGTGAGCGTCGGCATCATACTGGTGCCTTCGACCTTGACGGGCTGGTAGATGAACACGATCAGGATTACCGCGATCAGAACGGAAAAGGCCAGGTCGCGAATCCAGGAAACAGCGCTCCAAATCGTGGACCGGCGAGACGGCCCGTAGGGAACCGCCTGAGGTGCTGGGGGCGGCGTGATAGTCGGCGTCTCCTTATTCGGCATCCCTGCGTCTGTCCGCTATTCGTCATTATAGACGTTTTCCCGCGCCGTTTCGGTTGCCTGCTTTTCGGGGCGGTATATAAAAGGAGCCGCGCGTGTTGGCCCGGCGCCGAACTAGGTCCCCCGGCTTTACTTCAGCAGGGAATTCAAGACCCGTAACGGGACTGCGCCTTCTTTCAGGGCGCGGTCGTTGAACTCCGTCAGGTTGAACGCGGCCCCTTTGGCCTGTTTGTATTGGTCACGAGCCTGCAGCCAGCCACGCCAACCGACGAAATAGGCCGGTAGCTGGCAGGATGAGAGTTTGGCGCGCCGCAGTTTGCCGACCGCTTCCTGGTGCTCCTGGAAGGTCTGTTTCTCCATAAGGTCCATGGCCTCCTGGTCGGGCATGTTGAGCATCTGGAGCCGAATGTCGAGGATCGTGTTGGCGATTACCCGCAACTCCTCCTTGGCGAACGTCAGAGCCATTTCGGGCGAGTGGTTGAGGTAGCCTGCTTCGAGCATGGTCTGCTCGGCGTATTGGGCCCAACCTTCCACGTAGGGTCCGGAACCGAAGACCGAACGTAATACACGCCTGGAATTGGGCTGCACGGAGTTGGCGAATTCGGCCTGCACATAATGCCCCGGCACGGCTTCGTGGATGGTCAACAACTTGAGCTTGTAGAAGTTGTCCTCGCGCAGTTTGGACTGCAACTGGTCCTCAGGCATGGCGGGTGAGATCGGCGTGACCCAGTAAAAGGCTCCAAGCTGAGGCTCCAGGGCTGGGGCGGAATTGAACCCGGCAACCGAATAAATGCCGCGCATGAACTCGGGCGTGGGAATCACCTGCAGGTTGGAGGTTGCAGGCAGGGTGAGAATCCGCTTCTCCTGAACGAAGCTGCGCGCCTCATCGACGTTCTTGCGCGCGTCGTCCATGAAACTTTCACGGGTGGAGTGACGCTCGGCAATCTTGTTCAGCACCTCGCCGATGACCGCGTTCTCGCGCTCCGGCCCCACCATCCCGGCGTGGTCCTGGTGGGACGGGAAAAGATTGTGGTGCAGCGGCAGAGCCAGTTCCAGCATGCGGCCGCGAACGGCTGGCAATTCTCGTTCGGCCATCTGCAGCGTGGTATCGGCCTCGACGCCGCTTTCCAAGGCGAACCGGAACTTGCGCGAGTAGCGGTCGCCCCCCAGCCGCCAGTCTTCGTTCTTGCGGGCGGCCAGGCTGTTCTTCAGGAAGCCATCGAACTTGCGCATCGCGTCGAGCGCCGGCCGGGCTGCGCGGGCGAAGTCATCCACCAGGTCCGGCGGCACGGCCGCGCGGATGTCCTTGTCGACCAGGTCGATGTTGCCCTGATTCTCTTCGACTGCAACTGTGATCCACAGTTCGGGCGCCGAGGACAGGTTGGTGGATGCCTGGTCGACGAATAAAGGCACCGTCCGCAGGCGTGCAATGATGTTCTTGATCCGTGCCGGCTTGGGCGCGTATTCCAGCACGAAAGGGTTGAACAGCGCGTTGCCCAGGGTCTCGACATAGAGCGTGGGGTTGTGCAGCGGGGTGTGGATCTCGTCGAGATCGAGCAGGGCAAGGGAGATTTGATCCTGAATAATGGTCAGATCGGCGCGGTCTTCGGCGGTGAGTTTGTCCGGGCGGAGCGCGGAAAGCCGATCGCGGAACTTCTCGTAGAAACGGCGTTGGCGGTCCAAAGACTGAGCGCTCAGATCGTCGAGCATGTCGTCGAGTTTCTGGTTCTGGAACTCGTGGAACCCGACCCCGGTCGCCGCGGCGGGCGAAAAAGACAAGGTAGTATTGACAAACTCCTCGGAAAGGGCGGCGAACTGCGCGGAAGGGTTCTTGCCGCAGCCAGCGGCAAATACTGCTAGAAACACAATTACAACGGATTTCGCCATCGTTGCAATTGTACAAAAGTCAGGCCGTGGGACAGGCAATCTGCCGTGATCTTATTTTTGGCGAGGCGCTTGCGCTTTATCCATGCAGCTCCGGAGGCCCTCCGAAAAACTTCGGACTTGGCAGTGTTTCCCCAGGCGGTCGGCGACGTTTGCCCGGCCTGGTCAAAACTCCGCGCGCAGGCGGATGCCCGCACTGCGCGGGGGCGCCAGCGCGGTTCCCGAAAGAAGTCCCGCGAAATTGATCACGTTCAAGCGGTTCGTCAGGTTGAGAATATCCGCCTGCACAGAGACGGAACGGCGTTCCTTCCGCCACAATTCCGCGCCGGCGGATGCATCGAGGGCGAAGGACGGGCGCACGCGGCCGCGGTCGAAATTCACGCGCGACAGCACGGCCGCGCCGTATTGCGTGGCCAGGAAGTCCAGCGGCTGTCCCGTATCTTCCACGGGAAGGCCGGAATTGTAGGAAGCCGTCCACGAAGTCCAGAGCCGCCTGGTCAGTTGATACCGGGCCGCGGCGCGCGCGGTATTGCGCTGGTCCTGCGTCACGGGGAAGCGGTCGGTGGCGGTCAATAACTGTTGGGCGGTGTCTTCGAGAAAGAGGCCGCCGGAAATCGGGAATCTGCCAACGCCGATCATGTTCGAGTAACTCAGGAAGCCCGAGAACCGGCCCCAGCGCGGCGCCTCCAGCTTGACTTCCACACCGCGGACCTGGGCGCTGTGAAATGCGATGGGGAAGCTGACGCCGGTATTGAGCAGCAAGTCATCGTCGGCGAAGTTGGTGATGTCGCGCCGGAAGGCATTGGCTTCCAGGCGTAGCCTCCTGGCGATGGCCTGCGTGAAACCGGCTTCGTAATAGTTTCCGCGCGAAGGCCGCAGCGCGAGGTACAGGGCGGCGTTGTTCAAGGCCAGCGTGTTCTGATCGGCCGAGACCAGGATGTTCTCGAACGCCGGAGTCCCGAAGATTCGGTCGTAGGAGGCATGCAGCACCGTTCCGAGGTGTGGCAGACTCCAGGATACGCCCAAGCGCGGGCTGAAGCCAGTTTCGTCCACCAGCAGGCGGTAATGATCGAACCGCAGGCCGGCGCTCACCGTCACCTTGCCCAGGCGGACTACGTCCTGGACATAGGCGGATTGCTCACGGTCCTGCGCGCGTCCGTGGAAGGCGAAGGTTGGCGGAGTGTCCGGGTCGAAGATGCCCGCTCCATTGACACTGTACGCGGCGATGTGGAAGCCGAATGTCTCCCGGAGCGAGGCAAAGCTGGCTTCGCCGCCTGTCTTCCACTCGTGCTTTCCGTGGTGGCCGGAGAGGCTGGCATTGATGTAGCCTTCGCGAAAGCCGCGGTCTTGGGCGGCGGCGATAGGGGTAGATAGCGGATTCGACCAGAGCCGCGCGGTGAGGTCGCGCACCATGCCGCGCACCGCGCCCACCAGCGTGGGACCGAAAACGTGCTGGTAGGATACCTGGCCGAGGGTTTCGGCGCTGGTGCGGTCCTGGCGCTGGCCGGCGGCCTGCTGCAGCAATTCGTCCGGCACTTGAAACCAGGTTTGGTCGTGCGTGGCGGAGATGCGTACGCGATCCAAATCGGTCAGGTCGCGTTCCACGGTCCCCGTGAGCGCCGAACTGGAGCCGTGGTTGGTGAAGTTCTCCTGAACCGGCGGGTCCAGGTAGCGATCGGTCAGAAAGCCCTGGGCGCTGACGGCGCCGGTAGTTTTTCCGGCCACGTATTGGCCGGAAAGGAATGCGCCGGCCGTGTCGAAACTGCCGCCTTGGGCGACGGCGGTTCCGCGAAAACCCGGGCTCGAATTGCGGTCCGTGTTGAGCTCGATGATGCCGCCCATCTTGCGCCCGAATTCGGCGGGAATGCCGCTGGTATAGACCTTGACCGACTGCACGTCGTCGGCTTCCAGGCCCGGGGCAAAGGCCGGCGAACGGTTATCCTGGATCGGGAAACCGTTGACGATGTACTGGGCCTGGTATTCCGACTCGCGCGGGTGAAGCGAGCCGTTGGCCTCCAGGAACCAGCCCGGTTGCTGCGCGACCAGGTCGATCAAGTCGCGGCCGGGAAGGCCCAGGCGGCGTTGCTCGATCTCCGTGGAGCCGACGTAATACGCCGTGCCCGTGCGGCTCGGGTCAACCAGGGTGGCCGAGTCGGTGACTTGGATGGCGGTTTCGACGGGCTGGATGCCGAGAACGACGTCACAGCTCCGGGGAACTTCCGAACGGATCTCGATGACCTCGCTCGCGGGCGCAAATCCTGCGTGGGTGACCAGCAGGCGATAAAGCCCGAAGGGCAGGTTCTTCAGGCTGAGGCGTCCGTCGGGAGGCAGACTCAGAGCCTGGTGGGTCTTGGTGGCGTCGTTCACCAGGTCGATGGCTGCGGCGACAGGCGCGCCCGCACCGTCCTTGACGGCGAGCCGTAGTTCGCCGGTGCCGCGTTGCGCGAGGGCCGGAAGAACCAGCCACGCCGCCAGCAGAGCCACCCTCTTCATATTCGAGCGTCCACGTCCAGTATACTGAGTGCCACTTTAACCGACCACCATCAGCTCCCAGTCCCCTTTGCGGCGCACCTCGAGCACTGGCGGAAATACGGTCTTCACCAACTCCACTTCGTGACGCTCGAAGCCGCTGGCCAGGATCACGCCGCCGGGCCGGCGCAGGACACGCAGCATTTCCGGCCCGAGTTGCACCACCGCTTCCGGGCTGATATTCGCTACGATGAGATCGGCCCATGCCGTAGCCACGGCATCCACGGATCCCACGAAGCCGTTCCGGGCGATCTCCATGGCGACGGGGTCGATGTCGCAGCCGAAGACGATCCCGGCGCCGAGCAGTTTGGCAGCCTCGGTCAGGATGCCCGAACCGGTGCCCACATCCAGCACGGTCATACCGGGAGTGACGTAGTCCTCCAGTGCTTCGAGGCAGAGCTGCGTGGTTTCGTGAATGCCGGTGCCGAAGGCCATACCCGGGTTGACGGTGATGCGAAATCGGCCGGGAGGCGCCGGGTCGTCGCGCCACGCCGGCGCCAGGAAGAAGCGCGTGCCCACTTCCATCGGCTGCAGAAGGTCGCGCGATGATTGGACCCAGTCGCGCTGCTCCTCGAACCGTTTTCGGGCGCCAGGGAAAAGTCGCAGCAGATCGCCACTATCGGCCTCGTCTTCAAAGAAGGCGCGCACCCGGGCGGCGCTCAGTTCGACCACGCCGGCAGATCCCTGTTCCCAGAGTTCGGCGATCAGCAGGTCATGGTCTTCCGGATCACATTCGATTTCGAGAGAGAACATCGGCGCCGCCTTCCCCGTCGTGTACAGATGCTATCGTGGAATTTCTCGGACAAATGAAGCTACAAGGTATTTTCCCACCAATTGCCACTCCGTTCGATCACCACGGAGACATTTATCTCTCTAAGGTCCAGCACAACGTGGAGAAGTGGAACCTGACGTCGCTTGCGGGCTACGTGGTGATGGGGTCCACCGGCGAAAGCGTGATGCTGACCACCGACGAGAAATACACGATGTGGGAGCAGGTAGCCAAGTACGCGTCCGCGGACAAGCTGCTGATTGCGGGCACGGGGATGGAGAGCGTGCGCGAGACCGTGGCGCTCACCAATCGCGCTGCCGGGATGGGCTACAAAGCCGCCATGGTGCGCACGCCGCATTACTACAAGAACCTGGTGAACCGGGCGGATGCGCAGGCCCTGTATTTCCGCGCTGTGGCGGACCAGGCGCGCATCCCTCTGATCATTTACAACTGGCCTCAAGTGACGGGCGTGGATATTCCCGTGGAGGCTGTGGTGGCGATTTCGGAGCATCCCAACGTCATCGCCATCAAGGAGAGCTCCGGCAACCTGGAGAAGGTGATGCAAATGATTCGCGAGGTAAAACACGGCTTTCAGGTGCTGGTGGGATCGGCGCCCACGCTGTGGCCCTCGCTGCTGATGGGCGCTTGCGGAGCGATTCTGGCATACGCCAACGCGGCGCCCTATTCGACGATCGCGATCTGGGAGGCATACCGCACGCGCGAAGAGGCGGCCGGACTCGATTGGCAAAATCGGATTGGGCGCGCATCGGCGTTGGTGACCACGAAGTACGGCATCCCCGGGTTGAAGTACGCCATGGACTTGAACGGATATTACGGCGGCCCTCCGCGGTTGCCCTTGACTGTGCCCCCGGCGGAGGCGAAGAAGGAGATCGATGAGGCGTTTCGGGATCTGAAAGGGTAGGGCCGGGCATGCCTTCGCTTGCCCATGTGGCTGCCGTCTACGCTGTATTTCACACCTCCCGCGACCCGGAGAGATGGCGCGAGCGCCTTGCCTGATCCCAATCCAATCTGGGGAGGGTGCACTCCAGATTATGGGGTGAGGTCAGGCGACGGCAATCAGCCGAGTTGACCGGCGTTCCCAGAAATCTTCAAAGCGTCCGCTGAGTTTGCAG